>OIXQ01000143.1_pt1 | contig 35864 bp, 38 predicted proteins | sample 1587791 | NCBI WGS metagenome assembly OIXQ01 (sample SAMN03283273) | human gut metagenome | biome: human-associated habitat; material: feces | host: Homo sapiens | place: Peru | collected 2012
GGACACCGCCATAGTGCCCCTTTGGGGCGCTATATCACGCGGCCGCGAGGCCGTATATCATATGCGACAGCATATATCACTCAGCCGGAGGCGGAATATCATTGCGAAGTCCTGCTTCGCCTGGCCCGCATTTCAATGCGTCAGCATCTTTCACACGATTGAAAATCGTATTGCACTCTAAAAGGGGGATGCCTCGCGGCATCCCCCCGGCATATTCGATCAGCAGCCGCAGCCAGAGTTGCAGCCGCAGCCGTTGTCGCAGCCGCACCCGCAGCCGCTGGGCGCGGTGTTCGTGCCGTTGCAGCCGCAGCCGCCCAGCAGGCCGCCGTTGCCGCAGAAGCCGCACAGCAGGATCAAGAGAATCAGCCAGCCGCCAACGCCGTTATTGCAGTTACATCCCATGATTGAATACCTCCCAGAAGATTTCGAGCACTCGGCTCATTCCATGTTATGACGGGAGGTAAAAATGGTGAAAGGTTTTTCTAAGGAAGCTCTGATTCAATCGCAAGAGCGTTCAGCGCCGCCCGCGCAGCACCTCGAGCGCCTGCGGCGTGTCCACATCGGTCAGCGAGGCCGCGTCCGTCTCGACGCTCCGGAAGCACTCCGGATGCGCCCTGATGACGCTGCTGCCGCCGACGTCGCCGGTCAGCGCCAGCAGCTCCGGGAAGAAGCGCTTCGGAAAGAGGTTCGGATTGCCGCGCTTGCCCGCGTGCGCCGCGCCGACGATGCAGTCCGGGTGAGCGCGCCACTCGGCGGCGATGCGCCGCAGCAGCTCCTGCGAGAGCAGCGGCTGATCGGCCACGACGAAGGCGATGCCGTCGCAGTCGGCCATTGCGGCCGTGCCGAGCGCAACGGAGCGGCTCTGCCCGAGATCCGGGCGGTCGTTGCGCACGCAGGCAAAGCCGAATTCCCGCGCCAGCGCCTCCACGCCGTCATACTGCGTCACCACCGTCACGCACGAAAACACGTCCGTCGGGACGGCCTCCAGCGTGCGGCGGATCAGGGGCTTGCCCTCAAACAGCGCGGTGAGCTTGTTGCTCTGAAACCGGCTGGAGCAGCCCGCCGCGAGGATCAGGCAGCCGAGTTTTTGGTTTTCCATCCTTCCGCACCCCCATTTCACCATTAGTATAACCCATTTTTTCGGAAAAGAAAACGCATCTGCGTTCACCATCGTCGAATTGTGCGTTATCTTGTAATTAGTACAACGATGTTTCTTCAAAATATTCCCGTTTTATGCTATACTGACAAAGGAAAGGGGCGGACTGGGGCGTTTTTCGTGAACGTTTCACGTCCGCGAGATTGTAATCAGGAGGGTTTTGTACTATGAATGTCGGTAAAAGTGTCGTTCGTGTCGACGCCTTTGACAAGGCGACCGGCAGAGCCAAATACACCGATGACCTCTGCGACAAGAGCGCGCTGATTCTCCGGGTCGTGCGCTCCACCATTGCCCACGGCTTTGTGAAGTCCGTGGATATTTCCGAGGCGATGAAGGTGCCCGGCGTCGTGCGCATTTTCACCTGTTTTGACGTGCCGGACATCCGCTTCCCGACCGCCGGTCACCCGTGGTCGGTCGAGGCTGCGCATCAGGACGTCGCCGACCGCCGTCTGCTGAACATCCACGTGCGCTATTACGGCGACGACGTCGCCGTCGTGGTCGCGGAGGACGAGGTCGCCGCCGCGCAGGCCGCGCGTCTGGTCAAGGTCGAATACGACGAGCTGCCCTTCGTGCTCGACGTACAGAAGGCCATGGAGGACGGCGCGCCGCAGATTCACAAGCGCTTCCCCAACAACATCCTCAAGCACACGGAGATCCGCAAGGGCAACTATGAAGAAGCCATCAAGGAGCCGGGGCTGATCTGCGTGGACAAGTGGTACGAGACGCCCGCCGTCCAGCACTGCCACATTGAAAACCACATTGCCTATGCCTATGAAGAGGCCGGCAAGATCGTCATCGTCTCCTCCACCCAGATCCCGCACATCGTCCGCCGCACCGTCGGTCAGGCGCTGGGCATCGACTGGGGCCGCGTGCGCATCATCAAGCCGTACATCGGCGGCGGCTTCGGCAACAAGCAGGACACGCTCTATGAGCCGCTGGTCGCTTGGGTGTCGATGCAGCTCGGCGGCCGTCTGGTGAAGCTGGACATTCCCCGCGAGGATACCTTCATCTCCAACCGCATCCGCCACGCCATTCGCTTCCACCTCGTCTCGTGGCTCCGCCCGGACGGCACCTTCGTCGCCCGCAAGGCCGAGCTGTTCTCCAATCAGGGCGCTTACGCCTCCCATGGCCACAGCATCGTCGCCAAGGCGATGGGCTCGTTCCCGCAGCTCTATCCCTGCGACAACTTCGAGTGCGACGCCTACACCGTCTATACCAACCGCTCCGCCGCCGGCGCCATGCGCGGCTACGGTATGCCGCAGGCGTCCTTCGCGCACGAGGCGCACATCGAGGACATCTGCAAGGCGCTCGGCGTCGACTCGCTGAAGTTCCGCCGCGAGCATCTGATGCCGGTCGGCTTCGTCGACGGCTTCTCCAAAAACGAGAACTATTTTGACTCCTTCAATCAGTGCTTCGACAAGGCTGTGGCCTACATGGACTACGACCGCAAGCACGCCGAATATGCCAAGCAGACCGGCGACATCCGCAAGGGCATCGGCATTGCCCCCTTCTGGTATAACACCGCCGTCTGGCCGATCTCGCTGGAGCATTCCTCCTGCCGCATGGTGCTCAATCAGGACGGCTCGATCCAGGTTCAGGTCGGCGAGACCGAGATCGGTCAGGGCGCCGACACCGCCTACGCGCAGATGGCCGCCGACGTCGTCGGCATCAAGGACTACCGCGACGTGCACGTCGTCTCCTGTCAGGACACCGACGTGACCCCGTTCGGCCTTGGCGCCTATGCCTCCCGTCAGACCTACGTCGTCGGCTTCTCCATCACGCAGACCGGCAAGATCCTCAAGGACAAGATCCTCGAATATGCCAAGGAGATCACCCGCTGCCCGATCTCCAATATGGACATCATCGACAGCAACATCGTCCGCACGACCGACGGCCGCGTCCTGCGCAGCCTGCGTGAGCTGGCCACCGAGGCGTTCTACAGCCTGACCCACTCCGAGCACATCACCGCCGAGTCGACCTACCAGATCAAGAACAACGCCTATTCCTTCGGCTGCTGCTGCGCCGAGGTCACGGTCGATGTTCCGATGTGCCGCGTCCATATCGACAAAATCATCAACGTCCACGACTGCGGCAGCCTCATCAATCCGCAGCTCGCCGAGGCGCAGGTGCACGGCGGCATGTCCATGGGCATCGGCTATGCGCTGAGCGAGCAGATCCTGTGGGATGAAAAGACCGGCAAGCCGCTGAACAACAACCTGCTGGACTACAAGCTGTCCTCGACCATGGATCACCCGCATCTGGAGGCGCAGTTCGTGCAAAATCCGGAGCCGACCAGCCCCTTCGGCACAAAGGCGCTCGGCGAGCCGCCTGCCTGCCCGGTCGCCCCGGCCATCCGCAACGCGATCCTCAACGCCACCGGCGTGGCGATCGATCAGGCGCCGATGAATCCGCACGTTCTGTTCAAGCGCTTCAGCGAGGAAGGCCTGATCGACGATCCGTGGAGAAAGGAGAACTAAGCCATGTATGATATGAAAGAATATTACGAATCCGAGAGCGTGCAGGACGCCGTCCGCCTGCGTCTGGCGCACCCGCAGGCGCACATCATCGCAGGCGGCTCGGACGTGCTCGTGCAGATGCGCGAGGGCAAGCGCGCCGGCGTGGAGCTGATCTCCATTTATATGCTCGACGAGCTGCGCGGCGTCAGCATCGACGAGGAGGAGAACATCCGCATCGGCAGTCTGACCAGCTTCTCCCACATCACCCGCGACCCCATCATCCAGAAGTACATCAACGTCCTCGGCGAGGCGGTCGATCAGGTCGGCGGCCCGCAGATCCGCAACATCGGCACGATCGGCGGCAACACCTGCAACGGCGTCACCTCGGCCGACTCCGCCTCCACGCTCCACGCATGGGAGGCCGTTGTCGAGCTGACCGGCCCGAACGGCACGCGCCGCGTCCCGATCAAGGACTTTTACCTCAAGGCGAAGGTCGTCGACATCCGCGACGGCGAGATCCAGACCGCCATCCTGATCCCGAAGGCCAGCTACGAGAACACCTACGGCTACTATATCAAATACGCCATGCGCAACGCGCTGGACATCGCCACGAACGGCTGCTCCGTGAACGTGCGCCTGTCGGCCGACAAAAAGACCTTTGACCGCGTCCGCGTCGCCTACGGCGTCGCCGGCCCGATCCCGATGCGCGCCCCGCACGCCGAGGAGTTCCTCACCGGCAAGGCCGTCACCATGGAAAACGTCGAAGCCTTCGCGCAGAAGGTGCTTGAGGACATCAATCCGCGTGACTCGTGGCGCGCCTCCAAGGCGCTGCGTCAGCACGTCGCCGTCGAGAGCGCCAAGCGCTGCATCATCGAATCCGTAAAACGTGCAGGAGGTGCCTTCTGATGGAAAACCAGTACCGTCTTGTGAAATATAACCTCAACGGCAAGGACGTGCAGCAGATCGTCGACGTCCGCGCCAGCCTGACCGATATGCTGCGCAACGACTTCCGCATGACCTCCGTGAAGAAGGGCTGCGAGGTCGGCGAGTGCGGCGCCTGCACCGTCCTGATCGACGGCGAGGCGTTCAACTCCTGCATCTATCTGGCCGTCTGGGCAAACGGCAAAAAGATCCGCACGCTCGAGAGCCTCATCGGCCCGAACGGCGAGCTGTCCGACATTCAGCAAGCCTTCATCGAGGAGGCCGCCATCCAGTGCGGCTTCTGCACGCCGGGCTTCCTGATGAGCTCGATCGAGATCCTCGAGAGCGGTAAGGAATACACCGACGCCCAGCTCCGCAAGCTGCTCTCCGGCCACCTGTGCCGCTGCACCGGCTATGAGAACATCATCAAGGCCGTCAAGAAAACCATGTATAAGCGCCTCGGCAAGCCCATGCCCGAGGAAGCAAAGTGATCGCAGCAGTCGGCTGCTTCCTGTAATCACATAAAGAATAATGGCGGACACATTCGTGTCTGCCATTATTTTTCGGGCTGTCCAAAAAGCCGGAATCTCAAAAAGCAGTGTAATATGATTTTTCGATTGTGTGAAAAATGCTTCGCACGGGAAACGCGGGCCTGCGCCCGCGTGACATGGCGCTTCCGAGGAGGCGCCGTCGCGGTGTCGCTCCGCGACCGATTCATACATTCCAATGTAAGAAACCGGCAGGTTTTTTCATAAAACCTACCAGTTTTGTGTCATTGCGAGGAGGGCGCGTGCGCCCGACGCGGCAATCTTTGACGAAACGATTTGCCATCCCGGAACGAATTATGGTTGGGCGGAACGAAACAGAACCTTAAAATGAAGAGAGAGGAAGCGGAACGAAGCAGCAAATCTCCTGTTTTTTGTGATAGGAATTTCTTCTTGTTTCGTGCTCCCGTGCTTCGCTACGGGATGCCATGCCTTCGGCTTAAAGATTGCCACGGCCGCGCTGCGGCCTCGCAATGACACGAAAATGGTAGGTTTTGCAATAAAACCTACCATTTATATTTCCAAAATGTTTGAAGTCCGTCTCGCAGGGGCACCGTGCTTCGTTCCGGGATGCCATACCTCAAACTTTAAGATTGCCACGGCCGCAACGCGGCCTCGCAATGACACAAAAAATGGTAGGTTTTGCAATAAAACCTACCATTTTTATTCCAAAATGTTTGAAATCCGTGCGACCCTGCGGCGCGCCTCGAAGGGTGCGGCTTCAGAGCACCGGTCTGCGCCTGCGCGCGTTTCACGCGGCCGCTCGGCCGGAGCTTATCGCGCAGCCCTCCTCACAGGCAGCATCTTCCGCGCGGGATATAGCGGCCGCCGTGGCTGTCGAGAATTTCGCCGTTCTCGACGGCGCATTTGCCGCGCAGCCAGACCTGCGCGATGTGCCCGGCGACCTCGAAGCCCTCATAGGGCGCGTAGTCGACGTTCGCGGCCTGATCGGCGGCGGTGATTTTCGTCGTGCCCTCGGGATCATAGACGACGATGTCGGCGTCCGCGCCCTCGGCAATGTGCCCCTTGCGCGGATAGCAGCCGTAGAGCTTGGCGGGCGCCTCGGAGAGCACCTCGGCCATGCGCTCGGCGGTGATCCGCCCGGCCTTGACGCCGTAGGTATAGAGCAGCACGCCGCGCGTCTCGACGCCGGGCATACCGCCGGGGATCTTGGTGAAGTCCTCGCGGCCGAAGGCCTTCTGCGTCAGCGTGAAGCTGCAATGATCGGTCGAGACGGTCTGAATCTCGCGGTCGGCCAGCGCCCTCCAGAGCACGTCGTTGTCGCGCGGCTTGCGCAGCGGCGGCGCGCAGACATATTTCGCGCCCTCAAAATCGGGCAGATCATAGAGGTGATCGTCCAGCAGCAGATAGTGCGGGCAGGTTTCGACATAGACCGTCTGCCCGCGCGCCCGCGCGGCCTCGACCTCGCGCAGGCTGGCCTCGCAGGTCAGGTGCACGATCACGACCGGCACGTCGGCGACCCCGGCGATCTTCAGCAGACGGCCGACGGCCTCTGCCTCGAGCAGCGCCGGACGGCAGCGCGGATGCGCTGACGGGGACAGCTCCCCGGCGGCCTTTTTCTCGGCGATGAGCGAGTCGATCACGCCGGCGTTCTCGCAGTGGACGCCCGCGATGCCGCCCAGCTCCTTGAGCTTCTGCAGCGCCTCAAAGATCGCGCCGTCGCCGATCATCATGGCCGGATAGGTCATGTACATTTTGAACGAGGAGATGCCCTGCTCGAACATCCTCGGCAGCTCGGCAATGATCCCGTCGTTCCAGTCGTCGATGGTCATGTGGAAGCCGTAGTCGCAGGCGGTGCGGCCGTCGGCCTTCCTGTGCCAGAGGTCGAGGCCGTATTGCAGCGTCTCGCCCTTGTTCGGGCAGGCGAAATCGATGACCATTGTCGTGCCGCCGCGCAGCGCCGAGCGCCCGCCGGTGTAAAAATCGTCGGCGGTGGTGGTGTTGCAGACGTCGAGGTCGAAATGGGTGTGCGCGTCGATGAAGCCGGGGAAGAGCAGCTTGCCGCTGACGTCGACGACCTTTGCCTCCGCGCAGGAAAGGTCGGCGCCGACCCGTTCAATGCGCTCGCCGTCGATCAGCACGTCGGCGCGCTGCTGTCCGTCGGCGTTGACGACGACGCCGCCCTTGAGTAGTGTTTTCAAAAAAGACCGCTCCTTTCTGTTTTACGGTTATGTTCCGGCTGCGCTCAGATAGGAGCGCACGGTGCTCAGATTGGCATAGCGCGAGACATAATAGCGGTTGACGAGGAAGGGGTCGTCCGACGTGTTATACAGGCCGCCGACCATCTTGACACCGAAGGTGTAATACTTCCGCGCCAGCGTGAGGGTGTTGTTATCGTAGCGCCCGGTCGGATAGCAGAGCACATAGGGGATCTTGCCCGTGATGCGGGTCAGAATCTTCTTGCTCTCGCTGAACTCAAGCTCCTGCTCCTCGGCGCTCAGGGCGTTCAGGTCGGTATGGGAATTGGTGTGGCTCTGGATGGACACCAGCCCGGAATCCGACATTTCGCGGATCTGGTCGGCCGTCAGCTTGTGGTTGCCGCCGATGTCGGCCGTGATGACGAACACCGTGGCCTTGATGTTGTATTTTTTCAGCAGGGGGAAGAGAATGGTGTAGTTGTCGTCATAGCCGTCGTCAAAGGTCAGCATGACCGGCTTGTCATAGTCCTGCAAATGCGCCAGATCCTCGAACCAGATCGGGTCGTAGCCGTTGTCGTTCAGGAAGCCGAACAGCTCCTCGAGCCGGTCGGGACGGGCAAACAGCTCCTCATAGCCCCAGCAGTCGTCGCCGACGGCGTGATATTCCAGAATCGGCACGTTGACATCCGGGGTGATCTCAAAGCTGCGGGTGATGTAGGTCGTGCCGTCCTCGTCGTCGACCCAAGTCGGATAACCCAGTGTCGAGACGACCTGATCGAGCGGCAGATAGACCTCGCCGTCGACCACCGTGCGGAAGGTGCGCTGGCCGACCGTGACGGAGCTGCCGTCCTCGCTGACGGCGATCGCGGGCGCTCCGCTCTCCGAGGCCGCGCCGCCGTCGTCCGCACCGGACGCCGCGAGGAAGTCCGTCGCGCGGACGACCGTCTCGCCCTCGCAGTCATAGGTCTCCAGCTCGACGCCGTCGAAGATCACGGCCTCGTCGCGCGCGGAAAGCTCCGGCTGCGGCTCGGTCGTCGTGGGCGGCTCGGTCTCCGGCTCGGTCGAGGGCGCAGTCGAGGCGGCGAGCGCCGTCTCGGGCGCGGTCGGCGCGGCGTCCTTCGGCTCGAGCACGCCGGTATAGAGCAGCACGCCGACGCCGACCAGCAGCACCAGAACCACGGATAAGATCCCGATCAGCTTCCTCATTATTTTTCCTCCAAGATCTTGTTCAGCTCGTGCATAAAGCTGTTGATGTCCTTGAATTGACGGTAGACCGACGCGAAGCGCACATAGGCGACCTCGTCGAGCGGCTTCAGCCGATCCATGACCAGCTCGCCGATCTTCCCGGTGCTGACCTCGCGCTCCAGCGAGTTCTGCACGATCTGCTCGATCTCGGTGACGGCGGCCTCGAGATCGGCCATGCTGACCGGACGCTTCTCGCACGCGCGCACCATGCCGCGCAGGATCTTGTTGCGGTCGAACGGCTCGCGGCTGTTGTCCTTTTTCACGACCACGATCGGCAGACTCTCCACCGTTTCATAGGTGGTGAAGCGCTTCTGACAGGACAGGCATTCCCGACGCCGCCGGATGCTCGTCCCGTCTTCGGAGTGCCGCGAGTCGACGACCTTGCTTTCCGAATACCCACAATAAGGACATTTCATGGTTTTCTCTCCTTTTGCCACAATATTATAGGCTTATTATACCGAATTTTGTGTCAGTTGTCTATAGGGAATCTCTGAATCAATCGACTTCTGCGACCGCCGGATATTTTTTGCCAATTCTTCCGGTCGAAAAGCTTGCAATACACAAAGTATTCCTGCGCTTTTCAACCCTTGACTTGACAAAAAATCTCTCGCCGTGCGCGCTCGTCGCTTGAATCAGAGCTTCCCGGATCATTTTCACCGCTTCGCCGTGCTTGCTGCGCGCTTCGGCGCTTCCCAATCCGCCGCGCGGCCATGTACCCTCACACGCGCTCCAGCGCGTCCTCCACGACGTCGCGCAGCGTGCAGGGCGTGACGGTGTTGCGCGCGAGCTGCTCGGCAAGGGCGCGGATGCGCGCGGCCGAGGTCGTGATGTCGTAGACGGCGGAGCGTTCGTTCACGCCGCCGCAGCGCAGGCTGATCTCCAGCCCATAGCGATTGCGGCCGTCGATGCGGTCGCAGAGGATCCAATAACGCAGCTCGGCGTAGCGCCCGCCGGCCAGCCGCACGGACCGTGTGTCGGTCAATCTCCGTTCCAGCATAAAAAATCCCTCCCAAGCTGATTGAACCACAAAAAATGCGGGATTTCCACCTTTTTCGCTCAACAGAATTCGACAATCGCCGGAAAAAAGCGGAGGAAAAAATCACCTTTTTTCCAAAAATTCCCGCCGAACGAAAAAAACAGCGTCCCGATTGTTTCGGGGCGCTGTCGAAGCCTGTCGAACGATTTATGGGATGCGGAAGAGGCGCTTGGCGTTCTCGGTCGTCGCCGTCTCGACCGTGCGCGGGTCAAGCCCCCTGATCGCGGCGATGCGGTCGGCCACGAGCGGCACAAGGCGGCTGTCGTTGCGATGCCCGCGGTGCGGCTCGGGCGCCATATAGGGGCAGTCCGTCTCGATCAGAATGCGGTCGAGCGGCAGAGCCGCGACGGCCTCGACCGCGCGGCGGGCGTTTTTGAAGGTCACGACACCCGTGAAGCCCAGATACCAGCCGCGCTCGGCAAGCCAAAGCGCCATTTCCGCCGAGCCGGAGAAGCAGTGGAACACGCCGCACGCGTCGGGGTGCCGCCGGACGATGTCCATGGCGTCGCCGTGCGCCTCGCGCTCGTGGACGATGACCGGGAGCCTCAGCGCCTCGGCCAGCTCAAGCTGCTGCTCAAAGGCAATGATCTGCCGCGCACGCGGCACGTCCTCATAGTGATAATCCAGCCCGATCTCGCCGATGGCGCGCACACGCGGATCGGCGGCCAGCGCGCGGTAGCGGTCGAGCAGACGGCCGTCGACGGACGCCGCGTCGTCCGGGTGGCTGCCCACGGCGGCGTAAACGAAATCGTAGGCGTGCGCCAGCGCGACCGACCGCTCCGACGAGGGCAGGTCGCAGCCGACGTTCATCAGCAGACCGACGCCGCGCCGGGGCAGGTCGGCGAAAATTTCGGCGCGGTCGGCGTCGAAGCGCCCGTCGTCCAGATGGGCATGGGAGTCAAAATACATGGTCAGGCGTCCCTTTCTTCAAAATTGCGGCAGGTGAAGAGGATGATCTGCCGCGTCCCGGCCTCCCGGCGCAGCAGCGCCAGCGCGGCGGCGGTGCGCGCATCGTCGAAATTCACGAGGGCGTCGTCGAGGATCAGCGGGGCATCCGGCGGCAGCAGACGGCGGCTCATTGCCAGCCGAAGCGCCAGATACATCTGGTCGGACGTGCCGCAGCTCATTGCGTTGGCGCGGTGCATGACCGTTCCACCGGCCTCGCGCACGGACAGGCTCATGTCCGGCTCGAGCAGCATGGCGGCGTATTTTCCGCCGGTCAGCTCCGCGAGGATCGTCCCGGCCTCCCGCGCGAGCTGCGGGGAGAACTGCGCGCGCAGCTCGTTGTCCGCCGTTTCGACGGCGCGCTGCGCCAGCTCGATCGCCGCAACGGCGGCGGTGTCGCGGGCGTTTTCCTCGGCAAGGCGGCCGATCTCGGCCTCCAGCTCGACGGCGTCGCCGAGCATCGAGCACGCGCCCGTGCTGTGCGACAGCTCGCGCTCCAGGCGCTCGAGCAGGGCGGCGGCATTGCGGCGCTCGTAGGCCAGCCTTGCCGTGTCGACCGGCTCGGCCGGAACCGCCGCGTCGGTCTGCGGCAGCTCGCCCAGCACCGCCCGCAGAGAGGCAAGCTGCGCCTTCAGATGCTCCAGCGCGCGCTGCTCCGTGGCCAGGCGGCGGCGCGCTTGCAGGGCGTCGCCCAGCCACGTGCGGCAGTCGGCCGCGTCGGTATGCGCCGCCGGAACACGCTCGAGCACGGCGTCCAGCGCCGCCTGCGCCTGCGCGGCGCGGTCTGCCAGACGCTTGCGCTCCCGCTGCCGTTCGGCGCAGTCGGCCTCATAGGCGCGGCGGTCGGCGGCGAAGCGCTCGGCCAGGGTCACGGCCTGCGCGAGGTCGTCGACGCCGTATTTGTTCGGCAGCGCCGCAAGCCGTTCGAGGCGGCGGCGTTCATTTTGGGCTTCCCGGCTCTTTCTGACCAGTATCGCGGTCAAAAGTCCTGCCTCCAGCAGAACGCCGGTGAGCGGCGCGAGCAGCCGCGCAGCGGGCAGCAGGACGGCAGCCGCGACGGCCAGCACCGCAACGAGCGCCATGAGCGCATAGAGCGCGGCCGGCCTTTTCGGCGCGGTCTGCGCGGCAAGCGCCTCGGCGGCTTTCTGATCGGCGCGGACGGCCTGCACGGCCTCCTCGCCGCGCATCCCGGCGAAGCAGGCGGGCGCCTGCGGCTCGGGCGGGTCGGTGGCGGCAAAGGCGGCGTCCATCCGCGCGGTGCTCAGGCTGCGCTCCGCCGCGTCCAGCTCCCGCTGGAGCGCCTGCAGCGTCTCCTCCTCCGGAAGTCCCTCGGCGTCGGCGCGCAGACGGCCGCAGAGCGCCTCCTGCGCGTCCGCCTCGGCCTCCATCCGCACCAGACCGGCGCGTTTTTTTGCGGTCTCCGCCGCCTCGGCCTGCGCGGCCAGGGCGTCCAGCCGCGCCAGCTCCGCCGCAGCCTCCGCACGGCGCGCGGTCAGGCGGAAAATGTCGTTCTGAAGCGCGCGCAGCTCCGCAAGCTGCCGCTTTTTCTGATCCAGCTCGGCCGTCCGGCGCGGGATGCGCCCGGTGGACGTGCGCGCCAGACGGTTGTGCAGATTGTTCAGCTCCGCGAGCAGCTGCGTGGCCGACAGCCCCTCCTCCCCGGTGGAGACAAGCGCGTTCAGCCGCGCCTCGAGCGCGTCGTCCTTGCCGACGCCCAGCCCGAGCTGTCGGATGAAGGCGGTGCGCTCAAAGACCGAGCGCTCCACGCCGCAGAGCAGCAGCCCGCAGTTCTCGGCCGTCAGCTCCGGGATCGGCGCGCCGCTGTCCGTGTCATAGGCGCTGAACTGATTCAGCGGGGCGCGCTTGGAGCGCCGCTCGATCGTGATGCTCCGGCCGTTCCAGACCAGATCGATCGCGCCGGACATCGCGCTGCCGTCCCATGGCTTGTAGCGCTCCTTGTCAGGCAGGACGCCGCCGCTCTTGCGGCTCTGCTCGCGGGTGTTCACGCCGTAGAGCATCGCCAGCAGAAAGGCGCTCCACGTTGATTTGCCCGTCTCGTTGGGCAGACACAGCAGATTCATGCCCGGCCGCAGATCGAGCGTCGCGCCGCGCAGCTTGCCGAAATTCGCGCGCATTTGTCGGATGATCACAGCGCCACCTCCCGTCCGTCCATCAGAGCCGTCAGCAGGCGCGCGGCCTGCACGGCCGTCTCGCGGTCGCCGCCCTCGGCGGCGTCGCAGCGGGCCTTCAGCTCGCGCAGGCAGCGCCCGCGCAGCGTGTCCTCTCCGGCCTCCGCCCAGAGCGCCTTGCGCGGAACGGTGCGGTCGCGGACGGAGAGACTGAAAAATTCGCCGCCGAGCGCGTCCTCGAGCGCCGCGACGTCGACGCGGTCGGCCTCGCCGGTCAGCTCGATGCGGTAGCAATCGCCCGCGTGCTGCGGCGGCAGCGCCGCGCGGATGGCGGCCAGCGGATCGTCCCCGGCTGCGACGGACAGAATTTCATAGGTGCGCCCCGCGACGGGGACGAATTCCGTCCGCACCTGCTTTTCCTCGATCGTGACGCGCAGCGCGCCCTTCGCGCCGCATTCGTCGAAGCCGCGCCCCATCAGGCAGCCCGGATAGGCGTAGGTCGTCGCCCCGGCGTGCCCAACCTGCATCGCGTGGACGTGGCCGAGCGCCAGATAGTCCAGCCCGCCGGCGGCGATCTCGTCGGTCGTGAGGGCGTTATAGGGCGAATTGGGCTGCAAATCGCCGTGCAGCACCATGACGTTCGTCACCGTCTCGTCCGCAACGTGAAAGTCCGTCAGCAGCGGCGGCATATCGGCGGCGGTGAAGCCCGCGCCGTAGACGTCGCAGTTCAGACGCGGCAGACGGACGCGGCGCAGCTCCGGCGTCGTGAAAATGTGCACATTTTCGCCCCAGCCTTCGGTGTCGTAGGGCGAGCCGGGGGCAAAATAGTCGTGGTTGCCGGGGGCGATGAAGATCTCGGCGTCCGTCGACGCGCAGAAGCGCCGCAGGGCGTCGAGCGTGTCGCGGTAGACGCGCGCGCCGTCGAAGAGATCGCCCGCCAGCAGCACGAGGTCGCAGTCTGCGGCAAGCTGCGCCAGCCGGTCGAGCGCGGCGCGCTGCTCGCGGCGGCGTTGGGCGGCCTGCGCGCCGGTCAGCGCCGCAAAGGCGGAGTCCAGATGCAGATCCGCCGCATGCAGGATTTTAATCATGCTCCTTCACCCTCTCTACGCCGACGCAGCGGCCGCTCCGGTCGTCAACGGTGAAAATGCAGCCCTCGAGGCGGCACGGGCCGTCGGCCGGTTCATAGCGGCCGGTCAGGTCGCCGCGCAGCTTTTTGATCGAAAGCTCGGGCTTCACGCCCAGAATGCTCCGGCACGGGCCGGTCATGCCGAGGTCGGTGATGCGCCCGGTGCCGTTGGGCAAAATTTCCTCGTCGGCGGTCTGCACATGCGTGTGCGTGCCCCAGACGGCGCTCACGCGCCCGTCGAGCATCCACGCCATCGCCTGCTTCTCCGAGGTCGCCTCGGCGTGGATCTCCACGCAGATCAGCCGCGTTTGCAGGCGCGGCAGGATGCGCTCGACGAGCAGAAACGGGTTGTCCGGCGTGAAATCCATCCCGCAGCGGCCGATCAGATTGACCACCGCGACGTCCCCGAAGGGCGTCTCGAACACGCCCCAGCCCTGACCGGGCTGCTGAGGCGGCTGATTGGCCGGACGCAGCAGCTCCGGCGTGCGGGCGATATAGGGCACGATCTCGCGGCGGTTGAAGGCGTGGTTGCCCAGCGTGATGACGTTCGCCCCGGCGGAAAAAATCGCCTCGGCCTGCTCCGGCGTGATGCCGACGAGCGAGGCGTTCTCGCCGTTGACGACGCAGAAATCGATCTCGCGCTGCCGCAGCAGCTTCGGCAGACGCCGGCGCAGAAATTGCAGCCCTCCGGCGGTCACGTCGCCGACGGCTAAGATCCTTCGTTCCATGCGCTGCACCTCCTGAAATTCGTTCGGGCGGAGGCCCGGTTGTTTTCTCCATTATACCTGAAAAATCCCGGAAGTACAACACCGGACGAAAAATTCCGCGAAATTGCAAGTTTTCCTGCATGAGCTTGCAAAAAGTGGGAAACGCTTGATTTTAAAGGGGGAAAACGCCGCCTGCCGCCCGGAATTCCGCAAAAAAATTTCGGTTTTCCGGCGGAAAATATTTGCAAAACGGCGCAAGATATGCTATACTCTACGCGCAGTGAAAATCAAAAAAGAAAAGAGCGGGGCGGATGAGCTTTTGCCGTCTCGACACATTTAAGGGGGTTAAATCTTACTATGCACAAGTATGTATACCTTTTCTCGGAAGGCAACGCGAAGATGCGCGAGCTTCTGGGCGGCAAGGGCGCCAATCTGGCCGAGATGTCCAACATCGGTATGCCCGTTCCGCAGGGCTTCACGATCACGACCGAGGCCTGCACGCAGTATTATGAGGACGGCAAGAAGATCAACGACGAGATCATGAGCCAGATCATGGAATACGTCGCGAAGATGGAAGAGATCAACGGCAAGCGGTTCGGCGATCTGACCAACCCGCTGCTCGTCTCCGTGCGCTCCGGCGCGCGCGCCTCCATGCCCGGCATGATGGACACCATTCTCAACCTCGGCCTGAACGACGAGGTCGTCAAGTCCATGATCGAGAACAATCCCGATCCCAAGTTCGAGCGCTTTGTCTATGACTCCTATCGCCGCTTCATCCAGATGTTCTCCGACGTCGTCATGGAGGTCGGCAAGAAATATTTCGAGCAGCTCATCGACAAGATGAAGGCCGAGAAGGGTGTCAAGTTCGACACCGAGCTGACCGCCGCCGACCTCATGGAGCTGGCCGAGCAGTTCAAGGCCGAATATAAGAAGCAGATCGGCGAGGACTTCCCCTCCGATCCGAAGACCCAGCTCTATGAAGCCATCCGCGCCGTGTTCCGCTCCTGGGACAACCCCCGTGCGAACGTCTATCGCCGCGACAACGACATTCCCTATTCTTGGGGCACTGCCGTCAACGTCATGCCGATGGTCTTCGGCAACCTGAACGAAAACTCCGGCACCGGCGTCGCCTTCACCCGCGACCCCGCAACCGGCGAGAAGAAGCTGATGGGCGAGTTCCTGACGAACGCGCAGGGCGAGGACGTCGTCGCCGGTGTCCGCACCCCGATGCCCATCAAGCACATGGAGGAGCTGTTCCCCGAGGCGTATGCCCAGTTCCTCGACGTCTGCAACAAGCTGGAGGATCATTACCGCGACATGCAGGACATGGAGTTCACCGTCGAGAACGGCAAGCTCTATATGCTCCAGTGCCGCAGCGGCAAGCGCACCGCGCAGGCCGCTCTGAAGATCGCCTGCGACCTTGTCGACGAGGGCATGATCTCCGAGCAGCAGGCCGTTGCCATGATCGACCCGCGCAACCTTGACACCCTGCTGCATCCGCAGTTCGATGCCAAGGAGCTGAAGAAGGCCACCCCGCTCGGCCGCGGTCTGGGCGCATCTCCCGGCGCTGCCGCCGGCAAGATCGTCTTCACCGCCGAGGACGCCGAGGCGTGGAAGGCGCGCGGCGAGAAGGTCGTTCTGGTTCGTCTGGAGACCTCTCCCGAGGACATCACCGGCATGAAGGCCGCGCAGGGCATCCTGACCGTCCGCGGCGGCATGACCTCTCACGCTGCCGTCGTCGCGCGCGGCATGGGCACCTGCTGTGTCTCCGGCTGCGGCGACATCAACATGGACGAGGAGAACAAGCGCTTCACGCTCGGCGGCAAGGAGTTCCACGAGGGCGATGCGCTGTCCATCGACGGCTCCACCGGCAACATCTATGACGGCCTGATCCCGACCGTCGACGCCGTCATCGGCGGCGACTTCAAGCGCCTCATGGACTGGGCGGACAAGTACCGCGTCCTGCGCGTGCGCACCAACGCCGACACCCCGCGCGACGCCAAGAAGGCGCGCGAGCTGGGCGCCGAGGGCATCGGCCTCTGCCGCACCGAGCATATGTTCTTCGAGGCGGACCGCATCGCCGCGTTCCGCGAAATGATCTGCTCCGACACCGTCGAGGAGCGCGAGGCCGCGCTGGAGAAGATCCTGCCCTATCAGCAGGGCGACTTCGAGGAGCTTTATGAGGCGCTCGAGGGCAACCCCGTCACGATCCGCTTCCTTGATCCCCCCCTGCACGAGTTCGTCCCGACCGAGGACAAGGACATCGAGCTGCTGGCCGCGACGCAGGGCAAGACCCCGGCTGAGATCCGCGCGATCATCGACGGCCTCAAGGAATTCAACCCGATGATGGGTCACCGCGGCTGCCGTCTGGCCGTCACCTACCCGGAGATCGCCAAGATGCAGACCAGAGCCGTCATCCGCGCCGCCATCAACGTGCAGAAGAAGCACGCCGATTGGAGAATCGTCCCCGAGATCATGATCCCGCTGGTCGGCGACGCCAAGGAGCTGAAGTTCGTCAAGAGCATCGTCGTCAAGACCGCCGACGCGGAGATCGCCGCCGCCGGCATCGAGATGAAGTATGAGGTCGGCACGATGATCGAGATCCCGCGCGCCTGCCTGACCGCCGACGAGATCGCCAAGGAGGCCGAGTTCTTCTGCTTCGGCACGAACGATCTGACCCAGATGACCTACGGCTTCAGCCGCGACGACGCCGGCAAGTTCCTCAACGCTTACTATGACGCCAAGATCTTCGAGAACGATCCGTTTGCAAAGCTCGATCAGGTCGGCGTCGGCAAGCTGATGAAGATGGCCTGCACCATGGGCAAGGAGGTCCGTCCGGAGCTGCACATCGGCATTTGCGGCGAGCACGGCGGCGACCCGTCCTCCGTCGAGTTCTGCCATAAGCTCGGCCTGACCTATGTCTCCTGCAGCCCGTTCCGCGTTCCGATCGCCCGCCTCGCCGCCGCGCAGGCTGCCATCCGCGAACAGCGCCAATAAGAATTCAACGCCCACGGCGTGAAAATCATCCAATAGCAAATACGGCCACACAGGTTTCAAAAACCTGTGTGGCCGTTCTTTTTTGCCTGTTTGATAACGAAATAAGTTGAATTTTGCCTCTGTTTCTGATAATGGAAACAGAGGCATTTTTGCTGTTCAGAGAAAATTTTTAATTTTTAAAAAAAGGGGGTCTGGAAATGGCCATTCTCGCTGCCTACCTATTGAGGGACAAAACAAACGCCCTCGTGGACCTTGAAAACCGAATACACATTCAACAGGTACATTCCTGATCGGGGGCGAAAGCTCCAGCCGGATGAAGGTGCGCCACGAACTTCCTGCCCACAAGGGTTATCACGGAAAGCAAGGTTGGTAGCGATTCCGAACCATTCTGAAATATCCGCTTGCTACGGATAAGGCGATGAAACGATTCAGGGACAATGATACTTCCCTATGGGGCTGGCGGAGTACCCGGCAGAGGTGAGATTCCTATGAGTTCGGTCAGCAGCCGAACGCCTGTTGATTTCCTTTTACGCATTTGGGGGATGAGATCGAGTTAAATGCGACCACCAAAGCACAGGACTCCGCTTCCTGTGTTTTGGTGGATCAAGCGATCCAAATCTAATAAGAAGGAGGAAAAGCGAAAATGCCAAACTGTAAAACCATTGCTATCTGCAATCAGAAAGGCGGCACAGGCAAAACGACCACAACGGTCAATTTGGGTGTCGGGCTTGCACGACTCGGCAAGAAGGTACTCCTTGTAGATGCCGACCCGCAGGGCGACCTCACAACTTGCCTTGGGTGGCGAGATAATGACAGTCTTACGACGACCATTACCGATAAGCTATCCGGGGTTATCCGTGAAGATCATACAGACCCACGAAGCGGCATTCTGCATCACGAGGAAAATGTCGATCTGCTCCCTGCCAACATCGAGCTGTCTGCTATGGAAATGATGCTTGTCACCGCAATGAGCCGTGAAACCATTCTGAGAAGCTATCTGAGCAAGGTCAAAGACAATTATGACTATGTACTGATTGACTGTATGCCTTCGCTCGGTATGGTCACTCTGAATGCTTTGGCGGCGGCAGATAGCGTAATCATTCCCGTGCAGGCGCAATATCTTCCGGCAAAGGGAATGACCCAACTGATGCAGACCATTGGAAAGGTCAGGCAGTACATCAATCCGAGCCTGCGAATCGACGGTATCCTATTGAATATCGTAGATAACCGCACCAACCTCGCAAAAAGTACTGCCGACGCACTGCGAAAGAACTTTGGAAGCGTTATTAAGATATACCGTTCCTCCATTCCTATGGCAGTGAAAGCCGCAGAGGTTGCTTCCAAAGGCGTAAGCATCTACAAGTATGAGCCGAGCAGTCCTGTTGCAAGGGCTTATGCAGAGTTCGCAAAGGAGGTGTCTGCCGATGGCAGGAAGAAAGAGCGACTTCACTCTGCCGACGCTCGATGACCTGTTTTCTACACAGGAGCTTCGGGACGATGCCAAGCTCAGTAAAATCCGAGATATTCCCCTTGAGCTAATCGACGACTTTCCCGACCACCCATTTAAGGTGCGGGACGATGAAGATATGATACAGCTTGTGGAGAGTGTCAAAGAGCGAGGGGTCATTACTCCGGCTACCGTCCGTCAGAAAGAGGACGGCAGATATGAGCTGATTTCCGGTCACAGGCGAAAACGGGCTTGCGAGCTTGCCGGGTTTGAAGCACTCCGTTGCGAGGTCGTAGACCTTGACCGTGACGCCGCCACCGTCCTTATGGTGGAGAGCAACTACCAACGGTCGCAGATACTTCCATCAGAAAAGGCGTTTGCCTATAAAATGCGGCTGGAAGCGATGAAGCGGCAAGCAGGCAGACCGGCAAAAGAAAATGCGTCGCCACTGGCGACTAATTTTCCACAAGGTCGTTCCGATACAGAACTTGGAGAGCAAGTCGGTGAAAGTAAAGACCAAGTCCGTCGCTACATCCGCTTGACAAACCTTGTGCCTGAACTACTCGAACTTGTAGACGAGGGAAAAATTAAAATGCGTCCTGCGGTGGAGCTTTCCTATTTGGACGAGGACAGTCAACGGGCGGTGGTTGATGAAATCGACCTGAACCAATGCACCCCGTCCCACGATCAGACCATTCGTATGCGGAAGTTCTTCACAGATGGAAAACTCACGCCAGAGGTGGTGTCCGCCATTATGGGCGAGGAAAAACCAAATCAGCGTGAGAAGATCGTCCTGCGTGGGGACAAGGTGCGAAGTCTGATCCCGAAAAATATCCCCGTAAGCCAAACGGAGGATTATGTGGTCAAAGCACTGGAGCATTACAGCCGCTTTCTTCGTCAGCGGGCAGAGCGTGACAGCCGATAGGAACACGGAGTATGTTTCCTACTGTCCCCTTCCTCACACTCCAACCCCTGAGAACTACCTGACTATCCGAAATAAACTATCTCCTGATTTATCTCTATCTCTCTAAGCTAAATCTATCTAAGAGCAAACGGAGTTCGCACAATTCGAAAAACTGCGTTTTGGCGGTATGATGAAAAGTTGCGCTTCAAAACGCACCTTTGTCGGAGCAGTTCTCATCGGGTAGAATGTAGTCGAAGGGAGTGAAGCGTATGAAACCAAAAATCGCAGTTCTTTTACTCGCTGTGCTTCTGTGTCTGACCACGGGATGCAACAATGCCTCGCATATGCCTATAAGATCATCGAGGAAACACTGAACCTTAAGGATGTCCGCATCTTCGACTATGTAGAGGACGCAGATGGCAAAAAGAAAGCCATTCTGAACAAGAAGGAAACGGCAATCGCACAGGCAAAGCAGGAGCTAATCAAGCAGGGCTTTCAGGATTGGGTATGGTCTGACCCTGAACGCAGAGAGCGGCTTTGCATCCTTTACAACGAGAAATTCAACAGCCTGCGTCCCCGTGAGTACGATGGAAGTCACATCGTTTTCAGTGGTATGAACCCGGAAATCGAGCTTCGGCAACACCAAAGAAATGCGGTGGCGCATAAGACCGACCTTCCTTTTGGAAGCTACTATGTTCAGGAGCTTGCTACCGACAGTCACTACAAACTCTCCGATACCAAGTATCCCGTAACCTTTGCGTATGCCGGTCAGGATACGGCAGTTGTAAAGATTGCCGCCAACGACGGCAAGACAATCGGAAATGATCTGATCTACGGTTCTGTTTCCGGTAAGAAGGTCGATGAAAACGGCAACGCTCTCGGCGGTGCGCTGATTGGACTGTTCCGCACGGATGATGGCGAGTTTACAAAGGAAAACGCTCTGATGACTACCACTTCTGCTAAAGATGGTAGTTTTTCTTTTGAGAACATCCCTTACGGCACTTGGTATGTCCGTGAGATCGAACAGCCCACCGGCTTCGTGCTGGATGACACCATCTATCCCGTGACCATCGGCGCAGACGGGCAGGTCGTGGAGATCGAAATCGTCAACAGGTATGTCCGTGGAAACATCCATCTGACCAAGGTGGATTCCGAATATCCCGACAATAAGCTGACCGGAGCGACCTTTGAGGTCTATAAGGACAGTAATGCTAACGGCAAGCTGGACGATGGCGATGAACTGCTTGGCACACTGACCGAAAAGGAAAAGGGCGAATACAGTATGAACGACTTGTTCTACGGTCGCTACTTCGTCAAGGAAACCAAAGCGCCGGAGGGGTTTGTCCTTGATACCGGCGTGTATGAAGTGATGATTGATACCAACGGCAAGACCAGCGAGGTGGAGAACAAGGCAGGCGTCGGCTTCATCAATGATGCTATGCGAGGCAACCTGAAAATCGTCAAGACCTCCTCTGACGGCAAGGTCAAAGGCTTCGCTTTCCGAATTACCGGAGCAAATGGCTATGACATTATCCTTGAAACCAACGACAAGGGTGAGATTTTCATTGATGGGCTTCGCATCGGGGACTACACCATTTCTGAGGTAAGCAACTCGGCTTCTTCGATGTATGTTCTGCCTGCCGACAAGAAGGCAACGGTCAAGCTCGGCTCCACTACCATTGTGGAGATGCACAATGTTCTGCGTGATACGCCCAAGACCGGCGATACCACCAATCTGCCGCTGCTCTATGCCCTTGCAGGACTGTCCGCAGTGGGCATTGCGGTGTGCGGCGTTATCGGATTCAAGAAAAAGAAAAAGGAGGATCGTAACTAATGGAACCTAAAACCATCGTGGCTATCGTACTGGTAGCCTTTATCATCGGCGGCTTTATCTTCTTGCAGATTAGATCGAAAAACAAGAAGTGAGCGGATTATCCAAGGGGCGGAGCAAAAACTCCGCCCCTTTTCTACTACCCGAAGGAGGGGTTCAATGAATCAACAGAAAACTGTGGAAAGCCGTGTGCTTTCTATCTTAAAGGACTGCCCGAGAGCAAGGTTAGACGATATGATCCTTGTTATGCACTACTACAATCGCTATGCGACTTATCTCAGAGCCGGTGAACTGCCTCTCAATGACCTTGCGTTCAACTACAAAAGCTACGGACTGCCGTGTTTTGAAACCATCCGCAGGGCAAGGCAGCGTGTGCAGTCACTTTTTCCGGATTACTCCCGCAACGCCGAGCAGGATGATATGGTTATCATCATCGGCATTCTCTGAGGTAACGGTTATGGAAAATGAAAAAAGAATGGTCGGTGATTACACCGTCCTCTGCGCCGTGAATATCGGCTCCCGTGAAATCATCCTTGCCGAAAACGAGCAGGATAGCAGCGGTGAACGCTTCCTCTGCTGCTACGGAGAGCGAAACGACATATTCGAGAAGATTACCGAGTGTGCCGTTGGTGACGACTATATTGATGCGGCACTATTCTTTGCAGAGCGTATCAAGAAAGATGCCGAGCAGTTTCGGGCAGAGGTTGAAAAGCTGGATATTCCCGTGACGGTTATCACCGAGGAGGACTGCATCCCCGACCACTATAAGAACGACATCAACGGCAAAATCATCGCCATCAACCCGGCAATCCTCAAGCCGGAGTATCAAAGAGCAGATCGACAGCTTTTCCTTGTGACCGGCGGCTTCGGCGCTTCGGCAAATGCCCGTGGCAGTGCGGTGTTTTGCAAAAATCTCTATGACGGCAAGAATACCCGTTATGAGCGTATGGATGTGCTGGGTGAAGTAAAGCCGGAGTGTATGCCCGATTGGGCAGAAAAGAAAGCAATTCTTTTTCGGCATACGCAAAGCAGTAAGCTGATGTTTGAGTATGGTGGCAGGATGTTCAGCCCATATCGCTTGTTCACAAAAGCTGAAAATACGCTTGATTTCATATCACTTCATACCGCAAGAGATTTTGAACTTGGCTTTATGAGCAAAGACTGCCCTGAAAGCAAAACCTCATATAGCTATGCGGAGTTCTACAAGAAGTCGAGTATCAAGAACTGTGATCTGTTTGTGTGTGCAGACAACGGCAAACTCTACTGTCCGGGAGAAAATGAACTATTCGAGTGGCAAGGTGAGGTCGGGAAAAGTGATTTCGACAGAAAGCCACATACGAAATCTCAGAAGGAGTACGAACGATAAGGAGGTAAACACCTATGGCAACAAAGAAAACCGCAGCCGAGCAGGGCTTGCAGCAGAAAATGAAGGTGCTGGTAAAGCTCTTTGACGCAGGCTGTAAAACCGAAAAAGACTTGAAGGCGCTGACCTTGCCGACGATCCTGAAAATCCCCGATGTGACCGTGCCGGATATGACGATCATCACCGAGCTTCAGGAGCAGGTCGCAAAGAATCGTCTTTTCTCATACTTGGGAGGTGGAACAGATGAGCCAAGCGACACGACCGAATGACCGCCACATCATTTGGAGCAACCAAAACCTTGATGTGGACGACTGGCGAGAGGACTACAAGGAGTTCCTTGAAGCGAATGAACTGGACGACGACCCGAATGATGAGCAAGCACTCTATGAGTGGATGGAGGAAACCAATTACGACTACCTCTCCGATGAGCGAGTCAACCTGAATGTTCAGCTTTCCCAGCCGATCATTGTCATTGGCGACATCGGCAGATGGAACGGCAGAGTGATGGGCTACAAGGATATCCCCTCCGGCAACATCCGAGATTGCCTGTATGCCGACACTGATTATACCGAATGGTATGTAGATAAATACGGCGATCTTCGTGCCGATGCAGCTCACCACGACGGCACAAATCACTATCTCTACCGAGTGTTTAAGGACGGCGTTTCCGAAACACAGATGGAGAACCTGAGAGATAAAATCTATCAGGGCAAAGCCACACGAGCCGATATTACTCGGCTGACCCGGCGACTTGGGGATGAGATCGCCGCCGTTTACGGCTTTGACATCCCGAAACAACGAACACCGCAAGAAAGGGGCGCAAGATAATGACAGATTTCACACTGCGACCGCTGACCGTTCCCGAACGCAAATACACCTACGCTCAAAGCTCGCAGCTTCAAGGGCAGACAGGCAATATCGGTTATCTGCGTGGGGACTTCGGCTCAAGCGGTGATCAGTTTTATACCACTTGGTTTGATACCCGACCGCAATGGAAAAGCGACGAGTTCAAGCGGGACTTGGACGATGTAATCAACGCCCTGCGCTCCGAGGAGTACGGACTGCTTCAAAGCCGTTCTCAGATGGTGCGTTATGGGCGTGAGAACAAGGAAAGCGAAATGCAGGGTGCTTATACCACTGAGTTCGGCTTCCGAGCAGATACCGAGAAATATGCGTTCGTGCTTCGTTGTAATCCAACGAGGGGCGACTATAACTTCTACTGCCTCTGCTATGTAAAGGAATGGCTGGACAAGCACATCGAAGAAGCCAACCGGGATATTCGCTTTATTGACAGCCACTATAAGGAGCTGTTCCGTATCCCGGACGGTGAGCGCATCGTCGTGACCGACCGTGACGGTAAGACGGAAAGCTATCCCTGCCGCTATATTGACAATTATCACACAGAGGTCGGACGCAATCTCTTTCACATTTGCGAGTTTGCCGAGCGTATGGAGCAAGGCGGCTGTACCTACGCTCCTATGGAGCCGCCCTTGCCTCCGATCTCATACTCACTGCTCTGCAAGTATTTTCGTAAAGCTGTCTTGCCGGCAGAGCCTTTGCTGGAAGCGGATATTCTTGGCACACGCTTTGAAAAGTGCGTGTCCTGCGGTGCGCCGATTATCAAGAAGGGCAACCGAAAGAAATATTGCGCGAAGTGCGCTCAAAGAGCTTACAAAGCTCAGCAGGCAGAGTACGCAAGAAGAAAACGGGCAGAGTCGAAAAATAGAAGCTGAAAAAGCCAGCAATATCAAGGCTTTTCAGCTCCCGCACTTTGAGGGGTAAGGTGTTTATACCTTTACCCCTCATTTTCAATTTAGGGGTGTTTTGGTACGCCCCGGAAAGGAGGGTTCAATGGCTGATATTAAAACGAGAGATGTCGTGAAAGGCACAATCAAGAAGATCGACAAAGCGGCAATCGCCGCAGACCGTATGCGCTCCGCCTATGTGCAGACGAAGGAAAAGGCAGAACACGCAACTCGTCCTGATGAGCATAATGCCGAGGAATACGCCTCCGACCGAGTGGAAGGCGGCGTTGACCGTATCACGCACGAAACGGCGCACCAGTTTGACAAGCAGGGGCGCAAGGGGTTGGAAGAAACCAAGCGATATGATTTACATCAATCATTCCGCTTTCCATATGAAGTTCATTACTACTCGAACGGAGAACGATATTATTCCTATCGTTGCGGCAATTATATGACGGATTCCGCAAAGCAAACGCACAACTGCACCTGCCATTATATCAGCGAAAAAACGCTGTGTGCGTTGCTGCTTAATTCCATTCAGCGTATTTCAAAGCGTGTGATAGCAGACGAGCGAGGCTTTGCAGAGGAGTTAAAAGAAATTCTTTTCCGACCACTCGACAACCAATTCGGGATGTACTGCCGATAAACTATTACTCATACCAAGACCTCCGCTTCCTCTTTGATTAGAGTATATGGGGTTTCAGCTTTTTATTGTAGTTTGTGAATATCCGTATAAATGAAAAAAGCCCTTTGAGAAAAGTTATTTTCTTCTCTCAAAGGGCTTGAATGAATTAATTTATAGGTTTCTTTGAAAAATCACCATATCCACCAACCTGACGCCACATTCAAATATCGGGTGCTCGTAATTGTCTGTAAAAAAGTTTGGTATAATATGAGAACGAACAAAACCGCACTTTTCATAGAATGGAACTGTCAGAGGACTGTCGCCGGTTCCGACCTGTAAAACGTAATATTTGTCGGCATACTCTTTAACAATAAAATCAATTAGGGCTTTGGCATATCCATTGCCTTGATATTCTGGAACGGTCGCAATATTCTTTATTTCAAGAATGCCGTCGCCCTCATCGGTGACGACACACTCAGCTTTCACGCCGTTATCGTCAAGCACATACATAGTGCCTTTTTCAAGATAGCGGTCTATCATATTCTCCTGTTCATCTGCCAAAAGCAGTAATGATAGAAACTGTTTTTTGTTTTCTTTGATTTCTCGAAATTTCATACCTGACATTCTACCTGATTTTATTTTAGACTTTTATCATACTTTTGAAAATGGGCAATCCCGATTGGGACTGCCCATTCATCTTGAAAATTATGCGATTATTTTGTCCCTGCACAAATTCACGCATCAAATGATGTAAGTTTGATGTAAATCACTTACTTTTGTGATTTTCAGCATTTGAAGTACATCTCGTTTATTTGGTTAAACGGTACATCGTTACATCAGCTTAATAGAGCTTTGCACCTGCCGGGATATGGTCATCTACCATAAGCAGATGGAGCTTTTCTTCGCCTTCTTCTTCGTGAATAGCGGAGAGCAACATACCGCAAGAGTCAATGCCCATCATAGCACGAGGAGGAAGATTTGTGATAGCGATAAGTGTCTTACCTACAAGCTCTTCCGGCTCATAATATGCGTGAATACCGCTTAAAATGGTTCTGTCTGTGCCTGTGCCGTCATCAAGAGTGAACTGCAAGAGTTTCTTTGACTTCGGTACTGCCACGCACTCTTTAACCTTAACGGCTCTGAAATCTGACTTTGAGAATGTGTCAAAATCGACCTGTTCCTCAAACAAAGGCTCAATCTTTACCTTAGAGAAATCAATCTTTTCAGGCTCTGCTTTCATTTCCTCGACAGGCTGATTTTTTACATCATTGCCCTTGTTTACATCATTCAACGGCTTCATTGTAGGGATAAGATTCCTCACATGGAATAGCTGTGTAGAAGCCCTGTTAATACTGTGCTTTGCTTACAGGTCACATTTTCCCGTGTGTGATAACTCTGTACATTTCCCTGCTGAAAGCATACACCATAGTGGTGCTCCAAGTGGTGTATGTGGTGCAACCCCAACCTTTCGCACCTCCGAAAGATTGTAGTTAATATTATAATAGTAGAATCTCAGAATTTCAATGGGTTTCAGGTCGTCCCGTAAGGAATCTAGAAAAAACTACAATACTCTGCTTACATTCACTCTTTATATTGTGCCCGTCTAAGGCGTGGTTATAAACGGATATGCAAAGTTCAATCCCGTACTACGCCACGCCGTTAATCCTCTATCACAAGACAATTTACCTTTCCACTGAACGCTGTACAGGCATCTATGGCAATAATTCCGGGACCATAATAGGGAGAGAAGTCCGCATCTTCTCCAAACTCGGTCCCCTTGTGTTCGTATTTGCTATGGCCATACGAAGTATGCCAGTGTCCGCAAACAATGGTCTTATTCTCATCTGCGGTCTGTGCTGCATCCATGCCATTGAACCATCTTGCTTGATTCCATTGCTCACGGCCTGCTTCTCTCCAAGAAGAAATATAGCTGTAGCTTTTATCCCTGTTCGGAATGCTTGGTACTCAATATGCTGCTTGCCCATGCAGTAAAAACGAATCAAAAGGACTAAGAGGAACTGCAAGTCGCAGTTCCTCTTTTTAGTTTCCATTGTTCTTTTGAGCAAAGTATCGCTTCCGAAGATGGGCAACATCCCTTTGACTATCCGAATTTATAAATAGGTTTGCCTTAGCGAAGGCTTGCTTGATTTCTGTGGCAAGCGCAATCGGGTCTTTCTGCCGTATCACAAATAACTGTATCCTTTTCGCTTTGCACAGGAAGTGAAGAACCTCCGCAACTTTGGCTTCTCTATCAGTGCCTTTTTGAGAAAAGGCAAACGCAAGCCGCAGTTCCGGGATAACCGCATCGATTCGTGCGCCAATCAGTTTTTCGTCGTCTGTGCGTGTCGCAAGCCCATATTGCTTTGCATACATCGTTACAAGCAGATATGGCAGCTCCTTAAGAAATGCTTTCTCGCAGTAGATGCAGCCAGCCCCTTCAACTGCACGGTGAAACACTTTATCCTTCCATTCATGCCCGCAAATGCCTTTCCACCAAACCGGGTACTGTGACAGTCTTGATATCTCTGTGGGCTTTCTTGTGTTTTTGGCCGCATTCCATTCCTGTGCCAGCTCCGGGTCTGTAGTTGCTAAATCGCTATAACCAGGCAACACAGCGTTCCTCGTGCATACTGGGCATTTTAACCCATGAACTTTGGATTTGATTACCGCCCTATACTCATGTCCGCAGGTACTGCACTTCCACCAGACATTTTTGGTGGAGCGCTCGTTGAAATCTTCCGGCAATAATGTGCCGTTTTTTTGTGACCATTCCAATGCGAGCTGCGGATGGAGCGAAGCTAAATCATTGAATCCCTTCAGCAATTTTATTCCGCTGCAATAAGGGCATTTGCTTCCATAAGCCCGTGTAGATATGAGCGTAAACCACTCATGGCCCTGTTCGCATTTCCACCAAACTTTCCGATTTGCATAAGGCGTTACCTGTGTTGGCTTGAGCGGTGCGTTTCGAGGCGACCACTCCTTTGCAACCTGCGGCAGTACAGTTGCAAGGTCGTTAAATCCTTGAAGGACTGCGTTGTGCGAACAGTAGGGGCAACCGGCTCCCCTGACGCGATTCCGGATTTCTGCGCTCCACTCATGTCCGCAAGCTCCTATCCAGAGCACTTTCTTATGAGAGCCAACACCGATCTCTGTTGGTCGGATGGTATTCTTCGGCGACCATTCTTTCAGTAGTTCCGGTTTCAAACTCGCAAGGTCATTGATACCCGCAACGATTCTGGCGTTACTGCAAATCGGGCAATTCTCGCCGCTTGATCTTGCCTTTGCGCTGGCCTGCCACTCATGTCCACAACTGCCATGCCACCAATATAGTTTTTTAGAACCATAGGGTACATCATCCGGTGAGATGCTGCCGTTTCTTTCTGACCATTCAGCTACAAGCCAAGGTTTCTTATTTGCCAAACTGTTTTCCATACTGTTGCCGCCCTTCCTGTGTACTGCTAACAGTATAGGAAAAACCTCAAAATAAGAGAAATGTGCAAAAAGAGAAATCCCCCTGCAATCGCAGATTTTGCGACCGCAAGGGGGAGAGAACCATATTATACATTTGCCATTTGCTTGGCCCCGGTTTTCAAATATGTTTCAAAGGCTGTGATTTCTCGTTTCTTCAGGTCGTTCGTGACCGTCACATAAATATCGAGCGTGGTCGTTACATCGGCGTGACCAAGCACAGACTGCACGACCTTGACATTCAAACCGCTCTCACACATTCTTGTAGCGAATGTATGCCGTAGCACATGGCACGAGAACTTAGGCAGAAGAACCGGATCGGAGTCTACGCCCTTTTTCTCAAGAACTTCGCTGTTACAATCGCGCATGATCCGTTGCAGAGCCTTATTCAATGTGCCTTGATGCTGCACCTCGCCGTTCCGATTAACAAACACGAAGTCTGAATACCCCTCAATGTGGCTGACACTTTTCATTCCGCACTCCTCTTGGAACTCCTTTTCCATGAGGAATGCCTGCTTCACGCCTTCGGTCATGGGAATTTCCCGAATACCGGCTTTTGTCTTAGGTGTATTGATGGAGAAGTAGCAGCCCTTCTCATCTCTGTGGTTGTAGTACACCAGCGTATGGTTCACGCTGATGATGCCGTTTTCCATATCCACATCGCACCAGCGCAGACCAGTGATTTCCCCCACACGCATTCCGGTATTCGCCATAATATAAAAGACAGGATACCAGTGCTGGTATTTTGATGTTCTGGCCAGATAGCCAAGAAACAGTTCTTCCTGCTCAAGGGTCAAAGCCTTTCTTTTCTCGATTTCCGAACCGTGTGCCATTTTGATTTCCCGAAGCATATTGGCCGCAGGGTTGCTGCGAATCATATCGTCATCGACGGCTATCTGAAATACTTGGTGGACAATATTATGGATGACATCTACCGTAGACGGCTTCAGGACCTTATCGTCGATGAGCTGGTTATAGAATCGGCGCACATCCGATTTTTTCACCTGTACCAGCTTCTTCTTTCCGAAAGTTGGCTTCACAAACAGCTCATACATATAAATGTAGTTTTTCATGGTGCTGTCCTTGATGCCTCTTTTCAGTTGGCACCAAAGCTCATATACATCATTCACCGTGACATTTTTGATATTGGCTTTGATGCCGTCATGCTGATCAACAAGAATCTGTTCCTCCTGCTCCCGGAGATCTTCCAATGTTGCAGCGTATATGGTATTACGTTTTCCGAGCTTGTCTGTCCAGCGGTACATATAGCTGCCGGTTTTTCTCTGTATCTCTCCGGTGCGTAGCCTGACATGGTGGCTATCAAAGCGAACGGTTGTCTGCCGCTTTTCCTTCTTTTGAAACTGCATAGTCTTCACTCCTTTGCTTTCGCTTTTCTCTTGGCACCATTAAGGATACATAGAGACATCTCGTTTTCCAATGTTGCGAATCAGCCCATATCAAGCAAATCGCATACTTGACTCATACAGAATAGGCCGACTCAAGGTATTCATCGAACTTTTTCCGCTTGATCATTCTTCGGTTTCCGACCCAGATAACATAGTTGCATTCGGGCTTATCGGTCATATCCCGCAGCTTCCTCACGCCGATACCGCTATATGCGGCAGCTTCTTCCAGACTAATGGTAATGCGCTCCCAAACAGGAACGAGATTTTCTTTTTCTGTTCGCGTCATTTATTCCGCCTCCTCGTGTTTCCGGAGATAGGTTACATATTCACTTCTGTTTCGGAACTTGTACCATCTCCAGTTGTATTCCTCCGATTTGAAAAACGCCTTACGGATCGCATCATAGAAATGCTGGATAGCTTTCATGTTGATACCGGGGGTCAGCACCAAGTCGCCGACTTTGATTGCAGCAAGGTCTTTGTGTTCTTTTCTCCACGGAGTATAGAGGAAGGGCTGTGACATCATACCGTTATAGATAGCCTCATCGATAGCTGTGTTGGGATTCAGCCACTTATATAAGCAGATGATCACTTCCTCGACTCGGACAGCGTTCAGGCCCTGCATATTCATCAGGTCGAAAACACGCATATCAAGGATCTGCCTCAGGGAACGGAAGCCCAAATCGCAAAAGTAATCAGCGACGACCCGATCATCTTTTTCGAGCCACTTTGTCGAGCTGGGGTTGATGCTTATTTTGTTATTCATGTGAATCACTCCTACCGGGTTTTATGAGATTGTCCTCTCACTTTCTCTTTGCCGAATTTTTTTGCGAGATTCCCACAGTTTTTTGCTCGTTTCCAAAATATTTTTCGGAAGCAGAAGAATTTGGAGGAAGGCGGCATATTCTTTGGAATGAATTCTCATGCGCTATTGACAAAACTATCATCAGGATGATATAATGTGGTTGTATCATTACAATGATAATGGAGGCTTCATATTATGAGCGTCATTCAACTGCTTCATGGAACCGACCACATCATCGAGGTTCCGGATATTCATATCGGTAATCCGCACAACGACTATGGCATGGGTTTCTACTGTACCCGCGTCGATGAAATGGCTCGTGAGTGGGCCTGCAAAAAGAACACAGACGGTTTTGTCAACAGCTATGCCTTTGACACGGACGGGCTGAAGGTGCTGAATCTGTTGGACGGAACGCATACGGTCCTGAACTGGATGGCTCTTCTGCTTCAGTTCCGCACCTTCAAGCTGGACTCCGAAGTTGCCGTTGATGCAAGGGACTATCTTATTGGTCACTATTCAATTGATTTAACCGGCTACGATGTTGTGATCGGCTATCGGGCAGACGATTCCTATTTCCAGTATGCAGAGTCCTTTGTGTCCAACACCTTACCGCTCAGAAGTCTGAACAAGGCTCTAAAGCTGGGCAAACTCGGTGAGCAGACGGTTGTCATTTCTCAAAAAGGCTTTGATCGGCTGCACTTCGTGAATGCTTATCCGGTCAGCAAGAGCGTCTATTACCCCAAGTTCTTGGATAGAGATACCAAAGCGAGGGATACTTACCGTAAAGAGATCAAGAAAAGCAAGTCTTACCGGGACGACATCTTCGTGCTGGATATCTTGAGGGAGGAGATGAGCAACGATGACCCACGCATACAGCGAATCTTATTTGAATAATGCCAAGGATCGTCTTTCCTCTTTCTTCGACTATGCGATCAACGACTGCAAGCTAAAACCGGATTGGATCACAGCACTCTTCATCAATACCGGCTACGCCGAACAGTTTGAACGAGGCAACCCCGCCTATGTTGCAGGGATGTCCGGTGTTGAGCTGGCCCGTGCGGTCATCACAAAGGCATACGGTCCAAAGGAGCTGCCAGCACCAACCAACGCAGAGGACTGCTCCCCTGAATATTGGGCCGGTTGGGCAGTTGCAGAGTACCAATGGTTTACTGGCCGTCGTTTCAAGGATATCTTTGAGCGCATTCCACTTTCCAAGATCATTGGGATGTATTCCGTTTACCACGAGATGGACATTACAAGTTTCATCGATACCATGGAGGAACTCTATAAAGCAGCGGAAGGCGATTCCAACCTGAAGCGCATTCGTGAAAACCGGGGCTTATCTCAGGCAGAGCTTGCAGAGCAATCCGGCGTGAATCTGCGCAACATTCAGATGTACGAACAGCGGGTCAATGGCATTGACAAGGCGCAGGCAAACATCCTCTACAAGTTGTCCCGTGTTCTCGGCTGCAATGTGGAAGACCTATTGGAAAACCCCATGATGTGATTTCATTCCTGCACCTGCTTCGGCAGGTGCATTTTCTATGTCAAACCACTCGTGTCATCCCAATTTGACCTACGCATTTCCTAAAATTTTCTTCAGCTTCTTCAGTGCATCATCCCTTTTTCTATAGATGCTCGTCTTGGGCATTGCGTATTTTTCCACAAGCTCCTTAACCGGTATTGGGGATTCTGTGAAGAAAAAATCCTGAATGATGGCCCGCTCTTCCGGGGCCAACATTTTCAGTGCAGTTCTGACCCGCTCAATATCCATACGCTGCATGACCGACTCCTCTACATTGCACTCTGTATCTTCGAGAACATCTTCTCCATAGATTTCAGACTCTTGAAAGGTCATGGTGCTGTAAGACATGACTTGGAACGGTGTTTCGGCGTCTCGGCTTCGGATGTACTGCTTGCGATGGCAATCCTTTTTCAACTCTTTGCTGACTTTTTCATTGCACTCCATGAAAATGATAGAGTCGTCTTCACTACAAGCCTCAAACTTTCCAAAGACGATTTCCCGATTCTTGCCTTCATCCGTTTCTCTCCATGCCGCATACTGGCGATAATCCATGATCAGCCAATTGTCCTGTGCTTCAATCGTGGGGTCCTTCTTTACCAAAAATGTTCTTTTCATTACTGTGATCTCCTTTGAATTTTTGAATTTGGGTGAAAGTCAAAAATTCGGAGATCACGGGTATTCAGCGATATAGCAGAGCCACTGATTGCACATAAAAAGTCCTTTCCGCCTGCTGCGGTCCAAAGGACACAACTACGCTGGCGAAAAGGACTCCCGATGCTGCCTGCCTGAAAAAGGGCGCAGAAATCTAAGGGTACCCATACTGCTTTTTCAAAAGAGTTTGAAATCAGCGTATTTGTATCCTTGGCCCTTGTACTTCAGGCTGCGAATATGTATTTGTGATGTCGGCGAAAAACAAAAAAAGGCCACCGACAAGGCAGACCTATAGATAGAACTATAGTGTCTTACCTTGCCGGTGGCCTCTCACGTATGTCTGGAATAACTACCGGTTCATGTTCGGGCTGCTGCCCACGATCAAGTGACCTGGAAGCGGATTTAGCGCGGCCCTGTTTCAGCCCGACCGTTCCGTCGTGATGTCGTTGATTCAGTTGTTATAGGAACTCGCTTCGATGATCTTCAGGCAGATCAAGGGGAGATAATCACCCCGCCAGATAAGGACTCATACCATGCTCATGCAGCCATTCCTTTGCCTTACTTACAATGGCTTCCGGCGCATCCTTGATGCCGCAGATGGCCTTGTACACGGACGTCCAGAAAACTGTATCGGGTGTCTGGGATATCTCCGTTTCTCCATATTTGATCATGTACGCCTCGATCTTCTTGCGGTCAAGGCTGAACAGCGCCTCGTTGCGCTCCTTTACAAAAGCCTCTAACATCGTCATATCAATACTCCCTCAATTCCAGCTCGCTATGTTCCATTCCTGACGGTGCGAACATTTGCACTTGGCGTTGGCTTCCCTGATACTGGTGCCGGTATCCGTACTGCGAATTACATGGTGAACATGGTTGAACTGAAAAACTGGATGGATCCTGACGAGGAAGAAGACGAATGAAAATTACTGCTGAATATCTTCATGAGAAGTGGAACGCCTTCAACTACTATGACGGAGGATACATACAGATTGAGGTGAAACACGCCCTTGAATGGCACGTTGGCTACAAGGAGATTGACCAGAAAGCCTTGGTGATTATTTCACAGAATGAGCCGGAACTTCTGCCGTCTTCCAAATCAATTGTTGTAACCAAGGGCCGCCGCACAGACGGACGATGGACTCTTTCCTTTGTGCTTATGCGCAATGAACAGGACAGCGTTTTTGAATTGTTGTGCGCGGATTTGATCTCTTATTCTCAAACAGCAGATAATGAGATTTCTGCTTTGAATTTAACAGTGCGGCGCTTTAAGCAATGGAACAAACTGCTTGAGCATCAAAGAAAAAGCCTGATGGATGAGAGTAACCGCAAAGGATTGCTTGGCGAGCTTATCTATCTGTGCGAAGTGATTGATGCCGGATATCCAATTCTGCCGGCGGTTCAAGGATGGGTCGGCCCGGATGGTGCTGATCAAGACTTTGTGTACGCAGACAACTGGCATGAGGTGAAATCTGTGGGTGTATCCGCAGATTCTGTGAAAATTTCTTCTTTGGAGCAGCTTGCAAATACCGATCCTGGAGAGTTGGTTGTGATGCTTATTGATAAGTGTGCACCAGAACACAGCGGCGCAGTGTCACTTGGAGAGCAGGTAGATCACACTTTCAGACGGGTGCATGAAAACGATGACGCCTATTCCCTTTTGGAAAGCAAGCTGATGCGCTATGGCTTTATCGATCTTCCTGAGTATAGGGAGCAAAAATATGTATGCTCGGGGGAAATGCATTTCCGCGTAGACGCGGATTTCCCAAGGCTGACATCAGATAATGTCGTTCCGCAGATTATCGAGGTACAATATTCAATTAGTCTGGCCAGTATTGAAGACTGGCGGGTGGAGGGTTAACATGGATGCGCAGGAATTCAGAAAGGATTTTCTCGAAAATGTAAAAGCAGAGGCTGCTGCCACTGGTGAGGGTTCCTGCGCAGCCTTTGTTGGCTCTATGGCGCAGTATCTTGTTGAAGCGGAAGTCTTGCCGGACTTCACTCCTGCTTTCTATACAAGTACAACATCCAAGAGAAATGTGGAAGCGGTCTTTGATCTGATCTTGGATGCGGCAGTGCGCAACAATGTCCCGCAAGAAGAGCTGCCCGAGACTTTGTATCTGATTTCGGATATGGAGTTCAACGCCTGCGTTCGAAATGCATCTGTGTCTAATTTTGCCAGTGCAAAGCGCAGATTTGCGGAGCATGGGTACAGATTACCTCAGATTGTCTTCTGGAATGTTGCGAGCCGGAACAGCAATCAGCCCGTGACAAAGAACGAGCAAGGCGTTGCCCTGGTTTCCGGATGTACGCCGCGTCTGTTTTCCATGGTGGCAAGCGGAGACCTTTCCCCTTACTCTGTCATGATGGATATCATAGAGTCAGAGCGGTACGCAAAAATTTCAGCATAAAGAAAAGGCGGTACCTACCGGTATCGCCTTTTCTTTCATATGAATAATCTCAGGGCAGGCCAAACGAAGAACACCCAGAATCTGGACAGGCATGAATTGATAACAAAAAAACAATTATATGAGGTGACGAACAAAATCGCCACCTCGTTTTGCTTTTCTACAAACCTATTGCATTTCTTTTTTGCCTGAGTATAATAACATTATGGGATTTCAAATCCCATATAGAAACAGAGGTGCTGATATGAGAACAAAGAATCAAGAAACTCT
>OIXQ01000144.1_pt1 | contig 35630 bp, 31 predicted proteins | sample 1587791 | NCBI WGS metagenome assembly OIXQ01 (sample SAMN03283273) | human gut metagenome | biome: human-associated habitat; material: feces | host: Homo sapiens | place: Peru | collected 2012
AGGTTTGGAAATCGCAGGAATCCTTTACGTATTTCAAGATTTTCAAACCGACAAGCTGGGGCAAAAGACCCGCTGAGCGCCGCAGTCGATTTATTCAGAGGTTCCCAAGCTTTATCATAACGGATTTTGTCTCGTTATGCAAGTCTTTTTTCAGTTCAAAGGCGCTGCAACCTGAAAACGGTCGGAATAAAACCAGTTCAGCAGCAGATCGGTGACCTCGCCATAGGACTGCACGCCGGATTCGACGGAGAAGCTCTTGAGATAACCGTCGTAGACCTTGTCAAAAACCTCGGAGGCCGCCTTGCTCTCCTGCTTCTCGTAGTGCTCGGTCGTCGCGTCGAGATCGGCGCGAAAGAGGTCGCTGCAGCCCGCCGCGACCTCGGAGGCGGCGGTCGGGTCGGCCTTGGCCAGAGAATTGTAGCAATAGATATAGGCCAGATAGGCCGCAGAATAGCGGCAGTTGGCGTCGCCGTAGCCCAGACAGGCGTAGACGGCGACGAAATTCGCCTCGTCCTCGCGGGCGAAGCCCAGCCGATGCGCCATTTCGTGCGCCATGGTCAGCGGCAGCGCCGCCGGGTAGGTCGTCGAGCTGACGCAGCTCTCGCCGGTCAGGCAGACGAAGACGCCCGTCGTGCCGAGCTTGCCGCAGAGCCTGCTCGACAGCAGCTTTTTGACCCGCGCGGTCGAGCCGTCGAAGGGCGCGCCGCGGGCAGTCTTCATTGTTTCAAAGCAGGTCTGAACGGAGTCGGCGCAGGCGTCGAAGCCCGCGCCTTGCAGCGTGCCGTCGGCGTTACGCGGCAGCAGCCGCGCGCTCTCGCCCGCAAGCTCGCGGAAATATTCCGTCGCCGCGCGGAGCTGGGCGGTCGTATACCGCTCGTCCGGGAGCTGCAAAACCTCATTGACGGGCGGGGCAAAATAGTTCAGCCCCCACACGCTCACATAGAGGTTCACGAGCAGCACCGCCGCCAGCAGCAGACCGCTGAGCCAGCGGACGAAGCGCTTGCGGTGCAGCGCGCGGACGAACGTGAAGATCAGCCAGAGCGCCGCCAGCAGCGCCAGAATTTCGCACACGGGGATCGGCAGCGCGGAGGTCAGACCGCTCAGAAGCGTCATCAGCCGCCGCGAGAGCGCCGGATAGAACCGAAACCAGAACGCCGGGCAGCTTTTCGCCAGAAAAATCCAAAGCCCGGTCAGCACGGCAAGAACGCCGCTGGAGATCAGGCGGAAGATCGTCTTGGTCATACTGCGTCCCCCAGAACCGCCAGACGGCGCAGCAGCGCCGCGCCCGTCAGCAGCACCGATTCGTCAAAGGTGAACTGCGGGCTGTGCAGCGCCTCGCCACCCGTGCCCAGCAGGAAGAACACGCCCGGCACGCGCCGCTGATAGGCCGAGAAATCCTCGGTGATATAGGTCGCGGGTGCCTCGCGCAGCTCCGGCACGGCCGGACGCACAGCGTCCAGCAGCGCGGCGTCGTTCGTGACGGCGCGGTAGCCGTCGCTGCGGCCGACGTGCAGGGAGCAGCCCGTCTCGGCTGCCACGTCGCGCGCGATGCGCTCCATGCCGCCGAAAAGGCGGTCAAACTGCCCGTCGCTGAAGCAGCGCAGGGAGCCTTCGAGCCGCGAGCGGTCGCTGACGGCGTTGTTGACCGTCCCGCTCGTGCAGCAGCCGAAGCGCAGCAGACAGGTCTGCTCCCGCTCGGCCAGCGCATAGACCCGCTGCAAAAACAGCGCCGCCGCCCAGAGCGCGTCCGCGCCCTCGCGCCAGTGCGCAAGGTGGACGCTTTTCCCCGTGATCTCGACGCAGAGCTGCGCCGAGCGCGCCATCATGCCGCCGGGGCGCGTGGCGACCGCGTCCTTCGGCAGCTCCGGCCAGAGATGCAGGCCGAAGATGCGCGAAACGCGGTATTGTTCCAAAATTCCGGTCTTGCAGATCGGCTCGGCGCCGCCGGTCGTCTCCTCGGCAGGCTCGAAGATCAGCAGGACGTTGCGCGGCAGCGCCTGCTGCGCCGCGACGAAATCCGCCAGCGAGAGCAGCATGGCCATATGGCCGTCGTGGCCGCAGGCGTGCATCCTCCCCTCGTGGGTCGAGGCGAAGGGCAGCCCGCTGCGCTCGCAGACGGGCAGCGCGTCCATATCGCTGCGGAAGGCGACCGTTTCGCTTTTTCCGAAATCAAACCACGCGCAGACCGCGCTCTCCCACGGCGAAAACACCGCGCACGGCAGCACCGCAAGCCGCCGCCGCAGGTAGGCCGCCGTCTCCGGCAGGGACGCATCCGTTTCGGGGATGCGGTGCAGCGCCCGGCGGTCGGCCGTCAGCTGCATCAACAGTTCCTCATCTCTCATAAATAAATGTTCCTCTCTTTATCCGGCCTGCTCGAACTGACTGTTATACAGCTCGGCATAGAAGCCGCCCTGCCTGAGCAGCGCCTCGTGCGTGCCGCTCTCGACGATGTCGCCGTCGCGCATGACGAGGATCAGGTCGGCGTCCTTGATGGTGGAAAGCCGGTGGGCAATGACGAACGAGGTGCGCGTGCGCATCAGCTCATCCATCGCGCGCTGGATCTTCAGCTCGGTGCGCGTGTCGACGGAGCTGGTCGCCTCGTCGAGGATCAGCATGGGCTTGTCGGCGATCATGGCGCGGGCGATCGTGAGCTGCTGCTTCTCGCCCTGCGAGAGGCTGACGCGGTCGTTCAGCACGGTGTCGTAGCCCTTCGGCTGCGTGCGCACGAAGTGGTCAAGGCCGACGGCCTTGCAGGCGCGGCGCATATCCTCGTCGGTCTTTCCGGTCGTGTTATACATCAGATTTTCGCGGAGCGTGCCCTCAAAGAGCCATGTGTCCTGCAAGACCATGCAGAACAGGTCGTGGATCTCGGCGCGGCTCATCTGACTCGTCGGGACGCCGTCGATGCGGATCTCGCCGCCCTTCAGCTCGTGGAAGCGCATGAGCAGGTTGACCATGGTGGTCTTGCCCGCGCCGGTCGGACCGACGATGGCGACCTTCTGCCCAGGCTGCGCCACGGCGGAGAAGTCCTTGATGACGATGCGGTCGGAGTCCTCGTAGCCGAAGCGGACGTGGTCAAACTCCACGCGCCCCTGCGGATGCTCCAGACGGCGCGGCACATCGTGCTCGTCGGACAGCTCCTCGGCCTCGAGGAACTCGAAGACGCGTTCGCCGGCCGCCGCCGCCGACTGCATCGACTGCATCGCCTGCGCGATCTGGTTGAGCGGCTGGGTGAACAGACGGATATACATCATAAATGCGACGATCACGCCGAACTCGATGCGCCCGCGGATGACGAGCGTCGCGCCGACGACGCAGACCGCAACATAGCCCAGATTGCCGATGAAGCCCATGAGGGGCGGCATCAGGCCGGACAGGCACTGCGCCTTGAAGCCGTTGACGCGCAGGGCTTCGTTGCGCTTGTTGAACTCCTCGCGCGCGGCGCGCTCGCCGTTATAGGCCTTGACGACCGTGTGGCCGGAATAGATCTCCTCGATATGGCCGTTCAGACTGCCGAGGCTGCGCTGCTGCCGCAGGAAATACTTCTGCGAGCGCGACATGATGAAGAACATCAGGCCGAAGCCCAGAACCGTCGCGCCGATGGCCGTTCCGGTCATGGCGGCGTCGTTGAGGAGCATCATGACGAGCGCGCCGAGCATCTGCACGACCGAGCTGACGAGCGCGCCGAAGCTGTTTTTCAGCGACTGGCCGATCGTGTCGACGTCGTTCGTCACGCGCGAGAGGATATCGCCGGTGGAGGTGCGGTTGAAATACGCCATCGGCAGCCGGTTGATCTTTGCGGAAATATCCGCGCGCATCTTTCTGGCCACGCGCTGCGTGACGGTCGTGAGCGTCCAGCTCTGGACGGACGAGAGCAGCATACTCGCCGCATAGAAGCACACCAGCAGTGCGCCGATGTCCGACACGGCATTCAGATCGATGCCGGTCAGAATGCCCTCTGTGATGACGTTGGTCAGCTTTTTCAGCTGCTCCGGGCCGAGCAGCGTGAGCACCGTGCCGCCGACTGCGCAGACCAGCGCAATGCAGATTGCCGGAAGATACCCCCTGCAAAGCCGCAGGAGCTTCCTCCAGGCACCCTTGAAGTCCTTCGACTTCTCCGGGGCTCTGCCCCGATTATGAGGACCGGGCATAGAGAATCCCTCCTTCCTTTCCGTTAAGCCAGCTCTGCTTCGGAGAGCTGCGAGAATGCGATCTGGCGATAGACCTCGCAGGACTTCATCAGCTCGTCGTGCGTGCCGATGCCCGCAACCGCGCCCTCGTCGAGGACGACGATGCGGTCGGCATCGCGGATCGTGCCGATGCGCTGGGCAACGATGAGCTTCGTCGCCTCGCCGCAGGACTTGCGCAGGCTCTCGCGCAGAATTCGGTCGGTGCGGAAGTCCAGCGCCGAGAAGGAATCGTCAAAAATCAGAATTTCCGGCTTGCGGCAGACCGCGCGGGCGATCGAGAGCCGCTGCTTCTGGCCGCCGGAGAAATTCGTGCCGCCCTGCGCGACGTAGCTATTCGCTCCGTCCGACTTTTGGCTGACAAATTCCGTCGCCTGTGCGACGGCAATCGCGTTGTCCACGTCCTGCGCCGACGGCGCGGGTCTGCCGTTCTCGCCGTAGGCGACGTTCCCGGCGATCGTCCCGCTGAAGAGCACCGCCTTCTGCGCAACATGGCCGATGCGGTCGTGCAGCGCCTCGAGCGTGTAATCCCGGACGTCGCGTCCGTCGACGAGCACCTGCCCCTCCGTCGCGTCATAGAAGCGCGGGATCAGGTTGACCAGCGTGCTCTTGCCGCTGCCGGTCGAGCCGATGAAGGCCACCGTCTCGCCCTTATGCGCCCGGAAGCTGATGTGGCGCAGAACGGCCTCCTCGGAGTCCGGATAGGAAAAGCTCACGTCGCGGAACTCGATCTCGCCGGTCGAGAGGCCGGCCGTCTCCTTGCCGTCGTGCAGCGCGGGGACGGTGTCGAGCACCTCGTTGATGCGCTTGGCCGAGACGCTTGCACGCGGCACGAGCAGGAAAATCATCACGAGCATCATGAACGACATGACCACCTGCATCGCGTAGGACGAGAACACGACCATATCCGCGAACAGCTGCGCCTTCTCCATCAGCGCCGCGTGCTCGATCAGATACGCGCCGATCCAATAAATCGCCAGGGAAAGGCCGTTCATGATCAGCGCGATCGACGGCATCAGCATTGCCATGCCGTGGCCGGTGAACAGGTGCGCGCCGGTCAGCGCGTCGTTCGCCGCGCCGAATTTCTTCTGCTGATAGTCCTCGGCATTATAGGCGTGCACCACGTTGATGCCGTTCAGATTCTCGCGCGTGACGCGGTTGACGTCGTCGGTCAGGCGCTGCAAACTGCGGAATTTCGGCATGACCGTCACGAGCGTGATGATCACGATCACGAGCAGCATGCCGACGGCCGCCGCCGTCGAGAACGTCCACGCGGAATTCTTGTCCGCGATCTTGCCGATTGCGAAGGCTGCCATGACCGGGGCGCGGATAAACGCCTGCAGGCCGAGCACGATCAGATCCTGGATCTGCGTGACGTCATTGGTCGAGCGGGTGATGAGGCTGGCCGTGGAAAAGCGGCCGATCTCCTCCATCGAGAAGGCCTGCACGCGGTCAAACAGGCGCAGGCGCAGCGCAGCGCCGAAATTCGACGCGATGCGCGAGGCCGCAAAGGCCACGACCACGCTCGCCAGCAGGCTGCCGAACGCGCAAAGCAGCATCTTCCCGCCGGAGCGCAGGACGGCCGAAATCGCGTTGTCTCCGGTCTGAACGAGCTTGGTGATGTCATTCATGTAATCCGGAATACGAAGCTCCAGCCAAACCTGAACGACGACGAACGCCAGCGCCGCCGCAGCCAGCGCCGCCTCGCGCTTCGTCATCGAACGAAACAGCTTGAACATAAATTCAACTCCTTTAAGAGATGGACTCCTTTCTATGATTCGGTATTATATCATTTTTATCCCGGCATGGAAAGAGACCGGCTGCAAAAGATACAAAAATTTCAAAATTAGACTATTTGGTCTGCCGCCCAAAAGCGGGAACGGTAACGCCTTCGGCGCACCGACAGGCCGCAAGCCCGTTCCGGAAGCAAACAACTCGCGGCCGTCGGCGTACCTCGGTGCGTCGGGCCGCGAGTTGTGTGGAACTCACTTTGGAGCCTCTGATACTGATTCTTGATTAAGGAACCTCTGATTCAATCGCAAGAGCGGCCAGCGAGGGATTTTGTTCCAAATTGAGGTTTGGAAATCGCAGGAATCCTTTGTGTATTTCAAGGGAAGCTCTGATTCAATCGCAAGAGCAGTCAGCGAGGGATTTTGTTCCAGATTGAGGTTTGGAAATCGCAGGAATACTTTGTGTATTTCAAGATTTTCAAACCGATAAGCTGGGGCAAAAGACCCGCTGAGCGCCGCAGCCGATTTATTCAGAGGTTCCCAAAATTTTCAAACCGACAAGTTGGGACAAAAGGCCCGCTGAGCGCCGCAGCCTTCAACCGGCAAGCCGGTAAACAAGCGCCGCGGCGCCGAGCGCAAGCCCGGCCAGCCCGCAGACCATGCAGGCCGTGAGGCGCTGCCCCAGCCGGCGGTGCGCCAGCGCAAAGCCGATCGCCGTCAGCGGCATTGCCGACCAGACCCAGCAGACCGGCTCCAGCCCCACCGCGATATAGAGCGGCGCGATCAGGCTCACGAACGCGGCCAGAACGGACGCGTAGCGGCGCTCCTTTTCCGGGACCGGACGCGGCGCGTCCTTCAAAAACGCGGCAAACCGCGGGTGCGACGCCAGCTCGCCGTCGTGCACGGCCAGCGCCGTGCCCTGCGTCTGGAAAACCGTCAGCCCGTTCCCGCGCTGCGCGGCCTGCACGTCCTGCGCAGTGAAGCGCAGCTCGGCCTCGCGCTCCCCGTCCAGCATCCGCAGCTGCACGCGGTTCGGATAGACCGTGTATTCATAGCTGACCGTGCGCGCGGCTGCCGCCCGCACGCGTTTGGAAAACTGCACCCGCTGCCGCACGCCGCTGCCGATCAGGATCACGTCGAGCAGCGCGCACACGCCCACAAAAAGCATCTGCACGGTGCTCCCCAGCCGGAACGTGAACGCCAGAAGCACCGTCAGCGCCGTGTAGACCGCAATGCTGAAGCCCAGATAGCGCCTCCCCGGCCGGCAGAGCACGGTCTGCGCCGTGCGGATGTCCCCCGGCGTGTATTGCACGCAAAATCGGTCGAGCGGCTGCTGTGTTTTGGCTGCCATGGCGGTTCCTCCTGATGGGTCGTGTTCTTTTCGGCGGCTGCTTCATCGGCGTTCCGGCTGGCGGGGCTCTGTCGGAGGACGTCCCGCCCGAAGCCCCGCTCTGTGCGAACCGCTTCGCCCGAATCTTTCCTTTTTGAAGCGCCCTGAAGCCTTTCCTTTTTGAAGCGCCCTGAAGCATTTCCGGTTCTATTATACGCAAAGCCCCGCCAAAAAGCAAGGGAACCTCTGATGAAATTGCAAGCGCGGTCAGCGAGGAATTTTGTTCCAGATCGAGGTTTGAAACTTGCAGGAATCCTTTACGTATTTCAAGATTCTCAAACCGATAAGCCGGGACAAAAGACCCGCTGAGCGCCGCTGCCGATTGGTTCAGAGGTTTCCATGATTTTCAAACCGATAAGCCGGGACAAAAGACCCACTGAGCGCCGTTGCCGATTGATTCAGAGGCTCCCATGATTTTCAAACCGAAAAGTCGGGACAAAAGCCCCGCTGAGCGCCGTTGCCGATTGATTCAGAGGTTCCCATGATTTTCAAACCGATAAGCTGGGACAAAAGACCCACTGAGCGCCGCTGCCGATTGATTCAGAGGTTCCCATGATTTTCAAACCGAAAAGCTGGGACAAAAGACCCGCCGAGCGCCGCTGCCGATTGATTCAGAGGTTCCCATGATTTTCAAACCAATCAGCTGGGACAAAAGACCCGCCGAGCGCCGCTGCCGATTGATTCAGAGGTTTCCAAGATTTTCAAGCCGAAAAGTTGGGACGAAAGACCCGCTGAACGCCGCAGCCGATTGATTCAGAGGTTTCCAAGCGCCCGCATTTTCCGCGCCATTCCCACTTGCATTTTTCCCGCGTTATGGTATAATAGAAAAGCACCTGTCCGGGTGCAGCGCAGCTGCCTTGGCGGAATGCGCCTCCGGGTGCAGCGCAGCTGCCTCGGCGGAATGCACCTCCGGGCGCAGCGCAGCTGCTTTGGTGGAACACGACCAGCCGGATAAATAGCGAAATAACCGGGTGTAGCGCAGTTGGTAGCGCGCCTGCTTTGGGAGCAGGATGCCGCAGGTTCGAATCCTGTCACTCGGACCATAAGTCCACCGTAATTTTGATAGAATTACGGTGGACTTTTTCTATGCCCGAAAACCGCTTGAAATAAGGCTTTTCAGATGTTTCAGCACATAAGCGAACCCCGCTGCAGGCAATTCTGCGGCGGGGTTTTGTGCGTTTTACGGTTTTTGTGGTGACTTTGGCCAAAGCAAGCGTTAAATTTATGGGTATTCGTTGAATTTTTAGGGTATTCGTTAAATCATTGCCTTTTTCGCTAAAATGTACCCCATAAAGTGGACACTCTAATTGTGCGAAGCCCAAGGGCTGGGGAATTAAAAAGTTTGAATACCAAACTATAGACAATTTCCTCGCTGCCCACGAAAATGTGCGTCAACTCGGTTGTCTCGTTGATATAGGTTTCAACAACCTATTTCAGCCTTCTCATCTCATACCCTAACACAGTAAGGAAGGATATACCTCCCAAAGGGCGCAAGAAGCACCCTCTGGGAATATGGATATATCTAAGAATTGCTAGATCATTACCAACACTTAGAGCTAACCGCAGTGTTATATGCTTAAAAAGCTTGTGGTAATATTTCCAACCATTGAGGAATGCTATGTGAGTGAAATCTGTGTTGCGCTTTGGGCAAGTCAGTGTTTTTAATAGAATAGTGCTTACAATCTGACATAATCGCACAATGCTTTAATTTTGATAATACTTGCATATTTCCATTGATAACAAGTATACCTAACAACAAATACTCCAAGCGCGGATAATTCTCCAAAAAAGATAGGTCATCTGCTGTTTGACTGCCAATCAGCTCTAAATAACGCAAGTTTGGTAACGGTGGAATTTGTGAAACATGAATACGGTTGCACCTTTCAATAGCAAGGCTTTCCAAACCACAACATGAATTAAGGTAATGAACATCCGACAGTCTACGTTGGTTCGCAATCGAGAGTGATATGATCTGAGGTATCGCCTGTATTCCCTCAACGCGTTGTAGTTTCCCATTAAATATACATAAGGCTCGGAGACTACTCCCAACAAGGTATGTCAAATCGTTACCAAGCCATTCCTGCACAACGAGAGTGCAAAGCGATTGACACATAGCTATGTTGTAAAAATTGTATTGCGTTCGTGAAAATAGAAATTGCAAATCGGGGAATTGCGCTAAGTCAATCGCATACAAGTCAATGCAGTCTGAGTAGTAGTCCAACTTTAAGGATATGATACGCAATCCCCTTAGGTATCCCAAACCTTCCTCGCTTATTTCACCAGGACGCAGAATTAGATTCTCTACACAAGGAAAAAAGCGCAAGCATTGCAAAGCATCCAGTTCAACAGATACATTGCGAAAGGGAAGCGAGCCAAGTTTTGCAAGCTCTTCTTCGTCATAGCTGCCAATCTCAATAAAATCTAACCTGCTTTTATTCATAAATTCATTGGAATGTCGCAAATATCACCACCCCTTTACAACCATGAATTAAAGATTTTAAACCCAGGACTCATTATTTTGTTAATTAACTTTCCTCCAAAATCGAAGTTGTATTTTGCCATTTTCATATATTCATCCACAAAGGCAGTTGCATTGTTCCTTGATGGCTGCCAAACGGCGTCTATAACTTCGTATCCCTTTCGTTCAAGGCGTCGTATAGATGCGTTCATTCGAGACGCCGAACCCTTACCCACATATACCTGATCATTTGAAGTACTGATTTCATAGGTACCGGGCTGTTTCACACAACTATTATGCACCAGCACCCCATTGTCGGATACATAATAGGTATGATAATCCGCAACCTGGAAGTTATAGACCTTGACAGGGCTTTCGAGCAGCTCGTGCTGGATTTTTTCGACGACGACATACTCACCGTTGACAAGGACGAGAATGTCACCCGCGCGGAGGTGCGCCGCATCCGTCCAGCCCTTGACCGGACAATAGAACGGGTGCGTCGGCGTAGCAACAATTTCCTCGCCTTTGACGAATATGTGCGTCAGCTCGGTCGTCTCGTTGATATAGGTTTCAACGACCGGCTTGAGCGCAACGTCTCCGGTTTCTTCATCCCACGCCCAGACAAGATCCCCCGCTCTGATTTTTTCAATTGCAACATACCCTGTCGCTGTAGCAACCAGCGTTCCGGCGACAAAGCATGAGCCATATCTTAGATGGTTCGCATAGCCGCTCATGCCGCCTTGTATCGCACCGGTGATTGCACCTGTGAGAGCGCCATCGCCCATGCCTTCCAGTGCAGCCTGCCCGGCGCCCGGCCAGCTGCACATAGAGAATATCCTCCGGCGACAGGCGGATGCGCCTGCGGTTGGAAATAATGAACATGCTGTTTGGCTTCATGGCGTTCCCTCCCGGTCGTTCCGTTTCTCGTAGCATACCATAATTTTTGCCGCAGAGCAAGCAAAAATATGCTATTCGTGCAAGGTCGTGTGCTATTCGCGCAAGGTCTATTGCATTTCAAACGGGACTGTGCTAAGCTTAACAATATAATAAAAGCAGAAGAAGATCAAAGCGGGGACGCCCCCGCTTCCCGCAGGATCCCCCTGCGGGGAGACCCTTCTGAACCATGGAGGTATGGCAATGAAAAAGAAGCTATTGAGTATCCTTCTGGCACTGTCTCTGCTCCTGACGCTGCTGCCCACGGCGGCGCTGGCGGCGGACGGCGCATGGGACGGCAGCATCGCCACTGCTTTTGCAGGCGGCACCGGCACGGAGAGCGACCCCTATCAGATCGCCGACGGCGCACAGCTTGCATATCTGGCAAGCGAGGTCAACAAGGGGCAGCCGTATGAAAACGCCTGTTTTGTTCTGACCGCAGACATTGATCTTGGCAACCATGACTGGACGCCGATCGGAAATTCCTTTTCTGATGCACTGTTTGGAGGCACAGACTATTCCGTGTTTGCCGGAAATCTTGACGGCAAAGGACATACCGTCTCCAACATCTCCATCGGAACGGAAGGCGCTCCGCTGGAATCCGATGTGTTTGGCCTGTTTGGCATGACGGGCGGCAAGCTCAGCAACCTGAATCTGGACGGTGTCACAATTTACGGCACGGCAAAGAACGTCTCCGGTTATGTGATCGGCTTGGCGGGCACTCTCTCCGGCTCTGCCAGCGGACCGGTTGAGAACTGTCACGTTGCAAATCTGAGCCTGACGATGAGTACGCCGGACAGCGGCAGGGCGGCGGCCTACTGGATCGGCGGTCTTGTGGGCGCTCTGGATGGCCGGTATATCGACGAATGCAGCGTCTCCGGCAGAATCACCGAAAAGTCCGGAAAAGGCTCCATCGGCGGTTTGATCGGCGAGCTGGGAAGAGCGGCAAAGATCACCTACAGCCATGCTGATGTTGCACTGAATGTAAAGCCGGATTATTACGGCGGCGCCAATGTCGGCGGCCTGATCGGCAAGGGAAACGGCGAGAAGGATCCCGAGACGGTCATCAGCAACTGCTATGCCACGGGGAATGTCACCGGCGGTGCATATTCCGGCGGCTTTGCAGGCAGCCTTTGGGGGCTGAATATCAAAAACTGCTACGCGACCGGCGACGTAACGGGCGCCTTTGCATCGATGGCGTCCTTTGCCGGAACAGACGCTCCTGCCGCATATGCATACGGCTCGGTCACAAACTGCTATACGACCGGCGCGGTGGTTGGCACGGCTTCCAGCACGTACGCCTTTGCATACCAGGATGCGACTGCGAGAAGCCCGATCACAAACTGCTATTTTGCAGACGGGAACAGTGCGATAAAAAACCAGAATGAAACCGCAGAGCCCAAGACCTCGGAGGAAATGCAGACCGAGGAATTCAAAGACACCCTCCTTGCAGGCGACCCGGCAAACGGCTGGATCTTCCGCGAGGGCGAAACGCCCCTTTGCGGCGCGGAGCCGGCGGATTACGCTGCGGTTGATGCTGCGCTGGGCAAGATCCCCGCAGACCTGACGGCATACACCGACGAATCTGTTGAGGCGCTGCGCGCTGCGGCAGAGGCTGTGATCCGAGGCAAGGCCATCGCAAAGCAGGCCGAGGTCGACGCAATGGCGGAGGCGATCGAGCGCGCGATCGCCGGGCTTGCCCTCAAGCCCGCCGATTATTCCGCCGTTGATGCGGCGATCGAAAAGGCAAACGCTCTGAACGAGAACGATTATGTCGATTTTTCCGCCGTGAAGGCGGCGCTGGAAGCGGTCGTGCGCGGCAAGAATATCACGGAGCAGGCTGAGGTCGACGCAATGGCAAAAGCCATTGAGGATGCCATCGCGGCGCTGGTTCAAAAGAGCTATCCCGTGACCATATCCGGCACAACGGAGCACGGCACTGTGACCGCCAGCACGGAAGCTGCCGTCGGCGGCAGCACCGTGACGATCACGGTGAAGCCCGACAGCGGTTACACGCTGGGCGGCATCACCGTCACCGACAGCGAAGGCAACGAGCTGAGCCTGACCGACAACGGCAACGGCGCGTATACCTTCACCATGCCGTCCGGCAAGGTCGAGATCCATGTGACCTTCACGGAGGACGGCAGTCTGAATCCCTTCCAGGACGTGCCCAGTGACGCCTACTATTTTGAGGCCGTCAATTGGGCGGTTGCGAACAACGTCACGAACGGCACGTCCGAGACGACCTTCAGCCCGAACGTGGGCTGCACGAGAGCGCAGGTCGTGACCTTCCTCTGGCGCGCGGCCGGGCAGCCCGAGCCGACCGAGGGCACGAATCCGTTCACGGACGTGAAGGAGGGCACGTATTACTACAAGGCCGTCCTCTGGGCGGTCGAGAAGGGCATCACGAACGGCACGTCCGAGACGACCTTCGAGCCGAACGAGGACTGCACGAGAGCGCAGGTCGTGACCTTCCTGTTCCGCGCATATCGGGACAAATAAGCGGCAAAAAGCAGGGGCTGTCAAAAAAGTCCCCGAAAAAATCGCAGGTCCTTTCCGGTTCGGAGAGGACCTGCTTTTTTGCAATGAATTTGAATAAAAACCGCGTATTTCTAGGGAACCTCTGATTCAATCGCAAGAGTGGTCAGCGAGGGATTTTGTTCCAAATTGAGGTTTGGAAATTGCAGGAATACTTTGTGTATTTCAAGATTTTCAAACCGAAAAGTTGGGGCAAAAGACCCACTGAGCGCCACAGCCGATTTATTCAGAGGTTCCTTAATCAAGAATCAGTATCAAAAACCGTGAAAAAACCTCGACTGATCGAGAATCGAAAACGCTGCGGAGCATCTTCCGCGCGCACGGCGGCAACGATGCTGGCATCCGGCCTGTTGCTGCGCGAAGGACGCGGTTTCTTCGGGCAGCCCGACAGTTACACGCAGCAGGTCAAGGATTTTGTTCCAAATTGAGGTTTGGAACTTGCAGGAATCCTTTACGTATTTCAAAATATTCAGGCCGATCAGTTGGGACAAATGACCCGCTGAGCGCCGCAGCCGATTGATTCAGAGGTTCCCAAGGCTTGACATCCGGGGCATCCTTTGCTATCATAAAAGCTCCATCGGAGGTATCGTCATGCAAGCTTATTCGGACGCGCCGCAGCTCCTGCGCGAATTTCTCTCGTATCACGAGACGATCAAGGGGCAATCCGCGCAGACGATCAAGGAATACTACCTTGATCTGCGGATGTTCCTGCGCTTTATGGTGTTGGTCAAAAAGGAGCTGCCGTATCACACGGAGCTTGACAGCATCAGCATCAAACAGGTCGATCTTGCGTTTATAAAAACGATAATGATTACTGATATTTTCGATTTCCTTTCCTATCTGTCCAACGACCGACCGACCGATGAGCCATCCGACCGCGGCATCGGCGCTGCGGCGCGTGCGCGGAAGCTCTCGGCGATCAAATCCTTCTATAAATATCTGACCGTACGCACGAAGCAGCTCACGGAAAACCCGGTCAAGGAGATCGAATACCCCAAAATTCGCAAATCCCTCCCGAAATATCTGACGCTTGAAGAGTCAAAAAAGCTGCTCTCCTCTGTTTCCGGTGTGAACGCAAAGCGCGATTACGCGATTCTGATGCTCTTTTTGAACTGCGGCATCCGCCGCGCCGAGCTGGTTGGATTGAATCGTTCGGACGTATATGATGACCGAATTCGCGTTACAGGCAAGGGGAACAAGGAGCGCATTGTCTATTTTGGATCGTCGTGCAAGCGGGCGATCGACGATTATCTGGTCGAACGCAACAAAAAAGTGCTTTCGGACGATCGGGCGTTATTCGGCTCGCGCGATAACAACCGCATCAGCGTGACGGCGGTGCACCGACTCGTCAAAAAGCATCTGCTTGCGGCCGGTCTGGACGCGAATCTGCTCTCGGCGCACAAACTGCGGCACACGGCTGCGACGCTGATGCTGTCAAACGGCGTCGATGTCAGGACGGTTCAGGAGGTCTTGGGGCATGAGCACCTGAACACGACCGAAATTTACACGCACATTGAGAATACAGAGCTGAAAATCGCGGCGGAGGCCAATCCCCTGTCGCACATCGATAAGGAGTAAAAAATGAGGAAAACACTGGTTTTTGACCTTGACGGCACACTTTTGAACACTCTGGAGGACTTGAAAAACAGCACGAATTTTGCGCTCGCGCAGTACGGCTACCCGGCGCGCACGCTCCCGCAGATCCAGGCGGCGGTCGGAAACGGGCTGCGCCGTCTCGTCGCCGGTTCGGTTCCGGAGGGCACGGACGACGCGCGGATCGACGCGCTGTTGGCTGCGCTCAAGGCGCATTATCTTGAGCACTGCATGGACTGCACGAAGCCCTATGACGGTGCGCTGCCGATGCTCGAGGCGCTGAAGCGCGCGGGGTATCGTCTTGCGATCGTCTCGAACAAGGCCGACCCGATGGTGCAGGTGCTGCGCGCGCACTATTTTGACGCGTTGATCCCGGTCGCCTGCGGCGAGACCGATCAGATTCGTCGCAAGCCCGCGCCGGATATGGTGCACGCGGCGCTGAAAAAGCTCGGCGCGGATGCAGCGGACGCCTATTACATCGGCGATTCGGACGTCGATATTATGACCGCGAAGAATTCCGGTCTCCCCTGCCTCTCCGTTACATGGGGCTTCCGTGACCGCGCGTTCCTGCTGGAGCACGGGGCAGAAGTGCTGTTCGACTCCCCTGCCGAGCTGGTCGATTTTTTAACAAAATAGCCGAAAACCCGTCCGATTTCAATAAAATCGGACGGGCTATTATTATTTTTTATTATTATTTGATGGGCGCAAGGGCGCGGGGCAGAATGCCGTTCATCTGCGCGATAGCCGTTCCGTAATTCGTGACCGGAACGCCGTGTGCGCGGCACGCGGACAGTCTGGCGCGCATCTCCTGCGCGTTGAGCATACAGCCGCCGCAGTGGATCACGAGCGCGAAGACGGTCGGATCGTCCGGGAATTCCCCGCCGGACGTGAAGCGGAAGCGCAGCTTTTTGCCGGTGTAGGCCTGCAGCCAGCACGGAAGCTTTTCCGTGCCGATGTCGCCGCATTGCCGGTGGTGCGTGCAGCCCTCGGAGATCAGGACGGTGTCGCCGTCCTGCAGGCGCTTTAACGCGTCCGCGCCGTGGACAAGCAGCTCCAGATCACCCTTATAACGCGCGAAGAGGATCGAAAACGAGGTCAGCGGGACGGATTCCGGGACGAGCTTCGCGACAAGTCGGAACGCCTGCGAATCCGTAATGATGAGCTGCGGCGGCGCGCTCAGAAGCGCAAGCGTCGCCTCCAGCTCGGTTTCGCGGCAGACGAACGCCGGAATGCCGTGGTCGAGCAGCTCGCGCAGGGTCTGCTGCTGCGGCAGGATCAGCCGCCCCTTCGGCGCTGCCTTGTCGATCGGCGTGACGAGCACGACCGGCAGACCCGGCCGCAGCAGATCACAGACCAGAAGGCGCTCCTGCTGCGTCAGCGGGCGCGCCAGAGCCGCAAGCGCCTCCTTCAGCTCATGCACACCCTGACCGGTCGACGCACTCACGGCCAGTCCGTTTTCGGGGACGGACGCGACAAGGTCGGCCTTGTTGAAAACCGTTAGATATGGCTTTTTCTCGGCCTCAAGCTGACGCAGGAACGCCTCGTCCTCCGGCTGCAACCCGAGGACTGCGTCCACGACGAGCACGGCGACGTCAGTTTTGCGCAGCGCCTGACGCGCCTTTTCCACACGCAAAAGCCCCAGCTCGCCTTCGTCGTCCAGTCCCGGCGTGTCGAGGATCACGACCGGGCCGACCGGCAGCAGCTCCATGGCCTTTTGCACCGGATCGGTGGTCGTGCCGCGCACGTCGGAGACAACGCTGAGCGCCTGCCCGGTCACGGCGTTGACCAGGCTGGATTTTCCTGCGTTGCGCCGCCCGAAAAAGCCGATGTGTACGCGCTCGGCGGACACGGTATCGTTCAACGACATGGTGCTCCTCCCCTTCTCCGCTCAGAAGCGGAAATCGCGGCGATCGGAATGCTTGATGGCCTCGATATTCTCGGCCGCAATGCGGCGTGCGTTTTCGTTCGGAACTTTCTTCAGCTCCTGCTCGATCAGCTCATAGCCGAGCTTTTTCGTTTCGTCGCTTGCGTAGTCGACCAGAAATTCCGTGAGCGTCATAAGCGCGTTCGGCTGGCAGCAATTCTGAATCTGTCCGGTCTTGCAGAGGGACATAAAGCGGTCGCCGGTGCGCCCCTCGCGGTAGCACGCGGTGCAGAACGACGGAATGCAGCCCTGCTCCATCAGCCAGCGGACGACCTCGTCCAGGCTGCGCTGGTCGGAAACGTCGAACTGCTCGGAATCGTGCGGCCGCTCGTCCTCGGTATAACCGCCGACGGAGGTGCGCGACGCGCCGCTGACTTGACTGATGCCGAGCTGCAGCATTTTTTCGCGCACGGCCTGCGTCTCGCGGGTCGAGACGATCATGCCGGTGTAGGGCACGGCGATGCGGATGCAGGCCGTAATCTTCTCAAAGATCTCGTCGCTCAGACCGTTGTCGAAGGCGTCCGGATCGATGTCGTCGGCACGCTTGACGCGCGGGACGCTGATCGTATGCGGACCAACGCCGTGGACGGCCTCGAGGTGCTCGGCGTGCATCAGCAGTCCTGCAAACTCATATTTATATTTTTCCAGACCGAACAGCACGCCCAGACCAACATCGTCGATGCCGCCCTCCATGGCGCGGTCCATCGCCTCGGTGTGATAATCGTAGTCATGCTTCGGGCCGGTCGGATGCAGTGCGAGATAGCTCTCCTTGTGATAAGTCTCCTGAAAGAGAATATAGGTGCCGATGCCGGCCTCCTTGAGCCTGCGATAGTTCTCGACGGTCGTTGCGGCGATGTTGACGTTCACGCGGCGGATCGCGCCGTTCTTATGGCGGATGGAATAGATCGTTTTGATGCACTCGAGAATGTACTCGATCGGATTGTTGACGGGATCCTCCCCGGCCTCGATGGCAAGGCGCTTGTGCCCCATATCCTGAAGCGCGATGACCTCCGCGCGAACCTCGTCCTGCGTCAGCTTTTTGCGGGCAATGTGCTTGTTTTTCAGATGATAGGGGCAGTAAACGCAGCCGTTGACGCAGTAATTTGACAGATAAAGCGGCGCGAACATCACGATGCGGTTTCCGTAAAATGCGAGCTTGATCTCCTCAGCCAGCCGATACATCTCCTCGACCTTCTCGGGAATGTCGCAGGCCAGCAGGACGGAGGCCTCGCGATGGGTCAGGCCGGCGCAGTGCACCGTTTTTCCGTCGCGGACGGGACGCGCCTTTTCCAGCAGGCGGTCGATCAGCTCGACGTTGCGCTTGTTCTCCTCGGCGTAGCGGAGCGTCTCCAGAATTTCCTTGTGATTGATGAATTCCTCTGCCTTGAGGGATCTCGGATCATAAATTGCCATAGCTTGTTCTCTTTTCTATTTATAAAATGATGTCGCCGCGGTCAACGGTCACGGCGAAGCCGATGGATGCCATACGCGCGCGCATACAGGCGATGCACTGCGCCGACTCGTCCCCGGTGCAGATTTTGTGGTCATATAGTGCGTATTTTTTGCGCTCAGACGTCGGCGAGAGGTTCGGCATGACGACGTTCGCGCCCGCAAGAATGCCCTTTTCGCGCCCATGCGGGTCGACTGTGCCGAGCGCGGTAGTCGCGGGGATGAGCATATGCGGATGCATCAGGCGCAGCAGCGAGAGCAAAAAGCAGGTCAGCTCCCCGCTGCCGCCGGGATAAGCGCCGAACGGTGTGTCCTTCTGCGGCAGGAACGGGCCGATGCCGCACATCTCCGGCTGGAAGCCCTCGATGAATTTCAGATCCTTGGCCAGGCTCTGCGGCGTCTGGAAGGGTGAGCCGACCATGAAGCCGCAGCCGGTCTGAAAGCCCAGCGCCTTGAGGTCGCGCAGACAGCGCATCCGGTTTTCAAAGGACATCGAAGCGGGATGCAGCCTGCGATAGTGTGCGGGGTCGGCCGTCTCATGGCGCAGGAGGTAGCGATCCGCCCCGGCCTCGCGCATGGCGCGGTAGGCCACGGTCGGAAACTCTCCCAGCGAGAGCGTCACGGCGCAGTCGGGGTAGTCCTGCTTGATGCGGTGGACAAGGCCGCAGACCGTATCGAGCGAAAGGCAGCCCTCGCCGCCCTGCAAAACAAAGGTGCGGAAGCCGAGCGCGTGCCCCTCAGCGCAGCAGCCGAGGATCTCCTCGGGCGTCAGGCAATAGCGGGGCACGGCGGCGTTCGAGCGGCGGATGCCGCAGTAATAGCAGTCGTTTTTGCAGCGGTTGCCGACCTCGATCAGACCGCGTACAAAAATACGGTTTCCGTAAATTTTCTTCCGCGCGTCGTCGGCCAGCGCGGCAGCGTACTGCGCCAGCTCGGGCGTGAAGCCCGCGACGAGCGCGGCATATTCCGCCTCGGTGAGGCGCTCCCCTGCTGCAAGCCGGTCAATCAGCCGCCGCATGGGTGACGTTGGAATAGGCCGTTTTGACGCTGATGCCGTCGAGATTGCCGATCTTCCCGGCGAGCGCCGAGATCGTGTCCTGCGGCGCGTCGATGGCGACGGAGACGACGTTCACGCCGCGCTCCCGGCACGGGATGCCCATCCGGCCGAAGATATAAGAGCCGTATTCATGCAGCAGCGCGTTGAGCGCCGCAGCGGAGTCGGTATTTTCCACGATGATCGCCATAACGGCAATGCGAGATTCCATAAAAGCCCTCCAAAAATCAAAAAATGGCTGCACTCCGAGCGGGTGCAGCCATAGAAAGAGCAAATCGGCGCACCTTTCAGGCAGCAGCTCGCGCCGCTTACTGTCAGGAGTACACAGGTATTCTATCACAGATTGTCGAAAAATGGAAGTCAGATGCCGAGAATTTTTTTGTAATACGGCCAGAGGCCGGTCTTCTCCGGATAATGCGGCGCAAGCTGACAGAGGTCGGTGCCGGGGTATTCGTTTCCCTCGATGATAGCAGGGCCGTCCGGCGTGATGGCGACATCCCAGCCGACATGGCGCATCTGCGGAATTTCGCGCGCCGCGCGCTTGGCCAGCTCGATGGCCTCCGGGATCATCGGCAGCTGATAGCCGACGAAGCGGATGTGCGTGTCCGGATGCTCGTCATAGACGTTAAAATAATCGTCCGTCGCAACGGAGACGATCCGACCGCTCTCCGGGTCGACGCGGCACATGATGCCGCCGCGCCCGGCATTGTCGCAGCAGCCGCCGCCCGTTCCGATCTTGAGCGTGATATAGGCGATCAGCACGTCGTCGCCGACGACGTCGGTCAGGATGCGCAGGGTATTGACGGAGCTGGGATGCAGTGCTGCGATCTGCGGATGCTGGGCAAGCACCTGCTCCAGAACGGTCAGCTTGTGCGCGTGCAGATAATCCAGCATGGCCTCGGCATCCGGAAAATCCGCAACGCGCAGCTTTTCCACGCCGCGGCCGCTGTCGCCGTGGTTCGGCTTGGCAAAAATTGCCTCCTGTCCGGCGCAGAACGCGGCAAGCTCCTGCGCCGTGGCCGTCTCGCCGTTGAGCGTGCGGCGGCGCAGATAGGGCGCGAAGCGTTTGTTGAAGCGGTTCTTGTCGTCAAACTCCTCGGCGTAGGAATAGTCGTTCATCGCTTGCAGGACCTTTTTGTTGCGCATACGCGTCAGATAGGTGTCGCGCTGTCTGCCGTTCATGGCGTAAAAGCCGAACATGGCATAGTCGTAATAGCCCGCGCCGTAGCGCACGGAGCACCAGAGAATGCTCAGGAAGGTGCGCGCCTTGCTGTGGCCGCTCTTTTCCTTGACCGTTTCGAGGATCGGCTTCATTTTATCGAATCGCGCGCCGCGCACGACGCGCATCAGGTAGTTCAGATTTGGCATGGCTTGTCCCCTTGTTTTTTTACAGCGCGACGGCGATCGCCTCGCTGAGATTTCGCGCGCGCAGCAGCCGAAGTCCCTCCGGGGCGCGGAGCGCGTCCGTTCCGCTGCGCGGAATGATGCAGTGCGTGAAGCCGAGCCGGTGGATCTCCGTCAGGCGCAGCTCGAGCTGACGCACGGAGCGGATCTCGCCGGACAGGCCGACCTCGCCGATGGCCGTCATGGTGTCGGCGATTGGCTTGTCCCGGTAGGCCGAGGCCGCCGCCAGCAGCACCGGAAGATCGGCCGCAGGCTCGTCGAGCCGCAGACCGCCGATGACATTGAGATAGACGTCGGCGTTGGAAAAATGCAGACCGCCGCGCTTTTCCAGAACGGCCAGAAGCATCGCCGCGCGGTTATAGTCAAAGCCGTTGCAGCTTCTGCGCGGGACGCTCAGCGTCGTCGGCGAGACGAGCGCCTGCACCTCGGCCAGAATCGGCCGCGTGCCCTCCATGACGCAGGCGACGCAGGTTCCGGACGTGCCGAGCGGACGGCCGGAGAGCAGCATCTCCGAGGGGTTCGGCACCTCGGTCAGGCCGGTGTCGGCCATTTCAAAGACGCCGATCTCGTTGGTCGAGCCGAAGCGGTTCTTCGCCGCGCGCAGCAGCCGATAGGACGTGTGCGACTCGCCCTCAAAATAGAGCACGCAGTCGACCATGTGCTCAAGCACCTTTGGCCCGGCGATGACGCCCTCCTTGTTGATGTGGCCGACGATGAAGACCGTCACGCCGCTGCTCTTGCAATACTGCATCAGGCGCATCGTGCAGTCCTTGACCTGCGTGACCGAGCCGGGCGAGGCCTGCTTGTCCTCGGTGAAGAGCGTCTGGACGGAGTCGACGATCAGCACGTCGGGCTTCAGCCCGTCGGCCGAGGTCAGAACCTCGTCGAGATTCGTCTCGCAGAGGAAAAACAGCTCGTCCCCGCTCACATGCAGCCGTTCGGCGCGGAGCTTGAGCTGACTGGCGCTCTCCTCGCCGGAGACGTAGAGCACGCGCTGCTGCTCGGTGATCTTCTGGCAGATCTGCAGCAGCAGGGTCGATTTGCCGATGCCCGGCGCACCGCTGACGAGCACCAGCGAGCCGCGCACCGCGCCGCCGCCGAGCACGCGGTTCAGCTCACCCATGCCGGTGGAAAACCGGCTGGCCTCCTCCGGCTGAATTTCGCTCAGCCGCTTCGGACGGCTCACGGCCGTTGCGCGTGCAGCGGGCGCGGCTGCCTTGCGCCCGGTGGACGCCGCCGGAGGCGTATACTCCTCCAGCGTGTTCCACTGGCCGCAGGAGGGGCAGCGCCCCGCCCATTTTGCGGTCTCATTGCCGCAGCTTGTGCAGAGAAAAACGGTTTTAGCCTTCATATTGTGCTCCTATTGTCTGAAAGATCGTGCAGCCGATCACGGCGGCCAGCTTGCGCTGATAGGTCTCCTGCTGCAAAAGCTGCGCCTCGGCCGGGTTCGACAGAAACCCGCATTCGATCAGCACGGCCGGACATGTCACATGCTCCAAAAGATAGATGCCGCTCGCCTGCTTGATCCGTCGGCTGTTTTTCGGGTCGAGCTGCGCGCAGAGCTGCTCCTGCAGGGTCTGCGCGAGCCGCTTGCTCTCCTCGGAGCTACGGTAAAAAACCTGCGCGCCGCGATACTGCTCCTGCTCAAAGCGATTTTGATGCACGCTCACGAGCCAGCAGCCCGGAATCGACTCGACCAGCGCGACGCGATTGCGGATGTCGGAGCTTTTGCGCTGGGCGACCGTCTCCCCTTCCGTGCTGACGCTGACGTCCCCGGTGCGCACCATGCGCGTCGGCACGCCGAGCAGCTGCAAAAAATCATTCAACCGAAGCGTGATCTCCAGATTGAGCCTGCTCTCATAGACCCCCGTCGCGGTCACGGCGCCGCCGTCCTCACCGCCGTGACCGGCGTCGAGCACCACAACGGGCAGACTGCTGCCGATCGCAGCCGCCTCCTGCGCAGGGCGCGTCCGTTCATAGACCCAAGCCGCGCCGACGACCGTCAGACAGACGATCAAATAAAATGCAAGTACCCTTTTCATACTTCACCAACCCCCGCAACAGCTTATGACGCGCGCAGGGCGGTTAGCATCGTTCTTTTTTATTATATGCCCTCTCACGCGCTTTGTCAAGAATTCCGCCCCTTGCAAAGCGCCGGCAAATCTGTTATGATAAGGCCTAGAAACAAGAAATGGAGAAACCGATGCATTACCGCTGTTTGGTGCTCGATCACGACGACACCGTCGTCCGCAGTGCCGAGACCGTCAATTATCCCGCGCTTGTCGAAAAATTGAGGCGCGACCATCCCGACCGCTCGATCACCTTCCGGGAATTTATGCTCGAGGTCTTTGACCGCACCTTCACCGGCATGTGTCAGGATTTTCTGCACCTGACCCCCGAGGAAACGCAGGAGCAGTTTGAATTCTGGAAGGTCTATGTCCGCACGCACATCCCCCCGGCCTATGAAGGCATGGACACGCTGCTGCATGATTTCCGCGCGCAGGGCGGCTTGGTCTGCGTCTCGTCGCATTCTGGCTGGGAGAACATCACGCGGGATTATCAGCGCGATTTCGGCTTCACGCCAGACCGCATTTATTCCTTCGAGCTTCCGCCCGAGCAGAGAAAGCCCTCGCCCTTTGCCCTTGAGGACATTATGCGCCGGTATTCCCTTCGGCCGCAGGAGCTGCTGATGGTCGACGATATGCGCACCGGGCTGGACATGGCGCGCGCCGTCGGCGTCCCCTTCGCCTGCGCCGGCTGGTCGCACACCGAGCCGGAGATCGCCGACTCCATGCGCCAAAGCTGCTCGTGCTATCTGCGCTCGGTCGACGCGCTGCGGGCGCTTGTTTTCGGAGACTGAGGCATTGACAGACGTGATATAATAGATTTGACAGGTGGTGAGAGAATGGAAAGCAAGGGCATCAAGATCATTGCGAAAAACCAGAAGGCGTTTCACGAATATTTTGTCGAGGAACGCTTCGAGGCCGGCATCGAGCTGTTCGGCACGGAGGTCAAGTCCATTCGTCTCGGCACGCTGAACCTCAAGGACGCATGGTGTCAGGTCAAGGACGGTGAGCTCTGGCTGCGTCAGATGCACATCAGCCCCTATGAGCAGGGCAACATCTTCAACAAAGACCCGATGCGCCCGCGCCGCCTTCTGATGCACAAGCGCGAGATCATGCGCCTGTTCCAGAAGGTCAAGCTCGACGGCTACGCGATTATTCCGATTTCCGTCTATCTGAAGAATTCCCGCGTGAAGGTCGAGATCGCCCTCTGCAAGGGCAAAAAGCTCTATGACAAGCGGCAGGACGCCGCAAACAAGGACGCGCGCCGTCAGATCGACCGCGCGATGAAAGAAAGGACACACCGATGAATCATCCGATTGCTACCATCGAAATGGAAAACGGCGCGGTCATGACCGCCGAGCTTTATCCGGAAACCGCGCCGCAGAGCGTTTATAATTTCATCAGCCTTGCAAACTCCGGCTTCTATGACGGGCTGATCTTCCACCGCGTGATCCCCGGCTTCATGATTCAGGGCGGCTGCCCCGAGGGAACGGGCATGGGAGGCCCCGGCTATTGCATCAAGGGCGAATTCCTCTTTAACGGCGTGGATAACCCCCTGAAGCACAAGCGCGGCGTGCTCTCCATGGCGCGTGCCTCGTCGCCGAACTCCGGCGGCTCGCAGTTCTTCATCATGCATCAGGATGCGCCCCATCTCGACAAGCAGTATGCCGCCTTCGGCAAGCTGACGAGCGGCATCGAGGCCGTCGACGCGATCTGCAAGGTCAAAACCGACCGCAACGACCGCCCCGAGACCGATCAGGTCATCAAGTCCATCCGCGTCGACACACTCGGCGAGACGTATCCCGAGCCGAAAAAGCTGCCAGATCCCTTCCACCGCTAAGAAATACCGGGGCAGACTTCCCTGCCCCGCTCTATGGGGGTGTCACGGTTTCGACGGGGACCGTGAGGCAGGAATAGCGAGCCGTGGCGCCTGGCCACGATAAAACGGGCGATTTTTTAAAAATTAACTGACAACAATCAGTACGCTTTCGCTGCTTAATTAGCGGCCGTCCTCCCCGGAAGGTCCACGAGCCGGGCTAGGGCGTGATTCAGTGGAGCCCGTGCGTGCGGTAAGCTTTGCCCGCACCATGCATCATGAAGCTACTGACCTCGTAAGGGTGTTTGCTCCCGTGCGAGGGAGGGAATGTAAATAACAAACTGCGCTCGGAGAAGTTCCTGTCAAGCGATTTTCGGACGGGGGTTCAACTCCCCCCACCTCCACCAAACAGGTATTGGACGAACACCTATTTCTTCAGCGGCGGCTTCGCCGTGAAGTGTTCGCTCTGATCCACAACAGAAAAGCGCCGCCTTGGAAGTGATTCCGAGACGGCGCTTTTTCTATATTTCTGAAGCGTTCTAAAACTTTACATTTGTATACCTTCAATGCTAAGGAGGGGTGTGCTGTGATGACTTTCCTGTATATGAATCTCAAAAAAGGTGTACTGCGGTATTCCCTCATTTTCAAACTCAATTTAACCAAGGAAATATAAAAGAAGATATGAAGTAATCGAACTAAAGAATCTGAATTCTAAGATACGGTTTTTGCTTCTGCAATTCCCGGTTTTTGCAATAAATCAAAAAACTCATTAATTGCGTTGTGCTGTTGCATTGGATATCTCATACCTGTTCTTCGTTTACAGAATGTGAAAGTAACCGATTCCTTTGCACGGGATAATGCCACAAAGAATGTGCAGCGATCTTCATCCGGCTGGTTCCTAAAGTTCCAGAAAGCAGAATCTTCCAACCCAACAAAATATACAGCAGAGTATTCCAGCCCCTTGCTTTTGTGGATTGTCATTATAGGTACTGAATGTTCTCCACAAAAATTCTCAATGGCTAGATTCCAGTCCCCACACGCAGCAACATATTCAGTAAAAAAGAGGTTTTCAAATTTTTCAATTAAGTCATCAAAGTGAGCCCCTTGCTTATACGCCGGAAATTTCGCCTTGATTTTTTCAATGCTGAAGAATCTAATTATCGTCCCCAGAGTGTCATGCCATTGCACACCGTCAAATCCCTGCTGTGCAGTTTTCTTCACGGTATCTGCTAAGTTAACCAGCTTCCGCTGCATTTCATCATAGACACCATTCTCCTGTGTCTCACCAATACCCCAGAGTTCGACCAATGACTCCCCTATGAAGTTCCACTCATTTGGATGTTTCCTGTCATAGGCACACAACATAAACTTGATGAGCAGATCTACAATTGGCTCCTTAATTAGATTCTGGTAGTCAGTCTCAATGCGAGCTCGGACACCATGTTTTGCTAACTCCGCAATAATCGCGGAAGCATAGTTCTGCGGCAACTGTTTGCAGAGAATACATATTTCGTTAGGCTTTTTGCCTCCGGAAATTCTCTCTAGGATATCTGCTGATACAGCACCAGCTTCCAGCTGTTCATCGCCTGCAATAATTAGAGCAATATCTCCATCGTCTTCTGCCCATTTATCTGAAACACAGACTTCTGTTGCCTTTTCTTTTAGAGAGGCATACATTTCTTGTTGTAGTGCAACCAATCTTGGTGCCGATCGATGATTCATTAGCAAACGAACACCTTTAGGATTCCACTCATCGCAAAAAATTTTAAAGATTTGTTTTACTGCACCAGCCCACACCATGATACGCTGTTTGTTGTCTCCAACAGCCGTTACCTTAGTGTTTGAACCAAAGAAGCATTCCTTCACAAGGGCATATTGAATATCCGTCGTATCTTGAAACTCATCGAAAAATACATAAGAATATGTTATATGCAATGCACGCCTAATATATGGATTTGTTTTTACAATATATATGGCAAGCATCATAATCATCTTGAAGGTCAGTGTCGCTCTGTTCCCGTTAAATCCCTTTAGCAACAGCGGCCATACTCTATGCCCTATTTCGCTCCCTGCTAGCGGAAGGCTTATCTGCGTCAAGAACGTGTCGTATTTGGATTTGAGTTTTGCTGGTGTTAATCCATCAGGATTCTCATATCCAATATATCTGAATGCAGCATCGATTGTATCGGAATCATTAACTAAATAATCAGGTGCAGGGCGAAGTTCTTCAGGTAACGCATACTTGAAGTGATCAAGGATACTCTTTGCGAATGCATCATATGTCATCGATACAAACCTTCCCTTTATTTCTGCCCCGCAACGTCGTTCAACGCGTTCTTTCAAATTCTGCGCAGCATCCGTTTTGAAGCTGATAGCCAGTATTTTCTGTGGTTCTTTGCATTGATTTGTTTGAAACAAGAATGCCGCCTTTTGTGCCAGCAATTCTGTCTTTCCTGCACCTGGCCCTGCAATAACCAATACATGCCTATCGCTGCAACGAACAGCAGTATTCGCAGCTTCTTCCAATATAATCCCATCGCAAGGCAGCCACTTATCAGGATACACGATTTTCATTTCTTATCTCCTTTTAAGATACGCTCTGCCGTCTCAATTAAGCGCTCCAATACCGGAGGGATATTGCCTTTTATCGCTTCATCGCTCAATCGAGATAGTACTGCAATATGCGTGGAAGGCTTACCTCTATTCAGGAAGAAATATGTGTACCATATCATAAGGTTCTGCTGCTCCGTAGAATAGGTGCTCCCATCTCCTCCCTCTTCTTTCAGTGTGGATTTAATATCCTTTTTGATACGAGCCCTATATTCCGCTGGATAAGTACCAGTTTCCTCAAATGTTCGGATTAATACCCGTTTCTTTTTTCCATCCTCAGCAATCTCTAGACGTGGACCTTCGGCGGTATCTAGAGATTTCTTGTACTCCGACGCCATCTGTTCCAACATCATAAAGTCAATATCCAGCGGTGCGGAAAAGAAAACATTATATCGTTCCAGCCAATCGAGCCATGTTTGCATTGATGTCACATCAGAAACATCCCACTCAGACATACCATCCAGTTGTTCGTCAGTCAAGACGCCACTCTTTGTATTGAGCAATTTATTCTTATCGTGCCCATTTGCAATGAGTTGCTTGAGCACATACTTAATGCGTCCCCAACCTCCACCTTCTCTTTCTCGATCTAGGTCAAGTAGCGTAATATGGGGAATTTGCAGATCATTCAGCAATCTCCAGAAATGGTTTACATGTCGGCCACCAAGAGGAACGACTGATATGCCGCCAACATCTACACTGCCGTTCACAGCTTCCCAATACTTAGGAAGAATGATTTCCTCACTGTCGCCTTCTCCCAAAATCACAAGTTTTGCAAAATATAGTTCAGGATAGGCCTGGACTGCCTCTTTAATATATTTATACTGATCTTGTGCACTTTCCTTCTCGGGCAAAGTAATTCTTCTCACTTTCGATGCAAGCAGATCCTTGTCCATCCTGAAATATCTGAGATTCTCAGGATCAATCCGCTTAACAATAGCCGGCGAATGGGAGGTCATAATTGCCTGTGCATTGCTTTTTCCGGCAATATTACTAAGATTCTCCACCAGCTTACCAAGTAAATGCGGAGCGATATGGTTTTCGGGTTCCTCAAGCGCCACAATTGTCAGGATGGGCGGCCTACGACTAAAGGAAGTGTTTTCTGGGTCCGATTCAATTTCCTTCTGCATTTTGCCTTCCACATCTAAGATACTGTCAACCAAGGAAATATAAAATAATGACCGCAAGCCATCACCCATCTGGTCTATGGTATATTCTTTCCCCGTTTCTGTAGGTTCGAAAACGACTTCCGTTTTCCTAACAGATGTCTCAATATCGGTACTGTTAAATATCAAGCTGGCCGTGGAATACCTGTCATCAGAATCGTAGGCTTTCCACTGATTCGCCAAGGATGCACCAAACATGGAAACACCCTTTTCTCCAACAAATTGTTCATTTAACTCCTTGATCTTTGTCTTAATATTTCTCTTTGTTTCTTCGCTCCAATTAATGCTATTCATAATTTGGTACATCATTGTGCCAGACGCATTTTTCAATTGCCTAGAAGGATCTCGAACTGCGGGAATATACACAACCCGGATTTTGTCTAAATCCCGACGGGCTGCTGGAGTGCGATAATTCTCCTCAATTTCAACCGCCTCAGGGCAGGTAATATAGCTTATCTTGCTATCGATTGAACCTTCAATCGTGCCACTTTTCTCCCACGTAGCTTCAAGACGAATCCGCAAATACGGCAGCCCACCAGGATTATCGACAACAAGGTGCTGGAAAAAAGTTGGTATAGCATATTCTCCGCCACTATTCCCAGTTTTCAATTCTTCGAATTCGAAAACTGCTTCAACATAAAGTTTCTGGCTCTCCATTTCATCAGGAGCCATTTCCTTAGGCAGATGGAAATCGCTTCTTTGCAGAATCCGATCGCCGCTGTTTTCGGAAAACATACAGTTTAGTGCAGACAGAGCAGCAGTCTTACCAGCACTATTGTTTCCAATGAACGTTGTTAAATTGTCAATCAAGATAATCTGTTCCTCTGAACCAAAGCAGCGATAATTCATCAGTTTCAATTCGGACAGTCTCATATGTATTCTCCTGTTCGGTACAGCTTTTCCTATATTTTATCATAATAACCAGAGAAAACAAGGGGACATTATTTCTGCATACATTGCCGCAAGACGAATGAAGGAATGACTCAGATTTATAAGCAGGTTCTCGGGACGAAGCAAGACATGCGCTCATTAATTTCAAGTCACAATAGTAAAAAATATGAAGAAACATAGCTTGATTTCCAAGAATACCAATCCATCAAGCGAAAATGTGGATTTGTCTTTTTCCTGCTCGCTTGACAAACAGGTATTGGACGAACCCCTTTTTCTTCAGCGGTGGTTTTGCCGTGAAATGTTCGCTCTGATCCACAACAGGAAAGCGCCGTCTTGGGAGTGATCCCGAGACGGCGCTTTTGCTATCCACACATTCGATTTCTGCTAATCCTCCTGCTACAATGGTTGCAGTAACCAAAGGAGGAATAGCGCATGAAACAGAAATACTATGTAGAACTGAACCGGCAGGAATGGCGGCTTATCATTGAGGGGCTGAACCGGTTCCGCAACAAGCTGATTGCAGCGGGGCGGTACACAGATGCCGTAGATGAGATGCTGATCAAAGTTGCCAAGGCAAAGCCTCGGAAGTTTGGGCTGTGGGGATGGAGGCGCTGATGATGGAGAAGTATATTACCGATGAACGCACAGGGCTGAAATATGAGTTGGTCGGTGACTATTACATTATCGCCGGAGACGATGAGCCGGAGGAAGAGCGGCCAATCGGGATATGGGGACAGCGACATCTCCGCTATCTCAAGGAGCATCACCGTGTGCTATATGCTGATCTGCTGACCAGCGGCGAATTGAATGCCTATCTTGCGGATATTGACCGACAGGCAGAAGAACTTTTCTTCGGCTGGTAAAGCAGCTTTCCGAAAAAGAGGGCGTAACAGAACAACTCAAAGCGGACAATCAGATGGAATGGGTTGGACGGATGAATAACATCCGAAATAGGGCGATAGATGTAGTAAATACGGATATTGTATTTGCTTAATTTCTATCAGATGAAGTAAGAGGTCGATACCCCACAAAGGTATCGACCTCTATTTCTTTACTCTATCGGATTGGGTCGTTCCTGCTCTTCATCGTATGCTTTAATGCCTTTAATTATTTCTTGCTTCGCTGTATCAATTGCTTGCTGATCCTGCGCTCTTTTTGATTTGAAATAATCAGCAACTTTAATGGTTGCAGCCGTAAGAAGCGAAGCACCAACGGCAGCTACTCCAATCCAAGGAAGCATTTCCATTTTCCCCGCATCTTTACTTGCGGACTCTAACATTTCAACATACTTTTCAGGACCGCCTGCCATTTGGGCGGCTTTCGATAATTCTGCATAATCCCACTTTTGTGCCATATATCAATCACCGTATTTTTCTTTCATCCAACGAAGATTAAATTCTTCCAAAGCATCATCGTAATCATCAAAATGCTTGGTAGAACCGTTTCCAATAACACAGTATGAGATTTTATCATTTCTGCATTCTATTTTCAATAAGCGAATATTGCCTTCTTCTCGAACAATTTCAGTTTCTCCAAAATTCATATTCTCACTTCCTTTTATGTACTTTAGTTTAGGTGTACATCCAATTCGTACTCTACATACTGTTCCTTTTGAATACAAAGATACATAGTCCAAGAAACACTGTCGTTTGATACCTTGAAATTGGTTTCGTATGTGTGATAGCCAGAATACGGCTCTTTATGTGTTGTATCAGTAACAGTTACAGTGAAGCCAAGATCCTTGAGATAATCAAGGTATTCAGCCACGCCATCGGTTACTGTTGCAGAACCCCAAGTTGTTGTAGACGGCCTGTTTGAGATATTGTCTGTGTTAATGTAATAAATCGTGCTTGTTCCCTTGGTATCAAGGTCCTTTCCCAACTTACTATCTTCCTGTGGCAGTACAATTTTGGTTGTATCTGGTTTTGCAGGTTTCACACGATAATCAATTCTAATCTTAATGTCTTTAGGCCATTGCTCACCTTTTTCAAAGGTACATATTTCTCCATTTTCACCGACAGCAATATTTACGACGCTTCCTTCAAACACATTATTTTCATTAAAGTCTATTTCGTGCGCTACGCAGGTAACATTGGTAAATCCAGCATCTTCAAATTGCTTTTTTACATCTTCGTAGTGCTTTTCTAACAGATTTGTCCAAACGTCCGGAGCACCTGCCGTATCTGTAGGTTTTTGAGTTTCTTCTGTGTTTGGTGTTGTTTCTTTGGAACTATCATCATCCTTAGGTACGGTTCCCGAAAGGAGTTCTATATCGATACCAAAACTGGAACAAGAAATTTTGAGTTTAATTGTCTCAGTTTTGGTAATTTCCACTTCGATTTCGCCATCAAGAGTGTCATCCTCGGCACTTTCAAAAGAAATTGTATGTTTTCCTCTCTTAAGTACAACATCAAAAGTTTTCTTGTCACCGTGAGGAATAGTGCCTTCAAATTCATCATCAATACTAAGTTCAACGTCGTATTTGCTGAAGATCCAGTTTTCTACACACTCAACCTCAATTGTTACATCAAATTCAGGCTCGGCAATGGATATGTAAATGACATTATTGCCTTTGTAATCAACAGAAAGCTTGTAGGAATCTGCATTTTTGGCAGAGAATGTTTTATCTTTCTTTTGGGCGTCTACAGTAAAACCTTTTTCCTCACACGCATTTACATAGGCATTATAATCGTCAATACTGGTATTACCGATATAAACGGAGAAACCATCTTCATCATTACTATAGATTTTTCCGGTTGTGGATTTCGGAACGGGGAGTAACTTAGCCATTTCGCTAACCGGCCAAGTTATCGTTTCCATCTCCATAGCAGAATCCAAATTTATATGCATTTCACTGTTGTAGTCATAATAACTCAACGAAAGTTTAAAGCCCTTGTCGTTGTATGCATAGAAGATACTTCCGGTAACTTCTGTGTCGATTGTAAATCCCTTATCTTTACACGCTTCGATATAATTTTTATACTGAGTTTCGGTAGTCTTAGTAACATCCAAAGAAAGATAATCTTCGGAGTTAGTGATAATTTCTCCGTAAGGAGATTCCGGCTCAGGCAACATTTTTGCTAAAACAACAGTATCCCAATCATATTTCACATAGTCTGCCGAATTGATCTTAAATAGGCTGAAATAAGGAATTATCAAAACAAAGGATGCAACAACTGCAACGGTTGAAATCCAGCTTTTTGGAACTTTTATAATGTTCTTCTTCATAAGAATCGCTACTACAACGATAGCGATTTGAACGATTGAAAGAATTCCGGCAACTATTCTTCCTGCAAGAAATGCAATAAGAGCCAAAATAGTGAACACGGTAATACCTATTGTTGCGAGCTTTCCAAATTTACTTAATTTGTTCCAATACTCGAGAAATTTATCCTTGACTTTATTTGATTTGCTTTCGTTTTTTTGTGATGATATGGGTTCGGTATAGACCGAATCGTCAAATCCAATATCTTCGTTTGTATCGCTATTTTTTTCTTCCGTTTGAGGAATAGGCGGCATTTCCGTATTTTCTTCAACCTTAGCACCGCAGTACGAGCAGAATTTTGTATCGTCAGTTAATTCTGCTCCGCATTTTGAACACTTCATAATCGTTTCCTCCTCTTTATTTTTCAGTTGTAGGTATAGGTGGCATTACATTGTTGAACAAACCTTTCAAGCCCTCAACGACATCGGCTCTTAACCAAGTTTCCATTCCCGGTTTCCACACCAAGCTATTTGGCTTAAATTGTCCTGAGATTGCCATCTGTTTTAATATTTTAATATCAAAAGGCCCCGTTGCTTGACCGTTAACCGCAACATTGTAAGTAACTGTTGGAACGGGAGGCGGGGCAGCACTCCCCATAGCAGGTTGATTTATGCCCTGCATCATATTGTTCATTGTGCCCGCTATATTCTGTCCTACAGCACCGCCGACTGCCATTCCTGCCATCATAGCTGCGGGGTTGAAACCAGTGTTGCTGCCAAGGTTTACACCGCCTGCACCGTTTTCGCCCATATGTCCGAGTGCTTCTGCTCCGGCAATGCCGACCTCTGTTTGCTTTTCAATTTGAAACGCAGCGATATTTGAAGTTTGCGTTTGCTTGTGCTGAGCGTATTGACCTTCTTCACGCTGAATACGCAGCCGTTCCACATAGTCGGTGGTTTCGGCCTGCATTTTAGTGGTGGTAATGTCTTCAGCAATTCGTGGTTTAAGGTATCGAAGTATTTGGATAAGTCCACAAGCACCGCCTGAGTATCTGCTTGGGCAGTTTTTCTTTCTTGGGCATGGTGCTCACCTCCATTCGTAGTACTGTTGCGTGGTAATGAAATAACGACCCGCGTATCGGATATAATCGAGGATCGTCGTATCATCCATGCGGATCGTCAGAAAACCATAGCAGAGCGTGGCGGCTGCGGGGAGCATCAGATGCAGCTCCACCAGGATCACTATGGAGATCAGGGCGGCAACGCCCATAATTGCGAAATCCCGCAGGCTCCAAAGCCACATGTTCGCGGCAGCCTTGAGGTTCTGCGGATAGATATAGTGCGTCATTGTATTCCTCCAATCGTCTGATCTTCGCCGTAGTATTCCTCACAGAATTCCTGTGGGGTTTGGTTGTAATCCTCTCGGATTTTCTCTGCGATCATGTCCTTGATGAGCTGCGCTTCTTCCTTTGTCGGCTCGTAATCGAAATACGAGGAGCTGTCTTGTCGGCTGATCTCGCACTCGATCCGCAGGGTGTCATCGAAGGGATTGTAACGGCCGTACATATTGAGCCATGTGTCATCGTTGGAAGCGGTATCGATGTGGAACTTCCTGTCCACATCGAACCACGTTTCGATATACACGGCGATTTCGCGGCCTTCGTCGCAGTCGACTTCCATGTCATGGTCGATGGCGATATCGTCCCGTGTCAGTTCATTGTTTTCTTTCATGTCGTACCTCCGCTTACTTTCCGGTCGCTCTGGCTACGCTGCGAGTCAGATTGACGGCGGTGGTAGTCGCATGAACAACGCTCATCATGTTCACCTTGACGGAGCTGTCGAGGCCGAACTGCTGGGCGATGCGAGGCACCTCGTTGGCGGCAAGCATAATGCCGAGGCCAAGAAGCATGTGATCCGGGAATGTGAGCAAGCCGAGGAAAAGCAGCGTTGTCTGCATGAACGCCGTCAGACAGATTGCCGCCACCTGTTTGCACCATTGGTTAAATCCATCGGTGTATCCACGAGGGACGCTGAACATATACAGACTTCCAACTGCCATCTGAACAAGCAGAATGCCGCCGCGCTTGATGTTCTGGAAGAATATCTTGATTACGCAGTAGGCAAAAGCGATCAGACAAAGAAGGTTGAGAAGTCCGAAGGTCACTTGGGACGACACGGCGAAGCTGCCTTCCAACACGGAAGTGCTTTGCCCAGCGAGATCCAGGCTCTGACCGCCTGACACAATGCTGGTGAGGTCATGGGCGAAGGTGTTTTGCAGGCTGATGCAGAACTTGTACAATTCTACGGGAACCACTCCGATCAAGCTGCAGGCAAAGAAGCCTTTGAGGATGTTGATGCTTGTGGTTTTGATGTTGGCGCGGCCGTTTTGGTATTCTATCGCCACATCGAATATGGCGACAACCGTGCCTGCCACAAACAGCGACCAGCCGAACAGAGTAAAGAGCCTGATTGTAGCCTGCACCCAGGACAGGTCGAAGATCTCGGCTCCCATGTTGCCCATCATGGTAAAGAAGTCAGCAACTGCGCCGTAGATGATCTCATAGAACCATTGGAGGATGGCGTCAAAGATGGTGTTGGCAATCTGTGTGCCGAGATACTCAATGGTATCTCCGATGGCATTACCGATTCCGGAGAAGATATCTCCAAGCCAGTCAAACATATCCCCACTCCGCATATTCCTTCACCTTTAGAATCGCCATCTGGGCGCTTCTGCCCGGACGGTAGCCGAAGCTATTGTCCGAGAATAACGGTTCGTAGATCGGTGTTAGCTGCTGTGCAATTGCCTGCTGGATGATTCGGTCTACGACCGTTGGGATTCCCAACTTTCGCACTCCGCCATCCGGCTTGGGAATTTCCTTCCGGCGCACCGGCTGGGGCTTATACTTCCCCTGCCGTATCATCTCCAGAAGTTCTTCCCGGTGTTCTCTCAACCAGGGCAGCGCCTGCTCAACGGTCATCCCGTCAATTCCCGGCGCTCCCTTATTGGTCTTGACCCGCTTGTAGGCCCTGTTCAGGTTTTCCCTGCTCAGAATCCTTTCAAGCAGATCCGCACCGTCCTGTTCCTTTACGCCCTGACCGCCAACACTCTGCGCTCCCGCATACCCTTCGTGTTCCGCACTTGCTCTTTGCGGGCAGCTCAGGTTGCCCTGATATTCTGCGTTCTTCATGTTGACCTCCTTCTGTAATCTACTTGGGACTA
>OIXQ01000147.1_pt1 | contig 35559 bp, 29 predicted proteins | sample 1587791 | NCBI WGS metagenome assembly OIXQ01 (sample SAMN03283273) | human gut metagenome | biome: human-associated habitat; material: feces | host: Homo sapiens | place: Peru | collected 2012
AAGCTGGGGCAAAAGACCCGCTGAGCGCCGCTGCCGATTGATTCAGAGGTTCCTTAAACCGGAGGATCGATCCGGAGCTTCTCCATGCGTATTCTTTCCCGAAATCGGGAAATTTGTGCGAGGCCGGTACGCTTTCCAAAAATTACAACGGGTCATGCACGCGCGCACGCTCCGCCGCATAGAACAGAAGGACGAAACAAGGAGGGTCTGGATCATGAAAACGGAATTTTTTTACGGCGCGTGTACATCCGACGGCTTCGTCTCGCATTTTGACGGGCTGCTGCGGCAGGCGAAGCACGTCACGGTGCTCAAGGGCGGCTGCGGCTGCGGCAAATCGACCCTGATGCGCGCGGTCGCCGCGGCCGCGGAGCAGCGCGGGCTGGACGTGGAGCTGGGGCTATGCTCGTCGGACGCCGGGTCGCTCGACGCGGTCTATCTCCCGGCGCTCTCGACGGCCTACGCCGACGGCACGGCGCCGCATGTGCTCGAGCCGAGGCTCTGCGGCGGGAGCATGAATTATCTGAATTTCGGCGAATTTTATGACGCGGAGGGGATGCGCGCCCGCGAGGACGCGCTCTATGAGACGCAGACCGAGAACGCCGCGCAGTATCCGGCCATGTATGCCAGTCTGCGCGCCGCCGAGGCAGCGCAGCGCTGTCTGACGGCCGAGGCGCCGATCGACCGCGACGAGCTGACCGGCGTGGCGGAGGGCTTGGCTGCAACGCTGCTGCCCCCGCGTGACGCAGCCGGCTCGCGCCGCACCTGCTTTCTGCACGCGGTCGTGCCGACGGCGCTGCTCCTGCTCGAGCAGACGCCGCGCACGCTCTGCCGCCGGGTCGTCGTCCTGCGCGACCATTACGGCCAGTCGGCCGTCCTGCTCGAGACGCTGGCGCGCCGCGCTGCCGCCAACGGGCACGGCTGCATCGTCTGCCCCGGCCTGCTGGGCGAATCGATCGCCCATCTTCTGATCCCGTCGGCGCAGGTTGCCTTCGTGACGGAGACCGACGATTTTCCCTTTACCGGCGCGTGCTTCTGCCGCGTGGAGCTGGACGCAATGCTCCCGGCGGCGCGGCGGCGCGAGCTGGAGCCGCATCTGCAAAGCCGCAGCGCTTATCTGCGCCGGGCGCAGGCGCACATCCGGCAGGCGAAGCATCTGCACGACCGTATGGAGCTGCTCTGTCGCCCGTGCGTGGATTTCGCGGCGGTCGAGCGCCGCACACAGTGGGAGCTCAACCGTCTGTTCGGCGAAAAATAGGGACGGCGGCAAAAAACCGACGGAGGGAAAAAACTCCGCCGGGGCGCACAGACGCAGCTGCGCGGCGCCGTCGGATGCAAAAAAGGCCAAAAATGTCGAAATAGGCATTGTTTTTTCTTCCTCCGGGTGATAAGATAGTTTCTGCAAAAAAAGAAGAAACGGAGGCGCTTCTTATGAAGCTCGTTGTCATCGTTTTAAACAAGCTGGACTGTTTGGATAAGCTCCTGACCGCGTTCGGAAAAAACAGCATCCCCGGCGCGACCATCCTCTCCAGCCGCGGCATGGCGCAGACCCTCGAGGCGCATGACGAGCTGCGCTTCATCGGCTCGCTGCGCATGCTGATGAACGCCAATTACAAAGAAAACCGCACGATCCTCATGGCCGTGCCCGACGAAAAGGTCGACACCGTCGTTGAGCTGGTCAACAAGGCCACCGGCGGCCTCGATCAGCCCGATTCCGGCATTCTCTTTACCCTGCCGATCGACCGGGTGGAAGGGATGACGCACAAATGATCCCGAATGTTCTGCTCGACCTTTGTATCATGATTTTCGGCGGTATGCTCATGGGGCGCGCCGCCAAGCTCGTGCATCTGCCCAACGTCACCGGCTATCTCGTTGCCGGTCTGCTCATCGGCCCGAGCGTCCTCGGACTGCTGTCGCAGGATTTTCTGACCTCGATCGACATCATCTCCGAGGTCGCGCTCGGCTTCATTGCCTTTTCCATCGGCAATGAGTTCAAGCTGAGCTATTTCAAGCGCGTCGGCGCCGCGCCGATCGTGATCGCCTGCATGGAGTCGCTGCTCGCGGTGGTCTTCGTCGTGCTCGGCCTCATCATCGCCGGTCAGGAGGTCTCGTTCGCGCTGGTGCTTGGCGCCATTGCCGCCGCGACCGCCCCGGCCGCGACCATCATGGTCATCAAGCAGTACCGCGCGCGCGGCCCCGTCACCGAGACGCTGCTGGCCGTCGTCGCCATCGACGACGCGACCGCCCTGATCCTGTTCTCGCTGTCCGTCGCCGTCGCGCAGGCCATCGTCGGCACGGGCTCGCTCACCGCCTCCCTGCTCTCTCCGCTCAAGGAGATCGGCGGCGCGCTGCTGGTCGGCGCGGTGCTTGGCTTCCTGTTCCTGATCCCGCTGCGCTTCTTTAAGAAAAAGGGCAACCGCCTGTCCATCATCGTCGGCTTTGTCTTCGCCGGGTTGGGTCTGGCCGAATGGCTGGGGCTTTCCAACCTGCTGCTGTGCATGGCCATGGGCGCCATCGTCGCGAATTTCTCGGCCGATGTCGACGAGATCATGGACATTTGCGACAGCATCACGCCGCCGATCTTTATGCTGTTCTTTGTCGCCTCCGGTGCGGATCTGAAGCTCAGCGTCCTGCCGACCGTCGGCATGATCGGCGCGATCTACATCGTCCTGCGCGTGGTCGGCAAATACGTCGGCGCGCTGGTCGGCGGCGCAATGAGCAGGTGCGACGCCAACGTCCGCAAGTTCCTCGGCCCGTGCCTGCTGCCGCAGGCCGGCGTGGCCATCGGCCTGTCGCTGGCCGCGGGGCAGGTCGTCCCGCAGCACGCCCCGCAGATCCGCGCGGTCATCCTCTGCGGCACGCTGATCTACGAGCTGATCGGCCCAGCCGTGACAAAGTTCTCGCTCAAAAAGGCCGGAGAGATCACCGGGCAATAAGGTCAGCGTTCCGCGCACCGCGCCGGAACGCACACTGTGCAAAAATGGTCCTATCGTAAATGCCGGGGTCAGGCGTTGAACCTGACCCCGGCATTTGATTTGCCCGAAGATTCTACGGCATACTTTGCGGGGCGCGCAGTCCTGCCGGAATTCCCGATCGCTGCCTGCTTGCCGGGCTTGCTCTTGCCTCCCGGGCTGCCCGTCCTTTACGACCGGAGCGCTTGTCCCCGATCCGAGTCAGTCCTCAAGCGAACGCTGGAAGATGTCAAGGATTTTTCTCAGTTTTTCGTCTTTGGACTTTTCATCCGGCTCGTTCGCCGCATCGTGCAATGCGTAGATCGCAAAGCGGAGAAACGCCTTGAACTGGGTGTCGCTCACGTCCATGCTTGTCAGCTCCTTTCAGTTTGTTCGTATCTTTAAGATGGCATACCTAAGAAACCTCTGAATCAATCGGCAGCGGCGCTCAGCGGGTCTTTTGCCCCAACTTTTCGGTTTGAAAATCTTGAAATACGTAAAGGATTTCTGCAATTTCCAAACCTCAATCTGGAACAAAATCTCTCGCTGACTGCTCTTGCGATTGAATCAGAGCTTCCTTAAACGATCGCATCAAGCCATTTTTGAAAATATTTTTGATGATAGGACGAGTTCGTGCAGCACCCGCAGCCCTTCCACGAGTTCAGAAACGCAGAATTGAAATCGGGAGCCATGCGAATCATAAAACCGAATGAAGCAAACCGTAACATTCGCGGCTCCAGTAGAATTGAATGGAACACGAGGGAACGTGGCGGTTGTAATCAACAGGAAAGGTAGCCACTACTATGCACACCGAATTGTGTTGCCAGATGGAACTACTTTTAAGTTTTCGCAGGAAATAAAAAAAGAAAATGCAGCGCAAGAACTGCCCCGGGGAGTGACCGTTTCCGGCTCTCTTGCCGACGCCACAAGCGCTGCATCTACTAATAATATACGCCAAGAGGGGCAGAAAAGTCAAGAAGTTTTTCAAAAAATCGTGCGTCGCTTGAAAACTGCAAGTCTTCGAATCTCCATCGGGCACGCAAAAAAGCAGCCTCTCGGCTGCTTTTTGGTGACCCGGTGGGGAGCTTATACGAACTTTTGGGAAGAGTGGTGTTGGGGGCAGGAGGAATACCTGAAATGTTCGAGAGGCCGTGGTCGGCTGCTGTGACCGGGGTACGGAATAGGCCGGAGCTATCAGACAGGTCTGCTGCGTCCGGGGGGAGAAGGTCTGACAGGTCTGCGAGGTCTGATAGGTCGGAAAGCGGGATTTCATTTTCGTCGCCGAGGAAGTTGCAGAGCAGGACGAGGCGATCGTCATAGACATAAACGGCTTTGAGGAAGGTCTGAAAGAGCGCAGCCTGAAACTGCTCGTCCTGCAAGTCGCCGGTCTGGATGAGGGAGAGCCAAGCGAGGACGTCGGCACGGGTGATATGGATCAGGGCGGCGCGGGCGGAATCAAGCTTTGCAGACAGACGCGCCTGCTCCTTCTCCAGCTCGAGCAGGCGGGCGCGGGTGGTGACGGTGACGATCCCCTGCTCAATGGCCGAGAGCAGATTTTTAAGCGCGGTTTCGGTCTGCGCAAGCTGCTGCTCCAGAAGGGAGACGTCGGACTGCGCCAACTCCCGCCGCGAATAGTCCAGCGCTTGCTCGACGATATAGTTCACTACATCGGGCGCCTGCAGGCAGCGAAACAGTTTCTCGGCGACAAGCTTTTCAATGACGTCCTTGCGGACGTTTTTCTTTTTGCAGCCGTTTTTCCCGAGGCGCTTACCATTGCAGCAGTAATAATAATGAAGCACGCCGGTTTTGCTCGTGCCGGAAATGCCAACCATGGGGGACTTACAAGCGCCGCAGAAGAGCTTGCCGGTCAGAAGGTAGTTCGCGCCGGTCTTACTGCGGCGCCCTTGCGATTGCCGTCTTTGCATAAGGACCTCCTGTGTGCGCGCGAAGGTCGCGCGATCGATGATCTGGGGCATACCGCCGTCGATGCGGACATCGTCATAAATATAAACGCCGGTATAGCGCTCGTTTGTCAGGATGGAGCGGAAACTGCTTTTGTTCCACGCGCTGCCGCGCCCGGTTTTGACGCCGCGCCGGTTGAGGTCGGCCGCGATTTCGCTGCGCGGCTCGCCGGACAGGAAGCGCTGATATATTTCCCGGACGACGGCAGCAGCGGGTTCGTCGATCTCATAGCGGTGGTCGGGGGCAGCGCGGTAGCCAAGGGGGAAATTTCCGTTCACGAGGCAGCGCTGGGCATTATCGGCCATGCCGCGCCGAATGTCTTCGGCCATATTCTCAACATAAAACTGGTTGACGCTCATCATGGAGCGCGCGGCGAAACGTCCGGCCGCCGTGTCGTCAAAGTCCTCCTCGCTATAGAGGACGGTGATTCCGTAGTCGGCGAGCAGCTGCTCGTTTTGCATGGCTTGCAGCATATTGCGGCCAAGTCGGCTGGACTTCCACGCGATCAGCGCACGGAACCGCCCGAGCTTTGCGTCGCGGAGCATCCGCTGAAAGGCGGGGCGGCGATCGGTTTTGCCGGAGAGCGCATGATCGGCATAGACCTCGACGACAATCAGGCCGAGCTCGGCGGCATAGCGGCGCGCTTCGGCGACCTGCTGCTCGATGCTGGCGTCCTTTTGATTATGAGAGGAGTAGCGGGCATAAATGGCGATGGGGTCCCCAACCGTGACCTTGCGTTTCTTTTTGGGCATGGCGACCTCCTTCAAACGTCGAAAAGATAGACACATATAATAAAATAGTAGCATCGCGGGGCAAGATTGTCAACTGAAATCCGCAAAACACCCGACGCCGGGTATACTAAGCGTCGGGAGGAGAGAACATGATCGAAATCTTGATCTGGGAAAGGCGGCAGGAATGCGGCATGACGCTGCGCCAGCTGGAGGAGCGAAGCGGCATATCGAGGAGCACCTTGCAGCGTTTGGAGAGCGGACAGCAAAGCCCGACGCTCGATCAATTGGACTGGATCGCGGACGCGCTCAATGTCAGCATATCACAGTTATACACCGTTTGCAAGAAGTAACGTGCATTTGTCCCGATATAGAGACAAGGGGCAAAATCAATTGACAAAGAAGAAGAGAAAATGGTAAGATAACGAAGGAGGAGCAATCTAAGGAATCTCTGAAGCAAAGAGATTCCCTAACAGAGGGGAGAAACGGACATGCGGTACATAGAGATGATCCTCGCGTTACTCAAATCGGCATCGGAAGAAGACCGGCAGACGGTATTCTTCTTTGCACAGGAGCTGATCGGGGGATAGGAGGCAAAAAAAGGGAAGCGAACAGGCGTTCGCTTCCCTTTTTTTCAGTTTTTTTGCTAAAAAGAGGGAACAGCTGTCGGCGGGGGGCAGATACGGACAACCTGATCGGCGATGGAGAGCAACTGCGAGATGAGTTGCGTTTCCTGCGTTTGCCAATACGAAACATCACAGCAAAGGATAAGCCGCTGCTTTGCACGGCTGACGGCGGTGTTTAAAACGCGCCTGCCTTGCGGAAGGGCAGAGCTAGTAAACCACGGCGGTGAGGCGAAGCCGTCAGCAATGCTGAGAATGACGGTATCGTATTCCTGCCCCTGAGCCCGGTGAACGGTTGTGACAAGTTCCGGACACCGCAATGCTTTCCGCAGCAGTTTGACTTGGGAAACATACGGCGAGAGGATAGCATAGCTACCGATCTCGTCGGTGTGATCTAATAGAAAGCGATGGATTGCGGCAGCTTCGGCGGAGCTGGTACGTGCGCCGCTTCCATTGCCGGGCGCATCCAACACGATGATCTCGAACGGCGCTTCCGGTAAACCAAAGAAGGATTCCCGGTAGGTTAGTTCAGACAACAGACTTGCAAGGCGGTTGCTGAAGCGGTAGGAATAGCGGAGAGAGTAGAAGGAAAACTGCTCTGCAGTGGGGGGAAAATCCTTTTTCGACTTTTCCAGACCGAGGTAAAGGTCGTAGATGTCGGAAGGCATGCCGCTGAGAACGGTATCAAGATAAACAACAGGAACCGAAAAGAGCGAAACCTCCATTTCCGAAGGCGCAATTCGGTTGCTCTCGCAGACAGGAGAAAGCTGCTTATGATCTCCGAGGAATGTGACGGGGCAATTACAGAAGAAAGCGACCATACCGCGCACAACGGACGTATAGCCAGCCTCGTCGAGGAACACATGACTGATTGGGCTTCCCTCCTTGGGCGGGAAGTCGCGCAGTGCGGAATCGACGGTAGACGCCAGCACGAGGGCGGAATTCCGCTGGCGCAGCTTGCTGTGACCTTCCAGATTCTGCATGGCTTCCTGCGCTTCCGATAACTCTGCGTCGATCTTATCAAGAGGGCGCACTTCGGTGCTGCGAAGTTCTCGCTGCCGTTCCTGATGTTTCAGAAGTAATTCTCCCAAGGTATCGGTGGCTGCTTCCGTGTCGCCGGTATACGCTATCATTTTCAGGAGGGCAGATTCTTCTTTGCGGTCGGCGGCGACTGCGGCTTCCAATGCGGCAACGGATGATTCTAACGCTGCAATTTCGTTTTGCAGCTCGGCACGCGTGCTGCGCAGGACAGCAGCTTTCTGCTGAAGCTTGGATTTTTCGGCTTCCAGCTCGGAAAAACGGAACGTTAACGCGCTTTTGCGGCGGGAGAAGAACGGAATGATCTTCCAGCAGTACCGGAGCTGACGGGCGCAGCGGGTCATTTGCTGCTCTATGGAGCCAAGCGCTGCGGCTGTGCTGTTCAGATTCTCCTCGGCTGCTGAAAGTTGCGCTTGCAGATGTGCAAGCTGCTGCATATCGAACGTAAGCCGTTCCGCAGAGGCGGCGTGATGCGCCTGAAGCTCCTTCAAACGAGGGAGAACAGAGGAAAGCCGCGATATGCTTTGCGCTACCTCTGCAACGAGATCGTGGTACGATTCGGCTTGTGCCTTTTCCAGCAGGAGGCTACGCTGCCGCTCCTGCCAGTATGCCTGCTCCTGCTCCAGCGCACGGTCGCCGACGACTTCGGGGTATTGCCGCGCAAAGGCGGAGCTGGAGTTGCCGATGCGGTAGACACAGCCAAGGTCAACGCCAGCGGTTTTCAGGATGGGCAGAATGCCACGCAGCATCTGCTCGACGGCGTTATTGGTAGGGGCCAGAAGGTAGACGCGCTTTTTCGCCTGAATGTAGCGGAGCAGGCACTGCGGCAGAACGACCAACGTTTTTCCGGTGCCGGGAGGTCCCCAGATATAGGAAACAGGGCTGGAAAAAACGCCGTCGATCGCGGCGGATTGCTCATCGGACGGCGTAACAAGGCCGGGAAAATCACAGGGCGGAAGCGGCTGCGGCATCGGCGGCGAAAAACTAAGCTCAGTATGCTCACGGTAGTAATTGCCGAGGCGCTTTACCAGATACTTCATATCGGAGCAAATGGTGATATCCGACGGGGAAAGCGCGTCGAAGGTGTCCGCATTGCGGGGGACGGTCAAAACGACCTGACGAGAAACGGGGTCGGACCAGCTGATCTCAACTTCATATTCCGGCTCAATGCCTCTGACCAGAACAAAGGCTGTGTCGTAGAAGCGCAGCGGGTCGGAGAGGACGCAGCGGAATTCGGAGGAGCGTTCCGACCGTCGAGTCTTTGAGAGGACGGAAATTTTTGAGCCGGAGGCACCTTTGGGAAGTGAGGAAAGATAGGCGTAGTATTTTTCGCAGGCAAGGATTGCAGCGGTACGGAATTCAAATGCGTTCATGAATGCTCTCCTCTTTCGTATTTTGCATATAACAAGTATAGCACTGCGAAAATTATACCGTCAATGGGCAGCAGGAAAATCGGAGAGGTCGACAAAATTGTAATGACGTTTTTGGTTGAATTGCACAAAAGAAGGGAGTAGTGAAAAAATCACTACTCCCCTTTTCGCTGCCGGAGGATCTCGCCGAGATCCCGATAGGCACGCTCAATGACGGCAAGTTCCTCGTCGCTGCGCGACAGCAGCAGCGCAAGCACGGCTTTTTTGAACTCGTTGTTGCCCTTGAGCGTCCGGGCGACATACGCCGCGATCTGCGCATCCGGCGTCTGCGGGACAAACATCGTGCCCTCGCCGGTACGCAGCCATGATTCACTGACACCGAATTCGCGGCAAATGGATTGTACGATTGCGTCAATGGGATTCCTGATACCGGATTCCCAAGCTGCAACCGCAGACTGTGAAACGCCGATTCGCAATGCAAAATCAGACTGATTTAGATTGAACTGCTTTCTGAGCAGTTTCAAACGCTGGTTCAAGTTGTGTCACCTCCTTGCAAGGGTATCGTTGAGGAGATCAATGCCAACGTAGAAATGGACGCAGCGCTGACCGCCGCCTTTACGGCGGGTCTGAGCGCCGGGGCACTGATCGGGAGCTGCCAGCAGAAGCAGGACAGCAAGGACGAATAACCGGGAAAACCGACAAAAGGGGGAAACTGACATGTGGGAAGAAGCAGCATGCTGGCTCTGCGGCCGGAACGGGATGAGCGATCCGCTGGACAAGCAACAGTATAAAGAGATTTATAGCGAAGAAGACTTGAGCAGTAGCGAGAAGCAGTTGGAAATGGCGGTGTGGATCGATGAGCACGGTTACTCCAAGAAGCAGCGAGAATTGGTTAAGGATTGCTACAAGTACTATACACCAACGCCTGGCAATACGACGACCTACGACAAGTATGTTGCGGCCGGGTTGAAGCCGGAGGATGCAAAGGGCATCGTCAAAGAAACCAAACGGCTCGCCGGGGAGGAGGATATTTCGCTCGACAATAAGATCGATGCAATTTTCAAACAGGGGCTGAGCGAGAACCAAGTCTATCAAGCGCTCGGGACCGTCATGGACGATGATGCGTTCGACAACCTTGCAGAGGCAAAGGCAGCCGGTATATCCTGTGAGACCTATGTCAGATTCAAACGGAAGATTAAGGACGTAAAGTCCGAGAAGAACGACCGGGGCAAAGACATCAAGGGAAAGACCCGGAAGGATAAAATCATGAAGATAATCAACGAAATGAATCTGACAAACGATCAAAAGGATGCACTGTATCTGCTTGCAGGATACGCTGAAAGTACAATCCGGAAGGCGCCGTGGCGCTGAGAAACAGAAAGAGACGGCAGACAAAAACTGTCTGCCGTCTCGGACTTTTATGTGCGTAAAAAGAGCACGAACACGTTGCGAACCATGAAGATGGAACACAAGGTGTTCGTATAAGCTCCTTTTGGTGACCCGCTGGAGATTCGAACTCCAGACCCATTGCTTAAAAGGCAATTGCTCTGCCAACTGAGCTAGCGGGTCAGGCGAAAAAATAAAATCGGAGCAAAGCACGCCTTGCTCCGACATGGCTGGGATGGCAGGACTCGAACCTACGAATGCCAGAGTCAAAGTCTGGTGCCTTACCACTTGGCGACATCCCAATATGGGGCAGTCCCAAGAGGGGAAATGGGGTGAGTGAAGGGACTCGAACCCTCGGTCTTCAGAGCCACAATCTGACGCGTTAACCAACTACGCTACACCCACCATATTTTCCCGACGAGCGACGCTGTCGCCCTCGTGCCGATGTCCTGCGGACAAGCTGCCCGCGCCTTTCTGCGAACGGTTTCGTTTCCACCGGCGTTCCGAAGCAAGGCGCATCGTTCCAAACAGGAATACACGCGAGTGGTACGCCAGAAGTTTGCGAGAAAAACATGCCGGGGGCATATTTTTCGAAGCAAAGTCCCTTCCAAGAGGAGAAGCCGTAAGGCGCGCTCCGATTGGTCGGCGTACCGGCAAACGGTTTCGTTTCCACCGGCGTTCCGAAGCAAGGCGCGTCATTCCGAACAGGAATACACGCGAGTGGTACGCCAGAAGGGACTCGAACCCCCCACCTACTGCTTAGAAGGCAGTTGCTCTATCCGGATGAGCTACTGGCGCGTATGGAGCGAGTGATGGGAATCGAACCCACGCCCACAGCTTGGAAGGCTGTTGTACTAGCCGTTATACTACACCCGCGATTCTCGCGTTTTTACATCAGCCATAGGATTTTATCACAGATTTCTGCGCTTGTCAAGGCGTTTTTCAGGATTTTCCGTTCTTTTCTGAAAATTCGCCATCTGCGCGCAATTTTCGATTCATGCACGGGCAGAAACGCCTCCTGATTTTTCGGGCGCAGCGTCCGGCGCCGTCATGGCGCTGAAGCCGGCCGCGAAGATGCGCCGTTCCGAGGCCGGAACGCCTGCCCCGCAGCATGGGGACGTTCCGTTTTCAGCGGGAAATTTTCTGCCGCGTATACCGAAGACACACCGCGCACAGCATCAAAAGCGCGCCGCACAGGCCGAAGCACCAGCCGATTCCCGCCGCAGCCAGCAGCGAGGACGCAAACAGCGAGAAGACCTCCATCAAGCTGACGCCGATGTTCATGACGGACAGCGCTGCCGCGCGTCCGTGCCCCAATTCCAGCGCGTCGATCAGCAGATTCTGCTGCTCCTCGACCGAAAACGCCGCGAGATCGAGCAGCAGCGGCAGAAGAACCATCATCGGGAGCAAGACCCACGCGCCGTGCAGCAGTCCAAGCCCTGCCAGCGCCAAGCCGCAGAGCAGGCAGAATAGCCCGGTCAGCTTTGCCTTTGCGCGTCCTCTGCACAGGCGGATCAGCGGCTCGGCCAGCATCTGCACGAGGGAATACAGGATGATGACCGCAGACAGCCACGTCAGCGGGATGCCGCATTGCGCCAGCAGCTCCGCATAAAAGAAGTTGACCAGCAGCCAAGCCATGCTGAAAATCGACAGCAGCGCGGTGAATTGTCTCGCCCGACGGTCATGCAGCAGCAGACGGAGCTGCTTCAGGCCGACCTTCTCCGTGCGCGCCCTTGTGACGGCGCCGCGCGGCTCGCGGGGCAGGAGGATCGCGCAGAGCAGACCGGCCGCACCAGATAGGACGGTGGCAATCAGCAGCCCCGTCAGGTCGAACGCGCGATAGATCGCGGCGTAGCCTGCCGTGCTGAGCAGAAAGCCCGCCGTCCCGAAATTTGCCGCGTGCGCGGTCTTGGAGAGGTAGTTGGCCTCCCCGCACCGTGCATAGAGATACGCGCTGCCCGTCCCGGAGAAAAGGCAGGCCGAAACGCCCTCGACCACAGCCTCCGCCACAAAAAGCGGGAGGGAACGCAGCAGATAGGCCGCCAGCAGCAGCCCCCTCGCCAGAAGCAGGAGCAGCTGCGACAGGAGCAGAGAATTGCGGTAGCCGATGCGGTCGGTCAGATAGCCGGTGGGCAGCTCGCCCACCGCCACGACGGCCGAGAGCAGCACCTGAAGCAGGAAGAACTGCCCGTCGCCGATCCCGGCCCGTGTGCGCACCAGCAGCGCGACGGGCGCAAAAAACACCAGCCCGCCGAAAAAGCTCATGCCGTCATAGGCGTCCATTTTGAAGGATTTCATTGCGCGCTCCTTTCCCGCCTGTCGCGGTTTGAATAGGAAATTTTCCGCCGCACCGCCGCTTCCTGCCCGAGCATGCACAAAAAGCCGAGGCAGATATGTAAAAATAAGAGCCTCCACCGAAGCAGAGGCTCTTGAAACCGCAAAGAGTAAGGCTCAGCGCTTGGAGAACTGCGGAGCGCGACGAGCGGCCTTGAGGCCGTACTTCTTGCGTTCCTTCATTCTCGGGTCGCGGGTGAGGAAGCCGGAGGCCTTGAGGGTCGCGCGGAACTCACCGTTGACGCCCAGCAGGGCGCGGGAGATGCCGTGGCGGATGGCGCCGGCCTGACCGGTCACGCCGCCGCCCTTGACGGTGCAGATGATGTCGACCTTGCCGACGGTCTCGGTGGCGACCAGCGGCTGACGGACGATCAGCTTCAGGGTATCCAGACCGAAGTAGTCGTCGATGTCACGACCGTTGATGATGATGGAGCCGGTGCCGTTCGGATAAACGCGAACGCGGGCGATGGAGGACTTGCGTCTGCCGGTGCCGTACTGATACTGTCTTTTGCTCTCGTACATAGTCTGTTACCTCCTGAATTAGTCCTGCGGGAAGGCTTCGGGCTTCTGAGCGGCATGGGGATGCTCGGCGCCGGAATAGACCTTCAGGCGGGTGATGGCGGTGCGGCCGAGGGTGTTCTTCGGCAGCATACCCTTGACGGCCAGCTCGAATGCGAACTCGGGGCGCTCGGCCATCAGGGTCTTGTACTGGACTTCCTTCAGACCGCCGATCCAGCCGGAGTGACGGCGGTAGTACTTCTCTTCCAGCTTGCGGCCGGTGAGAACAGCCTTGTCGGCGTTGATGACGATGACATAATCGCCGCAGTCGACGTTGGGCGTAAAGTCGGGCTTCAGCTTGCCGCGCAGCAGATTGGCGGCGATGACGGCGGTGCGGCCGAGGGGCTTATCCGCAGCGTCGAGGACGTACCACTTGCGCTGCACGTCTTCTTTTCTGACCAGAGTAGTCATGGTGTTTCCTCCAATATAGAAATTATATTTTGACAAACGGATCAATTGCGCATACAATAGAAAGCGGCACGCGTCGGGCGCGCTTCCTGCGCAGCCTGTTTTTTATACCACATTCAAAACGGAATGTCAAGCGTGTTTTTGGACAATTTTATTTTTCTCCGAAAGAACTCGCAAAATCTCTGTTTTACTCTTGAATCCTCTCAAATGCTCGAGTTCGATTTTTCACCGTTCTGCGGAGAAATCAGAAGCCGCGGCGGGATTATGCGCCGCAAAAAGGAGACGGAACATATGCAAAAGCTGATGGGTCTTGTGCGGCGCTGCGCCGACGATTATCACATGATCGAGCCGAACGACCGGATCGCCGTGGGCGTTTCCGGCGGAAAGGACTCGCTGACGCTGCTGGTGCTGCTGGCGGCGCTGCGTGAGTATTATCCGCAGCCGTTCGAGCTGACGGCCGTCACGATCGACATGGGACTGCCCGGCATGGATTTTTCGGGCGTGGCGGCGCTCTGTGAGCGGCTGAACGTGCCCTTCCACACGGTCAAGACCGAGATCGGGCCGATCATTTTCGACTATCGCAAGGAGAAAAATCCCTGCTCCATGTGCGCCAAGATGCGGCGCGGCGCGCTGAATCAGGAGCTGCTGCGGCTGGGCTTTTCCAAGGTCGCGCTGGGGCACCACTACGACGACGCGGTCGAGACGTTCCTGATGAGCCTGCTCTTCGAGGGGCGGCTGAGCTGCTTCCAGCCCGTGACATACCTCGACCGCACGGGCGTCACGCAGATCCGGCCGATGCTCTATCTGACCGAGGGCATGGTGCGCAATTTCGCCGCGCGTGAGGGGCTGCCGGTCGTGCACAACAACTGCCCCGCCGACAAGCACACCAAGCGCGAGGAGATCAAGCAGCTCATCGAGCAGCTTCAGGCGACCTATCCCGACCTGAAAACGAAGATCTTCGGCGCGATGCAGCGTCTGCCGCTGCCGGAATGGGGCGTGCAGCCGCATCCGCGCAGGAAAGAAAAGGAATAGAGCGGCCATATTCGGCCGAGGGATAAATTTCACTGCGCGGCCTTGCCGTGCCTCGTTCCGGGATGCCGTTTCGTTCCGTCAAAGATTGCCGCGTCGGGCGCAAGAATTGCGCCCTCCTCGCAATGACAAATCTGACAGGTTTTTCTGGGAAATGAAACGGCTTTCAGAACGAAACGTTTTAAAATTTTGCGGAGCGACACCGCGCAAAAAACCGGAGGCCGTCCTTGCGGACGGCTTCCGGTTTTTTTGAGCAGCGCGAAGCTTACTTGCCCATATTCATCTGAGCGGCGACCTCGGCAGCGAAGTCCTCCTGCTTCTTTTCGATGCCCTCGCCCTTTTCAAAGCGAACGGCGTCGACGAACTTCACGGAACCGCCCAGCGCCTTGGCAGCGCTGTTCATATACTGCTCAACGCTCATCGAGCCGTCCTTGACAAAGGACTGCTGGAGCAGGCAGTTTTCTTCGTAGAACTTGTTGATCTTGCCGGCCGCGATCTTTTCCTTGACCTGAGCGGGCTTGCCGGCCATCTTCGGGTCGTTGTCCATCTGGGCGACGAGCACCTTCTTCTCTTCCTCGAGCACGTCGTCGGAGACGTCGCTCTTGTCCCAGAAGCGGGGGTTCAGAGCCGCGATCTGCATGGCGACGTCCTTGCCGATCTGGGTGGCGTCGATGCCGCCCTCGACGATCAGGTTGACCAGAACGCCGATCTTGCCGCCCGCATGGACGTAAGCGACGCTGGTGTTCTCGCCGAAGCGATGGAAGCGGCGGATCTGGAGGTTTTCACCGATGACCATGACCTTTTCGGGAATGGTCTCGGCGACGGTCAGCTCGGAGCCGTGGAATTTGCAGGCCTTGAGTGCCTCGACGTCGGCCGGGTCGTTCTCGGCGATGGTCTTGGCAATATCCTTGACGAAATCGACAAAGACGGGCGCCTTGGAGGCAAAGTCGGTCTCGGCGTTGACCTCGACGGCGACGCCGACGCCGTTCTCGACGGTGGCATAGGCCATGCCCTCGGCGGCGATGCGGCCGGCCTTCTTGGCGGCCTTCGCAAGACCCTTCTCGCGGAGCCATTCGACGGCCTTGTCCATGTCGCCGTCGGTTTCAACGAGGGCCTTCTTGCAGTCCATCATGCCGACATTGGTCATTTCGCGCAGGGTTTTTACATCAGCAGCAGTGAATGCCATAGTTTGTTTCCTCCTGTGTATTATTCGGCAGCCTTCTCGGCCTCGGCGGCGGGAGCCTCGTTGTTGGCCTCGCCCTGACGGCCTTCCTGAACGGCGTTGGCCATGGTGGCCACGATCAGGCGGATGGCGCGGATGGCGTCGTCGTTGCCGGGGATGACGTAGTCGACCTCATCGGGGTCGCAGTTGGTGTCGACGATGGCGACGACCGGGATATGCAGCTTGCGGGCCTCTGCGATCGCGTTGCGCTCCTTGCGGGGGTCAACGATGAACAGCGCGCCGGGCAGCTTCTTCATGGACTTCACGCCGCCGAGATATTTCTCGAGCTTGGCGATCTCGCCCTCGAGCTTGATGACTTCCTTCTTCGGAAGCATCGCGAAGGTGCCGTCCTCCTGCATCTTGCGCAGCTGGGCAAGACGGTCAATACGGGTGCGCATGGTCTTGAAGTTCGTCATCATGCCGCCGAGCCAACGGGCGTTGACATAATACTGGTCGACGCGCTCCGCTTCCTCGCGGATGGCGTCCTGCGCCTGCTTCTTCGTGCCGACGAAGAGGACGTTCTCGCCGTTCGCGGCCAGATCGCGGATGAAGTTATAGGCTTCCTCGATCTTCTTGACGGTCTTCTGCAGGTCGATGATATAGATGCCGTTGCGCTCCGTGTAGATATACGGGGCCATTTTGGGGTTCCAGCGTCTGGTCTGATGACCGAAGTGGACGCCTGCTTCGAGCAGGCTCTTCATGGATACGACTGCCATTGTGTTTGATCTCCTTTTGTTGTTACCGCCACGCCGATCATCTCCTCCGTTCACCGCGTTGCGGCACTGGAACGAAGCATCCCGGCGTGTGTGGTTTGATTTTTCGCGTGTTTTCACACGCCGATATATTATACCCGATGATTCCTGATTTTGCAAGCACAAATTTGCAAAAATCGGGCTTTTTTTCGCTCAAAACAGCGGCTTTCTCTGCTTCGGCAGACAGAATTTTTCCCGTTCTCCCTCGACGAGGATGATGTCGTCGCCGATGCGGCGGATGCACGCCCACGGAATGACAAATTCCTCCGGCGCGCCGAGCAGCCCGAAGCATTTCCCGGCGCCGGGCACGACGAGCGAAACGACCTGCCCGGTGCAGACGTCCAGCTCCAGGTCGCAGACGAAGCCCAGCCGCGCCCCGTCGCAGACGTTGACGACCTCCTTGCATTTTAACCGCGTGAACCGATTGCACACTGCGCATCCCCCCCTGCCTTCAGCCTATGCGCCGGAGGTGCGGAATATGCCGACGGAAGTGTTCGTTCTGCGCGAACAATTATGCGCACTGCGAAAACTTTTCGCTCGAATTTTCTTGACAGGGCGCAAATGTGTGGTATAATTCCCTTATTAAAAAAAGACAGACAGGAGGCTCCGCCATGGATGAGCTTGCGCAGATCCTCTCCGTTCTCCGCGAACGCTATCCCGACGCGCTCTGCGCGCTGCAATACCAAAAGGATTATGAGCTGATGATCGCCGTGCGCCTGTCCGCGCAGTGTACGGATAAGCGCGTCAACGAGATCGCACCGGCGCTCTTCGCGCGCTTCCCGACGCTCGAGTGCTTCGCGGAGGCCACGCCCGAGGAGGTCGAGCCGTATGTGCGCTCGTGCGGCTTCTTCCGCCAGAAGGCCAAGGACATCGTCGCCGCCTGTCAGGCGCTGCGCGACCGCTTCGGCGGCCGCGTGCCGGACTCCATGGACGAGCTGCTGACGATCCCGGGCGTCGGGCGCAAGACGGCGAACCTGCTGCTCGGCGATCTCTACGGTCAGCCCGCAGTCGTCTGCGACACGCACTGCATCCGCATCGCCAACCGGCTCGGCCTCGCCAAGGGCAAGGAGCCGGAAAAGGTCGAGCGGCAGCTCCGCGCGATCCTGCCGCCCGAGGAGAGCAGCGCCTTCTGCCACCGGATCGTTCTGTTCGGCCGGGACGTCTGCACCGCCCGCAGTCCGCACTGCGCGGACTGCCCGCTGCGCCCGTTCTGCACCGAATTCCGCGGCGCCGGCGCGCACTGACCAAAGGAACCTCTGAATAAATCGGCAGCGGCGCTCAACGGGCCTTTTGTCCCAGCTTATCGGTTTGAAAATCTTGAAATACACAAAGTATTCCTGCGATTTCCAAATCTCAATCTGGAACAAAATCCCTCACTGACCGCTCTTGCAATTTAATCAGAGGTTCCCAAAACCATCACACGGAGGAGCTATGCAAGCAATTTGGGAACAGCGCTTCGGCGCAGTCAAGACGCTCAGCGACGTCGCCGACGCAATGCAGGAGACCATTCTGGCGCACAGCGACGACCTGAACATCGGCCATGACCGCATGGTCAGCGATTTTCACTGCCTATGGATGCTGCTGCGCATCCGCATCACCGTAGACCGTCTGCCGATCCGCGCCCTGCGCGTCCGGACCTGGCTGCGCCGCCCCGGCCCGGCGGTTTCCGTCCGCGATTTCGCCCTCTACGACGGCGACGAGGAGGTCGGCAGCGCGCTGCAATACTGGGCGCTTGTCGACACGCGCGTGCGGCGGCTTTTGCCGATGAAGGCTGCGCCCGTGCTCTGGACGCTGCCCACGCCCGAGCCGGAGCGCACCGAGACGATGCGCGCGCTGCGCATCCCGTCCGACCTGACGCCGATCGGCTCGGACACGGTCACGCATGGGCAGATCGACCGCAACGGCCACCGCAACCACGTCGATTACATCCGCTCCGCCGAGGCCGTCCTGCCCGGCCGGCGCAGGCTGGAGCTTTGCTACGAGCACGAATGCTTCGAGGGCGAGACGCTGACGCTCCTGCGCAGCGGCGACATCGTTCAGGGCGTCAAGCCCGACGGGACGGAGAGCTTCCGCGCGCGGCTTTGGGAGGAACTGTCATGAAAAAAACGCTCTGCCTGCTGCTTGCGCTGCTGACGGCTGCGCTGCTCCTCGCGGGCTGCGCCGCGCGGAAGGACGCGGCGACCGCCGGGGACGCGACGACCGCTGAGAGCGCCGCCGACGGCATCCCGCAGGATCTCGTCGGCGTCTGGGTCTCGGCGAACACCGGGGAGGATCAGATCCGCGAGACGATCACCTTCAACGACGACGGTACGATGTCCGCCAGCGCGGAATACCGCGGCCAGGACGCCGGGACGATCTCCGGCACGTTCACCGTCAAGGGCAGCGTGCTCACCTGCGACATTGACCAGAACGCCTCCGGCGCGTTCACCCGGGTCTATACCTTCGCGGTCGACGGCCGCGAGCTGACGCTGGATTACAGCGAAAAAGGCCCGGTCAAATATCTGAGAGTTTCCTAAGGAGGGGACCAATATGCAAACCTATCAAGCCCTGACACTTGAGCAGCGCCGCGCCGAATACGCCGCGCTGCAGACGCGCTACGCCGACTATCAGGCGCAGAAGCTTTCGCTCAACATGGCGCGCGGCAAGCCCAGCCGCCAGCAGCTCGACATGGTCAGCGACCTGCTGACCGTTCTGTCCGATCCGGCCGACTGCATCGACGACGGACTGGACGTCCGCAACTACGGCGAGCTGACCGGCATCCCGTCGGCCAAGCGGCTGTTCGCCGAGATCCTCGGCACGAAGCCGGAGGAGATCTTCGTCGGCGGCAACGCCAGCCTGAACCTGATGTACGACCTGATGGCCAAGGCCTACACCCACGGCCTGCTGCATTCGCCGCGTCCGTGGTCGAAGGAGCCGGTCGTGCGCTTTCTCTGCCCTGCGCCCGGCTATGACCGCCATTTCGGCGTCTCGCAGTCGCTCGGCATGGAGCTGATCCCCATCGCCATGACCCCCGAAGGCCCGGACATGGACGCCGTCGAGGAGGCCGTCAAGGATCCGGCCGTCAAGGGTATGTGGTGCGTGCCGAAGTATTCCAACCCGCAGGGCATCATCTATTCCGACGCCGTGATCGACCGTATCGCGCATCTGCGCCCGGCCGCGCCGGACTTTGCCCTCATGTGGGACAATGCCTATTGCATCCACGAGCTGTTCTGCGAGTTCGTGCCCTTTGCCGACATGCTGAGCGTCTGCCGCGCGGCCGGGAATCCCGACATGGTCTATGAATTCGCCTCGACCTCGAAGATCACCTTCCCGGGCGCGGGCGTGGCCGTGATGGCGGCGTCGGTGGACAACCAGAATTACCTGAAAAAGCTGCTGAATTTCCAGACCATCAGCTATGACAAGGTCAACCAGCTGCGTCATGTGCGCTATCTGAAGGACAAGGCGCACACGCTGGCGCTCATGCAGCGCCACGCCGCCGTGCTCGCGCCGAAGTTCCGCGCCGTGCTCGATCTGCTCGGGCAGGAGCTTGGCCCGCGCGGCCTGGCCACCTGGACCGAGCCGAAGGGCGGCTATTTCATCTCCTGCGACACCATGCCCGGCACGGCGAAGCGCGCCCTCGCGCTCTGCGCACAGGCCGGCGTGACCATGACCCCGGCGGGCGCGACCTTCCCCTACGGCAAGGATCCGCTCGACAGCAACGTCCGCATCGCGCCGTCGCTGCCGCCCGTCGCGGAGCTGAAGCAGGCAATGGAGGTCTTCTGCCTCTGCGTGCGCATGGCCGCGCTCGAGCGGCTCGGGCTGTAAGCCGTGCAGGTCTGGGATCGGCAGGCGCAGCGCCTGATCGACGCGCCGGAGGTCGGCGGCGGCGCGATCCGCTTCACCTACGGCACCGTGCCCGGCCGTCTGCTGGCCAAGGGGCTTCTCTGCCGCAGACCCGTCTCGGCGCTCTATGCCGCGTGGCAGCGCAGCCGCCTTTCCCGCGGGAAGGTGCGGCGCTTCATGCAGGCCTATCACATCTCCGCCGACGACTGCACAAGGCAGGAATTTTCCTGCTTCAACGATTTTTTTACCCGGCAGAGGAAAAATTATGTCAACCAAACCGCGCCCGACGAGCTGCCCGCCGTCGCCGACTCAAAGCTGACGGCGCTGCCGATCTCGGCGGAGCAGCGCTTCGCGGTCAAGGGTGTGCCCTACACCGTCGCGGAGCTTCTGGAGGACGACGCGCTGGCGGCGCAGTATGAGGGCGGCTGGTGCCTGATCTTCCGCCTCGCGCCGGACGATTATCACCGCTATGTCTACCCCGACGCCGGGACGCAGTCGGCTACGCGCGCCGTCCCCGGCGTGCTGCACACGGTCAACCCGATCGCCGCCGACCTGAAGGTCTATCGCCGCAACGCGCGGCGCTGGACGGTCTTGCAGACCGCGCACTTCGGGCAGGTCGTGCAGATGGAGGTCGGCGCGCTGCTGGTCGGCCGCATCCGCAACCATTGCGAGACGCCCGCGTCCTTCGGGAAGCTTCAGGAGAAGGGCTATTTTGAGTACGGCGGCTCGACCGTCATCCTGCTGCTGCCGCCGGGGCGCTTTGAGCCGGATGCGGACATCCTGTCCCACAGCGCGCAGGGCATCGAGTCCAAGGTGCGCCTCGGGGAACGGATCGGAACGGCGGCGCGCTGAAGCGTAAAAAGTGACGCGCGGGCAGAGCGAAGCCTCGCGGCCTTGCGCAAATTTCATACCGACTCCGGGAGTAGGGACGCGCTCGGGCAATGCCCGTGCGCCGGCGGATGGGAGGTTGCCGCCGGAAAGCGCCGAACGGGTCGCGGACGGCTTTCGTGCCGCCCCGGCCGCGCCGTGCGCTTCGCTGTCTCGCAGCCGCCCGGAGGCCGCCCCGTCCGCAAGAACGGGCGCGGCGCAGTGCGCTTTTTTGCGGCGCGCTGATCCATCGGAAGCAGCAGGCTCCCGGCGTATACCCCGCCGTGCCGGCCTGCGCTTCCCCGACAACCTCCTTCCAACACAAGGGAGGATTTTTTATGCCCAAAACCACATCGTTTTCCACCAAACGGCTGGTATCCGACGCCGTTTTCATCGCGCTCTACGTTGCGCTGTCCTTTGCGTCCGTGCGCATCGGCGGCTTCAAGCTGACGATCGCGGCGCTTCCGACCGTGCTCTGCGCCGTGGTCTGCGGCCCGGTCGACGCCATGCTCGTCGGGCTGCTCGGCGCGTTCCTCGAGCAGCTTCTGACCTACGGCGTCACGCCCACGACTGCGCTCTGGATCCTGCCGCCCGCCGTGCGCGGTCTGACGGTCGGCCTGCTGGCCGCACCGCAGCTCCGCCGCAGACGCTATCCGCTCTTTTTCGCGCTCTGTGTCGCCGCCGGGCTGCTCGTCTCCTGCGGCAACACGCTGGCGTTCTATGTCGACGCCAAGCTCTATCATTATTATGAATATCACGTGATCTTCGGCGTGTTCTTCGAGCGCCTGCTGATCGGCGCAGCCACAAGTCTGCTGACCGCCGCACCGGTGCTCCCGCTGGCCAGGGCGCTGGCGCACGCCGGACTTGGAGGAGGGCGCGCGGCATGACGATTCAGGAGGCACTGACCTATCTGCATGACGTGAGCTGGCGCGGCTCGAGGCCGGGGCTTTCGCGCACGCGGGAGCTGCTGCGCCGTCTGGGCGACCCGCAAAAGCGCCTGCGCTTCGTCCACGTCGCCGGGACGAACGGCAAGGGCTCGACGTCGGCGATGCTGGCCGCGATCCTCCGCGCAGCGGGCGCGCGCACCGGGCTTTATACCTCGCCCTTCCTCATGCGCTTCAACGAGCGGATGCAGTGCGACGGCGTGCCGATCTCCGACGGGGCGCTGGCGGCGCTGACGGAGCGCACGCGCGCGGAGGCCGAGGCCATGGCCGAGCATCCGACCGAATTCGAGCTGATCACGGCGCTTGCCATGCTCTGGTTCGCACAGGAGCGCTGCGACATCGTTGTGCTCGAGGTCGGCCTCGGCGGCGCGCTGGATTCCACCAACGTCATCGACTGCCCGGAGCTTGCCGTGATCTGCAACCTGGGCTACGATCACACCGCGATCCTCGGCGGCACGCTCGCGCAGATCGCCGGGGCGAAGGCCGGGATCCTGAAGGGCGGCGACTGCGTGCTCTACGACGGTCTGCCGCAGGAGGCGGCGGACGTCATCCGGGCGCGCTGCGCCGCGACCGGGACGCGTCTGCACACGCCGGATTTCGCGCAGCTGCACACCGTGCGGCTCGCGCTGACCGGTCAGGTCTTCGATTACGGCGCGCGAAAGGCGCTGGAGCTGCCGCTTCTGGGGCTGCATCAGCAAAAAAACGCCGCCGTCGTGCTGACGGCGGTGGACGTTCTGCGGCAGAGGGGCTGGGCGCTGCCCGAGGAGGCCGTGCGGCGCGGTCTGGCCGGAACAGTCTGGCCGGGGCGCTTCGAGCTGCTGCAAACGCAGCCGCCGGTCTTTGTCGACGGCGGCCACAACCCGCAGTGTATGCAGGCGCTGGCGCAGAATCTGCGCGACTATCTGCCTGGCCGGTCGATCACGGCGCTGACCGGCGTCATGGCCGACAAGCAATATGACGAGATGTACCGCATCATCGCCCCGCTGATCGACCGGTTCGTCGCCGTCACGCCCGATAATCCCCGCGCGCTGCCCGCCGCGCAGCTGGCGGCGCAGCTGCGCGCCTACGGAAAGCCGGTCACGGTCTGCGGCTCGGTCGCGGAGGGCGTCCGCGCGGCGCTCGACCGGACGCCGGCCGACGGCGCGCTCGTCGCCTTTGGCAGCCTTTATATGGCCGGGGATGTCCGCGCGTGCTTCGGCCGCTCATGAATTGTAACGCGTCTGCTCCTTTGCCCATCCGTTTTTCAGGTGTGTGACGCGTTTCCGCGCCGAGCACCGGACACGTTTGCCGCACAGGGCATGCTTGCACCGTCCGCTTAAAACAAACCACTCCGAATTCGATCCGCCGATTTTTGGTGGAACGGATTCGGAGTGGTTTTTTTGTTGTTTTTCCACCGCAACACCATATCGCAGCGTCCGAAACCGCCGCGCTGCGCTTAGAAAGGAAACTCTCCCGATTCTGTCATTGCGAGGAGCAAAGCGACGTGGCAATCCGGTTCCCCCGTCCTTAGTCAAACGCATCCTCGCGATAAAAGTCCACCCACTCACCGTTCTCTGTGAAGGTCAGACGGAGGGTGTATTCGTTGATGCGTTCGACGGTAAATGTCCCGAAATCCCGTTCTTCCCCGTCGTCGGTCAGGATCCAATGCAGAACGTTGCCGGAAAGCTCCCAGCGGAAGTTATCCTTCGGAATGCTGCTGCCCTTATCGTACTGCGCACCCGTCCCGTCCGGCCGCAGAAACACCGTCACGCTGCCCGGAAACTTCCAAGTATACGTCGTCAAAAGCGTTTTCAGGTCGTCGCCCTTTGTACCGCAGGCACACAGCCCGACCAGCAGGACGGCCACCAGCAAGACCGATATCAGCCGTTTTCCTCTCACAGTTCTCTACCCCTTTTTTGTAAAGTGACAGTCATTATAAAAGAGTCCGTCCTCTGCGCCTTGGAGCGCTAGCTTGTCGCGCGATAATTCTTGAATTTTTATATTCATTATCATCGGAATATCGTCGAACGAAGTGAATCTGACCACGATGTTGTCCCCCTCAAGGCTCCATTTGAAATACATCGTTCTGAAATTGAGATTTGCATCGATGTCGCCCGTGTAATAGCCTGTTCCGTCTTTGTCGAAAGAAAGAACGATCAGCAAATCGTCAGCATATCGTTTCTCTCCCGACTCGTCGTCGATCGTGTACTCCAGCTTCCACTCCCCGATCAGCGCGGCTTCCTTTCCGCCGCAGGCGCTCAAAAGCAGCAGCAGTGACGCGACACAGAGGATGCAGACCAAAATCGTCCATCGTTTTTTCATTACACGTTTCTCTCCTTTCTTTGTATGTTTATATGTTATCACAACCTATAGTTGTTGTCAATAACTATTTTCAAGTGTTTTCTTTCACACACTGATGTTGTTAGGATATGTATGAGGTGAGTGCAATGCTCGAAAATCTGAGGAAACTCCGTACTGAGGCCGGCGTCACGCAAAAGCAGCTCGCCGATGCGATCTCCGTGAGCCAGCAGTCCATAAATAAGTACGAAAACCACAATATCGAGCCGGATATTCGGACGATGATCCTGATCGCCGACTTTTTTCATACAAGCGTTGACTATTTGATTGGGCACGGCGTGCAGTCCTCTGAGCTTTCCGCCGAGGAGCATCATATGCTCGATGAATACCGCAGGTTGTCAAGATCACAGCAGCAATGTGTCCGCGCCGTGATGAAAAGCTATTTTGAATGAGGCGCGGAACGATTCAGCGATTTGTTTGCCTCGCGCAATGATATACCGCAGCTGGCTGCGTGATATGCTGTGATATACAACCTCGCGGGAGTATGATGCCGCGCCGGGGTGGGAGCACTATGGCGATTCCGCCCGCAACGGATTCAAATATCTTGACCGCAAAAAATGGTAGGTTTTCATAAAAACCTGCCATTTTTCTATCCTTGCATGGATCCTCCAAACAGATCATTCCTCAACGCTTCAGCGATTCAAAGTGCAAAAGCATTGGGGGCACGGATCAATTTTGTCATTGCGAGGAGCGCAGCGACGTGGCAATCTTTAAGCCAAAGGCATGGGATGCCGGAGCGAAGCACGGGAACACGGGGCGAGAAGTGCTGCACATAATATGAAACACGAGGCAAGCTACGCTGTCTCGTGTTGCTTTTATTTCGTCCCGTTTCTCCGTATTTCGTTCCGGGATGCCGTTTCGTTCCGTCAAAGATTGCCGCGTCGGGCGCACGCGCCCTCCTCGCAATGACAAAATTGATAGGTTTTGCGGGAAAACGGAACACTTTCCGGAACGGCACGTTTAAAAAACGTTGCGGAGCGACACTGCGCAAAAAATGACTTCATAAAACAAAAAACGTGTGTTTTCCAAACATAAGCGTTCCATTTTCGTGTCATTGCGAGGAGCGCAGCGACGTGGCAATCTTTAAGCCAAAGGCATGGAATTCCGCAGCGAAGCAGGGGAGCGGAAAACGACAAAATCCTGAATTTTCGATCCGTCCCACAGGGACACCGCCACGGCGCTTCCCCGGAAGCGCCATTTCACGCAGCCGCAAGGCTGCATTTCACATGCAGAGCATATTTCACTCGGCCAAAGGCCGAATTTCACTGCGAAGCAAAAACGAGGGAGCCGCCCGCAAGGACGGCTCCCCGTTTTATGACAGGCGGCTCAGCGGTAGAGCACCTTGTCGCAGAAGTTCATGATGACCTGCGCGACCTGCGCACGCGAGGCGTGCTCCAGCGGGTCGATGGTGTGGTCGGTCATGCCGCGCATCAGGCCGCAGCCGACTGCCCATTCCACATAAGTCACAGCCCAATCGCTGATCTCATTGCGGTCGGTGTAGCGATCCATAAACATCGTGTTCTTCGGCGTCATGTCCATGCCGATGTACGCGCAGTAGCGATACATGATCGCGGCCATTTCCTCGCGGGTGATGGAGGCCTCCGGATCAAAGATCGTGTCGCTGCGGCCGAGGACGATGCCGTTCTCGTTGGCCCACTTGACGTAAGGCACGTAGTACATGCCGGCCTCAAGGTCGCTGAAGGCCAGACCCATGTACTTGCTCGTGTCGACGTTGGCCATGCGGCCGAGCACGGTGACGAACATGGCGCGGTTCATGTCGATATACGGCGCGAAGAGCATCTCGCTGACGCCGTTGAAGTAACCGCGGTCGGTGACGAAGGTGACGGCGTTGTAGTACCACGCGTCCGTGCGGACGTCATCGTAGTACGACGAGCCCTGCACCTCGAACTTGACCGTGATTGCAACGTTGGAGGCCGGCATGGTGAAGCTCCACGTCTCGATGTAGTCATAATCGTTCTTCACATAGTTGACCGGGACGGTCTTGCCGTTGACATCCAGAACGATCACGCGTCCGACGCGGTAGCCGTCGTCCGGGTCAGCCGTGATGGTGACCAGATCGCCGATATAAGCCACGCGCTCGGGGTTGAGGGTGACCTTGCCGTGGCCGTTCTCGAAGCTGTTGATCGCATAGGCCTTCAGGCCGTAGCCGGTCTTGGTGAGCCTGACCTCGACGGCGACGTCGTGCTCGGGCATGGTGAAGGTGTAGTCGCCGCCGCCCCGCTTGATCTCCTCGTTGACGGTGATCTTGCCGCCGTCGACCGTGATCGCGGTCAGCTCCCAGCCGACAGCCGGGGTGACGGAGACCGTCACGGTGTCAAGATAATCGACGCCGATGTTCACGGTGTCAAAGCCGTTGAGCGCGGTGGTCGCCTCGCCGTCGACCGTGAGGGTCACGGTGTAGTTGACCTCCTCGAACAGCGCCGTGACGGTGACGGCCGCTGCGGGCATGGTGAAGGTGTAGCGGTTCTTACCGATCTCGGTCAGGACGAGGGACTTCTCGCCGCCTTCGTAGGTCGCGGTGAGGGAGGCCAGACGGTAGCCGGGCTTCGGCTCGACCGTGACGGTCACGATGTCGTCAAGCTGCGCGATGCTTGCCGGGCTGGTCGTGACGGTGCCCTGCTTCGCGTCAAACACGGTGGTGACGGAGAAGTCGCACTTCTCGTAATCGACCGTGTAGGTCAGGTCGCAGGCGGGCATCAGGAAGCTGAGGGTCAGCGCGTCGCCGCGGATCGTGTCGACCGCAGGCTTGGTGCCGGTGATCTCGAACTTCTCGGAGCCGTCGGCGCTCTGCGCGACGATGGAGGCGACGTAGTAGCCGTCCTTCGGCGTGGCGGTGATGGTGACGGGATCCATGAAGCGGTACTCGAAGCTCGTCTCGGTCGCGACGGAGCCGTTGACGGAGATCATGCCGTCCGTCTCGCAGTCGTCTGCCTTGGTCAGCGTGTAGCAGGCCTTGCGGAAGGTCACGGCGACGATCACGTCGGCGGCCTGCACGGTGTGTACGTCGGGCTTATAGGTGGCCGGGATGAGGAAGGTGTAGGCGGTGTCGCTGACGGTGTACTTCACGTCGAGGTCGTGGCCGTCGCCGGTGGCGGTGAAGACGCGGACGGCGTCGATCTCATAGCCGGTGTCGGGCACGGCCGTGAACTGCACGACGTCGCCGAAGACGGTGGTGTCGAGACGGTACTCGGCGGTGTTGTCCGCGCCGGTGAATTTCTCGGTCACGGTGCCGTTAGCCGTTGCGAGGAAGTGCACGTCGATCTCGTCCTTGGCATAGGCCGCGACGATGTAGGTGCGATCCTTCACAATCACGAAGTCGGCATTGCTGACGCTCGGGGCGGCAGCGGTGACCGGCGTCTGAACATCGGCGGACGTCCAGCCGACGAAGTGGTAGCCGACGGGGGCGTCGGAGACCATCGGAACACGCGCCGCAACGTTGGCCGTTGCGAGGTAGTCGACGTCCTCATAGTCGACCAGCTTGCCGTTTGCGAGATAGACGACGTTGAATTCGTCCTTCATCGTTTCGACGTAGATGGTGACCGGGGAGGCCGGCATATCGAAGTAGTATCTGCCGCCGTAGAGGGCGTTGACCGTGTCGGTGTGCAGGTTGACGCGCTCGCGGTTCTCGTCGAGGCCATAGACCTCGGTGATGATGTAGCCGTAGTTGGCCTTGGTGGTGAAGACGACCTTCTCGCCGACGGTGTGCGGCGTGGTGTACTCGACGCTTGCCTCTGCGCAGTCGTCGCTGATCGTATAGAGGATCGGCGCATACTCTGCGTAAACCGTGACGTCGGAGGCCGGCATATGGAAGGTGATGGCGTGCGCGGTGTCGTGCGCGTCGGTCATGACGTCGGCGTTTTCATAAGCCGCGGTGTCGAAATCCAGAACGTCGCCGTTTGCAAGGACGTAATAGATCCTCGTGACCTGATAGCCGTCGTCCGGCGTGACGGTGACGGTGACCTCCTGCTTATAGTCGGCGGAGATCCGGTTCTCGCGCAGGCCGTTCAGCTCGACCGTGCCGTGCGCCTCGGACGCGGCGTCCTTGTACACGGTGTAGGAATTTTCCGCGAAGATCGCGGTGATGACCACATGGTCAGCCGGCATGTCGAAGTAGTAGATGCCGTCCTTGAGCGTGACGGGGACGGTGACCTCGCCGTCGTCGCAGGTGACGGTGAGCTCGGCCAGATGGTAGCCGGTCCACTCGACCACGCGGAACGCGACGCGCTCGCCGACCACGGCGGCGCCGTTGGCCAGATACTTATACTGCTGATTCAGCTCGTTGGTGGCGTCCTTCCAGACGTTGCGCTCGCCGACGAACTCGATCCAGCCCTTGGTGGTGTAGCTCGGGTCGAGGCTCTCGATGATCTGATCGGGGTCAGCCGCCTGATCCGGCCGATAGGTCAGAGCGTTGCTCGTCTCGATGTCGATGTTGTAGTCATGCGGCGCGTAAGTGATCGTGACCGTGACGTCGTAGCCGACCATCGGGAAGGTGTAGCGCGTGCCGTCCTCGCTGAGGGTGCCGTCCGGGACGGACTTGAGGCTGATGCCGTCGTTGAAGCACGCGGTGACCTCGGCGACATAGTAGCCGGGGACGGGCGCGATGTCGATGACGACGTCGTTGCCCTGCGGGACATAGAGGTTGTTGCTGTGGTGGCCGTTGATGGTGTAGTCGCCCGCCTCGGGCAGGTTCTCGACCACGTCAACACGGTAGAGCTTCGCGACGGTGTAAAGATCGATCTTGACATGCTCCGTCGGCATGGTGAAGCCGAATTCGTAGTAGTTGATGCCGTCCTTGCTCTCCTTGGTGCGCAGGATCGGCTCAACGATGGTCTTCGAGCCGTCCAGACCGACGATCGCGATTCCGGTGATCGCCCAGTCGCGCTCGGCGGCGAACCGCACGAGGACGTCGGCGCCCGCCTTGGCGGTGAGCTTGTCGCCCTCAAGCAGGTCGCTGCTGTTGACGCCGCTCGAGGCCTTGAGGTACTTGATGTTGTCCACATGGCCGGCCTCGACCGTGAAGGGCTGCCCCTCGTAGGTCGCGCGGACGATCAGGCTCTCGGCGACGGCGTCGTTCGCCGGGTCAAAGGTCTTGCCGTTGACCGGAAGATATTCCCACCCGGAGAATTCATAGCCGGTCTTTTCGACCTGCGGGACGAGCGCCGCGTCGAGCAGCTCGTCATGGTCGACGGGGACGATCGCCAGCAGCGTGTTATCCGCGTCGAGGAAGGTGACGGTGTGCGCCGCCTTGACGGTGACGGTTTGCAGCGTAACGTCCGCAGCGGGCATCGTGAACAGATAGCCGCAGCTGCCGTCCTCCTGCAAGACAAGCGTCAGCGGGATCATCTGGTCGTTCCCGGTGAGACCCAGCACCGCATGAAGCACATAGCCCGGATCAACGGAGACGACGACCGGGACGCTCTCGCCCGCGTTGGCATAGTTCGGCGCGTCGATGCGGGAATGCTCCGCAGGAGCGGCAAAGATCGAGAAGCGGCTCTTCTCGGCCTTGGCAACGATGGTGACGTCTGCATCCGGCATCCGGAAGGTATACAGCCCGTCGGCATTGGGCTTCAGCTCCCGGACGACCGTGCTCAGGCCGTCGGTATAGACCAGACCGACCGCGCCGAGGCGGTAGCCCTCGTTCGCCTCCACGGCGAAGCGGATCTCCGTTCCGACGGCGACGCGCTCGGTCGGCACACCCGTGACCGCGCAGTTCTCGGCCGCGACCGCAATGTTATGCGTGCTGACCTCGTAGGCTGCGAGATAAACGGTGTCCTTGAAAATGTTGGGCGTCAGCGCACCGGCCATGACCTTGTCAGCTTCCTTGTCCTGGTTGACCCAATAGAGGAAGGTCTTGCCGGATACGGTCGGCGCGCCCGGCGCGGCGACCTGCTGCCCCTCGCTGACCGGCTCATAGCCGTAGAGAATGCCGGTCTCGGCGTCGAGGAAGCGGACGACACAGGAGGCGGCCTCCCAGACCGCAGTGAAGTCCGCGTCGCCCCGGACGACGTAGCTGGCCATTGCGCCATAGATGATGCCCGTGGCGTCCTCGCGCCAGCCGATGAACACATAGCCGTCCTTTTCGGCGGCGTCGGCCAGCGCGACCGTCTCGCCGTAACCGACGTCGATGATGTCCGCATAGTTGGGACGGCCGCCGTCGAGGTTGAAGTGCAGCTTGTAGCTGTTGCGGGTGTAGACCGCAGTGTAGACGATCAGGTCGTCCGCGTCGGCGGCGACACCGAACGGCTCACCGGCTCTGACAAAGCTGTTGAGCGCGTCGCAGCGCCACTCCACGAAGGTGTAGCCGGGACGGGCAGGCGCAGTCTCCGGCGCGACGCCGTTGCTGCCCTTGTCGACCAGAATGATGTCATAGAGATCGCCGTTGTTGACGAACTTCACGGCAGCCTTACCTGCCGGGACCTCCGTCCAGATCGCGCGCAGGAGCATGTCGCAGGTGATGGAGACGGCCTGTCTGGCGTTGTAGACCGCGCCGGTTTCAAGCTCCTCCCAGCCGCCGAACAGATAGCCCGCGCGCTCGGGCGCGTCATGCAGCACATGGAGCTCGCCGTAGCTCAGGTCGCTCACAGTCTCGTCGTCCATGCCATCGCTGCGGTAGGTCACGGAGTAGGAATCGGATGCCCAGACGGCCTCGAGAGTCATTTCACGCGCCTCGTTCGCCTCGACGGTGAAGTCCTTCACGCCGTCGTTGGAATAGAGACTGTCGCCGTACTGCCAGCCGAGGAAGACCTTGCCGGAGGCAGTCGGGTCGATCGCGGGGATCTCGGCGTTCTGGCCGTCGAAGGCGAGATAAGCGCTGTAGAGCTGCCCGTCGCTGACGAAGCGCACCAGGCAGCTCAGAGCCTGATCCTTCTCCCAGACGGCCGTGAGCAGCACGTCATGCGCGGGCATGGTGTACTGCGCACCGGCCGGATGCAGATAGCCGCTCCCGTCGACCCAGCCCTTGAAGACATAGCCGGGCAGCATCGGCTCTGCGAGCACGACTGTGTCGCCGAAGGTGACGTCCGGCAGGACGTAGGTCGGCATATCCGTCGTGTCGTTGTTGAAGAACTCAACGAACGAGCCGTCGGGCAGCATCAGGATGCATTTGAGCTCGGAGGCGTCGGCCTCGGCGCCGCGATAGTAGGTCAGATTATAGGTATTGACCGTGAACTCGGCGTGATAGGTCGCGCCGTCGAGCGGAACGGGGGTGTCGCCCGTGACGGGCGCATCGCTTTCGCCGAACCAGCCGAGGAAGGTGTAGCCGGGCTTGGTCGGCTCCGCAGGCAGCGTCAGCGTCTGGCCGGAGACGCGCTCATAGAGCTTCGCGTCGTGGAGCTCGCCGCCGACCATGAACTTCACGAGGCAGTATTCCGTGTTGTCGGAGAAAACGGGGTTGAAGGTCAGGTCATGCGTGTAGCTCATCAGACCGTTGAACTCCGGCAGGAGCATCTGGCCGTCGTCGCCCTGCCAGCAGAGGAAGGTCTTGCCCTCGGGAACGCGCCCGGTGTATTCCGGAACCGGGAAATACAGTCCGAAGGTCACCTCGCTCGAGTCGATCAGCTCATAGTCGGCGTCGTAGAAGCTGACGGTATACGTCGCCTCCTCATAGACCGCATACCAGCGGGCGTCGGCCGTCACATTCTCGATCTTTTCGCCGACCTCGACGTTCTCCGTCCCGTCCGTCCAATAGAGCGCGTTGTAGCCGGCCTTGTCCGGGATCACGGGCGCAAGCACGAAGCCGCCCTTTTCCACGCGCTTCTGCTCGACCAGATCGTCGTCGGCATAGAACGACAGCTCGTAATTCTGCACAACCGTTTCGCAGGAGGGGATGATCCGCAGGAGGGACGCCGCCGGGACGGTAAGCTCATAATAAGCCTTCCGGTCGTTGACGCCCGTCAGCGCGGCGTAGCCGGGGATCAGCTGTCCGTTCTCGCCGGTCGCGATATAAACCGCGCGCACAGGGACGCGCCCCTCTTCCGCCGTGACCGTAAAGCGGTAGGTCGCGCCGACTGTCGTCGTCTTTTCGCCGTCGATGGTGCAGTAGAACGCGCTGAATTGCACACCGATCGTCTTTGCGTTCCACCGCGCGCGGATGACGCGATTTTCGGTGATCCGATCGTTCAGATCATTGATGCCGTCCCATGTCGCGAAGGTATAACCGTATTTCTCAATGTACGGAGGCGTCGGGACGAGCTCGCCGTCGGCAACGGTGTCGACGCGGTAGACCTCGCCGCTCAGGCCGTCCGTCCAGAGGACGATATGACGATCGGTCAGGTCAAGATAGGCCGGCTCCAGCTCCAGCTCGGTCGTGCCGCGCGGCATCCCGGCGAACAGCTCCGAGACGCGAGCCTCGCCCCCGGGCAGATATTGCCTGCCGTTGGCCGTCCAGCCGAGACCCCAGTGGTTGACGTCGCCGCTCGCGGGAACGGCTGGGATCTTCACGATGTCATTCCACGTCAGATTTTCGCGGATGTCGTCGCCGAAGCTGACCTTGTAGAACTGCTCGTTATAAACGATGTCGATCAGATAGGTCTTCGTCTCGTCGAGCACATCCGTGCAGCCCGTCACGCGGGCGGTCTTGGTGTCCGCGTCGTAGGCAACGGTCGGGCCGACGCCCGTCCAGCCGTCGAACAGCTTGGTCAACAAGCGGCCGCGGAACTCGGCGTTGGGGAAAACCTCCTCAAAGCCCGCCGGGAGCGCCAGCTCAAACGCGCCGTCGGCGTCCACCTGTACGGCGTATTCCTCTGAGCGGCCGGCTTCGCCGCTCCACGACCCGCCGCCTGCCGGAACAATGCGGTAGCGGAAGGCCACCTTGAGCGTCTGGCCGGGCGCAGCGAACACGCTGAGCGGCAGCACAGACAGCACCATGCACAGAACCAGCAGCATCGAAACAAGTCTCTTGCTTACATGCTTCATGTTTCTTCCTCCTTTGTCATAAGAAGATATTTCCGGACGGAAAATCGGCCGTCCGCGCGGGGGAAAGGTTCTTTGCGCTGTGGGTCTGCTCCGTTCGATCACGCGCGGATCACACGGCTTCGGCGCAAACGGGCGCACGAGTTACCTTTGGAGCACATACCAATTATAAATTCCAAGAGAAGATTTGTCAACACCATCCTTTTCACGATAATTTAAGACGCTATTTTTGTGTATTTTAACCATTACTAATTACAAAAGTGTATGTAATTGTCACGGCAAGGGGGCAAAAGCGGGGTTTCTCTGTTCACAAACTGTTAAATAAAGGTCTTTAACTTCGTTCGGGCAGATTCGCAAATATCAAAAATTGGCATAATGACCAATTTATGCTCCTGCATAAAAGCGAAAATTTCCTTTGCAAAACAGGGAACATCCTCGCCTCGACCCGCATTTCCCCGCGCACGCCGGTTTTGCCGCCGCACGGGTCTCCTGCCGCTCCCGTGAGCAGCAAAAATCCCGCATCGGCGGATCACCGATGCGGGAGGCGATGCAAAAAGTCGAAGCTTGCCCGGCGTTTTGCGCGGCATATGTTAGCCGTTGTTGTCTTTGGAGTTATCACGGTAACAAAAAAGAAATAACCGTTCCCTAGGAAACGGCCATTTCTACAGTCTTAAAAACTTGTGAGGGATGAGCCGTGACCGTGCCAGCGGTCGCCGCTCTTGTTTACCCTGCGCTGCTATCTTATCACAGCCTGTCGGGAAAGTCAACCGAAAGCCCGCAGAAAAAACCGCCGCGAACCGAACCGGTTCGCGGCGGGCTTTGGAGCAGGTGAAGGGAGTCGAACCCTCCTGTTCAGCTTGGGAAGCTGACGTTCTACCGATGAACTACACCTGCATCTGGAAGTGTGGATATATTATAGCATTGATTTCCCGAAAATGCAAGAGCGGTTTTTGTCGAATGCAAAAAAATCCTCCGCCGCATCGGGCAAGGCGCGTAAAAAAGCAAAAAATCATGCGCGGATGGCAATTTTCCTGTTGCGCGGCGCGGGCGGAGCGTTTATAATGGAGTTACGGGGGTCGCTCCCCGCGCAGGTGTCCCGGATACGGGACGGAATCTTTCATTTTAATAATTGAGAAAGAGGTATGAAATCATGAAAAAGCTCCTTGCACTGCTTCTCGCGACAGTCATGCTGCTCGGTCTGCTTGCCGGCTGCGGCAAGACGGAGGACAAATCCACGGAAGACACAAAGGCCGACACCGCCGCCGTGAAGCTGGCGCTCGTCGTTGCGGGCAAATTCGGCGACCGCTCGTTCTATGACTCCTCCAAGGAGGGCGCGGACCGCCTCGCAGCCGATCTCGGCGTTCAGGTCACGACCATCGAGTGCAACAACGAAAACCACGACACCCAGATGAAAAATGCGGCCGACGGCGCGGACATCGTCGTCTGCGTCGGCTGGGAATTCTATAACGTCGAGACGATCGCGCCGGAATACCCCGACGTGAAATGGATCTGGATCGACAACGCGACCTCCGCGCCGGTCGCGAACGTTCTGAACATCACCTATGCCCAGAATGAAGGCTCGTTCCTCGCCGGTTACATTGCGGCGGCCATGTCGGCCAACGGCTCGGTCGGCGCGGTCGGCGGAGAGGACTCCGACACGATCAACGACTTCATCGTCGGCTATGAGCAGGGCGCGAAGTATTACGGCACGGAGCACAACAAGGAGATCGCGGTCAACCACAACTATTCCATGACCTACGACGATCCGGCGGTCGGCAAGGACTGCGCGATCGCGCTCAACGACGCCGGTGCGGACGTGATCTTCCAGATTGCCTCGGCCTGCGGCGACGGCGTGTTCGAGGCCGCCAAGGAGAAGGGCTTCTATGCCATCGGCGTCGACTCCGACCAGAAGTACATCGACCCGGACGTCATCATCTGCTCCATGAAGAAGGAGGTCGGCGACTCGATCTATGAGGCGGTCAAGGCCTTCGTCGCGGGTGACGATTCGCGCCTCGGCACGACGTGGGTGGCCGATCTGGCCACGGGCTTCGTCGGCATCGGCTATGGCGACGAGGGCGCGACCCAGCAGATCCCCGACGAGCTGAAGGCAGAGGTCGAGGCTCTGGCGCAGAAGATCGCCAACGGCGAGATCACGGTGGATTCCACGCGCAAATAAGCAACAGCCGTATTCTGTGGCGTGCCGAAAAGCATTTTTCGACACGCCACTTTAAGGAACCTCTGAATAAATCGGCAGCGGCGCTCAGCGGGTCTTTTGCCCCAACTTGTCGGTTTGAAAATCT
>OIXQ01000149.1_pt1 | contig 35201 bp, 46 predicted proteins | sample 1587791 | NCBI WGS metagenome assembly OIXQ01 (sample SAMN03283273) | human gut metagenome | biome: human-associated habitat; material: feces | host: Homo sapiens | place: Peru | collected 2012
CCTCCTCAGTCAGGGCTGCGCCCTGCCAGCTCCCCCGAAGGGGAAGCTTTTTCCCGGGGGAAGGCTTTTTTATTCCTGGGTGGTCACTTCTTTCACAGTTCCGGCCATATCCTTAAAGACACTGTAATCAATGCCCAGCTTGGCGGCGGTGTCGGTGTTGACGGTGATGATGCCGCCGTCCATCACGTGGTACTCGGGGATGGCACCGCCCAGGAGAATGTCCACGGCCATACCGGCGGTGTAGGTGCCAAGCTCGGTGTAGTTGACGCCGCAGGTGGTGAAGGCACCGGCAGCCACAAAGGAGTCCGCGCCGGTATAGTGGGCAATGCCGGCCTGGTTCAGGATCTCCGCCACGGCCCCTTCGCAGGCCATGACCACGTTATCGGTGGGGGTGAAGACGGCCTCCACCCGGCCCACCAGGGAGCTGGCTGCGGTGAGGATCTCGTCGGTGGAGTTGCCGGTCTTTTCAATGTAGGCAATGCCCTTCTGCTCCAGGTATTCCTTGGCCTGGGCAATGGGGGTCTGGGAGTTGGCTTCGCTGTTGGAGTACAGCAGGCCCACGGTCTTCACATCCGGCTGGGCGGCGAGCATCATGTCCAGGATGAAGGCGGTATTCAGAGCATCGGAGGTGCCGGTGACGTTGGGGATGTCCGTCAGGCCCGCGGTAGCGGGGTCAGAGACGGCGGCGTAGATGATGGGAGTGTTGGTGCCGTCGGCGGCGGTGACCATGCACTGGGCAGCCAGGGAGGCAATGGGGATAATGGCGTCATACTTGTCGGAGACCACCTGGGCCCCGATCTGGTTCAGGACGGTATTGTCGTTCTGGCCGTTGAATTCCTTGTAGCTCACCTGGAAGCCCTTGTCGGCGGCAGCCTTGGTAAGCTCATCCTCAACAGCCAGCCGGATCTCGTCCAGAGAGGCGTGGTCCAGCTGCTGGACAATGGCAACCTTGTATTCCTTGCCGCCCTCGGCAGCCGGCGCTGCGGCAGCTGCGGTGGTGGAAGCGGTGGAGGAAGCGCCGCAGGCGCTGAGAGAAGCGGCCAGAAGGGAGACGGCAGCGATCATAGACAGAAACTTTTTCATAGTAATAACTCCTTTTATACGGTAAAATCAGATTTTTAGGGTGAAAAGCTCTGAATTCACCATCGTCTGCCCGGGTTTCTCATAAAAATGCTCCTTTCGCGAAAAAACAAAAAAGTCCTTGCTCCCCCGATTGGGGGAACAAGGACAGAACTTACAAATTCTGCGGTACCACCTTGTTTGCCGATTGCAAATCGACCGCTCAGCACGGTGCCAACACACCGTCTGCCCAATAACGCAGGCATTGCGTCAGAGGATACTAGGAAATCCGTTCTCCCTGCCCTCGGCGGCCCATTTGCTGCTCCGCTTTTCGCCCCGCTCTCAGCTCTGCGGGACTCTCTGTGGATGCGCTTGCAGCTTTACTTCCGCGTCTGTGGTTTGCTGTTTTGAAGTTGTTTTCTTTATACACCAAGTCAAACTGTTTGTCAAGAACTTTTTTCAAAAAATTTTCCGGGACTTGCGGACAAATGTTTTCCACCGACGATCAGTACTCCCGAACCACGCCCTTGACTACGCCGATGATCTGGGCATAGGTGCCGTCGATGGGGGAGTAGGCATCGTTTTCCGGCATGAGCCAGACCTGACCGTTTTTCCGTAGAAGCCGCTTGACGGTGGCCTCGTCCTCAATGCGCGCCACCACGATCTGACCGTTGTCCGCGGTGGATTGGGGGCGTACCACTACCTTGTCGCCTTCCAGAATGCCGGCATTGATCATACTGTCGCCCCGAACCCGCAGGGCGAAGCACTCGGGGTCAGGCCAGGGCAGAGTGCCCTCCTGATTTTCCACCGCCAGAATGGGAAGACCGGCGGTGACCACGCCGATGACGGGAATCTGACCCTGCCGGGCACCGGTGACCAGGGCGCGCTTACGACCCTTGACCCCGGTGGACTGAAGAAGCCCCTTCTGCTGCAAAGCCTGCAAATGATAGCTGACGGAAGCGGTGGAGCGCAGACCCACCGCCTCGCCGATTTCCCGGACGGAGGGGGAGAAGCCGTTCTCCTGAATGAAATGGTTGACATAATCCATTATCATATCCGCTTTGTTGCTGGTTCTGGGCATGACGCTACCTCCAAGGGGTTGTTTTTAATGAATTATAGCACATATTTTCGAAAAAAGAAAGACCTGTCGGAAAATTCTTTCACAAAATCCGGGCAGTCCAGCCTATACTGGCATAAGGAGGAATGCGCGTGAAAGAGCAGTGGGAAAGTCGGGTCTGGCAGCGGGTGCGGCAGCCCATGGCAGCATCCGGGGAAAATCTGCGGGTTCTGCGCCGGGAGAGCATGTGCCTGGCGGGGATTTATCGGAAGCTGGAAAACACCCTGAGGGGAAGCAGTCGCGAACAGGCGGCTGTCCTGTATCGGCAGGAGTTGGAAAACGAGGCCATACTTCGGGGGCTGGAAAGGTTGAGTGGCGGGGACAGCGGCCCCATGCGGCCGATATCGCCGCCGGAGGAGGGGACGGCTCGGCTTCTGAACCAGTGCTTTCGGAGCACCTGCCGAGCCCAGACAGAATACTTAGCCCGCTCGGCGGAGCCGGAGACGGGGATTGTCTTCCGGCTGCTTGCGGACAATGCCGCCGCCCGGTGCACCGCCATCGCCCGGCTGCTTGGCAGCTTGGGGTGAATGTGGGGACAGAGAGATATTTGAAAAATATGAGCGGTTGATTGTTGAAAATAGCGGTAGAAAACACAGATTTCTGGGTTTTCTACCGCTAAAGTGTTCACTTCATAATTTTTCGGTAGACTGCTGCCTACCGAAAAGCTTCTGTCCCGCATTCCGCAAAACCGGGAGCATAGCCGCCCCGGAATCTGTACAAGCCGATTTCTTTACGTCCGAAACGCCTGGCGGGACTGCTCCCGGTGCGGAAGCAACCACTGGCCGGTAATCGCTACCAACATGATTATACAATAAAGCACGACGTGTGTCAATGGCTCTTGGGACGGGGCGAAATGCCGATTGACAACGGGACACCAAAGGGGTACGATAACAATAATAGTGGGAGGAATGAATAATGCAGGAGCAGAAGGAGAAGGAGCAAAATGGCCGCCCAAAACTGGGCGGCCTTTCGGATAGTATCTATACGAATAAAGCACTGAATATAACACTGAAGTCCTGCTTTAATTATTGGCCTTTATGAAATATCCTGTACATAGACTGCTGGTATAGATGATGAGGATTTCTAAAAAGCTGGGACGAATGTCTACCTCACTTAAAGGAAATCCTGTTCTGCCTTTTCGATGTATGTCACAATTAGCTTTTTGATTTCTTCAGAGGTGATGGCAGTTTCCCCCTTCAAGGTGCAGTCATCCATCAAGCAAAATAGGTCATATGCCATGGCTTTCATAATAACGATACGGTATGAGCTTTGTGTCATCGGATTCAATTCCTCCTATTAGTACGCTAATACTTGTTCTAGGTTTCTCAATACGCTTTCCATCTTGGCAGATTTCTTGGCATCATCCGTTTCTTCCACAACTTCATGCAGTGCAGTAAGTAGAAAACGGACAAACGCTTTGAATTGGATATCACTCGGCTCCATACGATGCCGCTCCTTCTTGTGTAACAATTCCATTGTAATGTAAATGTTGTTTAATGTCAACTGAAAACGAAAGCTCCCCAATGCTTTCGCATCGGGGAGCTTACATGGTGACCCGTACGGGAATCGAACCCATGTTACCGCCGTGAAAGGGCGGTGTCTTAACCGCTTGACCAACGGGCCTGGTAGCGGCAATCTGATTCGAACAGATGACATACCGGGTATGAACCGGCTACTCTACCAACTGAGTTATGCCGCCATGTGGTCAACGCAATTTCGGCACCGCCGAAATCAGCTTCCTAAGTATAGCCCAAGATTTTCCGTTTGTCAAGAATTATTTTTGTTTTTTCCTCGATTTTTTTGGAGATACTTTTTCCTGAGGTGAATCACCATGAAATGGGGAAAACAACTGACACTCTTTACCGTGGGCGGCGGCGCCTATGTGGGGCTGGAACTATTGTACCGGGGCAGAAGTCACATCAGCATGTTCGGGGCAGGGGGGCTGTGCTTCCTGCTGATGGGGGCACTGCGCAAAAAGCGGCTGCCGACTCTTGTCAGGCTCACCGGCGGGGCGGCCATCATCACCGGGGTGGAGCTGGCCACGGGGCTTCTGTGCAACCGGGACTTTTCTGTCTGGGACTACCGGGGACAGCCCGGGAATTTTCTGGGGCAGATCTGCCCGCTGTTTGCCGCGGTGTGGATTCCGGTGGGGGCGGCGGGGATGAGCCTGTACGGTCTGACCGAGAAGCTCTGGGATCGAAAACTGGGAAATGCTTTCCCCATGGGAAGAAGAAGGTAAAATTTTTGTAAAACCGTCGGATTCGCAGAATTTCCCGGAATCTGAGCCATTGACGCAGGGACTCTTTTCTGATATCATAGACTTACGTTGAAAGACGTGATGAGGTCTTCGGAAGGGGGAATCCAAAATGAAATTCGCTGCGTTTGTCTGGCTGGGACTGGTGATCCTGTTTCTGATCGCGGAGGGGGCGACGGTGAGCCTGGTTTCTCTGTGGTTTGCGGCGGGAGCGGTGGTCGCCATGTTTGCCGCGCTGCTGGGAGCGGGAATTTGGCTGCAGACCGGATTGTTCCTGGTGGTTTCCGGTGCGCTGCTGCTGATGCTCCGACCCATTGTCCGGCGGTATCTGGTGCCGAAAATTACGCCCACCAATGTGGATAGCCTGGTGGGTGCGACCGGACTGGTCACCGAGGCCATTGACAATGTGACCGCCTCCGGTCAGGTGAAGCTGGGTGCCATGGAATGGACGGCTCGGAGCACCACCGGCGAGAATATCCCCCAGGGCACCCTGATCCGGGTGGACAGAATCGAAGGCGTCAAAGTCTATGTAACCCCTGTAAACGTTCCCGAAAAAATCTGAATTCTCAAAGGGAGGTACTTAATGATGCTGTTTGTTATCATCCTTATCCTGATCGCGCTGATCATTGCGGTGCGCAACATCGTAGTGGTTCAGCAGTCCCGTGCCTACGTTGTGGAGCGGCTGGGCGCATTCCAGACCGTCTGGGGCGTGGGTCTGCACTTCAAGGTTCCCTTCATCGACCGGGTAGCCCGGCGGGTTTCCCTGAAGGAGCAGGTGCTGGACTATCCCCCCCAGCCCGTTATCACCAAGGATAACGTGACCATGCAGATCGATACCGTGGTGTATTTCCAGATCACCGATCCTAAGCTGTACGCCTACGGCGTGGAGCAGCCCATGGCGGCTATGGAGACCCTGACGGCCACTACCCTTCGGAACATCATCGGCGACCTGGAACTGGATCAGACCCTGACCTCCCGGGACGTGGTGAACACCAAAATGCGCTCCATTCTGGACGAGGCCACTGACCCCTGGGGCATCAAGGTCAACCGGGTGGAGCTGAAGAACATTCTGCCCCCTCAGGATATCCAGAACTCCATGGAGAAGCAGATGAAGGCCGAGCGTGACCGCCGGCAGGCGATCCTCCAGGCCGAGGGTCAGAAGAAGTCCGCCATTCTGATCGCCGAGGGCGAGAAGGAGTCCGCCATTCTGAAGGCCGATGCCGAGAAGCAGGCGGCCATCCTCCGTGCAGAGGCCGAGAAGCAGGCTGCCATTCTGAAGGCCGACGGCGAGGCGCAGGCCATCCGCTCCGTCCAGCAGGCACTGGCGGATTCCCTGGAAATGCTGAACGAGAAAGCCCCCAATGATAGCGTCCTGAAGCTGAAGGCCATCGAGGCCATGCAGAAGGTGGCGGACGGTCAGGCCACCAAGATCATCATTCCCAGCGAAATGCAGGGGCTGGTGGGTCTGGCAAACGGCATCACCGAGACCGTAAAAAGCAAGTAATTTCCGGACATAATTGAATCATTTTGGCTCCCTGGCTGTTGAAAAGTCAGGGAGCCTTTTTATGCAATACGTTCATTTTGTATCGATATAAATAGATTGAACAACATTTTTTTGTGAGTTATGAATAAAAAAGTGGACAAATCGTGAAAAGTGCGCTATGATGTACCCGGATACACGCGGCTTGAGCCGCAAATTTGAAAGAGGTGAAGAAACATGGCGTTTTCTTTTTTCGGCGGGGTACATCCCAAAGAAAATAAGTGGTATGCCTGTGACAAGGAAACCGAGGCTTTTCCGGAACCGGATATTGTCGTGATTCCCATGGCGCAGCACATCGGCGCCCCCTGTAAGCCCCTGGTTGCAAAAGGCGACCTGGTGACAAAGGGTCAGAAGATCGGCGACAACCAGGGACTGTGCGTCCCGGTGCACGCTTCCGTTTCCGGTAAGGTCAAGGCGGTGGAGCCCCGGGCTCACACCAATGGCAGCATGGTTCTGAGCGTGGTCATCGAAAATGACCACCTGGATACTCTGTGTGAAACGGTGAAGCCCAGAACCCAGGAGGAAGTGGACGCACTGACTCCCGAAGAGCTGGTGGATATCATCCACGAGGGCGGCATTGTTGGTATGGGCGGCGCAACCTTCCCCACTCATGTGAAGCTGTCCGGCGGCATCGGCAAGGTGGATACCGTCATTGTCAACGCCGGTGAGTGCGAGCCTTACATCACTGCCGATGACCGGCTGTGCCGGGAGAAGCCCCAGGATGTGATCTCCGGCCTGAAGCTCATTATGAAGATCTTCGGCCTGAAGGAAGGCCACATCGGCATTGAGGACAACAAGCCCCAGGCCATTGAGGCGCTGAAGGAAGCGGCCAAGGACGAGACGGGAATCGTGATTGACGTGCTCACCGCCAAGTACCCCCAGGGCGCGGAAAAGCAGCTGATCTACGCGGTTACCGGTCGGGAGGTTCCCTCCGGCGGACTGCCTGCCGCCGTGGGCTGCGCGGTGTTCAATGCCGCTACCGTCCGGGCCATTCACGATGTGGTGTACACCGGTATGCCTCTGATTTCCCGGATTGTCACCGTTTCCGGCGACATCCTCATGGAGCCGAAGAACCTGCTGGTGCCCATCGGCACCTCCTTCAATGACCTGATGGAGGCCTGCGGACGCAAAGACACCCCCTACAAGGTTCTCTCCGGCGGACCCATGATGGGCGTTGCCCAGTATGACCTGAGCGTTCCCACCATCAAGGGCGTCAACGCCGTGACGGTGCTGGGTCAGAAGAACGCCTTCTTTGTGGAGGAGCCCCACTGCCTGCGCTGCGGCAAGTGCATCGATGCCTGCCCCATGCGGCTGATGCCGGTACTCATGTACAAGTCCTGGCAGGACGGCGACGTCCAGAAAATGAAGGAAAACAATATTATGGACTGCATCGAGTGTGGCTCCTGCGCCTACACCTGCCCTGCCAGCGTTCCTCTGGTGCTGGGCTTCCGGGTGGCAAAGCAGGCCATCCGCAACGCGTCCGCGCCGGTGAAGAAATAAGGAGGTGGAAATCAAATGGCACAGATGAAATACTTTTATGAGCTGACGATTTCCAGCTCACCTCATGCCCACAGCCCCATCACCACCCGCACCATTATGCGGGACGTTCTGATCGCTCTGGTTCCCGCCCTGCTCGGCGCAATTTATTTCTTCGGCTTCCGGGCGCTGACGGTGACCGCCGTCAGCGTGGCGGCCTGTGTTTTCTTCGAGTGGCTGTACTGCAAGCTCATGAAGAAGCCCTGCAAGACCTATGACCTGTCCGCCTGCGTGACCGGCGTGCTGCTGGCCTTTGTTTGCCCCGTGACCATTCCCTACTGGACGATCATTCTGGGCGATGCCTTCGCCATTCTGCTGGTGAAGATGCTCTTCGGCGGCCTGGGCAAGAACATTGTGAACCCCGCCCTTGCCGGCCGTGCTTTCATGTTCAGCTGGCCCGTGCTCATGAGCAACTGGGTGAAGGTGGGCTTTGAAAATGCCGCCGGGCTGATTTCCAGCGCGGATGCGGTGACTGCCGCGACCCCCCTGGCAAACCTGCATCAGGGTGCCATGTGCACCGAATCCACCGCCGCCCTGTTCCTGGGCAACGTGGGCGGCTGCCTGGGCGAGACCTCCGCGCTGCTGCTGCTCATCGGCTTCGCGTACTTACTCATCCGGAAGGTGATTTCCGCCCGGATTCCCGTGACCTACATCCTGACCGTAGCGGTGCTGACCTTCCTGTTCCCCCGGGGCAATGACCGGATCGCCTGGATGGCGGCGCAGGTCTTCGGCGGCGGCCTGATGCTGGGCGCTATCTTCATGGCAACGGACTACGTCACCTCTCCCGTGACCCATCTGGGTCAGATCGTCTATGCCATCGGCTGCGGCGTGCTGACCGTGATGATCCGCTACTTCGGCGGCTACAACGAGGGCGTGTCCTACGCCATTTTGTGCATGAACGCCTGCACGGTGCTGCTGGATAAGATTGGCCATCCCGTGAAATTTGGCGCACCCAAGAAGGAGGCGGCGAAGAAATGAAAACAGAATCCAATGTACATTACATTGCCCGCCTGACCATCACCCTGCTGTTGATTACGGCAGTGGTTGCCGCGCTGCTGGCAGCGGTGAACTCCGTGACCGCACCCAGAATCGCGGCTCAGAACGAGGAGAAAACCCAGGCGGCTGTTGAGGCTGTCCTGCCCGGCGGCGGCCAGCAGGTGGATTATACCGATGACACCGGCCTGGTCGGCAAGGTTTACAAGGGTGACGCAGGCTATGCCGTAGAGGTTATGCCCTCCGGCTTTAACGGCACCGTCACCATGATGGTGGGCGTGGGCACCGACGGAAAGGTGCTGGGTATTTCCATCGTCAACCACACCGAAACTGCCGGCCTGGGCGCCGTTGCGGCGGCTCAGACCACTGCGGGCAGCGCCTTCCGTGACCAGTTCGTCGGCATGAGCGGCAATGTGTCCGTGAAGAAGGACGGCGGTCAGGTAGACGCCCTCACCGGCGCGACCATCACCTCCCGGGCGGTGTGCTCCGGCGTGAACGCCGCGCTGAGCGTGGCTGCCGCTTTGGGTTAAGGAGGTATGTTCTATGGATTTTAAGAAACAATTCAAAGAGGGACTGCTGACCAAGAACCCGGTTACCGTCCAGCTGCTGGGCATGTGCTCCACCCTGGCCATCACCACCAGCCTCTTCAACGGCATCGGCATGGGTCTGGCGGTAACGGTGATTCTCACCTGCTCCAACATCCTCATTTCCGCCCTGCGGAACTTCATCCCCTCCCAGATCCGAATCGCGGCCTACATTACCATCATCGCGGGATTCGTTACGGTGGTTGACCTGTCCCTGCAGGCCTTCATCCCGGCACTGTCCGCGTCTCTGGGCGTGTTCATCCCGCTGATCGTGGTCAACTGTATCGTCCTGGGCCGGGCGGAAGCCTTCGCCTCCAAGAACAGCGTGGCGGCCTCTGCCGTGGACGGCCTGTGCCAGGGCATCGGCTACACCTGCTCCCTGATCATCGTCTGCGTCATCCGGGAGCTGCTGGGCAGCGGCACCTTCGGCGGCGGCATTCTCAATGGCGGCGAGGGCGTTCGCCTGATTCCCGCCCAGTTCCCCGCCATGCAGATGGTTATGCCCGTGGGCGGCTTCCTGGTGCTGGGCTTCGTCATTGCCGGCTCCCAGAAGCTGATGAAGACCCTGGAAAAGAAGAATAAGAAGAAGGAGGCGGCAAAGTAATGGAGGCGATTTTCGGTATTCTCCTCAGCGCTCTGCTGAGCCAGAACTTCATTCTTGTAAAATTCTACGGCATCTGCCCCTTTATGGGCGTTTCCAAGAAAATCGACACTGCCCTGGGTATGGGCATGGCGGTTACCTTCGTCATGGCACTGGCCTCCGCAGCCTGCTACCTGATTAACCTTTTGCTGGTGGCTCTGGGTCTGGATTACATGCAGACCGTGGCCTTCATTCTGGTTATTGCCGCTCTGGTGCAGGTAGTGGAAATGTTCCTGAAGAAGTTCGTTCCCGCCCTGTATAAGGCGCTGGGCGTGTTCCTGCCCCTGATTACCACCAACTGCGCCGTTCTGGGCGTGGTGCTGGTGAACGTGCAGCAGGGCTACAATTTCCTGCTCAGCGTGGTCAACGGCGCGGCCGGCGGCCTGGGCTTCACCCTGGCAATTGTGCTGTTCGCTTCCGTCCGGGAGCGGGTGGACAAGAGCGACTGCCCGGAGTGCTTCAAGGGCTTCCCCATTGCGCTGATTTCCGCAGGCCTGCTGGCTCTGGCGTTCATGGGCTTCTCCGGTCTGAAGATTTTCTAAGGAGGAGTTGAAAATGGATATTTTGATTGCGATTGGAATTCTGGGCGGTCTGGGACTGGTATTCGGACTGGTGCTGGCTGCCGCTTCCAAGATTTTCTATGTGGAGACCGACCCCCGGCTGGACGAGCTGAACGCGTGCCTGCCCGGCGCCAACTGCGGCGGCTGCGGCTTCGCCGGCTGCTCTGCCTATGCCGAAGCGGTGTTCAAGGGCGAGGCTCCCATCGGCAAGTGTGCCTCCGGCGGCAACGAGTGCGCCAAGGCCATGGCGGCCATTATGGGCGTGGAGGCTGCGGAGGTCACCCGGAAGGTGGCGCTCGTGTGCTGCTCCGGTGCCAGAACCTACGATGCCGAGGGCAACCAGACCCATGGCGCCAAGATGAAGGCGCATTACGAGGGCTTCCACGACTGCCTGGCCGCCTCCAAGGTGGGCGGCAGCGGCCCTCTGTCCTGCAAGTATGGCTGCCTGGGCTACGGCACCTGCACCAAGGCCTGTAAGTACGGTGCCATCTCCGTGAAAAACGGCGTGGCTGTTGTGGACGAGACCCTGTGCGTTGGCTGTATGGCCTGCGCCAATGTGTGCCCCAGAAAGCTCATCATCCCCGTGGAGCCTGGCCGGAATGTGGTCATTGCCTGTAACTCCCTGGCCAAGGGATCTACCACCAACCGAGCCTGTTCCGTGGGCTGCATCGGCTGCGGCAAGTGCGCCAAGAACTGCCCCAACGGTGCTATCACCGTCGAGAAGAACCACGCGGTGATCGACTACACCAAGTGTGACAACTGCGGCAAGTGCGCCGAGGTCTGCCCCAAGGGTCTGATCAAAGACTCCAAGGTGGAGGAGCTGGGCGAGCCCGCTCCCGTCATCACCACCCCCGCGGAGTAAATTTCATGGGTTAGCGGCGCGGTGCTTTTGCACCGCGCCGTTTTGCGTTGGAGGCCACCGGATTCTGCTGCTTCGGATTTTTCGGAAAACTTCCTCGAAATTCCGTTGTCCCCGGGAGAAAAATGTGCTATAATGCTTATCGATAGCGAAATTTGTGAGGAAGAGCCCGATGATGACCGAAGAACTGAAAATTTCACAGAAGGATATGCGTTTGCTCCTGTCCGCGGCCAGCCCGGACGCGGCGCTTTTGTACTTATACACCCGCAGCGGCAACGACTGGAAAAACGCCGGGGCGGAACTGCATATGAGCGAGTCCCGACTGGGCTGTGCCGAGGCCACCCTGCGGCAGCTGGGCCTGATGCTGGACGACCGGGTGAGCCACATTGCCCCCGGAGAGCGTCCCAGCTACTCCGAGCGGGATGTGCTTCAGGCTATGGACGGCGACGGGGATTTCCGGGGCCTTTACGGCGAAGTTCAGCGGCTGCTGGGTCGAAGCCTCAACACCGAGGAACTAAAAATCCTCCTGGGTTTTGTCCGATATCTGGGCATGACCCCGGAGCTGGTGTCCGTGCTGGTGTGCTACTGTAAGGATCGGGCCCGGCGGAAGGGAAGCCTGCGCAATCCAAGCCTTCGTACCATCGAGAAGGAGGCCTATGCCTGGGCCGAGCGGGGCATCGAGAGCGTGGAGGATGCCGCCGCTTTCATTCAGAAGGAAAACGTCCGCAATTCCCGGATTTCCCGGCTGATGGGCCTGCTTCAGATTCATGGCAGGAGCCTGACCGGGGCGGAGGAGCGGTACGCTAAGGCTTGGCTGGACATGGATTTGTCCGAGGAACTGATTTCCATGGCCTATGAGCGCACCTGTCTGAATACCGGCGGGCTCAACTGGGCATACATGAACAAGATTTTGCAGCGTTGGCACGACCAGGGCCTTCGGACCGCCGAGGACGTGCGCACCGGCGACCGGAAGGGAGCCGTGCCCAAGGGCGCTTCCGGCCAGCTGGGCGAAGCGGAGCTGGAAGCCATTCAAAGAGTTTTGCGGGAGGGTTAAGCCATGGCATACAGTGCGGAAGTGGTCAAGCGTGCCAGGGCACGACTTGCCCAGGCTAAGGAGGATCGGGAGTCGGAGAACCGGCAGCACCTGGCGGTGGCCTATGCCCGGGTGCCCCGAATCCAGGAAATCGACATTCAGCTGCGCAGAACCATGGCTCAGGCGGCTCAGGCAGCTTTCTTACAGGGCGGCGACGGCCGGGAGCTGCTGGAAAAGGCAAGGCTTGAGAACCTGGAGCTTCAGCAGGAGCGAGCCATTCTGGCAATGGAAAATTTCGAGGAGGGGTATTTGGACGACAGCCCCATCTGCGACAAGTGCGGCGGCAGCGGCTATATTGGCTCCAATATGTGCGAGTGCCTGACGGAGCTGTGCCGCCAGGAGCAGAAGAAGGAGGTTTCCGTCCTGTCTGGTAGTCGGGAGGCCTTTAACCAGTTCCGGCTGGATTACTATCCCGATCGGATCGACCCCAAGTACGGGGCCAGCCCCCGGACGATCATGGAGCGGAATCTGAAAATCTGCCGGACGTATGCACTGACCTTTGCCCCCAGCGCGGGAAATCTGCTGTTTGTTGGCGGCACGGGTTTGGGAAAGACATTTTTATCTGCCTGTATCGCCCGGGCGGTGGCAGATCGGGGCTACAGCGTGGTCTATGAGTCCGCCGGACACCTGTTCGGCAAGTTGGAGCAGGCCAAGTTTAGTTCCAGCGAGGAAGCCCGCCGAGAGGCGGCTCGTTTTACAGACTGCGATCTGCTGATTCTGGACGATCTGGGCACGGAAATGCCCGGTCAGTTCGTCACTGCGGCCTTCTACACCCTGCTCAATGACCGGATTCTGGCGGGGAAGCCTATGGTGATCTCCACCAATCTGAACATTGACGAGGCTGCCCGTCGGTATTCTCCCCAGATTGCTTCCCGGCTTCAGGGCAGCTTCCAGGGGCTGACCTTCGTGGGCGAGGACATACGGATACTGAAAAATCGAGGATTGTAAGATGAAGACAGGAATTTTATTTGACCTGGACGGAACCCTGCTCAATACCCTGGAGGACTTGCTGGACGCGGCTAACTATGCGCTAGCTCAGTGCGGCTACCCGCCCAGAACCCTGGAGCAGATGCGCAAATCTGTGGGCAACGGGGCAGAACATCAGCTGCGCACCTCCCTTCCCGAGGGTACGCCCCGGGAGGAGGTTCTGCGGGTGCTGGGGGTCTACAAGCCCTATTACACCGCCCACTGCCAGATCAAGACCCGACCCTATGAGGGCATTTTGGAGGCACTGGCACAGCTGAGGGAGCATTACCCCATTGCCATTGTGTCCAATAAGCCGGATGCCGCGGTGAAGGCTCTGTGTGCCGATTTGTTTCCGGGACTGTACGCCCTGGGGGAGACGGCAGACTGCCCCCGAAAGCCCGCACCGGACATGATTTTCAAGGCTTGCCGGGAGATCGGCGTGGATACCTGCGTGTACGTCGGCGACAGCGAGGTGGACGTGCGCACGGCGAAAAATGCCGGAGTACCCTGCCTGAGCGTGCTCTGGGGATTCCGGGATCGGACGGAAATTGCCCGGGAGGGCGGCTGCCATTTCTGCGAAAATCCCCGGGATTTACCGAAAAAGATTGAGGAAATCGTCCATGGCAAATGAGTTTTACGCCCTTTTGGGTCGGATGCGCTACATCACCCGCTGGGGGCTGATGCGCAACACTTTCTCCGAAAATATCGCCGAGCACAGCTATCAGACGGCAGTGCTGGCTCACGCCCTGGCGCTGATTCGCCGGGATGTGCTGAAGCTTCCTACTCCGGATCCTGACCGGTGCGCGGTGGCGGCGCTGTATCACGACGCTTCGGAAATTCTCACCGGCGATCTGCCTACCCCCATCAAGTACTACAATCCGGAGATCAAAACCGCCTACAAGCAGGTGGAACGGGTGGCCGGGGAACGGCTTCTGAATATGCTCCCCCCGGAGCTGCGGGGGAGCTACGAGCACGATGTACTGGAAGATGATGAGGCTCTGGCGCCCATCGTAAAGGGGGCGGATAAGCTCAGCGCCCACATCAAGTGCCTGGAGGAGCAGAAGGCGGGGAACACCGAGTTCGACACCGCCGCCCGGCAGACCTGGGAGGCTATTCAGGCTATGGATCGGCCGGAGCTGAATTGGTTCGTGGAGCACTGCCTGGGGGCCTTCGCCCTGAATCTTGACCAGCTGTGACCCATTTCACAGCCGATTTTTGATCGGTTACTTGACGATTGCCCTACCTTGTGCTAAAATAAGCGAAGCCGCCGCTATGATGGAATGGTAGACATCGCGGACTTAAAATCCTGTGGGCTGATCGCAGCACCCAATCCGAATTGTGCTTGCAAACAGCCAACTTTTTGACTTTTTCTTTTCTCTGTTTTGGAGCATCCCTCCAAAACATCCCTCCAACTTCATATCCCTTCATTTGAAGGGATTGAATACGCCGCTATGGTGGAACAGGTAGACACTGCAGACTTAAAATCTGCCGAAGAGTGATCTTCGTACCGGTTCGATTCCGGTTAGCGGCACCATCTGGAATCTCAGAGCAGTTTTTCTGCTCTGAGATTCTATTTTTCTGGCAAAATGGAGAGAATTGCGTTCGCGGACGATAGCTTATTATTCTCGTCCAGATGCGTGTAAATATTAGCGGTTGTACCTATTGTGCTGTGACCAAGCCATGCTTGAATTTCTTTTAAGCTGACGCCCTGGGAAAACAAAAGTGAAGCACAGCTGTGACGAAGATCATGAAATCTAATAGGGGGCATGTTGTGCTCCTTAAGAACGGCTGGTACATGAGAGGATAGATATCCAGGCTTGATTAGTTCTCCAAGTTCATTCACATAGATGTATCCAAGATAGTCTTGGCAATAACAATTACCACATAGCTTCCTATTCTCCTCCTGCTCCACTTTCATTCTCTTGAGAATCGCTTCAAAAGGAGCAACAAGAGGAAGCGTACGATAGCTTGATTTTGTTTTAGTGGTATCTGCCAGAACCAGTGTGTATTTGCCATCGATGCGAGTCTCATTGACGGTGTGACGAATGGTAATTGTCTTTTCTTCAAAGTCAATGGCATCCCACCTTAAACCAAGAACCTCACTACGGCGTAAACCGTAAAATGAAGCAGCAATTACGCCAAATTCTGCCGGGTCGCCTTTGAAAATCTTGAACATCTCCTCAAGCTGTGCAGCGTTATAGAAATGACCAACAAACTTATCGATTGTCGGAAGTTCAACTTTGTCAGCTGGATTGGTTTGAATCAAATCAGTCTTGTAGGCATAAGATAGTGCCTTATGAATGTTCGCGTGACGATGCTTTACAGTATTTGCAGACACCTTGCGGACATTCATCTCGTAAGCGTAGTAGTCTTGGATATGCTTTGCGGTTACCGCATCCAAGCGAAGGTTTGGATGCTTTTCCTTGAAATAGGGAATCACCCTCGATTCAATCGTGATTTCATAACTTGCATAGGTCGTCGGACGCACTTTAAGCTTCATAATTTTCAGCCAGTCAAGCAGAAAATCAGTAAAATACGGGGTGGTGCTCATCAGGCACGGATTGATGTCATGTGCCGGATTGTCAAACCTCCAGCCGATCGTCACAGCGTAGTCCAGCGCTGTACAGATCGTGCGATTGATTGACAGCAAGGCTTTGTTACCGGTGCCGTTTTGCAAGCGTTCGGTTTCGAAGTATGCAATCAGCTCCTGATCGGTGATTTCCGTGACCTTTGCATTGTGTGCAGAAAAGTAAGGCGCGATGTTCGATTTTACATAGTAGGCAAAGTTGGAATACTCCTCTGCGGGAATATCTGTAACCTTGTCATTGAGCCATTTACCAAGGAAATCGGTGAACAGCATTCCCTTGTTGACAGCGAGATTGTCCGGGTTAAACTCGGAACGGGCTTTCATGAGCATTTTCTCTGCCCGCTTCTTGTTTCCCTTTACGGTAAGTCCCGTACTGATGGACTTACTTCGCCGCTTTCCAGAGGCATCTTTCCATGTCATAATCATCTGGAAATAGCCATTCTGCTCTCTTAAATGACCTGTAACCATATGCGTTCCTCCTGTTCATTCGTATGGTGGTCTTTTGCGTGGCTATATGGTATCATCGGCAGTGGATTCCGGCAAGTTTGTCAACCCCTGCTCTCACTCTCCATGAAGGCAAACACATTTGCCTTCGGGATACGATAAGCCCTGCCAACCTTGAAATGTTTAATCTGGTTGGTCACCAAGAGACGATATACTGTGCGCTCACTGACACCGAGCATTTCGCATAATTGCAGGGTAGAAACGACATCGGGGTAGTTTTGAAAGGGCTGAGTATATGTAGCTGTGATTTCTTCCATTGGGAAAACTTCCTTAAAAAATCTATGTATAAAGCTGGGCAGGTAGCGTCTGCCCAGCTGGCTTGTCATAATTCAAGACTGCATTTTAGTGCGGTGTTGACCTGTTTCATTTGGGATTCGGAGAGCAAGCCGATATAGCCCAATAAGCGGGATTTGTCAAGTGTGAGAATCTGCTCCAGCAGGACGAGGGATGGGATTCTGGCGTACATACCAGGAATATGGTCTAAGAACACATGGGTGGGCAGCTTCGCTTTGGTGGCCGTCCTGCTCGTCAGGGCTGACACAATAAGCGTTTTGGAGTGCTTATTACCAACATCGTTCTGAACCACCAGAACAGGGCGAATGCCGCCCTGTTCACAGCCCAGATGCGGTTCGAGATTTGCGTAATAAATATCACCACGGTGATACTCCTGAGGCGTGGTATCCATTGTGCTTCCTTTCTATCGTTCCGCAGCGTGGGAACGCCGTTGGTTTTTGATTGGCTGACCGAGGGCATCGTAATTCTTGGAGTTTGCAGCAGGCGTTTCCCAGCCAAACATGGAACCAGTCACCATTGCCGCTTCCTGCGCTTTGGTCACGCCATTGGCTGCATTCAGAGCAGCTGCACCTTCTTTTGGGGAGGTGTTCTGCGGGTATACATCCGTGGGTGAGTAACCTTTCCGGGCTTTCACATTTCGGCGATGATTCAGATAGGCGCGGAACGCATTGACAAGGGAACGGCCAGTCAGCTTGGTGGTGCTGATTGCCAGGTTGACTGTTCTGTTTTCAACTTCCTCCTGCATTGGTCACACCTCCTCTCAACAGGTACATCATCGGGCATCATGGTTGGGGGCTTTCTTGACAGCTTCCTGTTTTCGTGCCTTCTCTGCCTTCCGAACTTCCTTATCCGGGATGGGAATTGCCATCAGATGACCACCCAGGCGAATAAATGTCTCCGGCTGATGAAAGAGCTTTTCGTAATGGGCAAGCTGATCTTTGGTCAGGGAAGAAAAGTCCTCCTCGCCCAGACCGACAATCAGCATATTCCCGGCAGTGATATCGTAAATCTCACCTTCCTCCGTCCGCAGTGCCCGGTTCAGCGGCAGCTGGTCGAGTTTACCCTCTTCGTTGACGATGATTACGGCTTTGTCCTCCCACGGATAAACGGCCTCAATCCAGCCGCCGACAGCCTTTTGCAGGGGTTCCAAACCTGGCTCAATTTCGATGGTTTTGGGGTAGCACGCAGGCTCAATCAGAAGGACGGTGAGTTTCTCCCGTTGTTCCATGCAGCACCTCCTCAGTCCAGCTGAATGGCAGGGATGTTGTACTTGCCGGCATGAAGGGTGGTGCTTTTGAACACCATCAGGGACTGTAGCAGATGGATATCATCCACGGTAATGGGAATGTCGTTGCCGGACGCATCCGTGCGGAAAATGATACCGGGACCGATCAGGAAGTTCTTTTCATTGGTTTCCACGATGGCACGGGGATCAGTACCCAGCTTCAGACCCATACCGGGGAAGTCGATTACCAGATCGGCAATGCCGAAGCAGGGAACGGCCGTGAAGCATTCCTCCAAATCCATGACGGTGATGGGAAGCTCCGGGGCCAGCATCGCATAATACATGGGAGGTTCGGGGGTAGTGTATTTCTTTGTGGTCTTTTTCTTGGTCATAGAATTCTCCTATCGTTCTTGGTCGCGCTGACGCTTTTTCTGCCACTGCGTCAGCAGTTTGATGATGACATCGTGCATTTGCTTGGGGGTGTAGGACTTGGGAAAGAATTTTCTGAGGTCATTCCCGTCGATGGTGACTTTGCCCAGCTCACTCTTTTTCTCCTCGGACATCATGGCGTACATCGCCATGCGGTCGCAGCCGCCGTCCTGACTGAGCTTTTTCAGACGCTGCGCCTGAGAAAGAGAGGGTGTGGACTGCCCATACTCCATAGCGTCCAACAGGTTTGTCTGCTCCTCGGCAGTAAGGAAAGACAATTCCACAGCCGGGTTGAACGCTATCTTCTTGTTATCCACCATCTCCATGAGTTCCGGGATCAGATTTGTGAGGTTCACATACCGCTGAACCTGCCGCGCACTTTCGCCGGTTTGCTCAGCAATAATCTCGCGGGTTTCTTTCCCTTCCAACTTCCGGCCAAGTTGGCCGGAAGTTAGATCGGAACGGTAACCCTGCCTTTTCATGGCATCCATCTTCATCTTGTATGCCTTGGCACGCTCGCTGAGCAGCATGGTTTCCCTCTGAAGATTGCTGTCTACCATCGCAATAATAGCGGTATCATCGTCCATCTGGCGGACCAGCACTGGCATGGTTTCCAATCCCAGAAGCTGGGAAGCATGAAGACGCCTATGTCCGGCAATGATTTCATAACCGCCTTCCGGTCGGGGTCGAGCGATTGCAGGGGCCAGAACTCCGAATTGCGAGATGCTCTCTACTGTGCGCTGCATGGCTTCATCATCCAGCACTCGGAAAGGATGATCTTTGAATGGGAACAACTCAGAAATCGGTATTTCCTGTACTTGCTCACTCTGTTTTGCCATTGGGCTGCACCTCCTTTTGTGGGAACAGAATTTGCTTTGCAATAATCCGCTTCCCATTGCTGATGGATTTGCGACGGTCTGTACCCTGAAGCAGAATGGGGGTACACATTTCCAGAACACGGCTGTATATCCGGGCGTGGGCAACATCCTGAACGCTTCGCATCTGCTTTGGGGTCAGATTGGTTGTAATGATGAGCGGCAGATTGGCTTTGTATCGTTCGTCAATCACCGCGTATACCTGTTCCACGGCAAACTCCGAATTTCGTTCCACGCCGAGATCGTCGATGATCAGCAAATCCACCTTGCCAAAAGAGGCAATATACTGACATCGTTCTTTGACTTGTAAATCGCTCAGCTGATTCAGAATCCAGGTAAAGTTGGTCATCCAGACAGAAACACCCTGATCCAGAAGCCCGTTGGCGATGCAGGCGGCAAGAAAGGACTTGCCTGTGCCCACATCACCCCAAAACAAAAGGCCAAGGTTTTCCGCCTTGACCTGCTTCCAGTTATTCACATAGCGCTTCCCCATCTGCACATAGGGCGTATCCTCTGCTACCCGAAAGTTCCAGTCCAGCAGATGCGTGTCCTGAATGCCTTTCTGTCGGAGTTCTGCGATCTCCATCAGGCGTTGCAGGCTGCGGTATTCTTGCTCCAACATGTTCGATCACTCCTTACAAACTGTCATTGCCATCATAGGTGTACATGCCATGATGGTAGTCGATATTCCTTTGTGCGTCCTTCCGCGCCCAACTGCGAATGGTCGCCAGATGGTTCTTGTAGGTCTTACCGCAGGAAGCCATGTACTCAGAAAGACGATCAATCCGGGCAGAGTAGTCCCCAGGGAATTGCTCTTTCAAGGATTGAAACTCTGCATCTGACAGAAGCACATTTCGATACAGGCCATAACGATGGCGGGGCGAGCCATTCTCTCTTTCTATTTGTTCATCTGTTATTTTTCTATCTGTTCTTTCTTGTTCTGTATTTCTTTGTGAAGGCTTTTCCTCCGCAGGTTTTTCCTGCACAGGCGTATCCTGCATAGGCTTCTCCCACACAGGAATATCCTGCACTGGATAATCCAGAAGTGGTTTCTCCAAAGCAGGCTTTTCCAGTTTAGGCAAACCCTGTTCTGGAGTAGCCGGAACTGGTCTTCGGTGGGGCGGAATCTCATAGATGACATACTCGCTGTCGCCCAACCGACCTCGCTCATTTCTGTATCGATGCCGCTCCAGATATCCGGCGGCTTCCAGTTCCTTCAGCCCGGACAGGATACCATCTTTGCCCTCTTTGGAGATGGCAGCAAGCCCACTGACAGAGTAGTTCCAGTTCTTCGGAAGACTCAGGAACATAGAAAGGATTCCTTTGGCTTTGAAGGAAATGGTGTTGTCTCTGAGGTGGTAATTGCTCATGGTGGTATAGTTGGCGTTCTTTTCTACACGGAAAACAGGGATAGGCAGCACCTTCTTCCTACGCAGCGGCAATCTGGCATCTATGCAGACTTGCGGATGCGGCTGGCAAGGCGCATAAACAGGAGTTTACCGTTGGGGGTAATCAGGGTGTGGTGGGCAATCTGCCCGTACCCATAGTAGAAGTCCTTCACGATGAACAGCCCCTCGTTGGACTTCTTGGCATAGGGCATCAGGTAGCCCTTTGCAGTTCGATACAGGTACTTGTTCTCCAGAAGCCATGCGATGAACTTCTTTTCGGGCACCTGGATTTCCTTGGCGGTGGTGCGGATATTGGTGCAGTCTTCAGCGGTAATGAAGAAATCGAAATACTCCACCTTGGGTTTGGCGGCTTTTACTTCGCCCTCCAGCCGCATCCGCTGGCCGCGCTCCTTCAGCATGTCGGCTGTGACCTTGTAGATGATGTCGGGTTCCTTCATAATCTCGTTCAGGAGATTGTCGGTCATGTAGCCGCCGGTCTTGCGAATACAGGGCAGCACTTCTTCAAAGACCCAGTGTTCAAACTTCTCTGCGGAGGGCAGCTTGCTGTGGATGATCAGCCGGTACAGATCTCCTTCGGGAATGTAGGACAGGCTCTGGACACCGCCCGGAGTAAGGGTGTCGCGTTTCGCGACACCCTTGCAATGCCGCTGCAACGCGGCTCTGGGGTTGGAGTAGCCGAGTGCAACTGCCGCATCATTGGCACAGAAGAGATACTTGTCGCCCTCCCGCAAAATCCGCATCTGTCCAAATTCAGGGCTGTCAAACACTTCGAGGCTCAGTGGTTCGTTTTTGCTCATGTTTCATCCTTTCTTTTCGAGGCTGTTTCGGTGGCTCGATCACCGTGAAATGGTCTTGCTTTCCCGTAGAAAAAAAGAGCGGCTACCAACCACCGAGGAATCTCGGAAGTTCATAACCGCTCTATGTATGTGTTCTCAAGCAGCACCATATAGACAGCACTCCGTAAGCCGGAGTGCCTGTCTACACCTTGGTGCTGTCTATGCTTATTTACTTGGAAATGTGGTAGCTTCGCAGAATATCCTTTAATTTCCGCATATTCTCCAGCAGAATCTGCCGCTCATTTACAGAGCAGTCAAAAAGGATATTCTGTTCCTCGGAGTTCATATTGCTGCCTGTCACAAGAAGATTATTTGCAAGCAGCTCATCCGCCGAGACATTCAAGGCATTTGCAATGTTGATAAAGGATTCCATACTGGGAATTCTTTCTCCACGCTCCAAATAGCTGATGTGAACCCGGCTCACCTGCGCCAGCTCTGCCAGTTCTTCCTGCGAGATTTTGTTTCTTAATCTGTGATATTTCACCCTGGACCCGATACTTTCTATGTCGATCACTGAGACTTTTACCTCCTTATTCAAAACACCAAGGTGATCGACTGTATCGGTTTCTGGCTCTTCGATTCTGGGGAAGGATGCAAGATTGCACCATTTTTGATGCTCCCCGGTGTGTTGCAATCTTGGTTGAAATGTAACCGACAGTTACATCTCCGAGAAAATGTAACCGTCAGTTTGTGGAGTAAATGCAAGATTGCAATTATAATATTTCCGTCATATTCCATAGGTAGCATCTTTAGGCCGCTCAGAGAGGAGGTAGCTGAATGATTGATATGTGCGACGGAAAATTGAAGCTGTATTCCGGGGTCACTGAAACGGCTGTTGACTGGCTGTGGTATCCGTTCATCCCGTATGGGAAGCTGACATTGCTGCAAGGTGATCCCGGATGTGGAAAATCCACCCTGATGATGAACCTTATAGCAGCGGCATCCAGCGGGAACTGTTCACCAGACGGGAAGAAACTCAAAAAGCCGCTTCATGTCATCTATCAGTGTTCAGAGGACGGTATCAGCGACACAATCAAGCCCCGACTGTTGAACGCTGGCGCTGATTGTAATAATGTCGCGTTTTTGGACGAGGAAACGGACTGGATTACGCTGAATGACGAAAAGATTCGCAGGGCAATCGCTGACTTTAACGCAAAGCTCCTTGTAATAGACCCTGTTCAGGCGTATCTGGGAGAAACGGAGATTGCCAGCGCGGCGGCCATGCGAAAAGTGCTTCGCCAACTAGCAGCCTGGGCTGCTATGTATGATTGTGCGGTTGTGTTGATAGGACATCTCAATAAGAAACAGAGTTCCAAAGACCTGTACCGGGGCCTTGGGAGCATTGACCTTGTTGCAGCTGCCAGAAGTGTTCTGCACATCGAACGCCTGCCGGAGGATGAGGATATTGCAGTCATTCATCATGTCAAAAGTAGTTTGACCCAAAAGAGCAAGGATGTGTACTTCACACTGGATGCCAATCATCGGGTGGAATGGCTGGAGCAGCCTTTTGAAGTTCCGCCAGACAAGTCTACAAAACAGATGATCGCAACGAGTATTCTCAAAATGCGATTGGCAAACGGCCCAGCCAAGGCGACGGATATCCTTGAAGAACTGAAAAAAGAGGGCATTGGCGAAAGAACCATTCATCAGGTAAAAAAGCAGTTGGAAATCCGTTCGGTAAAGCGTGACACCGCGTGGTATTGGCTTCTGCCAGAGTCCGAAAGTGGAAGGTGAGTACATGTCGAGGGATCAGGCGAAAGAAGAACTTCGCCAGGTATATCAGAGAGCGGAAGCACGCTATCAAGCGTATATCCCAGCAAAACCAAAGGTCAATCTGTATGGAGACGAGCATGTTTTTCGCGTCTGCGCCTACTGTCGTGTTTCTACGGAAAACGATGAGCAGCTTTCTTCCTTTGAGTTGCAGCAATCCCATTATAAACAGCTGGTGATGGATCATCCCAACTGGGAACTGAAACACATATACGCTGACGAAGGCATTTCCGGCACTTCCCTTAAAAACAGGGATCAGTTCAATGAGATGATTGCTGCATGCAGGCGGGGAGAATACGATCTCATTGTAACCAAAAGCGTATCACGGTTTGCCCGAAATCTGGTTGACTGCATTTCTCTTATTCGTATGCTGAAAGGCCAAGTGCCGCCGGTTGGCGTTTTCTTTGAAACGGACAATCTCTATACTCTGGCAGAGAATACAGAGTTTATGCTTTCTTTTCTTGCTACTTTTGCGCAGGAGGAATCGGTGAAGAAAAGCGAGGCAATGAACTGGTCATTACAGCAACGCTTCAAAGATGGAAAGCTCCTGACCCCTGCGCCGCTGGGATACGACCGGCAGAAAGATGTGACAGGCAGATACATCAAGTATGCACCGCTGATCGTGAATGAATCGGAAGCGAAAATCGTTGTATTCATATATAATGCCTATCTCACGGGATGGTCCATGGAGCAGATTGCATTATTCCTGAAAGATATTGGCGTAGAAACGAAAGCGGGCGGCACGGATTGGAATGCCGGCTCTATTGGCTATATCCTGACCAACGAACGATATTGCGGTAATGTCCTGACTTGGAAAACCTTTACCGCAGACCTGTATGAACACAAACACCGAAAAAACAGGCAGGACAGAGACCAATATCTCTATACCGACAAGCACACCGCCATTATCCCGGAAGAAAAGTTTGAAGCCGTTCAGGTACTGATGGAGAACAGAAAACACCATGTGCGCGGTGGCTTGCCCGTTATGCATGTCATTGACGAGGGTATCTTCCGGGGGTTCATTCCCATCAATCATCATTGGGTCAATGACGACCCCGGCACTTACTACGATATTTCCAATAGTGTCCGGCAGCAGCCCAATAGAGCGAAACGGATTGAAAAATCATCCCTGAGTGCGTTTGATTTGCAAGGCTATCAGGTAGTAAGGGGGCAGTTCCTTCAAATTCGTTATGAGGGGCCAACGCTGAATATCACAAATGAGCGAATCGCGTTCAACAAATTCTGTATGCAGAAGTTTGACAGCGTTGCTTATGTCCAGCTGCTTCTCCATCCAGCGGAAAGAAAGCTGGCGATCCGCCCCTGCCGGGAATCCGATGCCCACAGTATTCGGTGGAGACCCGACCCAGAGAAACCGCTATACAGCAAAACACTGAACTGCCAGCATTTTGGAAATGCACTCTACTCTATCATGAAGTGGAACCCGGACTACACCTACAAAGTGCGTGGGACATGGGCAAGCCGCCGGGGAGAGCAGATCATTGTGTTTAACCTGCCCAATGCTGTCCCTGTCATGCTGATTCCGGCAGATGATGGTGGTGAGGAAGCAAAGCAGAAAAAGCGAATCACGCTATGCCCGGAGGAATGGGAAAATGATTTTGGCGATGAGTTTTACGAACACACGGTAGAGAATGGCTTTTACTACATAGCACCCAATACCGAGTGGCACTCGCAGGCCAGAAGCGTAGTCGCTCCCGGTGTTGAGCAGTATATGGGGCCAAGTCAAGAACAACTACAAATGACAATCGACGATCTTTTGAGAGGAACGAATAAAATAGATGGAAACAAAGGAAATTGAACACTATTTCGCAGACAGCACCATCCTTCAGGAAAATCCCGAGGAAGCGGAAGAACTGGTCAATCTTGCCGGATATCAGGTGACAAAGGCGGAATTGTTTGCGCACACAAGAGAGCCGGCTATTACAATCTGGGACAGCAGAATCAAGTTCAACATGGCATGTCTACGCCGTTTTCCGGGAGTAACACACATCCAGATTCTAATTCATCCAGAGCAGAAACGGCTTATCATCCGCCCCTGCGACCCGGATGCCCCGGACTCCCTCCGCTGGGCCAGAGGCGGCGGGGAAAAGGAGCTTTCCAATCGAGATCTTCTGTGCAAAATCTTTGCGGCAAAAGTCTTTGACTTGATGGGCTGGAACCCTCAGTACCGATACAAGATGATGGGAAAGCCAGCTGTTTGTGATTCGGAAATGCTGTACCTGTTCAAACTAACGGACTTTGAGCTGTTTGTAAACGGGAAAAAGTCAAAGTCCTACCTTCCGGAGGATTGGCGCAATTACTTTGGAACCCCGGTGGATGAGCACGAAGATTCCTACAAGATCAATTTAGCAGACGGATATATCACAACCAACAAAACATAGGAGGTAGTAACCAATGAGTCAATTTATTCCGATCGAAGAAATGAGCCTGGACGGATATCAGATTGTAAATGCCGGCCTGTTCCATCATCCCGCAAGGAAGTGTGAGGCGACATGCACGGTATGGCCTTCCAGAATCTCTTTTAACAAGCTGGCTCTGGAAAAACTGCATTACTGTGATTACATCAAAATTCAGGTGAATCCCACCACAAAGTGCCTGCTTGTTTGTCCGGTAACTTCATCTGACAAAGACGGCATTCGCTGGATCAAAGGAGAAAAGGAAAAGTTCCTGCGTAATCTGGAATCAAAGGCTTTTGGCGAGCAGTTATACCAGAAGTGGAATCTGGACCCGGACTATACTTACAGATCGGTAGGGCATTTGGTGACAGTGAATCAGAAAGTGATGATATTGTTTGACTTCAGCCATCCCGAAGTGTGGAAGACCTGCAAGTCAGAGGGTACTGCATGAGCAAAACCCATCTCTCGTTCTACCTCAAAGCAAATCGAATCCATATATTTGTAGACGCTCTGCGGTTAATCGGGTCTCCAGCCAACATTTGTTTTATGATCGGAGAAAACGGAAAAACGCTGATTCTGAAACCATATCCGAAGAAAGATTTTCATTCCCATCGCGTTTCGGCGGAAGTCTACAAGGGCAAAAGGAGCATGGAGATCAGCAGCCTGCGGCTTTGCAGAATCATGGCGGAAATGCAGCAGTGGAATACCAGCTGCTCTTACCGGGTGCCGGGAGTTATCATGCCCCGGCAGCAGATATGTGTTTTCTATCTCGATCAGGCGGTGCCAATCAAGCCCGTGTAAAAAGCTGCACCACCATTTCATGTGATACTGCTCCTCACGCCGCTATCACTATAACACCATCCGAGGCTTGCAACAACACTTCATTTCATTCGACTATTTTTTGTTGACTTAATATCACCGTGGTGATATTATAAAGAAAAACGAATGGGAGGAACTGCCGATGGAGAAACTGATAACGCTGTATCATGGTTCGGAGCAGCTTGTGGAGGAGCCGACTTTTGGAAAAGGGAAAAAGAACAATGACTTCGGCTTGGGCTTCTACTGCACGAAAAGTGAAGATCTGGCAAAGGAGTGGGCCGTGTCCTCTCTCCGAAACGGATTTGCCAACCGCTATACACTGGACACGGAGTATCTGAACATTCTGAATCTGAACAGCCCCGATTACACCATTCTGAACTGGATCGCGGTCTTGGTGGAGCATCGTCTGTTTTCCATCAAGACCCCTGTGGCCCGGAGGGCCAAGTGTTATCTGATTGACCATTTCAGCGTGAATGTAAACGCCTACGACCTGATCACCGACTACCGCGCTGACGATTCCTATTTTGACTATGCAGAATCCTTCTTGAACAACGGAATCTCTGTGGAGCAGCTTGCAAGGGCTATGCGCTTGGGAAAACTGGGGGAGCAAATCGTCATCAAATCTCAGTTTGCATTTTCGAGACTCCATTATGAAGGCTTTGATGTGGCAGAGAAAGAGAAATACTATGTCCTCCGCAAAGCAAGAGACGATGAAGCGAATCAGCTTTATCTTGACATGCTGGAAGAGGAGAACGATGGCCTGTATATTCAGGACATTATGAGAGGAGGTGTCCTCAACGATGACCCACGCATACCAAGAAATCTATCTGAGTAAGGCCCAATCCATATTGGGGGATGCCTTTGACTATGCGATCAATATTTGCATCATTCCTGGAGACAGCTTTATAAAACTATTTGTTGCCAGCACGATCAGCAGGCGAATGGAGAATGGCGAACCGGACTATCTGGCTGGGAAAAGCGGCATTGAAGTGGCAATGGATATTCTTGTGGAAACAACCGGAAAAGCGCCGGAGGCTTTGCCGCAGGACCACTATGGCCGTTCCAGAGAATACTGGATCGGCTGGGCAGTCGCGTATTATCAGTGGTTTTCCGGCAGAAGGTACAGCGACATCTTCAAGGCAGTTACCTTTGAAGACTTGCAGAAGATGTACTACACCCTCCACGAAGCGGACATTACAAAATTTGCAGGTCTTATGGATGCCCGGATGCGGGAGTTCTTTACCGACACCAATTTGAAGCGTATCCGCACTGCCTACGGCTGCACACAGGCAGAGCTGGCCAAGCGATCCCAGGTCAGCCTCCGTTCCATCCAGATGTACGAACAGCGCAACAAGGACATCAACAAAGCCAGCGCCGAAACCGTTCTCAGGCTTTCCAGAGTTCTTGGATGTACAATGGAGGATTTGTTGGAAAAGTAACCGGCATTGCAGTAAGAAAACCACATCAGCCATCCATGGGTCGGTTGATGTGGTTTTGGACATTATATTGGATATCCATCAAGGGTGTCGCGTTTCGCGGCACCCTTCAATTCATGATACTTCATGTTCGTGAGTGCAGCACTGAGTATTTCTTCCCCATGGTATCTTGGATTCAGCCAATCGGCAGCTGCCTCCCGAGGCAGGATGACGGGCATCCGGTCGTGGATCATGGCAATATCGTCAGACGGAGTGCGGGTAAGAATCGTGAATACTGGCAGATTATTTTCAAAGCGGTAGATCCCTGCCAACAGCATACCACTGGATTCTTTTGGCGCAATCGCGTATTTTGCCTTCCCGTCAGGCGTGTCCTGCCATTCAAAATAGTGAGAAGCCGGAATCAGGCACCGGCGATGTGCCATGCCGTCTGCAAAGATGGCCTTTTGCGCGGCGGTTTCGCTGCGGGCATTGAACAGCAGTTTCCCATTCGGAAGGTGATACCCCCAGAACATTCCAAAGGGTTGGGGCTTCAACTCCCGGTTGCTGGCAATGACAGCAACAACATCACCGGGGCTGACTTCGCCGGTTTTCACAGATACATTCCTGGTTTCAAGGTTTTCTAAGATCTTGCGGAGCATAGCTGTTTCGCTGTCCTCCGGTACATAGAATCTGCCGCACATACATTCACCCCCATAAACAAAACAGGACGGTGAATAAAACCGCCCCAACATTACTATCATAGCATGACGCAGAATCGCCGTCAACATATACTTGCCGGAAAATGCGGATTTCTCCTGTTTGAACAGAATGTTCTGTACTATTTTATCACATATTCCATCTTGCAATTCAGGCTTTTTATAGTACCATGTAGTTACAGAAAAGGAGTGGGTCCAATGATCATGTAACTCCCGGATACCTGAGGAAGGATATCCAATCTGCAGAAAGCGAGGTCAAATCGACGATGCTAGATACCAAGAGTGAATAACAACCCTCAGTATTGGAAGGACGATACTGAGGGTTGTTATTTTCCCTATTAGCACATCGTATATGGACCAAGACGAAACAAAGGTGAAGAAAATGAAGTATATTCTGTACCGTTCCTTTGGGGACTTGGACAAGGACATCAAAAAGCACGAACTGGTTGCCGTGGAGATTAGCGGGAGTATCGACGAAGTGACCAATGCACTCATCAAGGATGTAGCGGAGGATCTGGCAAAAATGCCTGAGTATGCGTACTGTGAGATCGCCGCCTATGCACCCGAGCTGATTCACAACTTCCGGCGTGTTAAACGGTATCAATATGAAATGCAGGGAATGGTTTCTCCTCCTCGTGCAAAGGAGAACATTCTGATCGACTACGGGATTGTGGAAACCGAGGAGTGAGAAACAACCCTCAGCTCTTGTTAGCGATACTGAAGGTTCTCTATTTGCCCAAACGGCATATCGGTTTTGGAATCAAAGGGTGTCGCGTTTCGCGACACCCTTGCTGACCGGCTATGCCTTCTCTGAATCTGCAGTTTGGCTATCCAGCCATCTTCTGACCTTATAGGCGGATTCGGCAACCATCTTGATATCCTCCAGAGGCAGCCGAAGCAGTTCCCTGTAAAGCCTGTCCATTTTCATGCCTTTATCCGCTTCATCAACGTAGAAGAGAACCTGCGGGCAAATTTCCAGCGTATGAATGATTTCCGTGAGCAGATCATACGCGATATTGCCCTGACCGCTTTCTATCTTGCGGACAGTGCGGATATCGATGTCTAACTCATCAGCCAGATACTCCTGATCCCATTCTTTTTCTTCACGGGCTTGCTTGGCGAGCAACCCCAGAAACTGTTTCTCATAATTCAAATCATAATCCACAAGCGAACACCTCTGCTTTCAGTATAGCAGATGGTTCAAAACATTTCATTTCATATCTGCCTGTATTTTGCCGCTCTGAATGCCACGACCCTTCTTACAATGGATCATCATACCACCGCCTATTCGGATCTACACAATCATAATAATCATCATAATTATCATAATCATCCCCAAAATTGGGGTTGCATTCAGAGGGATCGATTGGATTGTTGATGGCCTCCTTGGGGATTGCTTCTGTTAACAGCCAGACAAGGTTGAGAGCGCAATCAGCCCTCTCAGTGCGCTGGTGCTCATGATTGAATTCATAAAAGGCGATACTGGCGAGGCCATTGATCAGTTCACTTACATCTTGTAAGGATTGGAGTCTCAGATCGACCTCTGTAATTCCAAACTCCTTCTTGAGGAAGTAACGCTGCTCTGCTGTGATTTTCAAAATGATAGGTCCCCATACTGTAGGGTCAATCATGGTATATACCTCCTAATGAGTTTTGTTGATTTACGCTTCGTTTTGGGGATATGAAAAAGGGTGTCGCGTTTCGCGACACCCTTTCGAGAAAAGCATATTGATTTCTGTTATGGTATTTGAGCCTTGAGGATTTGTCTGTACTTTGCGTAATGGCTACTCAGAACATAGTCGATGACGCACTGCTTTGGGATGTGGTACTCGCCACGAATTTTGAAACTCTTTACAGTTTTGTTTTGAAGCAGCCGTCTGGCCTGAACCTCCCCCAAACCGCCAAGCATCTTGCGAAACTCGTTCAGGGTTACAACATCATCGTACTGGCTCCAATAGGCTTCATAGTATTTTCTGCTCTGCATGAAATTTCCTCCCTGTCTGGTAGACCAGGACAGTGCATATCCGCTCAAATATCCCCTCAACTCATCAAAAACCGCATCAAATCTTTTCAAACGACTATACGCTTTTTCAAGACTGGTTTCCGTAGAAATCCGAACATTGTCATTCAAAATGCGGATTAAATGCCATGAATACGGTGAAATACCGTCATAAATACTCGCAGCTTGAGGCTGCTATCTTACGCTACTGTAGGAATAAGGGATAGCACTTAAAATCCGCTGGGGGCAACTCCGTACCGGTTCGAGTCCGGTTAGCGGCACCAAAGATAAGGGCACCCCTTGCGGGTGCCCTTATTTTTGGCGCGGAAAAAGCGGCAGGATTCGAACCAATGAAAATGCAACAGTCCGGTGGACTGTTGCCATCCGGCGGCTCGACGCCGGATGCTCCATAGTGTAATTGAGTCCTGTCGCCCGCACCGGAAATAGCGGCAGACTCGAACCCATGTAAATGCAGCAGTCCGGTGGACTGTTGCTGAATTCCGGCTCGACGGAATTCACACCTTAATATAATCGAGATCTGTTGTCCGTACCAAAATTCCAGGATTCGCTTCTGCGAAACCTGGAATTTTCTTTTGGATTAAGCGGGACTTGACCCATTAATGGCGCCGTTGCATTTAGCCCTGGGGGAAATCTCCGTTTATCCGTGAGTGCCTCTGACGACGGTCATGCCCCGCTGCCGCAGTGCTTCGGTGAGTTCCGCAATGGCGGGGCAGAGCTGCCCCTGGCGGTTCTGGCAGCAGACGCCCACATGAACGACCTCTACCTGCTCCTTTTCCAGCCGCTCCACCTTTTCCAGAAGGCCGGGATCCTGGAGGAGCGGGGTGTATACGCAAGCATCGTAGTCCTTACCGGCTCCCGGCATCCGGCAGCCGTTGCAGTGCATAAAGGCAATCAGGTGCAAATCCTCCTTCCCGTAGTCGGCAAACGCCCCCTTCCGCTGGAAAAAGGCTCGCAGGCAGCCCGCGCCGGTGCAGACATCCTCGGAGCGGCGGCAGGCAAGAATTGCGATTCGTTTCATAGTGCATCCTCCTGATGGATTTGACCGGGATAGTACAGCACCCGCAGCATGCCGTTGCGGTCGGTGGATACTTCGGCCTCTACCTCGTAAACCTGTCGAATAAATTCCGGGGTCAAAAGCGTCTGGGGGGTGCCCTGCCCCACGACCCTGCCATCCTTTACCGCGTAGAGCCAATCGCAGTACATGGCGGCGATATTCAGATCATGCACCGCCGTAATGACCGTCCGATCCAGCCCCCGCACCAAATCCATCAGCTGCAGCTGGTATTTGATGTCCAGATGGTTGGTTGGCTCGTCCAGGATCAGGCAGGGAGTCTGCTGAGCCAGCGCCCGAGCCAGAATCACCCGCTGCTGCTCGCCGCCGGACAGGGTGGAAAAGGAGCGCTCCGCAAAGTGCAGCATCCCCACCTTGGTCAGAGCTTCCTCCACGATGCGAAAATCCTGGGCATTGTCTCGTTCCAGAGCCTTCTTGTGGGGAGAACGACCCATAAGTACCACATCCTGGACGGAAAAATCAAAATTATAGTAGTTATGCTGGGCAACAACCGCAATTTTCAGCGCGGATTCCCGGAAGCTGTATTCCGAAAGGGGCTTCCCATCCAGAAAAACCGCCCCGCCTGTGGGCTGCAGTACCCGGTAGATACACTTAAGCAGAGTGCTCTTGCCGCTGCCGTTGGGGCCGATTACCCCGATCAGTTGTTTTTCCCCGGCTTGGAGGCTTACCCCCTTCAAAATGGGATTGCCATTCAGGACGGCCTTCAGATCCTCTGTCCGTATCTGCATCAGTCTCCACCTCCGAATCCATAACGCTTACGCGCCATCAGATAAATGAACACCGGGGCGCCGACCATTGCGGTGAGAATCCCAATGGGCAGCTCCTTCCTCGGAAGGAGCACTCTGCAAAGCACATCTGCCCACAGAAGGAACAGCGCCCCCAGCAGCGCCGAAATGGGAATCAGCTTTTTGTGATCCGTGCCAAAAAGAATACGCACCGCATGGGGGACGATCAGCCCCACAAAGCCGATGATTCCCGCGGTATATACCGCGAAACCAATCATCAACGAGGCAATCAGCAGGTAAACAATCCGCCACCGGTGCAGATCTGTGCCCAGGGTTATGGCGGATTCGTCCCCCAGCAGCATCAGATTCAGTGTGCGGTGCTGGGTCCAAAAGAAAAGCGTGCCCGCAACGGCAACCAGCAGCATCAGAATATTGGTCTCCCATTTTGCCGCCGCCAGGCTGCCCAGCGTCCAGCGGATCACAGCCTCCAGCGCACCGGAGCTGGAGTTGATGACATAGAGTACAAAGTTGGAAACCGCTCCGCAAATGGCAGACAGCGCCGTACCGGAGAGAATCAGCTTGACCGAGTTGGCTCGTCCGCCCACATTTGCCAGGGCAACCACTGCCAGAGATACCAGGAATGCCCCCGCAAAGGCGACCAGACCCACATATCCGCTGCCTAGGAACGAGCCGACTCCCAGAAGGATCGCCAGGGTGGCGCCCAGGGACGCGCCGGAGGAAACGCCCAGCACATAGGGATCCGCCAGGGGATTTTTGACGATGGCCTGCATTATCGAGCCGGAAACGGAAAGGGCGATGCCAATGCCGATGGCCAGCACCAGCCGGGGAAGACGGACAAACCATACAATATCACTCAGGCTGCCCTTGCCGTAGACCTCCGGATCCCCGATGCCGAAGATTTTATACAGAATAACACGGTATACATCCCCCATTGCCAGATCCACCGAGCCGATGGTCACTGCCCACAGCAGAGACAGCACAAGGGTCGCCAGCAGGATCAGTATCGCGATCCGGTAGGCGGGTTTGCCGTGGAATACGCCGTTTTTCAGATTCATGGATGTAGCTCCTCACAAACTGGGGCTGCTGCAAAAAACTTGGGAAACTCTGAATAAATCGTCTGCGGCTGGATAGCGGATCTTTTGCGCCCAGCCTGCGGTTTGGAAAACGGGAAATATAGCACAGCCGTTGCCAGCGAGGCTGGCTTACGGATGTGGCATACCCCTTGCGGGTACATACAGTATTCCACCGTTTTTCAAACCTTGCCTGAGAGCAAAATCTCTCGCTGCCAGCTCTTGCCGATTTAATCAGAGCTTCCCTTGCGGCAGCCCCACAATTATACACGCTTTTCGTCCTGTGGACGCAGTGGCAGCCATCGGCCGTCCCTATGGATTTCAGCGAAAACCTTCCTGTCAGCAGACCCGGCTTTTACTGATACAGCTCGGGGTAGAGGCTCTGGGCGTAGTAGCGGACTGCGTCGGCGGTGCACATGCCGGTGCAGTAAGCATAAGAGAGGTTCACAGGGAAGACCCGGTTATTCTTCACGGCGTCCAGGCTGGCAAAGGCCGGATTCTTTGTAATCAGCTCAATCACCTGATCCCCGGCGTAGTCGGTATCGTTCACGCTGTAGCCGCCGTACCAAACCATGAAGATGGCATCGGGATTGGCGGCAATCAGGTCTTCCGCACTGATATTGCCGGTGTTGCCATGCTTACCTACTGCCAGATCCGCACCGCCGGCCATTGCCACATTGCCGCCCAGCACATCCTCACCGTAGACCCGGTAGGTGCCGCCCTCGTCCTCCAGGACGGCCACAGTCAGGCGATCCTTATCGGCAAGATAATCCTCCACCTTGCTGATCTCGCCCTTAATTTCCGCTACGATTTCCTCTGCTTTGTCCTGCACATCAAAGATCATACCCAGGGTCAGAATATCCTGGCACTCATGATCCACGGTCTGGGGATTCTCCGCCGCGGGACCCCGGCAGGCACTGTTCAGGGACATATAGGTGCCGATGCCCCGCTCATGCCAGAAATCCACATCCCCAAGACGCTTGTCGTCGAAAGTGGAGTACCAACCGGTGATAAAATCCGGCTCCAGAGCAATGATGTCCTCCTTGGAGGGCTGGCTTTCATAGTAGTTGACCTTAGAGAACTCCTCCTTCCATTTGCCGGTCTTCACGCTGGACCCGCCGAAGGCACCCACGATCTTGTCCGCAAGACCCAGAGCCAGCAGGGTTTCGATATTGTTCTGGTTCTGCGCGAACACTCTCTGGGGTGCCTTCTCAAAGGTAAAGGTAACAGGCTCCTTGGCATAGTTATAGGTGGTGATGGTCAGAGGATATTGGGTGCGCTCGGCCCCGGTATTCTCCGGAGCGGATGTCTCTTCGACTGCCGCGGCGGTGATTGCCTGGGTGGTCTCGGGTTCCGTGCTGGGGGCTCCGGTGCTGCCGCAGCCGGTTAAAAGCAGTGCGCACAGAATCAGGCAGGCCAGGATTCTTTTTTTCATTTGCGTTCTCCTTTCGTCAGGAACAAGCTCTTTCATAAGAGCGGAAACATCATAGCAAATTCCCATCCAAAAAACAAGGGACGGATTGGAAAGCAGCCCGGGCCGGATTCTCTCGGAAGGGAACCCGGCCTGGTTGTTGTTGGTTTTACAGGGCGTTGACCGCCTTTTCCAAGCGCTCCAGTGCCTCTTCCACGGTGGATCTGGGGCAGGCAATGTTCATCCGCATGAACCCGGTGCCGCCGGTGCCAAAGGTCGCGCCGTCGTTCATGCCCAGCTTTGCCTTGTCAAACATAAAGGCCTTCAGCTCCTCCTGGGTCATGTTCAGGTCCCGGCAGTCCAGCCACATCAGGTAGGTTGCCTCGGG
>OIXQ01000151.1_pt1 | contig 35148 bp, 29 predicted proteins | sample 1587791 | NCBI WGS metagenome assembly OIXQ01 (sample SAMN03283273) | human gut metagenome | biome: human-associated habitat; material: feces | host: Homo sapiens | place: Peru | collected 2012
GCTATCAGCGGATCTTTTGCCCCGACTGTGCAGTTTGAAAAGCTTGAAATACATAAAGTATTCCGGCGCTTTTCAAACTTTCATTCGTGACAAAATCTCTCGCTGTTAGCTCTTGCCGATTTCATCATCGGTTACTTAAGCCCGCTTACTTCTCAATTTTCTTGCCGGGACAAGAAAATTGCCTCCGGAGGAACCAGCACCGAAAGCTTTAATGCGTGTTAGAGTATATGGTCAACACTTTGCTTTAGATTAGATTCGACCTCATCCGCCCTCCGGGCACCTTCCCCTCCCATGGGAAGGCCTGATGAATGAATTGCCACACCAGTCTATACATTGGTTTGTAGTGACATAGCATTTTGAAAAAGTGCCTTGATATAAGCAATAGTGCCCTGGACTTTCGTCCAGGGCACTATTACGCATTTTTTAATCGTTAATCGTAGCAATCCCCAGCGTGATCTCTTCCAACACGTCCAGGAGCACCCGGACGGTGTCCAGAGAGGTGAGGATGGTCACGCCGTTTTCCACGGCGCACCGGCGAATCTGACTGGAACCGGTGTGGGCATCCTCGCTGCGAACGTCCATGGTGTTGATGACGTAGGACACAAAGCCGGAACGGATGTCGTCCAGAATCTCCGTAGAGCCGTCGTCCACCTTAATTCGGCTGCGGGTCTTGATGCCCGCCTCCCGAAGATACAACGCCGTGCCCGGAGTGGCTTCGATGTTAAAGCCCAGCTGATAGAACCGGCGAATCAGCGGCAGTGCCTCCGGCTTGTCCTCATCGGAAATGGTGGCAAAGACGGTGCCGTAATTCAGCAGCTTCACACCGGAGGCCTGGAGAGCCTTGTACAGTGCCCGGGTAATGGAATTGTCGTAGCCGATGGCCTCGCCGGTGGACTTCATCTCCGGGGACAGATAAGCGTCCAGACCACGGAGCTTGGAGAAGGAGAAGGCAGGTGCCTTGGCGTAGTAACGCTTCTTCTCATCTGGATACAGCAGGTCAATGCCCTGATCGTGGAGGCTGTGCCCCAGGGCAACCAGGGTGGCAATATCCGCCAGAGGGTAGCCTGTGGCCTTACTCAGGAAGGGCACCGTCCGGGAGGAACGGGGGTTGACCTCAATGATATACACATTTTCCTGGGGGTCAACGATAAACTGGATGTTGAACAGTCCCTTGATTCCGATGGCCGGGCCCAGCTTCCGGGCATATTGCAGGATAATGCCCTTGACCTTATTGGAAATGGAGAAGGGGGGATAGACGGAAATGGAGTCGCCGGAATGAACGCCGGTGCGCTCCACCAGCTCCATAATGCCGGGAACAAAGACCTGCTCCCCGTCGCAGATGGCGTCAATTTCCACTTCCTTGCCCCGGATATACTTATCCACCAGCACCGGCTTGTCCGCGTCGATTTCCACAGCGGTTTGCAGATAGTGGCGCAGCTGAGCCTCTCCGGAGACAATCTGCATGGCCCGACCGCCCAGAACGAAGCTGGGGCGCACCAGCACGGGATAGCCGATGGCCTTGGCCGCGGCGACCCCGTCTTCAATCCGGGTGACGGCTTTGCCCGTAGGCTGGGGAATGTTCAGCTCCAGCAGCAACTTTTCAAAGGCATCCCGATTTTCCGCCTTCTCAATGGCGGCGCAGTCGGTGCCGATGATGTTCACGCCCAGGTCGGTCAGGGGCTGAGCCAGATTCACGGCGGTCTGACCGCCCAGGGAGGCAATTACGCCGTCGGGCTGCTCCAATGCCACGATGTTCATCACATCCTCAGCGGTCAGGGGCTCAAAATAGAGCTTATCCGCGGTGGTGTAGTCCGTGGAGACGGTTTCCGGGTTGTTGTTGATGATGATGGCCTCGTAGCCGGCCTCCCGGATGGTCTTCACCGCATGGACGGTGGAGTAGTCGAATTCCACACCCTGGCCGATGCGGATGGGGCCGGAGCCCAGGACGATGACCTTCTTCCGGGGAGCCACGATGGATTCGTTTTCCGACTCGTAGGTGGAGTAGAAATAGGGAATATAGCTGTCAAACTCCGCGGCGCAGGAGTCGATCATCCGGTAGCCAGGGAAAATGTTCTTCTCCTTGCGAATTTCGTAGATTTTCCGGGGAGAAACGCCCCAGAGCTTGGCAACGGCCGCATCGGAAAAGCCCATTTTCTTCGCCGCAAAGAGAGCGGCGGAATCGGAAACGTGGTCTTTCAGGAAGGCTTCCATCTGAATGATGTTCCGCAGCTTCCTTAGGAAGAACCGGTCAATGCCGGTGGCCTGCGCCATTTCGTCCACCCCGGCTCCCAGCCGGAGCAGCTGAGCGATGGCGTAGATCCGGTCGTCGGTGCCGATGGGAATGTAGGCCATGAGGGCGTCTTTGTCCCAGTTGTCGAATTTCTTCATATGCAGGTGCATAATGCCGATTTCCAGGGAGCGGATACCCTTGAGAAGGCTCTCTTCAAAGGTGCGGCCCACGCTCATGGTCTCTCCGGTGGCCTTCATCTGGGTGCCCAGACGGTTGTTGGCATCGGAAAACTTATCGAAGGGGAACCGGGGCATTTTGGTGACCACATAGTCAAGAGCCGGCTCAAAGGCGGCGCAGGTGTTGGCAAGACGAATCTCGTCCAAGGTCATGCCCACACAGATCTTTGCGGAAACCCGGGCGATTGGGTAGCCAGAGGCCTTGGAAGCCAGAGCGGAACTCCGGGAAACCCGGGGGTTTACCTCGATGAGGTAATACTGGAAGGAATTGGGATCCAGGGCGAACTGGACGTTGCAGCCGCCCTGAATGCCAAGAGCCCGGATGAGCTTCAGTGCGGAATCCCGGAGCATGTGGTATTCCTTGTTGGTCAGGGTCTGGGAAGGGCAGACCACGATGGAGTCGCCGGTGTGAATGCCCACAGGATCCAGGTTCTCCATGTTGCAGATGGCGATGGCGGTGTCATTGGCATCCCGCATGACCTCATACTCGATTTCCTTGTAGCCCTTGATGCTCTTCTCAACCAGCACCTGGTGGACAGGGGAGAGCACCAGGGCATTTTTCATGATCTCCCGGAACTCCTCCTCGTTGTCGGCAAAGCCGCCGCCGGTGCCGCCCAGAGTAAAGGCAGGACGCAAAACCACGGGATAGCCGATTTCCTGGGCAGCCTTCAGGCCTTCGTCCATGGAGCAGGCAATCTGAGAGGGGAGCACCGGCTCGCCCAGGCGCTCACACAGTTCCTTGAACAGCTCCCGATCCTCGGCCTGCTCGATGCTTCGGCTGGGAGTGCCCAGCAGCTCCGTCTGGCATTCCCGGAGAATGCCCTTCTTTTCCAGCTGCATGGCAAGGTTCAGACCGGTCTGACCGCCGATGCCGGGTATAATGGCATCCGGCCGTTCGTACCGGACGATTCTCGCGATATATTCCAGGGTCAGAGGCTCCATATAGACCTTATCCGCAATGGCCGGGTCGGTCATAATGGTGGCAGGGTTGGAGTTGCACAGAACTACCTCGTAGCCCTCTTCTTTCAGTGCCAGGCAGGCCTGAGTGCCTGCGTAGTCAAATTCCGCGGCCTGACCGATGACAATGGGGCCGGAGCCGATGACCAGAATTTTATGAATGTCTGTCCGCTTAGGCATGTCTGGTTTCCTCCATCATCCGGATGAATTCTCCGAAGAGATAGTCGCTGTCCTGGGGGCCGGGGGCGCTTTCCGGGTGGTACTGAACGCTGAAAGCGTGATCGGCCTCACAGCGAAGACCTTCTACCGTGCCGTCCAGCAGATTCACATGGGTGGCTTCCAAGGGTGTTTGGGAAAGGCTTTCCAAATCCACCGCATAGGAGTGATTCTGGGAGGTGATTTCTACCTTGCCGCTGAGCAGATTTTTGACCGGATGGTTGCCGCCCCGATGGCCGAATTTCAGCTTATAGGTGCGGGCGCCGTAGGAAAGCGCCAGAATCTGATGACCCAGGCAGATGCCGAAAATGGGGTATTTCCCCCGAAGCTGACGGACAAGCTGAGCCACACAGGGCACATCCTCCGGGTTTCCGGGGCCGTTGGAGAGGAATACTCCATCTGGGGACAAGGCTTCCACCTGCTGGGCAGTGGTGTTCCAGGGCAGGACAGTTACGTCACAGCCCCAGTCGTTGAGCTTGCGGACAATGTTCCGCTTCATGCCGCAGTCAATGGCGGCAACGTGATATTTCGGCTCCTTTGCCGGAGAAAACCAGGCCTTGGGAGTGCTGACCCGGCTGACCTGGTCGGTGGGCAGACTCACCGTCTGCAAATGGGCGGTGGCCGCAATGGCGGAGGTGTCGGCACTGGTAATCAGAACCCGGCAGGTACCCTGATCCCGGATGTGCATGGCAAGCTTCCGGGTATCCACACCGGCAATGCCGATGATGCCGAACCGGGTCATGACCTGCCCCAGGGTCTCCACACTGCGGAAATTGGAGGGCTCGTCGTTATATTCCCGGACAATCATGGCACTGGCGGTGGGACGGCAGGACTCATAGTCCGCCTCACACATGCCGTAGTTGCCAATGAGGGGATAGGTCATGACAATGGCCTGACCGGTATAGGAGGGATCGGAGAGAATTTCCTGATAGCCCACCATGGAGGTGTTGAAGACGATCTCCGCAGTGCAGTCTCCGGCGGCTCCGAAGCCGTAGCCATAGAATTCCGTACCGTCCTGCAATACAATTTTTTTGTCACATTGACGAATCATACTTTTTTGTTTCCTTTCCCGCCTGAAAGCTTTTGCTCAAACTGATCCTTTCGGGTATCCTCCGGAATATGGGTGGGATACTGGCCTGAGAAGCAGGCACTGCAATAGCCCTGGCCGCCGCACAGCTCCGGAAGACTCTCCAGAGGCAGGTATCCCAGGGAGTCCGCGCCAATCATCTTGGTAATTTCCGGGATGGTGTACTGGCAGGCAATCAGATTTTCACAGGAATCGATGTCCGTTCCGTAGTAGCAGGGATGCAGAAAAGGGGGCGCGGAAATGCGCATGTGGATTTCTTTTGCGCCCGCGCTTCGCAGCAGAGACACAATCCGGGCACAGGTAGTGCCCCGGACAATGGAGTCGTCCACCAGAACCACCCGCTTGCCCCGAAGCTCGCTTTCAATGGGACTGAGCTTGATTTTTACCTGATCTACCCGGTGATCCTGACCGGGAGAAATGAAGGTGCGTCCGATATACTTGTTCTTAATCAGACCGATGCCATAGGGAATCCCGGACTCCCGGGCGTAGCCGATGGCGGCATCCAGACCGGAGTCCGGAACGCCGATGACCAGGTCAGCCTCCACAGGATAGGCCTTCGCCAGAATCCGTCCGGCATTGACCCGGGCGGCGTGGACATTGACCCCGTCGATGGTGGAATCCGGACGGGCAAAGTAAATATACTCGAAAATACAGGTTTTCTGGGGAGACGTGCCGCAGCACCGACGGTCGCAGGTGAGGCCGTCTTTATCGATGGTGACGATCTCGCCGGGGAGCAGATCCCGCTCAAAGCTGGCGCCCACCGCAGCCAGCGCACAGCTTTCCGAGGCCACCACATAGGTTCCATCCGGAGTTCTGCCGTAGCACAGCGGCCGGAAGCCGTGGGGATCCCGGACGGCGATAAGCTTGGTGGAGGACATCATCACGAGAGAATAGGCTCCCTCCAGCTTGGCCATGGCTCGGTAAACCGCTTCCTGGATGGAGGGAGCGGCTATCCGCTCCCGGGTAATCACATAGGCGATGGTCTCCGTGTCCGAGGTGGAGTGGAAAATGGCTCCTGACAGCTCCAAAGAATTTCTCAGAGTCAGAGCGTTGCTCAAATTGCCGTTGTGGGCGATGGCCAGCTTGCCCTTCAGGTGATTGACCTGGATAGGCTGACAGTTGCGCATGGTCACGCCGCCGGTGGTGCCGTAGCGCACATGACCCACGGCGATCTGTCCCTTTGGGAAGCTTTCCAGCTCCCGGTGGGAGAAGACCTCATTGACAAGGCCAATGCCATGGTGGGCGGTGAAAAGCCCATCGTCATTGACCACAATGCCGCAGCTTTCCTGACCCCGGTGCTGTAGGGCGTACAGACCGTAGTAGGTCAGGCTTGCCAGATCTGCCGGCTGCTGGCTGAACACGCCGAAAACGCCGCATTCCTCATGAATACTCATTTCCGACCTCCCAGAGAAGCGGCAATAAACCCGCGGAACAGGGGATGGGGCTTGTTGGGACGGCTCTTGAATTCCGGATGGTACTGAACGCCTACATGGAAGGGTCGGTCGGTCAGCTCCACGGTCTCGATGAGGCGGCCGTCTGGAGAAGTACCGCTCAAGGTCAGACCGGCCTTGGTCAGGAAATCCCGGTAGTCGTTGTTGAACTCGTAGCGATGGCGATGCCGCTCGGAGATTTCAGAAGCACCGTAGCACCGTTCCATGGTGGTGCCCGGAGCAATCTCGCAGGGATAGGCACCCAGGCGAAGGGTGCCGCCCTTGGCCACCTCGTCGCTCTGTCCGGGCATAAAGTCGATGACCTTATTGGGCGTGGCAGCGTCGAATTCGCCGGAATTGGCGTCCCGCAGGCCTGCCTGCCGGGCATATTCGATGACCATGATCTGCATACCCAGGCAAATGCCGAAGTAGGGAACTTTGTGTTCCCGTGCGTACTTTGCCGCCAGGATCATGCCCTCGATGCCCCGGGAGCCGAAGCCGCCGGGGACCAGGATGCCGTCCAGGTCGGATAGAATTACTTCGTAGGTTTCCGGGGTCAGGGTCTCGGAGTCAATCCAGCGGATGGTGACCTCGGAGTCCAGGGCATAGCCCGCGTGACGCAGAGCCTCCGCCACGGACAGGTAGGCATCATGCAGCTGCACATATTTGCCTACCAGTCCAATGGTGACGCTGCGGTTCAGATGATAAATCTGCCGCACCAGCTCCTGCCACTCGGCAAGCTCCGGCTCCCGGGTCTTCAGTCCCAGCTCCCGGCAGACAATGCCGGAGAAATTCTGCTTTTCCAGCATCAGGGGCGCTTCATAAAGGTTCGGAAGGGTAATATTCTCGATGACGCAGTCGGGCTTGACGTTGCAGAACAAGCTGATTTTCTGGAAGATGCTGTCCTCCAGAGGCTCGTCACAGCGCAGAACCACAATGTCGGGCTTCACACCCATGCCCTGAAGCTCCCGGACGGAGTGCTGGGTGGGCTTACTCTTGTGCTCATCGGAGCCACGCAGGAAGGGAACCAGGGTGACGTGGATAAACATACAGTTCTCCTTGCCCACCTCCAGGGAGATCTGGCGCACCGCCTCAATGAAGGGCTGGGACTCGATATCGCCGATGGTGCCGCCGATTTCGGTAATGACCACGTCGGCATCGGTTTTCTTGCCAACCCGATAGACGAATTCCTTGATCTCGTTGGTGATGTGGGGGATGACCTGGACGGTCGAACCCAGGTATTCGCCCCGGCGTTCCTTGTTCAGAACATTCCAGTAGACCTTACCGGTGGTAAGATTGGAATACTGGTTCAGATTTTCGTCGATGAAGCGCTCATAGTGCCCCAGATCCAGATCGGTTTCCGCACCGTCCTCGGTGACGTAAACCTCTCCGTGCTGATAAGGGCTCATGGTGCCCGGATCCACATTGATATAGGGATCCAGCTTCTGAGCGGCCACCTTCAGCCCTCTGGCCTTGAGCAGCCGACCCAGGGAAGCGGCGGTAATGCCCTTGCCCAGACCGGAGACCACGCCTCCTGTGACAAAAATATACTTGGTCATCCTGTATCTCTCCTTCCTGAATGCAGCGAACGTTTGGTGGATTGACGGGGTTATTCCCACTCCACCGTTGCCGGGGGCTTGCTGGTCACATCGTAAACCACCCGGTTGATATGCTTGACCTCGTTGGTGATCCGGTTGGACACGGTGGCGAGGATATCATAGGGAATTCTTGCCCAGTCGGCGGTCATGAAATCGTCGGTGGTGACGGCTCGAATGGCAAGCAGATGGTCGTAGGTTCGGTGGTCGCCCATAACGCCTACGGTGCTGACACCGGGCAGAACGCAGAAGAACTGAGCCATCTGATGCTCGTAGCCGTTCCTGGCCATTTCGTCCCGGAGCACCCAGTCGGCCTCCTGAAGGATTTTCACCTTCTCGGCGGTGACTTCACCGATGATCCGCACGCCCAGACCGGGGCCGGGGAAGGGCTGCCGCCAGACAAGCTCCTGGGGGATGCCCAGCTGCTCACCAACCCGGCGAACCTCGTCCTTAAACAGGCTGCTCAGCGGCTCGATGATATCCAGGAACTTTACGTCCTCGGGCATTTTTACCTTGTTGTGATGGGTCTTGATCTTGTCGGCGTTGCCCTTGCCGGACTCGATGCAGTCGGGATAAATGGTGCCCTGGGCAAAGAAGGCATCCTGGCCGCCCTGGCGGCGAACCTCGTCCCAGAAAACCTTGTAGAACTCGGTGCCAATGATCTTGCGCTTCTGCTCGGGCTCGGTAACGCCCTTCAGGCATTCCAGGAAGTGTTCCTGGCAGTTGACCCGGACAAAGTGCATATCGAACAGGCTGGTGAAGGTTTTCTCCACGAAGTCACCCTCATCCTTGCGCATGAGACCCTGGTCAACGAACACGCAGGTCAGCTGATTGCCAACGGCACGGCTGATGAGGCCTGCGGCCACGGAGGAATCCACGCCGCCGGACAGACCCAGAATGACCTTCTTGTCGCCGATGCGCTCTTTCAGAGCCTTTACGGTGTCCTCGATGAAGGAATCCATCTGCCAGTCGCCAGTGCAGCCACAGACGCGGTAGAGGAAGTTTTTCAGCATCAAGTTGCCGTACTGGCTGTGGGTGACTTCAGGGTGCGCCTGAATGGCGTAGATTTTCTTGGCGGCATTTTCCATGGCCGCCACCGGGCACTTGTCCGTCCGGGCGGAAATCTCGAAGCCCTGGGGCACCTGATCGATTCGATCGGTGTGGCTCATCCAGACGACGCTCTCGGCGGGCACATCCGCAAAAAGCTGGGAATCCCCCTTGGTGACGGTCATATCGATTTTGCCATACTCGGAGGTTTCGGCGGTAATGACGGAGCCGCCTGCCATCCAGGCGGTGAGCTGGCAGCCGTAGCAGATACCGAGAATCGGAATTCCCAGTTCCAGCACCGCAGGGTCATAGTGAGGGGAAGACATATCGAAGACGCTGTTGGGGCCGCCGGTGAAAATAATGCCCCGATAGCCCCGTGCCTTAATCTCCTCCGGGGTAATGGCGTTGTACTGCTCAATCTCCGCATAGACGTGGAGATCCCGAACTCTTCGGGCAATCAGCTGATTATACTGACCGCCGAAGTCTAAAACCAGAATTTTTTCCAATGGATGGTACCTCCGTTACAGGTTGATTTCAGCGGTAGTCCGCTTTACATCTGCCAGCAGAGGATTGACCTCCGCCAGGAACCGGGTGACCTGCTCCGGGCAGCGACCCACATAGAGCCTGGGATCCAGCAGCGCTTCTATTTCCTCCGGTGTCATGCCGAATTCCTTCCGGGCAGACAGCAGCTCCAGCAGGTTGCAGCTTTCGCCGTTCTTCATTCGAGCGGTGGCTTCCATGGAGCAGGAGCGGATAATCTCGTGGAGCTCCTGCCGGTTGCCGCCCCGCTTGACGGCCTCCATCATCAGATTTTCGGAGGTCATGAAGGGCAGATACTCCCGGACGGTGCGCTCCACGATCTTTTCGTTGACGTGGAGGCCGTCGGTAACGTTCTGGGCCAGCCGCAGCACGGCATCGGCGCAGAGGAAGCCCTCGGGAAGGGAAATACGCCGGTTGGCGGAGTCATCCAGAGTCCGCTCCAGCCACTGGGTGGAGGCGGTCATGGGGGCGTTCAGGGCATCGGCCATCAGGTACCGGGACAGGGAGCAAATCCGCTCACAGCGCATGGGATTGCGCTTGTAGGGCATGGCAGAGGAGCCAATCTGGTTTTTCTCGAAGGGCTCTTCCACCTGCCGGTCATGCTGCAACAGCCGGATGTCGTTTGCCATCCGGTAACAGCTCTGGGCAATGGAGGACAGCACGTTCAGAATCCGACTGTCCAGCTTCCGGGGGTAGGTCTGACCGCAGACGGCGAAGCACTTGGTAAAGCCGAAATCCCCGCTGATTTTGGCGTTCATGGCGTCGATTTTGGCAGTGTCTCCGTCAAACAAGTCCAAAAAGCTTGCCTCGGTGCCGGTGGTGCCACGGCAGCCCAGGAATCTCATGTTGTCGATGACAAAGTCCAACTCTTCCAGGTCGGCTACCAAGTCCTGCATCCACAGGGTGGCGCGCTTGCCCACGGTGACCAGCTGTGCCGGCTGATAGTGGGTGTAGCCCAGGGTGGGCATGGCTTTATAGGTGTCGGCAAATTCGGAAAGATTTGCCAGCACCTTCAGAAGCTCTCCCCGGAGATATTTCAGACCGTCCCGATAGAGGACAATGTCCGCGTTGTCCGTGACATAGCAGCTGGTTGCGCCCAGGTGGATGATGCCCGCGGCATCGGGAGCCACCTTGCCATAGGTGTAGACGTGAGCCATTACGTCATGGCGCACCTCTTTTTCCCGGGCGGCGGCGCAGTCATAGTCGATGTCGGCAACATGGGCTTCCAGCTGAGCTACCTGCTCAGGGGTAATGGGCAGTCCCAGCTCCATTTCTGCCTTGGCAAGAGAAATCCACAGCTTGCGCCAGGTCTGAATGCGCATGTCCATGGAGAACAGCTTCAGCATGTAGTCCGAAGCGTAGCGGGAGCTCAGGGGGGATTCATATTTATCTGTCATGGCATCCTCCCTCAGCGCAGAATGATGCTGTCCCGCTCAGGGCCTACGGAAACATAACCGATGTGGCAGCCGATGGCCTGCTCCAGATACAGCACATACTTCTGAGCCTGAACGGGCAGATCCTCCCAGGTGCGCACACCGGAAATGTCGCACTTCCAGCCGTCCAAATACTCCACGACAGGCTCGGCGTCATTCAGCAGGGCAGGGAAGGGGAACTCATCGGTGATCTTTCCGTCCAGACGGTAGTGGGCGCAGACAGGAATCTTATCCATGTAGCTGAGCACGTCCAGCTTGGTCAGCGCGATGTTGGTGGCTCCCTGGCACTGAACGCCGTAGCGGGTAGCCACAACGTCCACCGGGCCTACCCGACGGGGACGGCCGGTTTTCGCGCCGTACTCGAAGCCGGCCTTGCGCAGCTCCTCGGCCTCGTCGCCGAACATTTCGCACACGAAGGGGCCTTCGCCTACACAGCTGGAATAGGCCTTTACAACGCCGACCACCTCGTCAATTTTCACACAGGGCAGACCGGAGCCCACGGGGGCGTAGGCCGCAATGGGATTGGAGGAGGTGGTGTAGGGGTGGATGCCGTAGTCCAAATCCCGCAGAGCGCCCAGCTGAGCCTCAAAGAGAATTTTCTTTCCATCCTGCTGCGCCTGGCGCAGATAGGCGCCGGTGTCCCGGATGAAGGGCTTGATCTTATTGCAGAAAACGTTGATCCAGACCTCCAGCTCCTCCATGGTCACGGGCTTGGCACCGTAGACCCGGGTCAGGGTCAGGTTCTTCCACTCCATCAGATCCTGCAGGTGCTCCCGCAGATGCTTGGAATACAGCAGCTCGCCGGCAAGAATGGTTTTCTTGGCAAACTTATCCGCGTAGAAGGGGGCAATGCCCTGCTTGGTGGAGCCGAACTTCTTGTCGGCCAGTCTGGCCTCTTCCAGACCGTCCAGCTCCCGATGCCAAGGCAGCAGCAGGGAGGCCCGGTCACTGATCATCAGATTCTCCGGGGTGATGGAAACGCCCTGGGAGGTGATCTGCTCGATTTCCTTCCAGAGATTTTCCGGGTCCAGGGCAACGCCGTTGCCCAGAACGTTCATGACACCCTCCCGGAAGATACCGGAGGGCAGCAGGTGCAGGGCAAACTTGCCGTGCTCATTGACAACGGTATGACCGGCGTTGCCGCCGCCCTGATAACGGACGACAATGTCATAGCTGTTGGTCAGAAGATCTACCATCCGGCCTTTGCCTTCGTCACCCCAGTTGATTCCTACGATTGCAGCATTTCCCATGTTCAGCGCCCTCCTTACAGATGGGCTTCCAGACGGCGCATAATCTCGGCGTAAGCCTCTTCCACGCCGCCCATATCCCGGCGGAAGCGATCCTTGTCCAGCTTCTCGTGGGTCTTGGCATCCCACAGCCGGCTGGTATCCGGGCTGATCTCGTCAGCCAGGACGATGGTGCCGTCGGAAAGACGGCCGAACTCCAGCTTGAAGTCCACCAGGGTCACGCCACAGCTGAGCCAGAAGGCTTTCAGCAGCTCGTTGATTTTCAGCGCGTAGGTGCGGATGGTCTCAATCTCCTGGGCGGTAGCCAGCTTCAGAGCCAGGGCATGGCTGGTATTCAGCAGAGGATCGCCCAAAGCGTCATTTTTATAAGAGAATTCGAAGGTGGGCTGATCGAACACAATGCCCTCTTCCACGCCGTAGTGCTTGGCAAAGGAGCCGGCGGAAATATTGCGGACAATGACCTCCAGGGGCACGATCTGCACCTTCTTGACCAGGGTCTCCCGGTCGCTGAGTTCCTTGACAAAGTGGGTGGGAATGCCGTTCTTCTCCAGCATCGCCATGAGCCGATTGCTCATTTTGTTGTTGATGACACCCTTGCCGACGATGGTGCCTTTCTTCAGTCCGTTGAATGCGGTGGCATCATCCTTGTATGCCACAATCAGAAGTTCGGGGTCGTCGGTGGTGAACACCTTTTTGGCTTTTCCTTCGTACAGCTGCTCTTTCGGTTCCATGTTTGTTTCCTCCTGTTTATTTTCCGCTGTCACCGTAGTTGGACAGAACCCGGGCGGAGGGATCTGTGACATTGCAGCCCTCCCAGTCCTTATTCGGCATCCAGAAATCCACGATCATATTGCCTTGACCGGGGTAATACTTCTCAAAGATTTCACGGTAAAGCAGAGATTCCTTGGTGAACGGTTGTGCATGGGTGTACTTCTGACGCTTCCGCTCAAATTCTGCCTGGGTATAATAGTCTTCCGCATAGGCCTTCAGGTAGTCCACCATGGAGTGGCCCACCGCATCGGAAAAGGCCGCCTTTTCCCGCCACAGGATGTCCTGAGGAAGATAGGAGCCGTCGTCGAAGGCGTGACGCAGCAGATATTTACCCTTGTGGTATTTGTTGAGCTTCAGCTCCGGGTTCACCGCCATCACATACTTCACAAAATCCAGGTCACCGAAGGGTACCCGGGCTTCCAGGGAGTTAACGCTGATGCACCGGTCTGCCCGGAGTACATCGTACATGTGGAGTTCCCGAATCCGCTTCTGGGCTTCCTTCTGGAAGCTTTGCGCGGAAGGGGCGAAATCCGTGTACTTATAACCGAAGAGCTCGTCGGAAATCTCGCCGGTCAGAAGCACCCGAATATCCGTGTTCTCGTGGATGTACTTGCACACCAGATACATACCGATGCTGGCGCGGATGGTGGTGATATCAAAAGTCCCCAGTAATTCTATCACATTTTCCAGCGCTTGCAAGACATTTTCTTTAGAAATTATAACTTCCGTATGATCTGAGTGAATAAAATCCGCCACCTGCTTGGCATACTTCAGATCAATGGCATCTCCGGACATGCCGATTGCGAAGGTTTTGATGGGTTTTTCGCTTTCCCGGGCGGCAATTGCGCACACCAAAGAAGAATCCAGTCCGCCACTGAGAAGGAAGCCAACCTTGGCATCCGCCACCAGACGTTTGCGAACACCTGCCACCAGCTTGTCATGAATATTCCGGCAGACGGTCTCTAAGTCGTCATCGAGATACTTACTAACCGCCGCAATATCCCGGTAGCAGACAAATTTTCCGTCCGCATAGTAATGTCCGGGAGGGAAGGGGAGAATCTGCCCCACCAGCCCCAGCAGGTTCTTCGGCTCACTGGCGAACACAATGGTGCCCGCGGTGTCGTAGCCATAGTACAGGGGCCGGATACCGATGGGATCCCGGGCGGCGATGAACTGTTTTGTCTCGCCGTCGTAGAGGACGCAGGCGTATTCCGCATCCAGCATATCAAACATTTTCACGCCATATTTCCGATAAAGGGGCAGCAGCACTTCGCAGTCGCTGTCGCTCCGGAAGGTGTAGGTATCCTTCAGCTCCTGACGGAATTTCTCGAAGCCGTAGATTTCGCCGTTGCACACCACGGCACTGGAACCCAGGGTAAAGGGCTGCATTCCTTCCGGATGCAGACCCATAATGGCCAGACGGTGGAAGCCCAGAACACCTTCACCAACCTCTAAAATCCGGGAATCATCCGGGCCCCGGGAGATGGTGCGGTCAAAGCCACGCCGGAACGCTGCCATGTCCAGAGGCTTTCCGCAATAACCGATAATCGAACACATATCTCTATTTCCTCCTGAAAACAGACCCATGGGAGAGCTGAAAGAATTCAGCTCTCCCGCAGGCTTCTTTTTATACGTTTTGCAATCTCGTTTTTTCTCTGTATTTTTCTCTGTACATAATGGGTAGATAGTAACTATAAGCCGCTTTCCGGGAGGGGATGGTCAGTCCCCTCCCACGGGCCGTCCAAGACGACATTTGGCAGCTATAGAAGGTAGCATTTTAACGAACACCGAACAACAGTTCGCCGTAGGTGGGGAAGGGCCAGTACTTTTCCGAAGTCTGGGTCTCGGCCTCGTCGGCCACCGCGCGAAGGGCGGCCATCTTGCCCAGAACGGTATCCCGGATGGCGAAGGACTCTTCCTTCACATCGGAAATACCCTTCAGCTCCAGCAGCGCATCCTCCAGTTCGTCGGTCTTCACGGCAATCTGATCGGTCAGCGTGGACAGCTTTTCCACCAGGCCTGTCTCATAGGCACAGGGGATGCCGGGGGCCACAGCCTTTTTGGCGGCAGCGGTCTTGGCAAGCTCGGATACATAGCCTTCCACCGCAGGCAGAATCTCTTTGCGAGCCATGTCGATCATGGTGTTGGCCTCGATGGTTACGGCCTTACAGTAGTTCTCCAGCATGATCTCGCACCGGGATTCCAGCTCGGCCACGGAGAAGACCTTGTGAGAAGTGAGCATATCCACATTTTTCTTATCCAGCAGGTGAGGCATACAGTCGGGAGTGGTGGGGTAGTTGCACAGACCCCGCTTTTCGGTAGCATCCTTGATCCAGGCCTCGTCATAGCCGTTGCCGTTGAAGAGGATCCGCTTGTGATCCTTGATGGTCTTGCGGATCATCTCATGCAGGGCAGTCTCGAAGTCCTCTGCGCCCTCCAGCCGGTCGGCGTAGATTTTCAGGGACTCGGCCACGGCGGAGTTGAGCATCATGTTGGCACAGGCAATGGAGTTGGAGGAACCCAGCATCCGGAACTCGAACTTGTTGCCGGTAAAGGCGAAGGGGGAAGTACGGTTCCGGTCGGTGGTGTCCCGGGCGAACCGGGGCAGCACGTCCACGCCAAGCTTCATGGTGGTCTTCTGAGTCCCGGCGTAGGGAGCATCTGCCTCAATGGCGTCCAGAATGCCCATCAGCTCATCGCCCAGGAAAATGGAGACCACGGCGGGAGGAGCTTCGTTGGCGCCCAGACGGTGATCGTTTCCGGCGGTGGCTACAGAGATACGGAGCAGATCCTGATAGTCGTCCACAGCCTTGATGACCGCACACAGGAACAGCAGGAACTGGGCATTTTCATAGGGAGTCTCGCCGGGGGACAGCAGGTTCACGCCGGTGTTCGTGGCAATGGACCAGTTGTTGTGTTTACCGGAACCATTGACCCCGGCGAAGGGCTTCTCATGGAGCAGGCACACCAGGCCGTGCTTGGCAGCTACCTTCTGCATGATCTCCATGGTCAGCTGGTTGTGATCGGTGGCAACGTTGGTGGTAGTGTAGATGGGAGCCAATTCATGCTGGGCAGGGGCCACTTCGTTGTGCTCGGTTTTTGCCAGGATGCCCAGCTTCCACAGCTCCTCGTTCAGGTCGGCCATGTAGGCAGCCACCCGGGGCTTAATGACGCCGAAGTAATGATCGTCCATTTCCTGGCCCTTGGGGGGCTTGGCACCGAAGAGGGTCCGGCCGGTGTAAATCAGGTCTTTGCGTTTGTTGTACATCTCCCGATCCACCAGGAAATATTCCTGCTCCGGGCCTACGGAAGTGCGGACGCAGGACACGTCCTCGTTGCCGAAGAGCTTCAGAATCCGCATGGCCTGTCGGTTCAGAGCCTCCATGGAACGAAGCAGGGGAGTCTTCTTGTCCAGAGCCTCGCCGCCGTAGGAGCAGAAGGCCGTGGGAATGCACAAGGTTCTTCCCTTGATAAAGGCATAGGAGGTAGGATCCCAGGCGGTGTAGCCTCTGGCCTCGAAGGTCGCCCGCAGGCCGCCGGAGGGGAAGGAAGAGGCATCCGGCTCGCCCTTAATCAGCTCCTTGCCGGAGAAATCCATAATCACGCCGCCGTCGGGAGCCGGGGAGATGAAGCTGTCGTGCTTCTCCGCGGTAATACCGGTCAGGGGCTGGAACCAATGGGTGTAGTGGGTCGCGCCATTGGCCACCGCCCAGTCCTTCATGGCGGAGGCCACGGCGTTGGCAACGCTGGCATCCAGCTTCGCGCCGTGATCGATGGTCTTGCGCAGAGACTGGTAAACATCAGAGCTCAGATTGGCCTTCATCACCCGATCGTCAAACACCAGACAGCCGAAATAATCAGAAACAGTACCCATAAATTAACACCCTTTCTACTTTATCGGAGATAAAAAAGAGGACAAGGACGCCGAAGCCATTGCGCTTCAAGACATCCTTGCCTTATGGGCGCATTGTACACTACCCGCGGCCATTTGTCAACACCCTGCACAAAAAATATTTTTTTGCTTTGGGCAGATTGACAAGCCGCATTTCGTCGAATATAATTTTTCCAGAATATTCTGTCGGCGGATTCCGCCGAAAACCCGGATTCCGGAAAGGAAGGGTATTATGAAATACACGCCACAGGAAGTCATGCAGTATATCCAGGAGGAGGATGTGAAATTCATCCGTCTTGCCTTCTGCGATGTATACGGATGCAATAAGAACATTTCCATCATGCCCCAGGAGCTGGAGCGGGCTTTTGAGTACGGCATTGCCATCGATGCCTCCGCCATCGCGGGCTTCGGCGACGAGGTGCATTCCGACCTTTTCCTCCACCCGGATCCCACAACCATTGCGGTGCTGCCCTGGCGGCCAGAGCACGGCCGGGTGGTGCGGATGTTCTGCTCCATTACCGATCAGCAGGGCAATCCCTTTACACATGACTGCCGGAACATCCTCAAGCAGGCGGTGGCTGACGCAGCAAAAGCGGGCTTTGCCTTTTCCTTCGGCTCCGAGCTGGAATTCTACCTGTTCCGGCTGGACGAAAACGGGGAGCCTACCCACATTCCCTATGACCAGGCTACCTATATGGACGTGTCCCCGGACGACAAATGCGAAAATGTCCGCCGGGAGATCTGCCTGACCCTGGAGCGGATGGGCATTCGCCCGGAATCGTCTCACCATGAGCAGGGCCCGGGGCAGAACGAGATTGATTTCCGCTATTCCGATGCCCTCACCGCCGCGGACAATGCGGTGACATTCCGGACGGTGGTCAAGACCATCGCCGCGGGCAACGGGCTTTGTGCGGACTTTTCGCCCAAGCCCCTGCCTGATCAGCCCGGCAGCGGCTTCCACATCAATATGTCTGTGAAAGGCCCCGGGGAGAACCGGATGCACCATATGATGGGAGGCATCCTCCGGCATGTGTCGGATATGACCCGGTTTCTGAATCCAAGCCCCCAGTCCTATAGCCGGCTGGGTGTCTGCAAGGCTCCCAAGTATATTTCCTGGTCCAATAACAACCGCTCCATGCTCATCCGGATTCCCGCGGCGGCAGGGGAGTACCGCCGGGTGGAGCTGCGCTCCCCGGACTGCACGGCCAATCCCTACCTTGCCTTTGCTCTGCTGATCTGGGCAGGGCTGGACGGCATCCAGAACGAGATCGACCTGCCGGAGAAGGCAAACGTGAATCTCTACACCGCCGAGCCCCGGGACATCGGGGATATGGAAACCCTGCCACTGTCTCTGGGAGCGGCTATCAAGCGGGCGGAGGAAAGCGAATTCATCCGGGCTCATCTTCCGCAGTCGCTGATTGCCTGCTATAAAAATTAAGAAGAAACAGAAAGAGAGGGGAGACACATGCTGTTCAGCGGGGATACCTACAGTGTGCTGGTAGTTTCCGTCCAGCAAAAGCTGAACGAGGCCCTGCGGCCCATGCTGCCTTCCTCGGAATTCTACCCCGTGTCCTTCTGCACAAACGCCGCAGCGGCCCGACGGGAGCTGGTGGGCCGCAATTATGACCTGGTGATTATCAACGCGCCCCTGCCGGACGAAAGCGGAACCCGCTTTGCCATCGATACCGGAAGTCGGTCGGATACGGTGGTACTGCTTCTTCTGCGGGCGGAAAGCTTTGAGGAGGTCAATGAGCAGGTGACCCCCCATGGGGTGTTCACCTTGCAGGTACCTTTTTCCGCCGGCACCCTGCGCCTGGGGCTCAAGTGGATGATCACTGTCCGGGAGCGTCTGCGGAAGATGGAGACCAAGAATCTGTCCATTGAGGACAAGATGGAGGAGATCCGTCTGGTAAACCGGGCCAAGTGGATTCTCATCGAGCAGCTGAAAATGACCGAAGCCGAGGCCCACCGGCACATTGAAAAGCAGGCCATGGATCGGTGCTCATCCAAAAAAGACATTGCCCTGGCCATCATCCATACCTATTCTTAGGGAAACTCTGTCCGGCGCAAAAAACAGTTGTATTATTCTGGATTTGTGGTACAATAAACAAAAGTATGTCGTGCCCCGCGGCACGGCCAGCATTATAGGAGGTAAATCCAATGGCAGACGTAAAGCAGTACATTACCCACGCCCAGGAGGGCGGGAGTGTTATGATTTCCGAGGACGTGGTGTCCACCATCGTTGAAAATACCCTGACGGAGATCGACGGTGTGGTCAAGGGCGGCAGCGAGGTTATCGGAAAGAAGAGCTGGGGCAAGGGCATCCGCATCCGGATTGAGGACGACGACACCCTGACCATCGGCTGCAATATTATCGTTCGCTACGGCGAGTCCGTCATCAAAGTGGCGCAGACCGTTCAGGAGGCCGTCACCGGTGCGGTGGAGTCCGTCACCGGCGTGAAGGTCAACGACGTGGATGTGAACGTCTGCGGCATTGCCCGCAAGTAAGGGATTTGGGTATGACAAGAGGAAATGCCAGAGAGCTGGCACTGCATTTGATCTACGGACGGGCCTTCACCGGCGAGGAGCCGGAAAGCGTCATTGCCACCCGGCTGGATAAGGAGTACTACCCCAAGCTCAGCCAGGAGACCGATGTCTACGCCGAGCGGCCCAGCCGGGCTCAGCTGCGCTACATTGACACGGTGGTCACCGGCGTTGCCAACCGGGAGGAGGAGCTGGACGAGCAGATCCGCAAATTCTCCATCGGTTGGGACATCAGCCGAATTTCCAGACTGGCCCGGTGCATTCTCCGGCTGGCCATGTTTGAGATTCTCTATGTGGAGGACGTGCCCGCAGGGGTCGCCGTGTCCGAGGCAGTGCGCATTGCCAAAAAATATCACGACGACGATACCGGTGCTTTCGTCAACGGAATTCTGGGCAGCTTTGTCAGAAGTCTGCCCGCGCCCGAAGCTGAGGAAGCAAAATAATGGGCGTGATCGGTATCGATACCAGCAATTACACTACCTCCATTGCCTTTTTTGACGGCACGGGAGGGGAGAACTGCTCGAAGCTCCTGCCTGTGAAATCCGGTGAACTGGGTCTTCGGCAGTCCGATGCGGTATTTGCCCATATCAAAAGCCTGCCGGAGCTTTCCGGCAGGCTGTTTTCCCATGTCCGGGAGGAGATCAGGGCGGTAGGGGTCAGTACCCGCCCCAGAGCGGTGGAGGGCAGCTATATGCCCTGCTTTCTGGTGGGTCTTTCCCACGCAACGCTTCTGTCCGATGCCCTTCATGTGCCCCTTGTGGAGGTTTCCCATCAGCAAGGCCATGTGGCCGCATCCCTGTGGAGTGCGGGGCACCTGGAGCTGATGGATGCGCCCCACCTGGCCTGGCACCTATCCGGAGGCACCACGGAGCTACTGCTGGTGGAGCCGGAGGGGAAGCTGGTCAAGTGCACGAAGATCGGCGGAACCACGGATATTTCTGCCGGGCAGCTTATTGACCGTACCGGCCAGCTTCTGGGACTGCCCTTCCCATCGGGAAAGCACCTGGATGCGCTGAGCCGAGAGGCGGCGGGGAAGGACTTTTTCCGGGTCAAGTGCAAGGACATGACCTTCTCCTTTTCGGGAATGCAGAACAAGGTGCAGCAGTATTTTGAAGCAAACGGAGACCCGGCGGAGACTGCGGCCTACGCTTTGCGGTGCGTTGCTTACGGGGTTTTCCACGCCACGCAGCAGGCGTTAAAGGCCTATCCGGGGCTGCGGGTAGTGTTTTCCGGGGGCGTGGCTTCCAATACGCTTCTTCGGCAGGTTTTGGAGCCGCTGAACCCCATTTTTGCCCAGCCCCAGTATTCCACGGATAACGCCATGGGCGTTGCGGTGCTGGCAAGCCGCTGTACGGAGGTGTGACCATGGAGCAGCAGGTGCTTTCCATTACCCAGCTGAACGAATACATCCGAGGCCGGATGGATGCCGACCCGTTACTCAATACCGTGGCCGTCCGGGGCGAGATCAGCAACTACAAGCAGTACCCTTCGGGCCACCACTATTTTACTCTGAAAGATGAAACCAGTGCCCTGCGCTGCGTCATGTTCAAGGGCAATGCCATGCGGCTCCGGTTTCGGCCGGAAAACGGCATGAAGGTCATCGCCGTGGGCAAAGTCTCCGTGTACCCCAGAGACGGAGCCTATCAGCTGTACTGCGTGTCCCTGACGGTCGACGGTGTGGGTGATTTATATGTTGCCTTTGAGCAGCTGAAAAAGAAGCTGGCGGCCCAGGGCCTCTTTGACCCGGCTCATAAGAAGCCTCTGCCCAGGTATCCCGGCAGGATCGGCATTATCACCAGCTCTGCCGGTGCGGCGGTTCATGATATGCTGCGAATTCTGAACAAGCGTTATCCTTTGAGTAAGGTATACCTGCTTCCTGTCCGGGTTCAGGGTACCCAGGCACCGGGGGAGATTGTCTCCGCTATCCGCTACGCCAACTATTATCAATTGGCAGACCTGTTGATTGTAGGTCGGGGCGGCGGCTCCATTGAGGATTTGTGGGCTTTTAATGACGAACAGGTAGCACTGGCCATTTACCATTCTCAGATTCCGGTGATTTCCGCCGTAGGCCACGAGCCGGATGTGACCATTTCCGACTATGTTGCCGACCTCCGGGCGGCAACCCCTTCCAATGCGGCGGAGCTGGCGGTTCCTGACCAGGATGCTTTGCGTCAAAACCTGGACGCTCAGGTCAGCGCCATGGCTGCGGCTCTGACCCGACAGATCAAGGCCTCCCGGCAGCATCTGAATGCACTGGCGGCCTCTCCCGCCCTGCAAAGCCCCACAGGCTACCTGGAACAGAAGCGTCAGCAGCTTTTACTTCTGAAAAACCGGCTGATTTCCGCCCAGAATCAGAGCCTTGCGGCCAGAAAGCAGAAATATATTGCCGCCGCCGCCAAGCTGGACGCCATGAGTCCCTTGAAAGTGCTCACCCGGGGCTATTCCATGACCCGGAAGGAAGATGGCACGGTGGTTCGCTCCGTCTCCCAGACGGAGATCGGGGAGCGGGTTCGGATTTCTCTGGAGGACGGCACGTTGTGCGCCACCGTCATGAATAAGGAGGCAAAGAAATGAATTCCGAAAATCAGACTTTTGAGGCATCCATGGCTCGTTTGGAGCAGATTGTCCGGGCAATGGAGCGGGGAGACGTGGCGCTGGAAGAGTCTCTGAAGCTCTTCCAGGAGGGCACGGAGCTGGTGCGCAGCTGCCAGAAGCTTCTGGACGAAGCCCAGCTGCAAGTGAAGAAAATCATGGCAGGGCCCGACGGAAGCCCTCAGGAGGAGGCCTTCGGCGATGCAATTTGAAGAGCAGACCCGGGTCTACCGGGAAATGATTGAAAATTATCTTGCCTCCATCTATGCTCCCTTTGAAAGCGAGCCTCAGAAGCCCATTTTTGAGGCGGCCAACTACAGCTTGCTTGCCGGAGGCAAGCGTCTGCGGCCTATTCTGGCGCTGGAATTCTGTCGGGTGTGCGGCGGGGAGCCGGAGAAGGCGCTGCCCTTTGGCGCCGCCGTGGAGATGATTCATACCTACAGCCTGATTCATGACGACCTGCCCTGCATGGACAACGACGATTACCGCCGGGGCCGTCTGACAAACCACAAGGTCTACGGCGAAGGTATGGCCGTGTTGGCAGGGGACGCACTTCTCACCGACGCCTTTGCCGTGGCCACCCGGACGGAACTTCCGGAGCCCGGAAACATCGGGCAGGCCATTGGGATTTTAAGCGAATGTGCAGGGTCTCTGGGCATGATCGGCGGCCAGGTGCTGGATATTATGAGTGAGCAGCGGCAGTGCACGAAGCAGGAGGTGCTGGATATCCAGAGCCGGAAAACCGGCAGGCTGATCACCGCCCCCTGCGTCCTGGGCGTTATCGCCGGAGACGGCACGGAAGCCCAGAAGGAGGCCGCCGCCCGGTTTGCGGCGCTGCTGGGTCTGGCCTTCCAGATTCGGGACGATATGCTGGACGTCATCGGCTCCCAGGCAGAGCTGGGCAAGGCTACCGGCATGGACGCGGAGAAAAACACCTTCGTCCGGCTCTACGGTCTGGACAAGTGCGGTGAGCTTGTGGAGCAGTATACCCAGGAGGCCATCGCCGCTCTGGATGCCTTTGCAGAAAAGGATTATCTGGTGGCGCTTGCCAAGAGCCTGACCGACCGGAGAGCCTGAATGGTTTCCGGGGAACTGTACGGGGTGCTTCTGCGCCATCAGGATCCGGTCTATCGGGACATGCAGCGAAGGCTCCTGCCCACTGTTGACCCGGAGACCATCTTAGGCGTGCGTACTCCGGTTCTGCGGCAGTTGGCCAGGGAATTGGAGGATGGGGAAGCCTTCCAAGAGAACCTTCCTCATCGGTATTTTGAGGAGAACCAGATTCACGCATTCCTTTTGGAGCGGGAAAAGGATTTTGACAAAACCGCCCAGGCAGTGGAAGCGTTCCTGCCCTATGTGAACAACTGGGCCACCTGCGACCAACTGCGGCCTAAGGCCTTCCGGAATCAGGAAAAGCTGCTGCCCCTGATTTCCAAATGGCTGGCGTCGCCTGCGCCTTACACCGTCCGTTTCGGCTTGGGAATGCTGCTGTGCCACTTCCTGGACGAAGACTTCCGTCCGGAATTTCTGGAAATGGCCGCTTCCGTGAAAAGTGACGAGTACTATGTGAACATGATGGTGGCCTGGTACTTTGCCACGGCTCTTGCCAAGCAGTATGATGCTACACTGCCTTACATCACCGGATGTCGCCTGGAGGTCTGGATTCACAACAAGACCATTCAGAAGGCGGTAGAGAGCTTCCGGGTACCCCCGGAACATAAGGAATTTCTGAAAACCTGTCGGATAAAAGCATAATTCATTGGCAATTGCCGGGAAAGCGTATGTTTCCCCGGCAATTTTTTCTTGACTTTTTCCAACACTTGACATATACTGAATTACAAGATAAAAGGGAGTAGGGGGCGGCGGTGCCGCCGCATGGTCTCGTCATCACGGCGAAAGCCCGGGGTCATGCTTGACGCTTGAGACTTTTATCACAGTTTTGTGCTGTGATAGAGGTCTCTTTTTGTATCCTCTTTCACAGCAAAGAAGGAGGAAACATATGGAAATTCTGTCATTATTCGAAAACTTTGCAAACATAACCCCTCAGATGGTACTCATGTGGGCCATCGGCGGACTGCTCATTTATCTGGCAATTGCCAGGAAGATGGAACCCAGTCTGCTGCTCCCCATGGGCTTCGGTGCCATTCTTGTAAATCTGCCCCTGTCCGGTGCCATCACCCAAGGGGAGGTGGAGGGAGCCCTCAGCGTCCTGTTCCAGGCGGGCATGGCCAATGAGCTTTTCCCGCTGCTGCTTTTCATCGGCATCGGTGCCATGATCGATTTTGGCCCCCTGCTGGAAAAGCCCTGGCTGCTGCTGTTCGGTGCCGCGGCTCAGTTCGGCATTTTCCTGACCCTGGTGCTGGCTGGTTTCTTCTTTGATTTGAAGGACGCGGCCTCTATTGCGGTCATCGGTGCCGCCGACGGCCCCACGGCTATTTTCGTGGCAAACGTTCTGGGCTCCAAATATCTGGGAGCTATTATGGTAGCCGCCTACAGCTATATGGCCCTGGTGCCCATTGTCCAGCCGCCGGTGATTCGTCTTGTGACCACAAAAAAGGAGCGGCTGATCCGGATGCCCTATCAGAAGGGAAAGGTCAGCCGCCTGACCCGGATTCTGTTTCCCATCCTTGTAACCATGATTGCCGGAATTGCCGCTCCCGCCAGCGCAAGCCTGGTAGGCTTCCTGATGTTCGGCAACCTCCTGCGGGAGTGCGGCGTGCTGAATGCCCTGTCCGAAACCGCCCAAAGCACCCTGGCAAACCTCATTACCATTCTGCTGGGTCTGACCGTTGCCAGCCAGATGACGGCGGAGCAGTTCGTCCGGCCGGACACTCTGCTGATTCTGGGCTTGGGACTGGTTGCCTTTGTGGGGGATACTGTGGGCGGCGTACTTTTCGCCAAGCTCATCAACCTCTTCCTGCCGGAGGGGAAGAAAATCAATCCCATGATCGGCGCGGCGGGAATCTCCGCTTTCCCCATGAGCGGTCGGGTGGTGAACCAAATGGGTCTTCAGGAGGACAATCAGAACTTCCTGCTTATGTATTCCATCAGTGTCAACGTTTCCGGTCAGATTGCCTCGGTGGTGGCAGGCGGCCTGATTCTGTCCCAGATGGGCTATTAAGGAGGTGTGCGTTATGCTGTATCCGGATGCGTTGGCTCAGACCCTTCCCATGCTGGGAAAGGGCATGGTCGGTATTTTCCTGGTCATCGGCGCAATTGCCGTGGTCATCTGGCTTCTGAACAAGCTGACATCAAAATAGGAAAAGGGAAGGGCGGCTCGGATGAGCCGCCCGTTCCTATTTTCTTCAAAACAGCTCCGCAATTTCTTTCACCAGCCGCTCGGTCTCCGGCCAGCCGATACAGGGGTCTGTGATGGACTTGCCGTAAACACCCTCGCCGATCTTCTGGCTGCCGTTTTCTAAGTAAGACTCAATCATAAAGCCCTTGACCATGGAACGAATCTGGGCACTGTGGCGGCAGGTGTAAAGCACATCCTTGCAGATTCTTGGCTGCTGGTCATACTTTTTGGCGGAATTGGAATGATTGGTGTCCACAATCAGTGCCATGTTCTGAAGGCCTTTGGCCTGATAATTCTGATACAGGTGCTCCAAATCCTCATAGTGGTAATTGGGAATGGCCTCGCCGTGCTTGTTCACATAGCCCCGGAGGATGGCATGAGCCAGGGGATTACCGGTGGTGTCCACCTCCCAGCCACGGTAAATAAAGGTATGTCCGCTCTGGGCCGCCAGAATGGAATTGAGCATAACGGAAATATCCCCGCTGGTGGGGTTCTTCATGCCTACCGGAACGGCAATGCCGCTGGAGGTCAGCCGGTGCTCCTGATTTTCCACGCTCCGGGCCCCCACGGCCACATAGGCCAGCAAATCGGAAAGGTACCGATAATTGTCCGGGTACAGCATTTCATCGGCGGTGGACAGGCCGGTTTCCGCCAGCACATTGGTGTGGAGCCGACGAATGGCAATGACCCCCTGGAGCATGTCGGGCTTGCCCTCCGGGTCTGGCTGGTGAAGCAGCCCCTTGTAGCCTGCGCCGGTGGTTCGGGGCTTGTTGGTGTACACCCGGGGAATCAGCAGAAGCTTGTCCTTCACGACTTCCTGCAAATGCGCCAGCCGGTGGCAGTAATCCAGCACCGCGTCCTCCCGATCGGCTGAGCAGGGGCCGATAATCAGCACCATCCGATTGTCCTTCCCGGTGAAAATATCCGCAATCTGCCGATCCCTGGCCTCCTTGACCCGGGCCAACTCGGCAGTCAGGGGATACTGCTCCTTGATTTCTTTAGGGATAGGCAGCTTACGCTTGAAATTCATATTCATAGAGGTTCTCTTCTTTCTGTGATACTTTCTCACATTGTACACCACTTTCCGTCAAAAGGGAAGTCCCAATTGACACGGTATCCTGTTTTCCCATATGGACAAGAAAGCCATTGTGTGGTATGCTAACGCTATCTTCAGCAAAGGAAACACAAACTATGATACAGAGAATTCCATTCTACAAGGCAGTGGCTCTGATCCTGACGGCGGCGACGCTGGTAGGATTTCTGGCAGGCTGCTCCCTGAAAAAGCGGGTCACCAAGGAAACGGACGAGACCACCATCGGCATCGACGTAGCCCGGTATCAGGGCACCATCGACTGGACGGCAGTGTCCAACTCCGAGGTGGACTTTGCCATGATCCGGGTGGGCTACCGGGGACGCTCCGATGGGCTGATCAAGGAGGATCCCAACGGCCGGTATAACCTTCAGGAGGCGGCAAAAGCGGAGATTCCCATGGGCGCCTATTTCTTCTCCACCGCCATCAGCCAGGAGGAAGCGCAGGAAGAAGCGGACTGGATGGCGGAAACTCTGGCAGGCTACCCCATTACCTACCCGGTGGTCTATGACTGCGAGGGATTCAAGGAAGAAACCAGCCGCCAGTTTTCCATGACCAAGCAGGAGCGCACCGACGTGGCGCTGGCCTTCCTGAGTGCCATTGAAAAGCACGGCTACGAGGGCATGTTCTATGCCTCCAAGGGGGAGCTGGAAGGGGAGAACGACTGGGAAACCGCCCGCATTGCGGACAAATACAAAATCTGGGTGGCTCAGTATCCGGCTCAGCCCTACCCGGATACCCCCGCCTCCACTTACAACGGCACCCATCAGATGTGGCAGTACACCACAAACGGCGAAATCCGGGGCATTCGCCAGCCGGTGGACATGAACATAGCCTACTTTAGCTATGACGGCATTGAACCGGCCAAGAGCAAGAAAACCCCTGCCCAGGCTGAGCCGGACGTGGAGGCCATGATGGACTTCACCGAGGTCAGCGAACAGGTCACCGCCCGGGACGAAACCAATATGCGCAACATCCCCAGCCAGGGGGACGACAGCGTGGTGCTGTTCACTCTGAAAAACGGAGAAATCGCTCAGCGGATTGCCGTCAGCACCAGCGGCTGGTCGAAAATCCTCTATGAAGGGAACATCTATTACGCCGTATCCAGCTACCTGACCACAGATTTGGGCTACACACCGCCGGACGAAAAAACCCTGGAGCAGGAGGACGGCATTCAAACCCAGTTTACCGCGGTGAACGATGTGGTGACCGCAAAAAAAGTGGTGAATTTGCGAAAACTTCCCAGCGTGGAGCACGAGGACGCAGTGGTGCTGACTCAGCTTCAGGCGGGGGATACCGCCAATCGGGTGGGTATCAGCGAAAACGGCTGGTCGAAGCTGGAATATCAGGGTATGACCTGCTACGCAGTCACCAGCTACCTCAAGGTAGTGGGCGGCGGAGAAGGGGAGACCCAGCCCACACAAGCAGCCACTCCCGCCGCCGAACCGACCCAGTCCTCCGGACAGGTTCAGATTCAGACCCAGTTTGAGGACATTCAGGATCAGGTCACGGCCAAAGTGGAGGTGAACCTGCGATCTCTTCCCAGTGTGGAGGATCCCAGCTGTGTGGTGGTAGCCACTCTGAAAAACGGCGAGATCGTGACCAGAACCGGCATCAACCGGGATGTTGGCTGGTCGAGAGTGATTTACAATGGGCAGACACTGTACTGCGTCAGCAACTATCTGACGGCAGCAGGCTGAAAGAGGTTTCCATGATAGAAATTCGAGAGGGAACCCGACAGGACATCCAGCGGGTTCTGACGTTCCTGGCGCAGATCAGGGCGGAGATGTCCCACCCGGAGTGGTTCTGCCTGGACACCCCGGAGGAATTCCGGGAGCGGATGGAAAACGGCAGTATGCGGTTGTGGGTTGCGGAGGATGCGCAACGGCTGGCGGGGGTATTTACGGTTGTCTACCCAGGTACTTCGCCGATCAACTACGGCTGGAAGCTGAACCTTCCCCCGGAAGACCTTGTGCGGGTAGTGAACATGGATACGGCGGCAGTCCACTCGGACTATCGGGGACAGGGCTTGCAGCGCAGGCTTATGGAGACGGCGGAAAGGGAAGTGGGGCCGGGAAAAATTCTCTTATGCACCATCCACCCGGAAAACCGCTACAGCCTGCGCAATGCCCTGACCGAGGGCTACGAAATCCAGGCGACCATACCTATGTACGGCTCCGTTCAACATCTTCTGAGAAAAGACAGCAAATAGCCAAAAATAACTATTGACAAACCGCTTTGCCTATGGTATCATGAGCAAGTCGTTGAGAGACGGCACGCGTATGGGCGAGTGGTGGAATTGGTAGACTCGCTAGATTCAGGTTCTAGTGTTCACTGCGGACGTGCGGGTTCAAGTCCCGCCTCGCCCACCAAATAAAAGGACATCCGGTTGGATGTCCCTTTATTTTTTACTTCCGGAGATATTTCTGCCGGGTGGCCATGCCGCCCCGGATGTGCCGCTCCTGCTTGTTTTTGTCCAGAACCTGCCGTACCTGGGTGTACAGGGGATAGCTGCACAGGCGCAGTTGTTCCGTCAGCGCCTTGTGGACGGTGGATTTGGAAATGCCGAAGTGTCGGGCGGTGGCCCGGACGGTGGCACCGGTTTCGATCATGTACACAGCCAATTCACAGGCTCGCTCCTCCAGCTCTCGTTTCATAGGCTCCCCTCCGATGCTGTGCTGCTGGAAGATTCTATGCGCCTTGACAGTCCCCTATTCCGGATGTAAAATAATGGCAGATTTCGACATTGGGAGGATACACGGTGATTTACTTCAATAATGACTATTCTGAGGGATGCCATCCGAAGATTCTGGAGGCCCTGGCCCGAACCAATCTGGAGCAGACTTTCGGCTACGGAGAGGACGAATACTGCGCCCGGGCGGCGGAAAAAATCCGCACCCTCTGCGGCCGGGAAGACGCTGCGGTGCACTTTCTGGTAGGCGGTACCCAGACTAACCTAACGGTAATTGCGGCGGCTCTGCGGCCTCACCAGGGGGCGCTGTGCGCTGACAGCGGCCATATCAACACCCACGAGACCGGTGCCGTGGAGGCAACAGGCCACAAGGTGCTGGGTCTTCCCTCCAAGGACGGCAAAATCACCGCCCGACAGGTGAGGGAAGCGGTGTTGGCTCACCGGGCGGATGCCAGCTTTGAGCACACCGTGCAGCCGAAAATGGTGTATATTTCAAATCCCACGGAGTTGGGTACTTTGTACACCAAAGCAGAGCTGAAGGCTCTGAGAGATACATGCCGGGAGTTAGGGCTGTACCTGTTCCTGGACGGGGCACGGCTGGGCTACGGCCTGATGGCAAAGGACAACGATCTGACCCTAAAGGACATTGGGGACTGCTGCGATGTTTTCTACATCGGCGGCACCAAGGTGGGGGCGCTGTTCGGGGAAGCTGTGGTGATTACGAATCCGGCTCTGAAAGAGGATTTCCGGTATCTCATCAAGCAGAGGGGCGGTATGCTGGCAAAGGGACGTTTGCTTGGCATCCAGTTTGACACCCTGATGACGGACAACCTGTATTTTGACATTTCCGCCCACGCCATTGCCCTGGCCTTGAAGCTGGAAAACACCTTCAAGGAACTGGGCGTTCCTTTCCTGGTACCTGTTCAGAGCAACCAGCTGTTCCCGATTTTGCCGGACGGCGTGCTTGCCCGGCTGGCGGAAGCCTATGTATTCTGCGAGCAGTGCCGGGTAGATGAAAGCCACAGAGCTGTCCGCTTCTGCACCAGCTGGGCTACAAAGGAAGAAAATATCCAGGCACTGTGCCGGGACTTGAAAGCACTTCTGATACTATTTCCTGATTAAAATTAAGATTTTAATCAGGAAATAGTATGAAAACCGCCCTGTTGGCCAATTTGACCAACAGGGCGGTTTTTATACACGCTCGTATTCAAAATTCTCGAATTTCAGCACATCCCCAACGTCTGCGCCTTCCGGCAACAGAAACATGGCTACCTGGGAGGTAACGCCGGTGCTGTGATAGCGGACGGTGGCGTAATCACCGTTGATTTCGGTTATGGTGCAAAGCATAGCTGTCTCCTTATCGGATGAAGTTGGTGCGGGCGGCAGGCTCCGGCTCCGGCAGGCCGAACTGCTCCTTGCCCAGGGCAATGGACTTCATGAGAAAAGCCATATTCTTGGCCAGCTCCCGGACGGTGGCAATGCCCTCCAAATCCTGAGCGGCCTCACCGGGGATACCGCCGTGGACGCTATTCCAGTACCGACTGGAGGCTACAGGCATACCGGAGATGGTGAAGTACTTGTTCAGCTCATCGAAGGCAGCAGAGCAGCCGCCCCGGCGGGCAACCACAACCGAGGCACCCACCTTCATCCGCTTGTCAAACCGGGTGGAATGGAACAGCCGGTCGGCAAAGGCTGCCAGGGTGGCGTTGGCAGAGGCATAGTATACAGGGCTTGCCAGCACCAGGCCGTCGGCTTCCCGGAAGGCCTCCGCCGCTTCATTGACCGCATCATCGAAGACGCATTTTCCGGTCTTGGCGCAGCCGCCGCAGGCGATGCAGCCTCGAATATTCTGATTGCCCACCTGAATGGTCTGAGTCTCAATGCCCTGGTTTGCGAAAACCTCCGCCATCTGGCAAAGGGCATAGGCAGTGTTGCCCTTTGCCTTGGGGCTTCCGTTGATCAGTAAAACTTTCATAAATGCAACTCCTGTCTGGAAGGAAATCGGGGAGGGTGCAAGCACTTTTCCCAGGATTCTATGCGGGAATGCGGGAAAACATACACCCGTGCCCGGAGAGTGTTACGAAATGCCCGCCCCCAATGGGGGCGGGCAAAGTGTTAAGGGAAGGGAATTAGTCCTTGTACATCTCAACCAGCTTGTTCAGATGCTCCCAACGCTCCTTAGCGGCAGCCTCGTTCTTTGCGAACAGATCGGTAGCACGCTCGGGGAACTCACGGGTCAGACGGCTGTAACGAGCCTCGTTCATCAGGAACTCCTGATAGCCATCCTTAGGAGCCTTGCTGTCCAGCTGGAACTTGCCGGTCTCCTTGGAGGGATCGAAGCGGAACAGGTTCCAGTAGCCGCACTCAACGGCCTTCTTCATCTCAGCCTGGCAGTTGGTCATGCCGCCCTTGATGGAGTGCATCTCGCAGGGAGCGTAGCCGATGATCAGGGAAGGACCATGGTAGGCCTCAGCCTCAGCAATGGCCTTCAGGGTCTGAGCCTGGTTGGCACCCATAGCGACCTGAGCAACGTAGACATAGCCGTAGCTCATAGCGATCTCAGCCAGGGACTTCTTCTTGGTCTCCTTACCGGCAGCCGCGAACTGAGCGACCTGACCGATGTTGGAAGCCTTGGAAGCCTGTCCGCCGGTGTTGGAGTAAACCTCGGTATCGAAGACGAAGATGTTGACGTCCTTATTGGAAGCCAGCACATGGTCAACGCCGCCGAAGCCGATGTCGTAGGCCCAGCCGTCGCCGCCGAAGATCCACACGGACTTCTTGGACAGGTAAGCCTTCTTGGACAGGATGTCCTTCACGGTGTCGCAGCAGACGTTAGCCTCCAGGTTAGCAACCAGAGCCTTGGTAGCGGCCTTGTTGGCCTCGCCGTCGTTGTAGGTGTCCAGCCAGGCCTGGCAGACAGCCTTGCGCTCGTCGCTGGCGGTGTTGGCGATCACGTCCTTCACCTTGTTAGCCAGGGACTCCCGGATGACAGCCTGAGCGGTGTACATACCCAGACCATGCTCGGCGTTGTCCTCGAACAGGGAGTTTGCCCAAGCGGGACCGTGACCCTCAGCGTTGACAGCGTAGGGAGAGGTAGCAGCGGGGCCGCCCCAGATGGAGGAGCAACCGGTGGCGTTGGAGATGTACATCCGATCGCCGAACAGCTGGGTCACGAGGCGAGCGTAGCTGGTCTCGGCACAGCCGGCGCAGGAGCCGGAGAACTCCAGCAGGGGCTTGTGGAACTGAGAGCCCTTGACGGTGTTGTCCTGCATATCCTTCTTCTCGGAAACCTTGGCAACCATGTAGTTCCAGACTTCCTGCTCAGGCAGCTCCTGCTCCTGAGGAACCATGGTGATGGCCTTGGTGGGGCACACGCCGACGCAGACGCCGCAGCCCATGCAGTCCAGAGGAGACACGGCCATCATGTACTTGTAGACGCCCTTGCCCTTGCCGGCCTTCACGTCCACCAGACGGGCACCGGCGGGAGCGGCGGCAACCTCAGCCTCGGTCAGCGCGAAGGGACGGATGGTAGCGTGGGGGCAGACATAAGCACAGTTGTTGCACTGAATGCACTTGGTCTCGTCCCAGTGAGGAACGGTGACGGCAACGCCGCGCTTCTCGTAAGCGGCAGCACCCAGAGGGAACTGACCGTCAACCACATCTTCGAAGGCGGAAACAGGCAGGCTGTAGCCGTCCATCTTGCCGATGGGCTTCAGGATGTTCTTGACAACCTTAACGGTGTCGGCACGACCCTCCAGAACTTCCTCGGGCTTGTGATCCTCGGCGGTAGCCCAGGAAGCGGGAACATCGATCTTCTTGTAGGCGTTGGCACCCATGTCGATGGCGTTCCAGTTCTTCTCAACAACGTCCATGCCCTTCTTGGCGTAGGAGTGCTCAGCGGCGTCCTTCATGTACTTGATGGCCTCGTCCGCGGGCATAACCTTAGCCAGGGAGAAGAAAGCGGACTGGAGGATGGTGTTGGTACGCTTGCCCATGCCCACCTTGATGGCCAGGTCAATGGCATCGATGGTGTACAGCTGGATGTTGTTGTTGGCAATGTAACGCTTGGAAGCGGCATCCAGGTGATGCTCCAGCTCCTCCATGTTCCACTGACAGTTGATCAGGAACACGCCGCCGGGCTTAACGTCCTGGACGATCTTGAAGCCCTTGGTGATGTAGGAGGGGTTGTGGCAGGCGACGAAGTCGGCCTTGTTGATGTAGTAAGGAGACTTGATGGCGTTGTCACCGAAACGCAGGTGAGACACGGTCACGCCGCCGGTCTTCTTGGAGTCATACTGGAAGTAAGCCTGCACATACTTGTCGGTGTGGTCGCCGATGATCTTGATGGAGTTCTTGTTAGCGCCGACGGTGCCGTCGCCGCCCAGACCCCAGAACTTGCACTCGATGGTGCCGGCAGCCGCGGTGTTGGGGGAGACCTTCTCGTCCAGGGACAGATGGGTCACATCGTCCACGATGCCGATGGTGAACTCTTCCTTGGGAGCGTCCTTAGCCAGCTCCTCGTAGACAGCGAACACGGAAGCGGGATGGGTATCCTTGGAACCCAGACCGTAACGGCCGCCGATGACGGTCACGTCGTTCCGGCCGGCCTTGGCCAGAGCCATGACAACGTCCTGGTACAGAGGCTCGCCCTGGGAGCCGGGCTCCTTGGTACGATCCAGAACAGCGATCTTCTTGGCGGTAGCGGGAATGGCCTCCAGCAGCTTCTCGGGGCAGAAGGGACGGAACAGACGAACCTTCACAACGCCCACCTTCTCGCCGTGGGCATTCAGGTAGTCGATGACTTCCTCAGCCACGTCGTTGATGGAGCCCATGGCCACGATGACCCGGTCGGCATCGGGTGCGCCGTAGTAGTTGAACAGCTTGTAGTCGGTGCCCAGCTTCTCGTTGACCTTGTTCATGTACTTCTCGACCACTGCGGGCAGGGCGTTGTAGTACTTGTTGCAGGCCTCACGGTGCTGGAAGAAGATATCGTCGTTCTCGTGAGAACCACGCATGGCGGGACGCTCGGGGTTCAGGGAGTGGTTCCGGAAGGCCGCAACGGCATCCATATCGACCATGTCCTTCAGATCCTCGTAGTCCCAGATGGCGACCTTCTGAATCTCGTGAGAGGTACGGAAGCCGTCGAAGAAGTTGATGAAGGGAACACGACCCTCAATGGCAGACAGATGTGCCACGGCGCCCAGATCCATGACCTCCTGCACGTTGGTCTCGCACAGCATGGCGAAGCCGGTCTGACGGCAGGCGTACACGTCGGAGTGGTCACCGAAGATGTTCAGAGATTGAGCGGCGACGGTACGGGCGGAAACGTGGAACACTGCGGGCAGCAGCTCACCGGCGATCTTGTACATGTTGGGGATCATCAGCAGCAGGCCCTGAGAAGCGGTGTAGGTGGTGGTCAGGGCACCGGCTGCCAGAGAGCCGTGCACAGTACCGGCGGCACCGGCCTCGGACTGCATCTCGACGACCTTGACGGTGTTGCCGAAGATGTTCTTCCGGCCGGCAGCGGCCCACTGGTCAACGTTGTCGGCCATGGGGCTGGACGGGGTGATGGGGTAAATGCCAGCAACCTCAGTAAAGGCGTAGCTGACGTGGGCGGCAGCAGTATTGCCGTCCATGGTTTTGAATTTTCTTGCCAAAATGAAATACCTCCTAAAGGATTCAAGTTTTGCGTGTATATAGTACCACAATTCTTACAACTTGTAAAGCCAAATCCAGACAAAAAACGTAAAATTTCATATACCGATTTTATATACCGTCAAAAGATGATATATAAAATATCGAATGGGGGCATCAAAAATAAGAATAGGGATTGTTTTTTGCGTTCATTTCCGTTATGATAATATTTAATAGAAAAAGGACATAGAAGGGAGCGCCAATATGATTTGCAGTGTACGAACGCTGGGGATTTCCGGGATTCACGGGTCCCTGGTAACAGCGGAGTGCTATATTTCCGGGGGCCTGCCCGCCTTTGATATTGTCGGCCTGCCGGACGCGGCGGTCAAGGAGGCCCGGGAGCGGGTGCGGGCCGCGGCCAAGAGCTCGGGGCTCAAGTTCCCCGTCAGCCGGATTACCGTCAATCTGGCCCCGGCCAATCAGAAAAAGTCCGGAACCCATTTTGACCTTCCGATTCTTTTGAGTATTCTGGCTGCCTCGGGGGAAATCCGCAGGCCTGCCCACGACTGCGCCTTTTTGGGGGAGCTGAGCCTGGACGGGGGCATCCGCCCCATTTC
>OIXQ01000155.1_pt1 | contig 34675 bp, 33 predicted proteins | sample 1587791 | NCBI WGS metagenome assembly OIXQ01 (sample SAMN03283273) | human gut metagenome | biome: human-associated habitat; material: feces | host: Homo sapiens | place: Peru | collected 2012
TGCCCAGCAGCTCGCTGGGGTAGACCTCGACCCGGTACTTGTCGCCCAGCTTCTCGTTGATGTGAGCCGCAAACGCTTCCAGACCCAGATGGTCCGGGTGCGTCTGGGACTGGACATGGCCGATGCGGATGATCTTGCGGTCATCCTTTTCGCCCTGTGCGCCGCAGCCCGTCAGCATCAGGCCGCCGGTCAGTGCCGCAGCGCCCATCAGAGACAGGAACTTTCTTCTCTTCATGAATTGCATCCTCCCTTTTTTCGTCGGTTTTCCTTTTTTCTCTTCGCAAAAACATTCTAACAAATCGTTCATTTTTTCGAAACAAGAATTTTTTGCGATAGGCAGGACGATTTTGTCTTTGTTGTATCCAAGTACAAATTTCTCCGGTTCCGGACGAAAGAAACTGGCAAAAAGGAAGTTTTTGACCCAAAAAGCGCCCGCTTCGTCTCTCTGCACTTTGACGAAGCGGGCGCTTGTGTGGTTAGTTTGTGGTTTCGCTGTTCCGCACCACCTGTTCGGCGGCGGCAAGACGGTAATCGGAGGGCGTCTGCCCCGTGATGCGCTTGAACACCCGCGCGAAATAGTTGGCGTCGCTGTAGCCGCACGCGGTGCTGATGTCCTTCAGGCTCATGCGGGCATCCGCCATGAGCTGCTGGGCCTTTCGGACCCGAAATTCATTGAGGTAGGTCGAAAAGTTCACCTTGAAGCACTGTTTGAACAGCTTGCAGAAGTAGGCGTCCGAATAGCGCAGCGCTGCCGCCGCGTCCTGCATCGAGATGTCCTCGGGGTAGTGCGCTTCGATGAACGACGCCATTTCGGCCCGGATGATGGCGGTGCGGACGTCCTCTTCTTCCTCCCGGCGGACCGGTTCCGCTGCCGCAGGTTCCACTCGGTGCGGGACCTGCGAGGTCACCTGCCGGATGGCATCCTCCACCGCAAAGACCAGCTCCTGTTCCTTATAAGGCTTCAGAAGATAATCCTGCGCATGGACCGAGATGGCCTGTTTGGCATAGTCGAATTTATCAAATCCGGTCAAAAAGAGGATGGCGCAGTTTTTGTCCGTCTCACGAATCTTCCGGGCCACTTCCAGCCCGGTCATTCCGGGCATCTCGATGTCAAGGATGACCACCTGCGGCGCTTCCCGCGCAAACAGTTCGGCGGCTTCGCGGCCGTTCTTGGCTTCGTAGAGCAGGATGAGGTCCCCGAGATACTTTTGCAGGGTCTTGCACAGCACCTTCCGCTCGATGAGTTCATCTTCCGCCACCAGCAATTTGCACTTCATGAAGCATCCTCCTTCTGCACCTGTGGAATTTCAAACCGCACCACGGTCCCATGGCCCGGACGGCTGTAAATGTGCATTCCGCCGTTTTGGTAGAGCATGGAGATTCGCCGGGAAATATTTCCAAGCCCGATGCCCTTTCCGGTCTGTTCGCTCTGCCGAATCTTCTCTTGCAGCGCCGCAAGTTCCTGCGCGTCCATTCCCTTTCCGTTGTCCGCCACCGTCAAAATGAGCCGGTTTTGTTCCTGCCACGCCCGCACCAGAATGCGTCCACCCTCTTCGCAGGACTTCAGCCCGTGGGCAAAGGCATTTTCAATGACCGGCTGCAGCGTGAATGACGGCAGCCGCACCGCCGCCGGGTCGGCGTCGATCTTCTTTTCCACCGTGATGCGGCCATCGAACCGCATCTGCTGCAGATAGATATAGTCCTCGACCCCTTCCAGCTCTTCTTCGAGCGTGATCTCCTGCGCCTTGGTGCGCAGATTGTGCCGGAACATGCTGCCCAGCCGGACGATCATTTCATCGGTCGCGGCGGCGTCCTCCAAGCGGGCCATGCAGGAGATCATGTTCAGGGTGTTGAACAAAAAGTGCGGATTCACCTGACTTTTCAGCACTTCCAGCCGGGTGTGCTCCAAGTCCTTTTCCAGCGCAAGGTTCCGCATCTCTTCGCGGTGCAGGGCATTCAGCGCCGCCACATAGTCCGCCATCGCGTGCTTCATCTGGTTAAAGGTCCCAGTCAGCTGGCCCACCTCGTCGGTCGTTTTCACGGGCAGGTCCTCGCCGGAAAAATCGTTCTCCGCAATGCTGCGGGATGCCTGAACCAGCTGCAGCAGCGGGACCACCACGGTGGAGGTCAGCATTTTCAAAATGAGGGCCATCAGCACCACCGCCGCCGCCAGCATGACGCCGTACAGCCCGGGCAGACGCTGCATCATCTGGGCATGTTCCTGATAGTCCGCGCTCTCCTGTTCCAGTGTGGCCTGTGTCAGCCGCAGGGCGTATTCCGAAAGATAGTCCTGCATGTCCATGATGCGGTACATCTCTTCCACATAGCCGTCCGTCTCCGCCGTCTGCTGCAAAAAGGCGTCCCGGCTCTGCCGATAGCCCGCATAGCCTTGCAGCAGGTTCCATGTCCGGGCGTACCGCTCTTCGCCCAGCTCGGCGTAATCGAAGGGCAGAGCCGCGAGGCTGGCCTCGGCGGCATCGCACGCGGCCGCCAGCTCCTGCGCGTTCTCCTGCGAGGATTCGCGGACGTATCGTTCAAAGGCCCGCGTCTCGGCCTTGAGGGCATCCTGCACGGTGTAGCAGGACGCGTTCTCTTCCAGCACGGTATCAAAGGCGGTCAGGGTCCACTGTCCGATGCCCGCCGCCACCCCGATGGACACCAGCGTGACCAGAAAGATGGCCGCCAAGCCGCTGACGATCTTGGTCCGGAGCGAGATGCCTTTCCGGTCCTGTGTTTTCATCCTGTCTCCCGCCTTTCCTCGACATTTTAATTGTATTATAAGCGCTTTTCGGCCCATTTGCAACGCGGCGGGGGCTTTTCCTGCCGGATGAATTTTTGATTCGTCAAATTCCGCGCGGTATGCTATACTAGAGGGGAAACGAAAACGGAGGAGGGTTTTCCATGTATCGGTTACTGATCGCGGATGACGAGGAAAACATCCGCAACGGCATCGCCCGCAGTCTGCCGTGGCAGGAATGGGGCTACGAGGTCTGTGCGGTCTGCGCGAACGGGCAGGAGGTGCTGGACCAGCTGGATGCGTGCCGCCCGGACGTGGTCCTTTCGGATATCCGGATGCCCGGGATGGACGGCATGGAACTGATGCAGCGGCTGAACCGGGACCACCCGGAGATCAAGATCGTCATTCTGAGCGGCTACAGCGACTTTGAATATCTGAACATGTCCATCAAGAATCATGTGGCGGAGTATCCTGCAGGTCTGCTCGGCGCTGCCCGCTGGGCCGCTGCACCGGCTGCTGTTCCCCTTTGCGGGCGAATCGCTCGTGGCGCTCTACAGCAGCGAAGCGGAAATTTCACTCGAGGAGGTCACTGCGTCCCTGCGGGAGCTGCAGAAGGCGGTCCACGACCAGCTGCGCGTCACCCTGTCGGTGGGCATCAGCAATCTGTGTACCGAACCTGAGATGCTGCCCCAAGCCTACGAACAGGCCGACTGCTGTGCCAAGCAGAGCGCCTTTGCGGGGCAGGAGCAAATTTACCAGTTCCGCCAGCTGAGCAGCGAGCGCCCGGATGACTTGGCCTATTTTGATACCGAGCGGGTCGAAAAAGCCCTTCTGGCGCAGGACTACGAAGCGCTTCGGGCCGAGGTAGACCGGGTGCTCCTGCTTCCCGGCACGGCCAACCATGTCCGGGTCCAGAGCCGGCCCGGCTTTGGCACACGGGTCAGCATCGAGCTGCCGTGGAACACCATCTAAACCCGCAGCGCCCCCTGTCCGCAGGATTTTTCCGGACAGGGGGCGCTGTCTGCAATTTTTCTGCATCCTCATTCGTATCCTGAGTAAATGGACCGAATTTCGTGGAATGAATGGAGGGATAAACATGAGTTACGGCTGGGCCATTCTTTTTACCGTCGCGGCATGGATCGCGGGGAGCTTTCTCGAGGGCCTTCTGGGCGAAGGGACCCATATCCTGTTCGCCATCCTCGTGATGGGCTGCTGCATCATGAAGTTCATCAAGGATCAGAACCACGAATCGCACTGACAGGAGGTTTTACAGATGAAAGGATCGGCTGATTATCGTGCCCTTGCGCGCAATGCTCTGCAGGGGAAATGGAAAACTGCGGTGCTCACAGGGCTTGCCGCCAGCGCACTGGGCGCAAGCATCGTCAACGGAAACACCCCCACGCTCAAATCGCTCACGAATCAGAATCCGACCTCGGACCCGCAGGGATATCTTGCGCTGTTTTCACAGCCCAAAGGCGGAAAGCTGCTTGCGGCTCTGGTGGTCTGCACGCTGGTCTGGGTCCTGCTCACCATCGTCGTGGGCGGTGCTGCGCAACTTGGCTACGCCCGGTTCAACCTGAATCTGGCGGATGGCAAAAACGCCGCGTTTTCTGATCTGCTCTCGCAGAAAGGCCGCCTGTGGGACGGCTTCTGCATGAAATTCCTGCAAGGTCTGTACATCACGCTTTGGAGCCTGTTGTTCCTCATCCCGGGCATCGTGAAATTCTACAGCTACGCCATGACGCCCTACATCATGGCCGAGCACCCCACCCTGACCGCCAACGAAGCCATTACCGAGTCCCGCCGCATCATGGACGGCAACAAGTGGCGGCTGTTCTGCCTGAACTTCAGTTTTATTGGCTGGGAGCTGCTCTGTCTTGTCCCCCTGTGGGCTGGCACTTGGCTCATCGTATCCCTCTTTTCCAGCTGGGAAGCCGTGTGTGTCTCACTCGTCATTTTGATGCTGCTCCCGATGAGCATTGGCTTCTTCTTCCTGCGCCCCTACGAAGAGGCCGCATGGGCGGTCTTTTACCGGGATATCACCGCAATGGAAACTTCTGAACTGCAATAAAAAACCATAAAACAACAGCCAGCGCGGCATGCCTTTTCGGGACGGCAGCGCTGGCTGTTGTTTTGCGGTGCTTTGGGGTACATCTGCATTTTTTGACATTCATGGTCTGTTTTTGATTTATATCAAATTTTGCAGATAAAAGAAAAATTCAGCCTATTTTCATAAATCGTTCACACCGATATACTAAAGCCATCAAAGGCGGAGCGGCCAGCACAGCCGCCGGCAGCTGGCATGGCAGCAGCTGGAATTTTACGCCTTTTTCCACTTTGGCATCAACACCTTCACGAACCGCGAGTGGGGCGACGGGGCTTTCTCCCGCAAGTTCGACTCGCAGGACGAGGACCTTGGAAGTCCGCATCACCTCGGCCCGCGCCGAACCGGCTCTGCGGCTTCTGGCGGTCTATCGTTGAATCCGGAAAGGAGTTTTTGGATATGACACTTCCCATCCTGCGCGTTCTTGATGCCAGCGGGGCCGTTCTGGCACAGGGCGAGGGCGTGCTCTGCTACGAACCGGCCTACGCTCCCGGCGATGTGCTGGAACTCTGTGTTCCCAAGCCCGGGGATTACGTCATCTGCTTGGACGACGCCATGGGCGAAGAGCTGGTCTACTGCCGCGAGACGACCTTCCGGCTGGCCATCCCCTTTGAGGAGGCCCGCATCAGCTACAGCCCCCGCGCCTTTATGGGCGAGATGCACTATCTCAGCGCCCGCGCGGCCACGGCCGTCGAGCGCGAAACCGTCCGCAACCTTGCGCGCAACCGCTACGACCACCACGACAACACCGGCTGTTTCCCCCACGCAAAGGCCAATGTGGAAACGCGGGGCGAATCCGTGTTCGCGGCCCGCAACGCCATCGACGGCGTGATCTATCCCAGCTGTCACGGGCGGTATCCGTTTGAGAGCTGGGGCATCAACCGCGACCCCAATGCCTGTTGGGAGCTGGACTTTGGGCGTCCGGTCCGCGCCGAAACGCTGATCCTGACCACCCGCGCCGATTTCCCCCACGACGCATGGTGGACACAGGCCCGCCTGACCCTTTCCACCGGCGAAGAGCGCATCCTGCCGCTCTCCAAGACCGCCGAGGGCCAGCTGTTCGACCTGAACGGCGTGGTCATCACCGGCCTGAAGCTCGATCAGCTCATCAAGGCCGATGACCCGTCCCCCTTCCCCGCCCTCACGCAGGTCGAAGTCTTTGGTTCCAGCAAGCTCTAATCATCCCCCTCTGCACCCTGCCGGGTCCCTCGGCAGGGTGTTTTTTTGCGGTTTTGGCCCAAAACCGCCCGCTTTCATTCCAAAGAAGAATCGAACAAGATCAAAGATCCATATTTTACAGATGGATCAACTTGTGCTTCAATAAGCGTAGAAAAATATCGTCAGCGACCAAATACGAAAGGATGAGCGGTATGCACATCCATGCAGCGCCCGACGTCCGTGCGCGGAAGATGGACGATCTGGAACTGATGGAAGCCTCCATCGAGCGGGGCGTGCGGGCCATCGTGCTCAAGTCCCACAATGTCCCCACCGCCGACCGCGCCTATCTGGTCAACCGGGTCGCGGCAGAAAAGTACCCGAACGCCAAGTTCACAGCCTTTGGCGGACTGTGCCTGAACCGGCCCGTGGGCGGGCTGAACCCGGACGCTGTGGAAACGTCCCTCAAGCTGGGCGCAAAGGTCATCTGGCTGCCCACCAACACCGCTGAGAACCACTACCGCAAGAACGGCAAGGACCCCTCCAAGGGGGTCGTCGTTACCCGGGACGGCAAGGCTGTGGACGAGCTGCAGGACATCTTCGCCCTCGTCAAGCAGTATGACGCGGTTCTGGCCACCGGCCACATCGGCGCAGAGGAGTGCTTCCCCGTGGTCAAAGCCGCCCGCGCCGCCGGTGTGGAAAAGATCGTCATCACCCACCCGGAGTTCTGGGTGGTCGCCATGGCCAACATGGGCGGCGCGGGCGACCTCGCTGTTCTGGGCGCGGCCAAGCGGATGGACCTGATGGTCTACGCACAAATTTCCTCCCGCATCGGCGGCGCGATCGTCCTGCTCATTGCATCTGTCATGTTCGCGTTCCTGTAAGGGTATGTTCTGGCGCGGTTTGATTCGGGCATGAAGACTGCCCCGGAACACCGGTCCTGAACGTTCCACAAAACAAGGCATAGCAAAACCTCCCTGTGCAGTTTCATCCTGCACGGGGAGGTTTTTGTCGTTGATGTTCTGCTTTTTATAGGGCTATTTGCACACAAATTACAAGGGAAACTTTATGTGCTTGTTAGGCGGTTCGGATCACTGATCGTCTTTTGGGCGGAGAACATCAAAGTATTCCCGCATCAGCTTTTCGTAGGCCCGCTTTACCATTTCCGGCGTGCGCTTTTCGTCATTCGCCGGATGGTCGATAGTCCACTGAACGGCATTCTGGAAGGCATCCGATGCCATGACCACCGCGATAAAATGATCACAGCTTTCCGTCTCTGCGAGTTTCGCCTGTTCGCGGTCGAAGGGAGAGAGGATCGCGCCGCAGCGTGAAATTAAAGTTCCCCCAACGCCGCGTGGAACTTTGCTCAAACCCAGTTCTGCATAATTTGGAAGTGCAGGGATTATCAGGCGTGCATTGTTTCCATAAAAAAATCGGCCTTTGGTGATAGAGTTCTCGCTTAATTTCTCTATAAGGAATTTTCTGCTTCCCTCGTCGATCTCTAACGGGACCCGTTCCAGCGACAAATTCATCAGCAGAAAATCCCCAACCCTTCGAATCGACTTTTTATAGCATTCTCGCGAAGTATTGATCAGTTTTTCGTTCACAGGGATCATGATATTATTCAGCGACGGGTCCTCTTCCGAAGCCTTCTGCAGCTCCTGACAAACCGCATTGACCGCTTCCTGATCGATGCCATTGATATCTTGAAAGCGCTCTTCATTTACAAAGAAAACATTCTCTCCCAGATGCACAACATCCTTGAGCGGAACACTCTGGAGTTCAAATTTTTTCTTTCCACGCTTTATCACCGGTGTTTCGCCTTTTACAAGCGCTTTGATCTGGTCTGCTGTAATTCGCTGTTTTTGTTCCGTGGAACACTCCTGCCAAAATTCGTACAGACCAAATTTACTGCTTCCAAAGGATTCTCCTTTCTGAAGATGATTCAATTCTTCAAAAAGGATTTCGAAATATCGGTTTCGAACATCTGATATCACTTGACAGACCTTATCTTCTCCAACCGATGTCAGTTTCGAACGGCTTAGTTCCAAGCATTCCTTTGTGTCAAGCCCATACACATCCATTTCTGCGTTCAAAAAATCTCTCCCCACGCGCGGTCCATTTCGCACCTGTACCCCTTTGAAACGAATGGAATTTTGGATTCGCATCTCGGGAGAAATTTCAAATTTCACATATACAAATTCCTTTTTATCCCACACTTCCAGTTTCAGATGGTCTTTTTCAAAACGGATCAGATCATCGCCTTTTTCCTGCCATCCATCTTCTTTTCGGAATCCATTGCAGACCGGAAGAGGTTTGCTTAATTTTCGCTGTCCAATCGACGGAACGGTACTTTCAATCGTGATGGGAAACATCGAACGAGGATAACTTTCCTGCACTTCATCCAGTATCATGAGTTCGTTGACACAGTTCTCATTTTTCATCGGATCATATTGAGAAACCCAGTACTCAAATGCACGATTTCCCAGTCGCATATCATCAAACTTCTCCGGCCCCAGCACGACCCGGATCGTTGTGCCGCGGAAGGGGCGCTTTCCGTTTTTCTTGATCTGGAGATAGCCGCCGGTCTGGTTGGAATGCGCCGTTGCGGCCAGCTTTTCTGCGCCGTCGTTCGTCTCGATTTCGAAGCGGTCCACCACCAGAAAGACCGACTGCAATCCGATGCCAAAGCCCGCCGTCGGCCGCAGCCATTTCGGCATCGTTTCGATCTCTTTTTTCAGGGTCTTGGAGCCGGACACGCTGGAGCCCACATTGCACATCCGCTTGAACGTCTCGATGGAAATGCCTGTGCCGCGGTCCTCGATCTCAATGGTCACTGTTCCGACGGCGTCGGTCTGCAAGCGCACCTTGATGGGATAGCTGTTGTAGATCTCCTCATTCAGCTCGTAGGGCTGTAAATTTCGAAGCTGTTCTTCGGTCTTTTCTCCGGTCCACGCCTGATAGGTCCCCGCACAGAGGTCCCGCCACAGCTGGATCTTCGAGGCATCCATTGCATTCTGCAGAAGCTCCCGCAAAAAGACCAGCTTATCCTCGTAAATGCTCGCGCCCTCGATGATCTCAAACGCTTTTTTCTGGGTGATCTCAAACCGAAGTCCGGCCAAACCCTCCGCATCCGGGACCCCGCAGATGCACAGGGAGCAAGCGTTCTTTTCAAAGCGGGGTGCAAAGCCACCGAAGCCCTTCGGGACGATCTCCACCCAGTATTTGGTTAGAAAATCGATCTCATTCTCCAAATAGTCCACGAACCGGCGCGCTTCCAGATAAGACGGCTCATCCGGACAGTCGCTGGAAAACTCGATCTTCTCCGGCGTGATGAGCAGATGGGTCGTGGCTTCGTGTTTTTCGAGATGGGCTTCGGAGGTCTTGGGAAGCCCGCCGATGGCCACCGATGCCGCCGCATTGAACCGCCCGTTGTCCACATCCAGCAGGTCGCCCAGCCGAAGCAGCATGGCCACAAGGCGCGGGTGCGCGTAGTCGGACCCGAAGCCGTCCGTCTCAAACGGCAGCTTCAAAACGCTTTCTTCGTCCGCCGTGTGACACTCGCAGATGACGGCCAGCAGGTCGATCAACCGGCCCTTGACCAAGCCGCTGTGTCCGAGGTCGATTTTCAGTCCCTTGGTAATGCGGTCGATGTAGCGCCGGGACATCGAAGCGTGCTGCCCGCGGAAATAGGACGCATTGATGAGCCGCACGCTGCGGGCCGCTTTGAGGGGCCATACGACGTCCTTCTGCTTGTCCTTTTCCATCTCCCGGAGCCACTCGACGGCCTCGCGCAGGTCCCGGTCCTCGCCCTTGGTCAGCGAGGTCAGATAGTCCTGAAATTCCGGATCGTTCCACGCTTCTTCGATCTCGTCCCACTGTACGACCATGCCCAGATCGTGGGTATAGGCCGCATGAAGGATCAGCCATGTATCCGTCGGCGAGAGGTTCTCCACCCGCTCGCCCAGCAGCATTTCGATCTTGGAAATGATCGCGTCGGCATGGCTCGAATCGTGCAAGCTGTAGTGCGGATAGTTCAACAGAACGGTCTTGAGAATTTCCGTGCAGTTCTTGCGGTTCAGGTTCCAAGTGGAGTAGAGGTTTTGATATTCCTCGTGGCTGTCGCAGTATGCTTTCAGATGCCGGTCCAAACTATAATCGCCCATGGTTCCTCCCTGCGTCGTGCCCGTGTACCGGGCGGTGTGATGTTCTGCCCTGATTATATTCGATTTTTGTCGATTCTTCAAGGATCTCTGCGCATTCTGTTTCAGCGTAAAACAAAAAGGCTGCTGCGCACAACCTCTCCGTCAATGCTTCGCATTGCCACCTCTCCTATCAGGAGAGGCCTTGGCATTGCAGAAAGCTTTCTCTCTTCGCCAGAGGCTCTCCTACTAGGAGAGCTGTCGAGCGAATGCGAGACTGAGAGGTTCATTTTGCAGCAGCCTTCGTTTTATTTTCTGATTACTTCAGCGAGTTCACCAGACGCTGGAATGCCTTCTGCACCCGCTTTGCCACGGTGGCTTCGGTGTAGTAGAAATTGCCGTCCGGCAGCTTGCCGCCCACAGCGGCGGGAGATGCATCATACAGCACCTGCAGATAAGCGTTGACGTCTGCCTTCATCTCGTCGCCGATGCGGTAGACGATGTTGCACTTGGGCAGAGCCTTCTTGGCGATGGCGGTCTTTGCCACGACGCCGACTTCCTCGCAGAGCGCTGCGGTCCCGTCGATGTCACTGTTGGCGGCTTCCACGCTCTTCTGGTAATCCTTCAGGAAGGCGATGACCTCTTCCGGGTGGTCCTCTGCATAGGCGGTGCGGACCACGGTGACGCCGGTGATGAGCTGGGTGTCACAGACCTTGTTCCACTCCTTGGTCAGATCCAGCACCACGCGCAGGTCGCTGTCCTTCATCTGGGCGGCGGTGACGTAGGGCTGGGGCAGAACGGCAATGGCGTCCTTCTTGGTGGCGGCCATCTGGGCAGTGACCTCCGAAGCCTCGCTGTAATACTCGATCTTCACATCCTTGTCGGGGTCCAGACCGTTCTTCTTCAGCAGATAGCGCAGGACGTACTCCGGTGTCGTGCCCTTGCCGGTGGAGAGGATGGTGCGGCCCTTCAGGTCTGCAAAGCTGTGAACAGTGTCACCCTTTTCCACAACGTACAGCACGCCCAGCGTGTTGACGGCCATGACCTGAATGCCGCCGTTGGTTTTCTGATACAGCGTTGCGGCAAGGTTTGCCGGGATGGCGGCGATGTCCACTTCGCCCTTGATGAGCTTGGGGACCACTTCATCTGCCGCGCCGTAGAGCTGCAGGTCGTAGTTCTGGGAAGCCGTACCGTTCTTTTCCATGGCCAGCAGGTTGACCAGACCCATGGTGGTGGGTCCCTTCAGACCCGCCACGCGGACGGTCGTGTTCGTCTTTGCCGATGCGCCGCAAGCCAGCAGACTGACCAGAAGCACCACCGACAACAACAGAGATGTCAGTTTTTTCATCATAGTAATGGATTCCTTCCTCTCTTTTTGTTCCAAAGGTGAACAAAATTGCAAATTTTTTGAAAAACATTTGCTTTACGGGTCCAAGTTTACTATAATAGAGCCAAAAATACCGTTGCGGGCGCAACGGAATTGCAGAGGGGCGGTGAGGGCCCGGGGAAAACCTCACGGAATTGCTATGGAAAGTTACCTGCCACTGTTACAATCGACTTCTCTTTTCACGGGCATCGATGCCGATTCGCTTCGGGCGCTTTTAGGGGAACTGGGGGCCGTCATCCGGACCTATGGCCGGGGCGAAGCCCTTGTTCTGGCCGGCGCACCCAACCGCCGGGTCGGCGTCGTGCTGTCCGGCGGCATCGAAGCCTACCGCCCCGCACCCGGCGGCGCGCGCATCCCCATCACGCGGATGGGCCCGGGCGGGGTGTTCGGCGATGTGCTGGGCGGTTCCAGCTTGGACAGCCCCGTTACCGTGGTGGCATCGTCCAGCTGTGAGGTGCTGCTCTTTCCCTATGAGCGGCTGCTCCTGCCGGACAGCTCGCCCGCCCACCAGAAGCTGCTGCAGAATCTCGTGCGGACCATCAGCGACAAATATTTCCTGCTCTCCCGCCGGGTGGACCTTCTGGTCCTGAAAAGTCTGCGGGCCAAGGTCTGCGCCTATCTGCTCAACGAAGCCGAGCAGCAGGGCAGCATGACGTTCACCATCCCCTTCTCGCGCATCCAGCTGGCCGATTACCTCAACTGCGACCGCAGCGCCCTCTCGCGGGAGCTGAGCCTGATGCAGCGGGACGGCCTTCTGGACACTTACCGCTCCAGCTTCAAACTGCTGCAGCCGGACGCTCTGCGGCAGATGATTTTATAAAAGAGGTATCACTCCATGTCCAAACCCATTCTCTGGATCGTCATCCCCTGCTACAACGAGGAAAAGGTCCTGCCCATCACAGCCCCCATGTTTCTGGAAAAGGTTCGTTCGCTGGCCGCGAAGGGGCTGGTCAGCGACAAGAGCCGGGTGCTGTTCGTCAACGACGGCTCCCGGGATGCCACTTGGGACCTCATCTGCCAGTTCGCGCGGGAGGATGAACACTTCATCGGCATCTCCCAGAGCCGGAACCGCGGCCACCAGAACGCCGTTCTGGCCGGTCTGATGGAAGCCCGCGCCAACGACTGCGACATCACTATCTCCATCGACTGCGACGGTCAGGACGACATCAACGCCATGGACGAGATGGTGCAGAAATATCTGGACGGGGCCGAGGTCGTCTACGGCGTCCGGAGCCGCCGCGACACCGACACCTTCTTCAAGCGGTTCACCGCTGAGGGGTTCTACCACCTGATGAACGCGCTGGGCGCAGACATCGTGTTCAACCACGCCGACTACCGGCTCATCAGCGCCCGGGTGCTGGACAGCTTCGCGGATTACAAGGAAGTCAACATCTTCCTGCGCGGCATGGTCCCGCTTGTGGGTTTCCCGAGCGCGACCGTCAGCTACGAGCGGCATGAGCGTCTGGCCGGTGAGAGCCACTATCCCCTGAGCAAGATGCTGGCGCTGGCCTTCGACGGCATCACGAGCCTGTCCAACAAGCCCATCCGGCTCATCACCGGCGCGGGCATCGTTGTCAGCATCATCAGCTTCATCGGCGTCATCTGGGCCATCGTACAGGCGTTGATGGGCAGCGTCGTGGCCGGCTGGGCCTCCACCATCTGCATCGTCTGCTTCATGGGCGGCGTGCAGCTGCTGTGTCTGGGCGTCATCGGCGAGTACATCGGAAAAATCTACTTAGAAACCAAGGCCCGACCCCGCTATATCATCAGCGAACGCACCTGGGAAGCGCCTCAGAAATAGCAAAAAGCACCGGTTTTCCGGTGCTTTTGGCGTCTTCAGAACAAATCCAGCATACTGTCCAGGTACATTTCCTCCCGGAGGGGAAGCTGGTACTCCGGCTTTGTCAGATAATAGAGGATAAATTCCAGCAGCATGGCACTGCCCAGGCCCCGACCCTCGATCTTAAACTGAGAAAAGCCCATGGGAAGATAGGTTTCCCAGATATCCCGGATGCCGATAAAGGCCGGGTTTTTCATGGCGGCGGAAAACCGGTAGCCCTTCTCCCCCTCCGGCGCGGCGCAGATGTGGTCGGGGCAGTGCTCTCCCAGATTTTTCCGGCTCACATTCTCATAGCACGCCTTCCGCTCCCGGCAGCCGGGCCAGCAGCACTCGTTGCACAGAAATTCCACCTTCCGCTTTTCTTTCAGCCCAGCCAGCCGGTCAAAGACCTTATTCAGCCGGAAATCCGGCACCACATACCGGAAGTCCGGGCGTTCCGTCTCCGCCGCCAGGTCTTCAAAATCCGTCAGCACCTTGGTGGTGGAGGACACAAAATAGAAATTCGGATACTTCTCCTTCAGATAGTCCAGCAGCAGCTCCGAGTGGACAATGACCCCATTTCCCGGTTCCGCCCCGAAAAGCGCGCACAGCCGATTGCATTTCGGGTCTTTCAGGTGCTCCGGGCAAAGGAGGCTGTTGCTGAAGGTCAGCCGGGCGGAAAGGCCGTATTCTTCCGTCAGTGCCAGCACCTGCCGGGGATCGGCATTGCCGGTGCTCACCCGGCCTCCTGCCCAGAGGCAGTCCGCCGGCGCCCCATAGAGAGAGCCGATTTGACACCAATCGTAGAAATATTCTGTCTTTTCCCGATAAGTAGGAAGAAACTTCCGATAAAAGTCGTAAAATTCAAACAGTCCCGGCAAATGATACACTGCCTTCTCCATGGCAAATCCCTCCCTTTTTCCTATTATACGTCAATTTCTCCCAGGGGTAAATCCCGAAATGCGGTTTTTCTCCTTCCATTTTGCGGCAGAAGGTGGTATGATAGGGGGTGGAAATGATTTTGAAGGAGAGGCTGCGATGCTTCTGAATATGGAAAGTGTCTGTAAAACCTACGGGGATCGGGCGCTTCTGGATCATGTGAGCTTTTATATGAAATCAGGAGACCGGGTGGGTATCGTCGGTGTCAACGGCTGCGGCAAATCCACATTCCTCCGACTGGCCGCCGGGGTAGAATCCCCGGATGAGGGCACCGTCAGCTACGACCCCAACGTCCGCCTGGGATATCTGCCCCAGAACCCGGCCTTCGACCCGGAAAACACGGTTATGGCGCAGGTGGAGGCGGGTCTTGACCCCACTGCCCGGGAAATCGCCCGGTATGAGGCGGTGGAAATTCTCACCCGGCTGGGCATTGAAGACGTGAATCAAAAAATGGGCACTCTGTCCGGCGGTCAGCGCAAGCGGGTAGCACTGGCTTCCACCCTGGTGCATCCGGCGGATCTGCTTCTGCTGGACGAGCCCACCAACCATCTGGACGCGGAGATGATCGGCTGGTTGGAAAATTATCTGCAAGGCTTCTCCGGCGGCATTCTTCTCGTCACCCACGATCGGTATTTTCTGGAACGGGTGGCTCAGAAAACTATGGAGGTCAGCTTCGGAAAGTGCTACCTTTACGACGGCGGCTACTCGGCCTACCTGGACGGCAAAGCCCGGCGGGAGGAAATGGATGCCGCCGGTGAGCGCAAGCGGCAGACCACCCTGCGCCAGGAGCTTCAATGGGTACTGCAAGGCCCCTGCGCCCGGGGCACCAAAAGCCGGGAGCGTCTGGAACGGTACGAAAAGCTGAAGGCCGCTCAGCCCCCTCAGACGGAAGGCTCCCTGGCACCCATCCAGGCTCTGTCCTCCCGGCTGGGAAAGAAAACCGTGGAGCTGCAAGGGGTCACCAAGTCCTTTGGCGGAAAATGCGTGCTGAAAAACTTCGATTTTCTGCTTCAGCGCACAGACCGGGTGGGCATCGTCGGCGGCAATGGCGCTGGAAAATCCACCCTATTAAACCTGATTGCGGGATACATTACCCCGGATTCCGGCACGGTGACCCTGGGCGAGACGGTAAAGCTGGGCTACTTCTCCCAGCACGCCCAGGAGATGAACCCGAATCTCACCGCCCTGCAATACGTCAAGGAATTCGGCGACCGGATTGAGACTCCGGAGGGCGTGCTCACCGCCTCCAAGCTCATGGAAAATTTCCTCTTCTCCGGCCCCATGCAGCACCGGCTTATCAGCCGGCTTTCCGGCGGCGAGAAGCGGCGGCTGTTCCTGTTGGGGATTCTGGCCTCGGCCCCCAACGTGCTTCTGCTGGACGAGCCTACCAACGACCTGGACATTCCCACCATGACGGTGCTGGAAAATTATCTGCAAAGCTTCCCCGGAGCCATCATTGCCGTGTCCCACGACCGGTATTTCCTGGATAAGCTGTGCAATCGGATTTTCGCCGTGGAAAAGGACGGGCAGGTGCGCCAGTACCCCGGAGGCTACACCGACTATCTCCAAAGTCTGGACATCCCCCGGGAAAAGAAGGTCAAGGCCGCCCCGGAGGTTTCCCGTCCGAAGCCCAAAAAGCTCAAATTCTCCTACAAGGAGCAGCGGGAATTTGAAACCATTGACGCTGACATTGCCGCCTTGGAGTCGAAAATTTCCGAAAACAAGCGACAGCAGGATATCGATGGAGCGGATTACGAAAAGCTCCAGGCGCTCATGGCCGAGCAATCTCAGCTGGAAGCCCAGCTGGAAGCAAAAGAAGAACGCTGGATGTACCTGACCGATCTGGCGGAACGGATCGCAAAGGGCGAATACAGTGAAATATGAGAAAGGGTAATACTATGAAACTGCTGGTAATCAACCCCGGCTCCACCTCCACCAAGGTGAGCTATTTTGAGGACGAGAAAAACGTCTACACCGAGTCCATCTTCCACGATGCCCCGGAGCTGCTGAAGTATCCCACCACCAACGATCAGCTGCCCATGCGGATGCAGGTGATTGTGGATTTTCTGGCGCATCACGGCATGACCCCGGCGGACATGGACGTATTCGTAGGCCGGGGCGGCTGCGCCTATTCCCAGGCTTCCGGGGTTATGGAAATCGATAGGAAACTGGTAGAAGATACCGCCGCGGACAAGGGCGGCTCCGATCACCCGGCGAAGCTTGGCGTTATGCTGGCCTATGAACTGGGCAAGCGGTACGGCAAGCCCATGTACACCGTGAACCCCACCAATGTGGACGAGCTTTGCGACTACGCCCGGCTGACGGGCATTGCCGGGCTTTACCGCCGGGCTCAGACCCATGTGCTGAACCAGAAGGGCATTGCCGCCATCCACGCCAAGAAGCTGGGACGGCGGTATGAGGATATGAATCTCATCGTCTGCCATGTGGACGGCGGCATTACCGTCACCGCCCATAAGCTTGGCAAAATGATCGACAGCACCGAAGGTGCCGGCGGCGACGGCCCCTTCACCCCCACCCGTCTGGGTTCCATTCCCATCATGGAGGTGCTCCAATATCTGGACGCAGGCCATACCACCTCCGAAATGCGGGCTATGCTCTCCCGCTCCGGCGGTTTTGTCAGCCACTTCGGCACCTCCGATGCGGACAAGGTTCACGCTCTGGTAGAATCCGGTGACCCCAAGGCCTGCACCGTCTGGGGCGCCATGACTTATCAACTGTGCAAATCCATCGGTGCCGCCGCTGCGGTGCTGGAGGGCAAGGTGGACGGAATTCTGCTTACCGGCGGGCTTATGCGCTTCCAGGATATTCTGGACGGCGTTCAGCAGCGGTGCGGCTGGATTGCCCCCATCGCCGTCTATCCCGGCGAATGCGAACAAGAGGCCATGGCCGACGCGGTGCTGGAAGTGCTCCACGGAACCCGGCAGGCAAATCATTACACCGGCGTTCCGGTGTTCCAGGGGTTCCCCTGGGAGAAATGAAAAGCGAAGCCGGGTCGTATGACCCGGCTTTTCCGCACAATATACCCTTACAAAATCCCAACCTGGGCAAGGCTCACCCAGATGAGCACCCCGCCGATCAGGAAGGACAAAATGGACACCAGATGTCCCAGATACTGATTGATAAGGATGGCCACGAAGTTGAACAGACCCACGCCGAAAATCATGGAGCCTACCAGCCCCAGAAGGAGCCAGCCGTTTTCTTCCTCCTCCCAGGTGACCCAGCCGAACAGCAGCATGGGCATCATAAAGAGGGCAACCCCGAAAACCACCAGGAAAACATAGCCCACCGGGTGTTTTTCCTTGAACCGGGCGTCGGAGGCCACGTTGAAATAGGCAGAGGCTCCCTTCGGCGGCAGCCAGAGATTCTTCTTTTTGGACTTCTTTTTCTTTCCCATATCTGCTTCTCCCGAATGGCTGAATGCGCCCCAATATTTTCATTTTACCACGGTTCTCCCCTTTCGTCCATGCTCATTTCCGCCAAGGTTTGGGGCGCATTCTTATGCACCATCCCATCTTGCAATTTCCCGAATCTTCGGCTATGATAAAGGCACAAAAGGAGTGAGTCCCATGTACTAAGAAATCTCCCAAACCATAGAAAGCGAGGTTAACCACCGATGGAACCCACCTACGAAGAGAAATAGCCCTCGATGAACGCAGTGGTTAGGCAGATTCATCGAGGGTTATTTCTTGTCTTGACAGACCCGATGGGGTTTGCTACAATACCCGAAAATCAAGGAGGAAACTACCATGATTCCCTACGAAAAGCTCTCCAAAAAGGAGAAACGGAAGCTGGATGCCGCCAAACGGAATACCTGGGGCAGCCTGAACCCGGTGACCCGGAAGCCCGCCAGCAGCAAGGCCTACAATCGAAGCAAAGCCCGGAATTGGAAGCGTGAGATTCACGAAACCAATTCCGGACTTTTTGTTTTTCAGCAGGCCAGATAGATAAAATCGTAGGGATCCAGCCAACAACTTCCGGCAAAGCCACTCAAAGCAATCTAAAACGTCCTGAGCACTTCCGGCGGTGCGGCCGGGGGATTCTTAAGGGGGCGGCTTTTCGGCAGCGCCCCTTAAGCCGGCTTCTTATCAATGTTCTTGCCGGGACAAGAACATTGCCTCCGGAGGAACCAGAGCCGTAAGTTTTCTGCAAAGTATGAAATGATTGGCCCTCATCCGTCACGGCTACGCCGTGCCACCTTCCCCCCAAGGGAAGGCAGGGGATACGGATTGTGACCGGAGGGAATCCTTGAAAAGGGCCACACCAGTCTGCGGGCTGGTTCGCAATGACACGGTTGTTTGACAATCTCAGCAATATTCAGGCATTCCGGAACCGGGACAGGAAGTCCTTGGTCTCCTGCTTCTGGGGATTGCCGAAGATGTCGGCGGGCACGCCCTCCTCGCAGATGACGCCCTGGTTCATGTACACCACATGGTTGCTCACGTCCCGGGCAAAGGCCATCTCGTGGGTCACCACCAGCATGGTCATACCCTCCTGGGCAAGGGAGCGCATGACGCTGAGCACCTCGCCCACCATTTCCGGATCCAGGGCGGAGGTAGGCTCGTCGAAGAGCAGCACCTCCGGATCCATGGCCAGCGCCCGGGCAATGGCCACCCGCTGCTTCTGGCCGCCGGAAATCTGCCGGGGCTTGGCGTTGATGTAGGGGGTCATGCCTACCTTCTCCAGATAGAGCATGGCGTGATCTTTCGCTTCCGCCCGACCCCGCTTCAGAACCTGCACCTGACCCACAATGCAGTTTTCCAGCACGGTCATATTGTTGAACAGGTTGAAAGACTGGAATACCATGCCCACATGGGAGCGGTAGGAGGGTGCGTCAAAGCCCTTGGCTACCACGTTCTTGCCGTGGTAGAGAATTTCTCCGGAGGTGGGAGTCTCCAATAGATTGATGCACCGAAGGAGCGTAGATTTGCCGGAACCGGAGGCACCGATGATGGAGGTCACGTCTCCCTTGTTCACGGTAAAGTCAATGTCCCGGAGCACCTCATGGGTGCCGAAGCTCTTGGACAGGTGGTTTACCTGCAAAATCAGTTCGTCCATATCAGCGTTCCCCCCTGTTTCTTCCGTGTGCCACATTCTGATATTCCCTGCTCTGCTCGTCGAAGGGCGTACCCTTGTCCGGATGGTTGTAGGTTCCGGCGGTCATGGTCAGCGAATCCACCTGAACCAGCTCATAGTCGCTGTCGCCGTCCATTTTCTTCTCCAGCCAGCGCAGCAGGAAGGAGGCGGCCAGGGTCATGCACAGATAGCCTGCCATTTCCACAGTGGCAGAGGGGAAGTACAGGTAGCTGGCGCCCACTGCCGCCCGGTGAGAGGAAAAGAAGTCCGGGAAGCCGATGATGAACATGACGGAGGTATCCTTCACGTTGATGATGAAGTTATTGCCGATCTGGGGCATGATGTTCCGCAAAGCCTGGGGCAGAATCACATGGAGCATGGTCTGGACATGGTTCATGCCGATGGCCTTGGCGCCCTCGGTCTGACCCGGGTCAATGGAAATAATGCCGCCCCGGACGGATTCGGCCATGTAAGCGCCGGTGTTGATGGAAACAACCAGAATGGCCGCCACCCAGATGTTGGTGAACTTCATGGTATTGTTGGTGAAATAGGGCAGTCCGTAGTACAGGAACACGGCCTGGAGCACCATGGGAGTGCCCCGGAAAACCTCCACATACACCCGAACAATGATTCGGACGATTTTCAGCAGAACCCGCTTTGGCATGGGGTCCCGGTCGGAGCAGGGAATGGTGTTCAGAATGCCGCAGATAAAGCCGATGACGCAGCCGATGGCAGTGGCGACCAGCGCAAGCACCAGGGTGTTGCGCATACCGGTGAGATAAGGCCCGCCGTATTTCGACCACAGCTTTACGATATCGGCACCGAGTTGGGTGAATTTTTCCATGGTGCTTTCTCCTTACAATAATATAAATATATATAGGCGCTGGGCAAGGCGAGAGGTACGTTCCTCCCGCCTTGGCTGCTTTTAGGGAAGCTCTGAACAAATCGGCAAGAGCTGGGAGCGAGAGATTTTTCTCTAGCCGAAGGGTTCAAAAGTGGAGGAATACTGTATGTATTTCCCACTTTTGAAGCTGCACGGATAGGGAAAAAGATCCGCTATCCAGCCGCAGACGATTTATTCAGAGTTTCCTTAGGTTTATTCAGGAAAGCCGCCGCGGAAACCGCGGCGGCTTTTGCAATCAGAAGGAGGAATCCCAATGGAACCGGTCGTAGAGCGCTTCTTGCGCTATGTTTCCTTTGACACCCAGTCCGACGAATATTCCGACAGCTGCCCCTCCACAGATAAGCAGAAGCGATTGGGAGCTGCGCTGGTGACGGAAATGCGGGAAATGGGAATCGGCGATGCCCGGATGGACGAGCAGGGCTATGTCTACGGCAGCATTCCCGGCGACCCTGACTTGCCTGCCATCGGGCTTATTGCCCATATGGACACCTCACCGGACGCCAGCGGTGCGAACATCCGACCGAAGATTCTGGAGTACACCGGCGAGGATCTGTGCCTGAACGCCGAAAAAGGAATCTACCTTCGGAAAAGTGACTATCCGGCTCTTCGGAATCATGTGGGCAAGCACCTGATCGTCACCGATGGCACTACCCTTTTAGGGGCGGACGACAAGGCGGGCATTGCCGAAATCCTCACTGCGGCAGAAGAAATCCTTCGCCGGGGCGGTCGTCACGCAACCATGAAAATCGCGTTTACCCCGGATGAGGAAATCGGCCGCGGCGCAGACGGCTTTGACGTGGCCGGGTTCGGCGCGGACTACGCCTACACCGCCGACGGCGGCCCGGTGGGGGAGATCGAGTACGAAAATTTCAACGCCGCCGGTGCTGAGGTGACTTTCACCGGACGGAACATCCATCCGGGCTCGGCGAAAAACGCCATGGTGAATTCTCAGTATCTGGCCATGGAGTTCCAGAGCCTGCTGCCCGTCCATCAGCGGCCTGAAGCCACAGAAGGATATGAGGGATTCTTCCATCTGACGGAAATGTCCGGTACCGTGGAGGAAAGTCACCTTCACTATATCATCCGGGATCACGACTGGGCAAAATTTACCGAAAAGAAGGCGATGATGGAAGCCGCCGCAGACTTTCTGAACGCCAAATACGGCAAGGGTACGGTTCAGCTGACCATCCGGGACAGCTATTATAACATGCGTAGCCGGATTGAGCCGGTGATGTTCATTGTGGAGCGGGCGAAGAACGCCATGGCGGCGGTTGGGATGACTCCCAGAGAGGTTCCCATCCGGGGCGGTACCGATGGGGCGCGGCTTAGCTTTATGGGTCTGCCTTGCCCGAACCTGTGCACCGGCGGGGAGAATTACCACGGCCGATTTGAGTATATTCCGGTGGAGGATATGACACTTTGCGTGAAAATGCTGGTGAAAATCCTCACAAACTTTGAATAAACGCAAAAAACCGGAGCGGCTATGCCACTCCGGTTTTTTGGTTGTTTATTCGGCGAAATCCGCTTCCTCCGCCACGGGCTCGTGAGGCGCGGGAGCCTCGGCGGCGGGCTTGTCCTCGGCAGGAGCCTCAGCAGCGGGAGCTTCCACAGGAACCTCCACGGCGGCAGGTTCTTCGGCGGTCTCATCAGGAGCCGCGGTATCCGGCTCTTCCTCGCAGGCAGGGCACTTGGGCAGGGAAGCCAGAACCTTTTTCGCCCAAGTAGTGATCTGCTCACCGTAGGTGGCAACAACATAGACGGCACCGGCTACGGCAGCCAGGGCAGCCAGAATCTTAACGATGGTATTCAGTGTTTTCATATGGCACAACCTCCATAATGTAATCTCCCTATATTATAACCGGCATAGGGGGAAAAAGCAAGGAACAAAAACAAATAATTTGTAAATTAGCGGGCAGAAGGGGCCTTAAACATAGCCGTACATGCCCCGGACGCTGACTTCCCCGGAGTTGACGGCCTCGGTGTGCCCGTCCGGGAAGCGGACGACCAGAGCACCGTCTTCGTCAATGTCCTGGGCAAGGCCATGCCGAATCTCCTCGCCCCGCACCAGAGAAACCTCTTGCCCCAGGGTGATGCAGTCGCGTCGGTACCGGGTCATGATCTGAGCCTTGCGGGGCAGAAGATCGGCGCTCATCCGGTGGAGGGCTTCCAGCTCGGCAGCGGCCAGACGGGCCCGGTCAACGGGAGCGCCGGTGACCATGGCAAGAGAACCGGCAACTGTGCGGATTTCTTCCGGAAAATCGGCTTCCCGCTGGCAGCAGTTGATGCCGATGCCGATAATGGCGTAGTCCACATTCCCTTTTTCATCCAGCCGAAGCTCCGTTAGGATGCCCCCCAGCTTCCGACGGCCGGAAACCAGATCGTTTGTCCACTTGATGCCCGGGCGGAACCCGGCGGCTTTTTCGATGGCATCACACATGGCAACGCCCACGGCGCAGGTCAGGTGCATAAGATCGGCAGGAGGGCACTCCGGGCGCAGGAGCATACTCAGGTAAATGCCTACCCCCGGGGGAGACAGAAAACTCCGTCCCCGGCGGCCGTGGCCTCCGGTCTGGTGGTCGGTAATCACCGCCGTACCGTGGGGGGCTCCCTGGGCGGCCAGAATTTTCAGCCGGTCGTTGGTGGAGTCCACCTCCGGCAGATAGTGAACCCGATCCCGCCAAGGGTATTCGGGGGAGAGCGCGTTCAAAATTGCTTGTTCCATATCAGTCGATGTCCTTCAGAACTTCCTCCGGCGGGCGATCCAGAATTTCCGGGTGCGCCAGAATCCGCTTGTAGTGCTTGAAGAAGGCGGCATAGTAATAGCCGTCCACAATCCGCTCGTCCAGGGTAAACTTCACATCCACATATTTGCGCTGTACTACACTGCCGTCCTCGGTGATTTCGTAGGCTCGCCGCTTCATGCCGAAGGCACCGAATACCGGCAGGTTGCCGAAGTCATACAGATGGTGGTAAACGGGCGGAATGCCAAGACTGCCCATGGAGGTGAAGAACAGGCTTCCGTGGAAGGGGCTGACCTCCAGCAGAAAGCCGGGGAGCAGGCCAAAGTAATCCAAAGTTTTCAGAAGCCATACCGCGAATTTCAGAAACACCCCGGGAATCAGGGTCAGTGCTCCGGCGGTGGCATCGAAGTCGCTGTCCAGAGAGGATGTGTTTTTTACACTGTCAACGGCTGCCTGGTACTTGTTGTAAACGTCCTGGGCGGTATCCGTGGGCTTCAGGTGCACTTTAATCACCGTGTCCGGGGAATCCGCCCGCATTTCCTTTTTAATGGTCATGCAGTACTGAATGTCGTCTCCCCGGGAGTAGACCTTCTGGCCGGAAATGAACCGGTTCAGCCCGGGGAACCGGCAAAGGGAGCGGACGTAGCAGGCCAGCAGCACATGGGTAATGCCGAAACTGGTCAGGCCTTCCCGCCGCTTCTGGCGGATGTAGCGGTCAATCTGGCTGATTTCAATGGAATCGGAGAACAGATTGTCGGAGGTGTTTCGGGTGACCATGATGTAGGGGGAAACCTGAGCCATGGCGGGCAGGGTGCGGATTCTTCTTCCATCGGGTCGATCGCCCCAGGTGGGGTGATATTCCTCGGCAGGATGAACCCGGACGGCAAGACAGGTAAGAATTACGCCGGTCAGTGCCAGAAAATCCGCGGCGCAGTCCTTATAGGCTTCCAGATCTCCGGACAGAATCCCTCTGCGGTAGAAGTACAGCAGAATTCCCATGGGAACGCAGACCATCGGCAGCAGGAAGAACAGCCCCCGGTGTCCGGCGGTGATGTCCGTGTAGCTCACGGCAAAGAAAATCAGCGCAACCCAGAACAGCCAGGTCATCATTCTGCCGCTGACATTGCCGGAAATCCAGAGCCCGGCGTAGAGGCACATCATCCAGACGGGAATGGCGGTTTTGTAGAACTGGTTTTCTCCGTTCAGCAGAGCGATGAGCGCAAACAGCGTGGTAGCCCCGATTGGCAGAACGATTTGACACCACACGAAGCTGCCATCCCCGGACCCTTTCAAACCGGAGAAAGCAATGCGGGTCACTGCCGAGGCTGCCATGCACAGCGTCATCAGCCAGATCAGCACGTTTTTACGGCTGACATACAAATGCAGATTCTTTTTCATACACACATAATATATCAAAAACCGGGAAGAATTGCAATAAAAAAAGCAGGGCGTGCCCTGCTTTTTTGAAGAACTATAGGTTGGCAATGGCAGCCATATATTCAGGCGTAGTGCCGCAGCAGCCGCCGAGCATGGTGGCTCCGTTTTCCTTGCACTTTGCCATAATGTCCGCAAACTCCGCCGGAGTCTGGGAATATACCGCTACGCCGTCGCTGCCGATGGTGGGAATGCCCGCGTTTGGCTTGCAGATCAGGGGGATTTTCACGCAGCGGCGGAGTTTGGTCACAAGATAGGGGGTCATCATGTCCGCACTGACGCAGTTGAAGCCCACGGCCACTGCCCCGGATTCCTCCAGAGATTTCAGAGCCGCTCCGGCGTCGGCTCCGGAGAACAGGGAGCCGTCGGGCTGCATAGTGAAGGAATACATGGCGGCGTCCGCCCCCTCCAGCTCGGCGGCGCAGAGAATGGCCTCCGCCTCCTGCTGATAGAGGAGCGTTTCACCGATGAGCAAGTCCGCGCCGCCGGCGATCAGACCGTGAATCTGGCGGCGATAGTTTTCCACCATCAGGTCGAAGGCCTCCGCGTCCCAGCTGTCGCAGAAATTGGCCAAGGTGGTCAGATCTCCCGCAATCAGGCAGCCTGGGGCGGCAGACCGGGACAGGGCGACCAGAGCCTCGTTGATGGCTTCCGTCTGACCGTCCAGCCCAAAGCGTTTCAGGGCGATGGGCTGAGCCTGGAAGGTAGGGGCGTAGATAATCTGACAGCCCGCCTCAGCGTAGGCACGCTGGAGCGCCACCAGAGGCTCCGGATTGGCAAGAATCCATTCCTCCGAGCAGCAGCCCTTGGGCATACCGGAATTTCGCAGATTGGAGCCGGTGGCACCGTCCAGAATGTGGACGCCTCCGGCAATTTTTTCTTGCAGCTGTTGCCTTGTCAGCATGGTTATCCCTCGCAGTTCTAGTTTCTTAGGGCGTATTATAAAGGAAACGGAAGGAAAATGCAAGTGCATTGACGATTTCGATTTTTTCTGATAGGATAAGGAAAATGATAGGAAGGAGCCGGAAGTATGAAGAAATCCGTATTGCAGGCCTATGCCCGGCTGATCGTCCGCTGCGGCGTGAATGTTCAGCCCGGCCAGGAGGTTATGATTTACGCGGGGCTCGACCAGCCGGAGTTTGTGGAGCTGGTTGTCAAAGAGGCCTACGCAGCCAAAGCCAAAAAGGTGATTGTGGAGTGGAGCTATCAGCCCTTGGAAAAGCTTCATCTGCGCCATCAGTCCCTGAAAACTCTGGGCACGGTGGAAGCCTGGGAGCGGGAGCGGCAGGAGCACATGTGTCAGGTACTCCCGGCAAGAATTTATCTGGAATCCGATGACCCGGACGGTCTGAAGGGCATGAATCTGAATAAGGCCGCCAAGGCCAGGCAATTGCGTTATCCCATTCTGAAGCCCTACCGGGATCGGCGGGAAAACCGGGATCAGTGGTGCATCGCGGCGGTGCCCGGAAAGAAGTGGGCGAAGAAGGTGTTTCCGGGCCTTCGAACCGGCGCAGCGGTGGAAAAGCTCTGGCAGGCTATCCTCAGCGCCTCCCGGGTGACGGAAGACCCCATTGCCGCATGGGAAGCCCATAACGCCGACCTGAAAGCCCGCTGCGCCTACCTGAACGGTCTGCATATTCGTTCTTTGCACTACCGGGCGGACAACGGCACGGATCTGACCGTGGAGATGATTCCCCAGGCTCGCTGGTGCGGAGGACGGGAGGACAGCCTCCAAGGCGTTTCCTTCAACCCGAACATTCCTTCCGAGGAATGCTTCATTTCCCCCATGCGGGGTAGGGCAGAGGGAATTGTGTATGCTACCAAGCCCCTGAGCTATCAGGGTCAGCTCATTGAGGACTTCTGGTTCCGTTTTGAAAAGGGGAAAGTGGTGGAATCCGGAGCCCGGACGGGGGAGACTCTGCTGCAAACCATGATTGCCATGGACGAGGGCGCGGCTTACCTGGGCGAGTGCGCCCTGGTTCCCCAGCACAGCCCCATCGCCGAAATGGGCTTCCTGTTCTATAACACCCTTTTTGACGAGAATGCCGCCTGTCATCTGGCGCTGGGCTGCGGCTTTGCCGATACCATTGAAAATTTCCAGAACCGCTCGCTGGACGAATGCCGGGAACTGGGCGTCAATGACTCTATGATTCACGAGGATTTCATGATCGGCTGCGACAGCTTGGACATCGATGCCATTTGCGAAAACGGTCAGGTGATGCCGGTTTTTCGAAAGGGAAACTGGGCATTTTAAGATGCCGACAACTTTTTTCAAAATTCCAAAAATAATGCTTGCATTCTTCCCGGCAATGTGATATGATATCCGGGCGATTGAAGATTGCTTAGGGTGCTTTGTGCCCTTTAACTGATACGAAAGAGGTGAACGAAATGAAGGAAGGTATCCATCCCAAGTACGAACAGACCACTATCCGCTGTGCCTGCGGCAATGTCTTTACGACCGGTTCTACCAAGAAGGACATTCGTGTTGAGATCTGCTCCAAGTGCCACCCTTTCTATACCGGCAAGCAGAAGCTGGTTGACACCGGTGGACGGGTTGATCGCTTCAACAAGCGTTTTGGCTTGAAGTAAGAGCAGAAAATTCCGCACTACGGATTCGTGGTGCGGATTTTTTGTTTTTCTTGCGAAAAACAGTTGTCCCCGGGCGGGCGGATGTGCTATACTAAACGATAATGAATGATGCTTCGGAGGAACCTATGGAAGAAAAATTTGAAACCGCCGTCCAGGAGCGGGCGGTGCTGGTGGGACTGAACGCGGACTGCTTTTCCGAGGAACAGACCGCCACGGAGGAATCCCTGAAGGAATTGGAGGATCTGCTGGAAACCGCCGGAGGCTTCTGCACCGGCAAAGTGCTCCAGAACCGGCATACTCCGGATTCCCACAGCTTCATCGGCGAGGGCAAAGCTCAGGAGATCCGGATGCTGGCGGAGGCCACCCAGTCCACCATGGTGATTTTTGACAACGAGCTGTCCCCCGGAAATATCCGGGCACTGGAGGAGATCATCGGCGTGACGGTCATCGATCGCAGCGCGCTGATTCTGGATATTTTCGCCCAACGGGCAAAGACCAAGGAAGGTCGGCTCCAGGTGGAGCTTGCCCAGTACAAGTATCTGCTGCCCCGGCTTTCCGGTATGGGCGCCAGCCTGTCCCGACAGGGCGGCGGCATCGGCACCCGGGGCCCCGGCGAGACCAAGCTGGAATCCGACCGGCGGCATATCCGGGAGCGGATCACCCGGCTGGAAGAAGAATTGGAACAGGTGCGCAAGGTGCGGGCCGTCCAGCGGGAGCGGCGGATGAAGAATTCCATTCCTGTGGTTGCCATTGTGGGCTACACCAACGCGGGAAAATCTACCCTACTGAATCAGCTGACCAACGCGGGAATCCCCGCCAACAACCGTCTGTTCGATACCCTGGACACCACCTCCCGGCAGCTGACGGTGTCCGATAATCTGGACGTGATTCTGTCCGATACCGTGGGCTTTATTTCCAAGCTGCCCCACCATCTGGTGAACGCTTTCCACGCCACCCTGGAGGAGCTGGAATACGCCGACCTGTTGCTTCACGTCATTGACGCTTCCGATCCGAACCTGGAAAAGCATGTGGCCGTGGTGGACAGGCTCATTGCCCAGCTGGCAAAGCCCGGCACTCCGGTGCTTAAGTGCTACAACAAGGCTGACCTGGTCTACTCTGAGGATATCCCCAAGGGAAAGGACATTGTGGCCATTTCCGCCAAGCGGGGGAAAAATATGGATGGCCTTCTGAAGGCCATCGAGAAGGCTCTGGGTCATTCCCGGCATCATGTGATTCTGCGCTTCCCCTACGACAAGGGCGGCATGGTGGAGACCCTCCACGACAACGCCCAGGTCAAGAAAGTGGAATACACGGAGGCCGGCATCGAGGTGGAGACGGTTCTCGACCCCATTCTCTACGGAAGACTAGCGCAGTACATTGTGAAGGAGTGCTGAGCCCTTGGACGAGTATCTTGTCCCGAGTGAATACGGCGAAGACGAGTTTATCGAGAAGAAGTCCCGGTTTATCGGTCGAATCTGGCCGGTGGAGACGGAAGAAGAGGCGCTTGCCCGGATTCAGGAGATGAAAAAAAAGCACTACGACGCCACCCACAACTGCTGGGCTTACATCATCCGGGACGGTGCCGTCCGATTTTCCGACGACGGAGAGCCGGGAGGCACTGCGGGAATGCCCATGCTCCAGGTGCTCCAGCGGGAGGGACTGTTCAATGCGGTCTGCGTGGTGACCCGGTATTTCGGCGGCATTCTGCTGGGAGCCGGCGGCCTGGTGCGGGCTTATACCAAGGGCGCGAAAATCGCCGTGGACGCGGCGGGCAAGTCCATGAAGCGGGCGTGGACGGTGCTGTATGTGCCCTGTCCCTACAGCTTCTATGAGCGGGTGCGGTTGGAGGTGGAAGGCTTCGGCGGCATTGTCCGCAAGGCGGATTTTGGCGCCGAGGTGGAGCTGGAGCTGCTGTTTCCCGAAGCGAAGACCCAGGAATTTCTGGACAGGCTCACGGATATGACCGCGGGCACTGTGGAGAGTATGGAAATCGGTCAGGAATACCGGGCATTCCCGGTATCCGGGAAAGGAAGCGATTGCATTGACGGTTAAGGAAGAACTGGAACGGCTGGAGCATAAGCGGCTGAACCCCCTGGCAGCCTTCGCCGATCAGTCCAAGGGGCGGCCCCGACAGGAGGAGCCCCGGGAAGAGGATGTGCGCACCTGCTATCAGCGGGATATTGACCGAATTGTCCACAGCAAGGCCTTCCGGCGGTTGATGCACAAAACCCAGGTGTTTCTTCAGCCTGAGGGAGACCACTACCGTACCCGAATGACCCACACTCTGGAGGTTTCCCGGATAGCCGGCACCATCACCCGGGCGTTAGGGCTCAACGAGGACCTGTCCGAGGCCATTGCCATGGGACACGACCTGGGTCACACCCCCTTCGGTCACGCCGGAGAGGCGGCTCTGTCCGACTGCCTGGGCAAGCCCTTCCGTCACAACGAGCAAAGTCTGCGGGTAGTGGACATCCTGGAACGGGACGGCATGGGCCTGAATCTGACCTATGAGGTTCGTATGGGCATTGTTGGCCACACCGGCGAAACCTGGCCGGAAACCCTGGAAGGAAAGATCGTCCGGCGCAGCGACCAGATTGCCTATGTGAACCACGACATTGACGATGCCATCCGGGCGGGAATCCTCACCAATGACGACATTCCCCAGGAGATTTCCGATGTGCTGGGACACACCCACAGCAGCCGGATCAACACCCTGGTGACGGACGTAATCGCCACCTCCCGGGAGGCAGGAGCCATCTGCCTGACACCAAAAGTCGAACGTGCTCTGAAGGACCTTCGCAGCTTTATGTTTGCCCGGGTCTATCGGAATCCGGTGGCCAAGGGGGAGGAGAGCAAGGCCAAGGACATGCTCAAGCGGCTCTTTGACTACTATATTTCCCATCCGGAGGCTCTGCCGGAGGATTTTCAGCCCCAGCTGTCCTTTGACGGCATGGAGCGGACGGTCTGCGACTATATTGCCGGTATGACGGATAACTACGCCGTGGACAAATATACGGAAATTTTCATCCCCATGGGCTGGCATGTCCGGGGATAAGAAATAACCAGAACATAATCGGGGAGGAGGGAAAATCATGGCATTTCCGGAGGCCTTTCTGGACGAGCTGATTGCCAGAAATCCAATTGAAGATGTGGTAAGTCAATATGTGAACCTGAAACGCTCCGGCTCCAATCTGTTCGGCCTGTGCCCCTTCCATGGGGAGAAAACCCCCTCCTTTTCCGTTTCCCCGGATAAGGGAATTTACTACTGCTTCGGCTGTCACAAGGGCGGAAGCGTCATTAACTTTGAGATGGAAATTGAGGGCTTGAGCTATCCGGATGCCGTCCGGGCACTGGCCAAACGGGCAGGCTTGGAGGTTCCTGAGGACGAGCAGTACCAGTCCCGGTACCGCCAGCAGGAGCGGCTCTGGGCGCTCCACAAGGAGGCCGCCCGGTTCTTTCACAGCCGGCTTTATGCCCCTATCGGGGCAAACGCCCTCCAATACGCCACAGGCCGGGGAATGCCCAAATCCATTCTGACAAAATTCGGTATCGGCTATGCCCCGGACAGCTGGACGGATCTGGTAGACTACCTGCGAAGCAAGAACTATACCGATCAGGAGCTTCGGGACTCAGGACTGGTAACGGTTTCCCAAAAGAACGGCAATCTCCTTGACCGGTTCCGGGATCGGCTGATGTTCCCCATCATCGATGTCCGGGGAAATGTCATCGGCTTTGGCGGCCGGATTATGAACAGCAGCGACAAGTCAGCTGCCAAATACTTAAACTCCCCGGAAACCCTGATTTTCAATAAGCGAAAAAACCTCTTTGCCCTGAATCTGGCGAAAAAAAGCAAGCTGGGCTACTTAATTCTGGTGGAAGGGTACATGGATGCCATCGCCCTGCATCAGTACGGCTTTGACTGCGCGGTGGCGTCCCTGGGCACGGCTCTGACCGAGGACGGCGCAAATTTGCTGTCTCGGTACACCGAACAGGTGGTGCTCATCTACGACGGCGACGAGGCCGGACAGAATGCCACCCAGCGAGCCATTCCCATTCTGGAAAAGGCTGGCCTTCAGGTGAAGGTGCTGAAAATGCGGGATGCCAAGGATCCGGACGAATATCTGAAAAAGTTCGGCGCCGACCGGTTCCGGATTCTGCTGGAAGAATCCGCTAACCGGGTGGAGTATCAGCTGAACGCGATTCTGAAAAAATATGACCTCCGGGACGACGAGCAGAAGGTGCAGTACCTTCAGGAATCTGCCGGACTGATCGGTTCGCTGAGCAGTGCCGTTCAGCGGGAGGTTTACGGCGGTCGGGTGGCGGAGGCCGCGGGCATCAGTGAGGATGCCATGCGTCTGGAAGTGAATCGGGCACTGAAGCGCCGTACTTACCAGGAGAAGAAAAAGCAGGAAAAGATCGATTTGTCTCCTGCCAGGAATTTGCAGCCAAAAGAAAAATCTATCCGCTACAGCAATCTCCGTTCAGCCAGGGCTGAGGAAATGATTATTGCCCAGGTTCTCCGGGAGCCGGCACTGTTTGCCCAGATTCCGGATTTGCAGCCGGAAATCTTTTCCTCGGAGTTTCTGGGTCGAGCCTTCCGGCAGCTTCGGGACCGTTATCACCAGGGGCTGGACGTGAGCCTTGGGGGACTTTCGGACTTTACCGCCGAGGAAATGTCCCATCTGGCGGGAATTTCCCAGCAGCAGGGGCCGGTGAATGAGCGGAGCCTGCTGGACTGCGCCAACATCATCCGGGAAGAATACCAGAAATCCCAGACCAAAACCGAGGACGATCTTATGCGTTTTCGGGAAAAATTGCAGAAAAGCAAAGGAATCAAAGCATGACACAAAGTGTGGATACAGAAAAAAACCTTCCGGTGAGCTCCGGTGAGGACGATATGAGCCAGTTTCTACGGGAGATTCGCCAGTATCCCCGGCTGACCCCGGAGGAGGAAAAAGCGCTGGCTCGCCGGTGTGCTGCCGGAGACGAGGATGCCATCCGCCAGATGGTCAATTCCAACCTGCGGCTGGTGGTGAGCATCGCCCGGGAGTACGCGGGGCGGGGAGTCGCCCTTCTTGACCTGATTCAGGAAGGAAGCATCGGCCTGCTGACGGCAGCCAGAAAATTCGACTATACCATGGACTGCCGGTTTTCCACCTACGCCACGAAGTGGATTCGCCAGGGCGTGACCCGGTGCCTTATCAACCACGGCAGTCCCATCCGGGTGCCTCTGCATACTGCGGAGAAAATGCGGGCGGTGGCGGCTGCCAAGAACGCACTGACCCAGGAAACCGGTCAGGAGCCTACCACCGCCCAGGTCGCCCGGCGGTGCGGCCTTCCCGAGCAGCGGGTGAAGGAACTGATGCTCCTGACCCCGGACGTGTGCTCTCTGGATGTGCCCACGGGAGAAGGGGACGACGGAGTCCTGGGCAATCTGGTGGAGGATTCGCTGTCCCCTCAGCCCTATCAGGAGCTTGTGCGCCAAGAGTTGGAAAACGCCATTGTCCAGCTCCTTTCCACTTTGAATCCCCGGCAGCAGCAGGTGCTGCGGCTTCACTTCGGCATGGAGGACGGGGTCTGTCATTCCTTGGAGGAAATCGGCAAGCAGCTGGGCATTTCCAAGGAGCGGGTTCGCCAGATTGAGCGGCAGGCCATGGACAAGCTGCAAAAAAGCGGACAAAGCCTGGGATTGGAGGACTTTTTGAATGAATGAACTGGAATTTTCCTTTGAGCCGGATCCGGTGGACGCATTCCTTTCCGGCCTGAAAACGGGAGATCGGGTAGCTGCGTCCCGTCTTCTGACGCTGCTGGAAGGGGAGGACACCGAGGCTCTGGAGAACGTTTTGCAAGAGCTGGAAACCGCCGGGGTAACGTTGGAGATTGACCTTCCCAAGACTCACGGCACCGGCGAGGCCGCTGCCCGTCTGCGTCAGGAGGAGCTTCTGGCGGCAGAGGGACTGAATCCCGGCCTTTTGGAAGAAAGCGACCCTCTGCGGCTGTATCTGGAGGAGCTGGCAGGCGTTCCCGCCTTTGGAGATGAGGCGGTTCTTGCCGCCCAGTGCGCCGAAAAGGCCGGTGGGGAAGAGCAGCTGGCAAATCTGGGCCTTTCCCGGGTCATCGAGCTGGCACAGGACTATGTGGGTTACGGCGTGCTTCTGATGGATTTGATTCAGGAGGGCAGTCTGGGTCTCTGGCAGGCCATTCAGTCCTACTGTGAGGGGGACTATGCCGATCACCGGGATCGGTGGATTCGGTTTTATCTGGCCCGGGCGGTGATTTTACAGGCTCATGCCGGCGGCGTGGGGCAGAAAATGCGCCGTGCCATGGAGGACTATCGGCAGATTGACGAGCGGCTTCTGGCCGAGCTGGGGCGGAATCCCACTCTGGAGGAAATCGCGGAGCAGCTGCATATGTCCCCGGAGGAGACGGAGGCCGTCAAAAAAACGATCGAAAACGCCCGCCTGGTTGACCGGGTGAACCGTCCGGAGGAGCCGGAGGACAGCCAGGAGCAGACCCAGGCGGTGGAGGACACGGCGCTGTTCCAGATGCGCCAGCGCATCGGAGACCTGCTGTCCTCTCTGGAGGAGGCGGACGCCCGGCTTCTGACCCTGCGCTTCGGCTTGGAGGGAGGCAAGCCCCGTACTCCGGAGGAAACAGGCAGACTGCTGGGTCTGACACCTCAGGAGGTGGTTGCCCGGGAGGCCGTCGCTCTGAGCAAACTGAGAAAGGGATAAGATTATGGCTAAGAAAATTTCCATCGCCATTGATGGGCCTGCCGGTGCGGGCAAAAGCACCATTGCCCGCCGTCTGGCGGCGGAAATGGGATATCATTATGTGGACACGGGTGCCATTTACCGGACGGTTGCCTACTTTTTTGACCTGTGGGGGGTTAGTCCCAAGGATATCGACGGCATTTCCCGCTACATCGACGAGCTGACCGTTAGAATTGAATACGATGCCCAGGGCGTTCAGCACATGATTATGAACGGCATGGACGTGACCGGGGACATCCGCACTCCGGAGATTTCCCAGAAGGCCAGTCTGATCTCCGCCCACGCCTGTGTGCGGGAAATGCTGCTGGATATGCAGCGTGAAGTGGCTCAGAAGTACAATGTGATCATGGATGGACGGGACATCGGTACGGTAGTGCTCCCAAAGGCAACTGTCAAGATCTTTCTTACGGCCTCTGCGGAGATCCGTGCGAAGCGCCGCTGTGACGAGCTGAATGCCAAGGGTCAGAAAGCGAATTATGCCACGGTGCTCAAAGAGCTTCAGCAGCGGGATTACCAGGATTCCCACCGGGAGATCGCCCCGCTGAAAATGGCGCGGGACAGTGTCAAGGTGGATACGTCAGACATGACCATTGACCAGGCGGTGGCGAGGATCAAGGAGATCATCGCCCAGAAGGTAAAACAATGAATGTGACCGTGGCCAAAAGCGCCGGCTTCTGCTTCGGTGTCAGCCGGGCGGTGGAGCTGGTCCAGTCCTCCGCCGCAGCGGGAAAGCGCACCGTGACCCTGGGGCCGATCATTCACAATCGCCATGTGGTGGAGGCCTTCCATCAGGCGGGTGTGGGGGTCATTGATTCTCCGGAGGAGGCAAACCCCGGCGATACCGTCATCATCCGCTC
>OIXQ01000156.1_pt1 | contig 34621 bp, 42 predicted proteins | sample 1587791 | NCBI WGS metagenome assembly OIXQ01 (sample SAMN03283273) | human gut metagenome | biome: human-associated habitat; material: feces | host: Homo sapiens | place: Peru | collected 2012
GGCGGTATCGGCGCTCTTGTGCATCATCCTGTGAGAAATTCGAACCTGACTGCCCTTCATCTGGATGGCGATGCGGACCCGGTATTTTGCATCGATGTTGGCATTAAACCATGTGTTGTAGCAGTTGATTCCGTACTTGCCGGTATTTGTAATTGCCAGTGCAAGGCCGTACACGCCCGAGTCATCCTCGGTCAGGCATTGCAACAGGCAGGGCGAGACAGACGCACTGTACACGATATCGTCCGCCGATTTGGCGTCCAGCAGGATGGTCAGTTCGGGTTTCGGGTCGATGCGCTCAAACAGCTTGATGCCGGTATCCACCACATCTTTATTGGAAGAAACAAAGCTCTTGGTTTCGGTCATGGAGTAAACCGGCGTAGTAACGACTGGCGTATCGGAAGCGTCCGGAATGGATGCTTCACCGTTGATCCAGCTCTCCATGTCGGTCGTGCTCAGAGCGGAATTGAACACCGCGAACTGATACACCGTGCCGTTCCAGAAGCGCCCCTTCGTGCCGTCGCTGGTCTGGTAGCCGCCGATGATAAGGGTCTTGTCCACGGTGCCGGCATAGCTCGAGATCGCGGCGCTGGTGTAGTTGCCCATCGAGGTATTGGTGCGGGTCGTAAAGGTCGCGCCGTCGATCTGGATGGCGATCCGGACCTTATTTTCGTTCAGATAGCTCAGGTTGACGAGCTGACCGGATGCTTTATACAAATTTACGGCGAGGTCACCTTTGCCGCTCCAGATGGAAACATTCAGACCCGGATACGGCGAGGATTCTTCCATACAGTGCGCGAGGACGTAGGTATCACCAACCGCCGTCAGACTGTCGCCCTGAACCTCCATCAGGATGGTCCACGAGGGCCGAGGATTGATGGTCTCGAACAGCTTGATGCCGGTGTCGATGTACTCTTTTTTCGCCGCCGAGAAAGTCTTGGCCGCTGCCAGCTTGTACACCGGCGCCGGCAGGGTCACGCTGGATGCTGTGACCGTCACCGCGCAGGAAGCCGACTTGCCGCCCGCTGTAGCCGTCACGGTACAGCTGCCCGCCTTGACGGCACTGACTACGCCGCCGCTCACAGTCGCATATCCGCTGGGCGAGACGGTCCATGTCACGGTCCGGTCGGTGGCGTTGCTGGGTGAGACGGTGGCCGTCAGCGTCTCGCTGCTGCCCTCGGTCAGGCTCAGGGTGGATTTGTTCAGGGACACGCTAGACACCGCGACTGTCGCTACCACCGCCGTTGCCGTGATGGTCACATTTCCGGTCACGCCGGCAATGCTCACCACCCGGGTGCTGGTGTTGTAGGCAGACGACGTGATGTCTGCGCCGCCCATTTTGATGGTCACGCTGGACAGGGTGTAGCCGGATACCGCCGTCAGGGTAGCGGCAAACGAGCTGCCCTGCGCCACGCTGGCCGTGCTCGTGGAGCTGGTCACATGGCTCAGGCTGTAGGTGACGCTGTAATAGGTCGGTGTGGGCGTGTTCCCGCCACTCTGCCCAAACTCCGTCTTGAGGGCGTCCAGCTGGCTCTGCATGGTGCTGTTACCGTATGCCGCCGACTCAAACAGCGACAAGATCAGCGTTTTTGCGGTGTCAGAAAAGCCCGGGCCAGCCGGACCAGTGGCTCCTGTAGCGCCAGTATCGCCTTTGGGGCCTTGTGGCCCCGTTGCACCTTGCGCACCGGCAGCTCCGGCTTTGCCCGCAGGACCCTGTGCGCCGGTCGCACCCGTCGCGCCAGTTGCACCCGTTGCGCCAGTTGCACCGCGCGGGAGCACGAGGTTGAGCTTGCCGTTTACAATGGTCGCGCTGGCGGCGTCGCCGCTGGTCACCGTGCCGATGGTGAGGTCTGTGGTGGAGCCGGAACCGCCGCCCGTGCCGCCGTTCTGGGCCAGCGTTTCGAGCGCAGCGGCCATGCGCTGGCCGGTTTCGTCGGTCAGGATAGGGGATGTGACTTGTGCCATTTTGGATAAACCTCCTTTAAGTCCCGTTGTCATAGGTGACGCACAGTTTTCCGTTCACGATGCTCAGGCCGATGTCAGTGCTGCCCGTGCCGCCGCCCTGCGCGACTTTTTCTTCCAGCGCGTCAAGGCGGTTTTTGTGAAAGGTCACAGTAGGATATCCGACGACGCCTTTTGTCTGAAAAACAAACTGGACGAGAATCTCTTTTGCGTTTTTCAGGTCATCGCTGAGGATGGTCGTTTCGAAATATTTATCAGTGAACGTGTAGGCGGGCGCCCCGCCAGCCGTATAAATCGCGTGTCCGGTATCATCCAGAAGAACCACGGCGTTGGATTTTATCTGTACATAGGGGTTGGCGAGTGAGGTGGTGACAGCGGCTGCGACCAGCGTTTTTACATCGATAGCGAAGACGCCATCCGGCAGCGTGGCGCGATACCAACCTTTGTTTTCAGCGGATTTGAACACGATCAAGCCACCGCTGTCGAGGTCGAAGCACTGACCCGTTGCAACTTCAGAAGTAGTCGGTCCCACCGTCTTGCTGAGGGCTTCCGCCGCCGCGTCCCGGTAGGAAGCCGCAGCCTTTGCGCTGGCGTCAGCAGCTTCGGCGCTGGCTGAGGCCGTTTCATTGAGCGCTGCTAAACGCTCTCTCGCCTCCGTCTCGAGCTGATCCGTTGGGATCCCGTCCACGCCGTCCCGCACCAAACCGCACAGGCTCTCGTCGGTACGGGTATCGCGGATGTTGGAAGCGGTGATGGTGGTGGATGCCGCAGGGCGGGTGACCTCGGCCAAGCAGAGGTCGTAGATCAGCGCCGTGCGGGAGATGACGGGAGCCGTGGGCGAGGTGTCCGGCGTGCCCTGCAGGACCTGCAAGCGGGTCTTGTGGGCGGCGGCATCGTACCGCAGCACGATGCGGTCGATGCGGGGGCGCTGGCCGTCTGCAATGGGGAGCGTCAGGGTGGTGTCCTCGCGCTGGGTGACGCTGTAGCCCACGAAGCGCTCCGGGTGCACCCAGCCGCGCCCTGCGCCAACAGTGACGGTCAGGCCGCTGCCGTCCGCTGTGACCGAAAAATCCTCATCGGTGCTGAACACGCCCGACGTGCGGGTGGAAAAGTACGCCGCCGCGTCGTTTGCGTCGTAAGTCGGACCGTTGAGGGGGTAAGTGGTGATACTCAAAATATCCCTCCTGTCAGAGTTTGTGCCAGACCGGCGTGCCCAGCCGCAGGGTGCGGGTGGTGCTGTCGGACTGGCTTTGCAGGATGACGTCTGCCACCCGGACGGTGGCCTTGTAGCCCAGCTCCGGCAAGCTGCAGAACGCCACATCGCCCGGGGATAGGTCGGCGCTGAGGTCGGCCTCGATGCTGCCGGTGCGCAGCTGATCGAGCAGTTTGGTGGTCCCACGGTCCATGAGCCGGACGAGGTAATCAGCGGATTTGTTGGTCTCGCCCTTGTCCTCGTCCGGCTGGACGTCGCGGGCGTCCACATACAGCTCGCGCCGGTCGATGCCGGCGGCGTCGGTCAGACCGACGGTCACCGTGGCGCGGTTCTCGCCCTCGCCAGCGCCCTGCACGACGGCCACATTGCAATAGTCGTTGTCGCCGAACGCCCAGCTGGCCCCCTGCAAATTGCCCCATTTGGTCGCGAAGCGGTTGTTGGGGTCAGCAGTCGGGCGGTAGACCTCGAACAATAGCTTTTTGTCGGCGTTTTTACCGCTGAGCGCCACCCGGAAGCCGAGGTCACAAGCCGCGCCGATGGTCATGCAGTAGTCGAGCAGGGAGCCGCCCGAGGTCTGGGCGTCGAACTTGGTATCGAAGCCCACAGCATCGCCCAGCTCAAAGCGGGGCCACGGGTCCATGGCAGCTACAAGGCGGCGCATGGCGGCTTCGGCGTTCTCGGCCTTGACCGTTTCGGTGCTGACCCGCTTGCTCAGGATCCAAGTGCCCGGGAAGCCGGTGCAGACGAGGTTCGCGTCGTCGTTTTGGTTGCTTCGGTGGCAGATGCGCATGGGCACGCGGCTGTCGGACCGCTTGAGCCAGCGCCCTTCCCGCAGGAGCGACAGATTTTCGGTGGTGGGCCGGACCTCAAGGGTGAATCCGCCCTCGGTGTTGTACGGTTCGTCCCAATACAGGCTGACCCATACCCCGATGCGGCCCAGCCGCGCAAGGGTAGTCTCGTCGAGTACATCTAAGGTCATGCGATCACCTCCGGCAGGATGCCGCTGTACATCGGGTAAAAGCTCACGGTGGCTTGCAGGGCGTCCGCGCCGGTGTCAGCGTCCATCTTGAGCAGATTGTCGCCCGGGGCCAGCTCTACAAGGTCGCTGTCCTCGTCCAGCAGGGCAAAGACGTTTTCTTCGGTCTGGCCCTCGATGCGCTTCACGGCCAGCTGGTCGGTCGTGGTGCGGTAGATTTCGAGGGTCTGCCCGGGCGTCAGGGTGGTCAAAAAGCCGATGCTCTGCCCGGTGAGCAGATTGGTGATGCGCGGGTTCACGACCTGCGTATCGGTCGCCCGCAGGGTCGCCGTGAAGGGGACCGGCAAGGCTCCGGTGTTGCGGACGTTGACCATGGCGATGGAGTTTCGGACGCCGAATTGGTGCGGCTGGGCGTAGTTGACCGGGAAGCTGAACGCCGCCGAGTAGCCGCCCAGCGTGTAGCTGGATGCGTCCAGCCCGTACCAGAAGGGTTTCGGGCAGAACAACATCATGTCCAGCCGGGGAAAGCCGTGGATCTGTACGGGGTACGGCGTTTTGCTGACGACGAACCGGGCGAACCATTTGTCGCCGAAATAGAGCACGCCGGAGGTCTGGTAGGTGAGCGTCTGAAGAAAACGTTCGGCGTCAGCGTTGCCGTTTTTGCCCCAGAAGTCTGCGATGATCTCTCGATACACCCCCGCCACAGTCTGCCCCTCGACGGTCTGGCCCACCTGATTGACGCCCTGCGACAGCTGCAGGTTGACGTCCACGCCGTTGAGCGGGTCGATGTTGTAGGGAATGTCATAGTCCCAACCCAGATGCAGGGTCGCGCCCGCGTCGGTCACGAGCTGAAGATGGTCTTTTCGTTCCATGTGAGCGCTCCTTTCATCGTTTGGTGGCCTTTGCGCGGTCCGCTTCCCAGCGGGCTTCGCGCTGAAGGTCTGCCGCCGTCTGGGCCTTGCTGTAGATGTTCTGGGTGATGTTGGTGTCGCCCTCGCGGTGGTAGTTGTTGGCAGCAGCGGCCACCTGTGCCGTGCCGGACGCTGCCACCGTGCGGGTGACGGCCATGTTGTCCGACAGGACCAGCCCGTCCGCCTGACGGACCATCTCGGCCAGCTTTTCGTTGGCGGCGAGGATGGCGGCGGTGTTGTCCTCGATGGCGTCCGTGTTGTCGGGGGTGGGGTCCGGGTCCTTCGGGGTGGAGGGCGTGGACGAAGAATCAGACGAAGAATCAGACGAGGAATCAGCCGACGAGGAAGAGCTGTTGTTCCGCTCATCCTGCCGCTGCTTGCGCCGGTCGGCGATCTTGTCCGCCGCGTCCCAAAGCGGGTTTGAGACCCGGCTGATGGTGTCAAGGCCGAGTTTGTCGGCGACCCAGTTGTAAGTGTCGATGACGGCATTGACCGCATCGACGAAACCTTGCACGCCCAGACCGAGGACGCGGAGAATGGACTCAAAAACAAACGATACAACGTCCTCAACGCCGTACCAGACTTTTTTGAAGCCGTTTGCCACAGACTCGTTCGTCCCGGCAAAATTGATGAGCGCACCCACCAGCAAGCCGATGAGCGAGATGACCAGCCCGATGGGGTTCGCGTCCATGGCGATGTTCAGCGCGGTCTGTCCAGCGGTGGCCGATGCTGCCGCAGGGACGAATTTCGCCACCAGCGACATCGCCAGCGACGCCAGATCATTGCCGACGCTGTTCAGCGCCGCGCTCAGTTGGTTCAGAGCGCCCGTTGCAAGGGACTGGATCTGCGCTTGCTGCTCTGCGGTGCAAGCGTGCCAGAAGTACGATGCCGCCCACAGGCCCAGCTTTTCGAGGTCGCCGTTTTTCAGCGCCGTCGCCAGTGACTCAATGGCTCCGAGGGCGTCCGTCTGGATGTCCTCTTGGATGGCATCCCAGCCGTCGTTGAGCTTGTCCCGCAGCTGGGTGGTCAGCATTGCACCGGCAGACGCAAAATCTGGGCCGTAGGCGTTCAGAGTCTCAGTGATATTCCGAATGGCCTGTTCAGCTTCCGGCGTCCCGGCGTTGATACCGTTCGCAAAGCCCTTGGTGACATTCTCGCCGATCTCGGTGAATACCTTCGACGGAGAGTGGATGCCGAGAAGGTCCTTGACCGTGCTCACCATTCCAGTCACTTTGCCTTTGACCGTGGAGACCAGAGATCCCCACATCCCGGTGATACCGTTCAGGAGGCCCGTGACGATGTTTTCGCCGATGCGGCCCCACTCGTCCATGCTGCCGTCCCAAACGCCGGTCAGTTTGGCGATGCACGCAAGGGCAGCTTCGCCGAGGTTTTCGATACTGCGGATGATGCCATCGACCAGAGTGGTCAGCAGAGCCGCGCCGCACGCAAGGATATCGGGTGTGTGCGAGATCAGCGCAGCTGAAAATTTGGCGATCAGCTCGGCGGCTGACGTGATGAGTTCGGGCAGATTGTCGGTGATTCCGATGATGAGCTGTTCCAGCAACTCGAGTCCGGCGTCGAAAATCTCATCCTGATGGTCGGCCAGATATGCGACCAGATGGGTGATGATCTGCGTCGCCGAGGAAGCAACGTCGGGAATTTTCTGCACGATGCTCGCCGAAAGGCTGGTGATGATCTCGCCCGCCGCCTGAAGCATGGCTTCGGGGCCGTCGTTGGTGAGAGCTTCGGTCAGGGTGGTCAGCATATCCGTGCCCATCTTGACGGCATCGGTCAGAGCGGGTTCCAGATTGCGGTAAACCGCCAGCTGGAAGCCCTCGAAAGCCGAGTCCATGATGGTCTTTGCGCCCTCAAGATTGTCGATCTGGGTGTCGGCCATCTCCTGCATGGAGCCGCTGGCGTTGTCGATCTGCTCGGCCAGCGTGTCCCACTGTTCGCCCTGCGCCGCCAGCAAGCCGTTGACAGCGGCGAGGTCGGTCTTGTTGAAGATGGTGCTGATGATACTGTCCTTCTGGCCCTGCGTCATGCCGTCCATGGCGGTGTTCAGGTCCGTCAGGATCTCATCCAGCCCGCGCATCTTGCCTTCGGCATCGTAAACGCTGATCCCGAGAGAATCCAAGATGCCAGCTGCATCCTTTGTGGGAGACTGCAGGGCAAGGATCACGTTGCGCAGATGTGTGCCGCCCTCTGCACCGACATAGCCAACATCGGCCAGTTTTCCGAGGGCGGTGGTCAGCTCAGTCGTGCCGCCCTTCAGGTTGGCCGCTGTGCCGCCGACGGTCAGGATGGCTTCACCCAGCTGGGAAACTGTTGCACCTGCGTGGCTTGCAGCGACGGCCAGCTTGTCACCGAACTCGTCAACGTTGGACTTTGTGGCTTCGATTCGCAGCGAAGCCATAGCCTTCGTCACGAGGTTCGAAGCATAGGCGAGGTCCATGCCGCCTGCAGCGGCCAGATTCAGCACGCTGGGCAGGACCTCAGCGGCCTTGTCGGCATCGTAACCGGCCAGCGCTAAGTAATTCAGCGCGTCCGCCGCCTGTGAGGCCGTGAACTTGGTCGAGCGGCCCATCTCGAGCGCGGTATCGGTCAGGCTCTGGATCTGGTCCACGCTGGTCCCCATCGTCGCGGCCACCTGCGACATGGATGCATCAAACGATGCACCTACGGAGATCGCAGACTGTACAAGGTTCGTCAGGCCGCTCCCTGCCGTTTTTACAAGGTCGGCAATGAGGGTCCCAGCAGCGACCGTCATGCTGCTCATGCCCTTTGTGAAGCCGTCAGTATCCAGCTTGGTATTGCCGGTGACGCAAAAATCGAACGCCAATGTGTCCACCTCTCATTCAGAGCGCGGGCACAAGGGCACAGGCTGTTACAATTTGATCTCGATTTCCCGCTTGCACGCGGGGTTCTTGCATTTGACCCACAAGCCGTGGGCCTTTGCATCCGGCACGGCCCAGACGGTCAGAGCACGCCCGCAGAACGGACAGCGCAGCGGGGCGCGGTCAAGAGAAGCTGTCGATAAATGCGGCTTCGCGTTCTTCGAGGGTGGCAACCCGATTCCCTCCCTTCAGTTCCCCGGGAAGAGCATACAGCTCCTTCCATTCTTCCCAGCGCTGCCGTTCCGGGTCTTTCATCTGGGAGGTGTCCTTCTGCCGGATCTCCATGATGCGGTGCATCTTGGTATCCTCCGGGAGCGCCAGAAACAGGGCAACGAACCGGAACCAGTGCAGCTTTTCAGCGGTCAGGTCGATGTGATACACCTGCTGAAATGCTGCCACGATGAAAGGCGCATCGAAGGCGTAATCATAGATGGCTTCGCAGGAAGCTTCCGTGCCGCTGCCTTTGCCCAAAGCCGCTGGCGGATATCCGGCCAGATAAAAGCGTTCCAGCGCAGCAAAGGCATCAGGAGCTTCCAGCGGGGGGACAGGGTCCCGGTAAAAGCGCCGAAGGGCTTCATTCGCAAGATGCAAAGGATCGTCGTTCGATGTCTGACGCCGAAGCTGATTCGACAGCCAGACCATGGGCCGGAAATCAGGGTCGATGGCGCGGCCTTCCCAGACCGTGGGCAGCGGGTCCAGCAAAATATCAGTCATTTTCCAGCGCGTTCAGTTCTCGCAGCAGCTCGGCGCGGCGGGCGGCTTTGTCAACGGCTTCCTGCGGCTTCGGAGAAACGACGACAGCCGGGTGGAAGCCCTCAGAGCGGCTGTGCGGCTTGTGCTTCTTCTGCTGGCGGCGCTGGGCGCGGTCCTGCGGAACAGGGAGCTTCTGCTTCAGAGCCGCAGCGGATGCCGCGCGTTCCGCTTCGATGGCTGCACGGAACTCGATGGCGACGGTCTGGCATTTGTTCCAGTTGTGGCCATTCAGGCCCAGCAGTTCCGAAGCGCCTTCGCCGAGGACTTCATCCATGTAGTCCATAAAAATGCGGCACTGAGCACGGAACCAGTCCGGGGTGTAAAGCTCATATTTGCCGTTCATCCGCTCGGCGACAGCGTTCTGGTGCTCCTGCGCGGTGAACATCCGCTCGAGATCGTCCGCGTCCATCGAGGAAAAATTGAAATCGTGTCCACAAAGAATCATGGTGCTCTCCTTATAAAAATGACCCCCGTTCGTTGGAACGAGGGTCTGTGATGGCTTGCGGCTTCTTACGCCGTAACGGTCAGATAGTCGAACTCCTCCGGCGTGCCGATGCCCTTGACGTCACAGGCAAACCCGGCAGAGCTGCCCGCAGCACCGCTGGCGTCCGAAGTGACGATAAAGACAGCTTCGCCCTTTTCGCCCTTGCCGGTCTTGACGCTGAAGTAGACATAGGGAAACACAACGCTGTCTCCTGCGCCATATTTGACGGCGTGGGACAGCAGAAGGTCCTGTGCGGCATCGCCGACATAGCGGTTTCCGTTGATGGCGAAGGCGCGCTGGGTCTCGCCCTTTTCGGTCATGTAACAGCGGATGTACTGGGTGTCCTCGGTGGCGGCGTTGAGGGCCGCAGAGTGCTCCTTCACGCGCTCCTGAAAAACGATCCAGTCGCCGACCTTCGACTGCTTGTTGGCGTCGGTCTGGATCGCAAAGATAAAATCATTTGCCTTCTCGACGCCCTTGTAGTCGGCGCTGGGTTCGATGCCTTTTTTGGCCTTGATCGCGGCCAGAGCCTGAGTAACGGTCATGGAAAAACTCCTTTCAGATTTTAGATTTGTAGTAGGTCAGGCGGATCTGCATCTGCATTTTGCAGCTTCCGGACCCGTTCGTCACAAGATAGCCGGTAGAGGTGATGGCGATGTTCTGCGCTTCCTTGCCTGTGCCGCACTGGGACAGATCCGGGAGGTTCTGGCAGTCGTCCTGTTCCATGACCCACTCGGCCAGCTGCTCAAAAAAGCCGCTGTTTTGGATGGTGACAACATCCGTTTCACTGTACTCGCGGCGGGAGAGGAACAGATAATTCTTAGCCATGACCCATCCGGAAAGGTACGTCTCAACGATGGGGTCCGTGGGGCTGTCCTCGATGGAGAAGGCCGTCGCTTCTTCTTCCAGACCGGCAATGCGGAAGGCCGCACCGGTCGCTTCCTGCTCCTGCGCAATGAGCGGACAGGTTTTCAGCCACTCGCGCAGAGCGGCAATGGTGGGTCTCTGGCTCATTTGTTCCCTCCGAGGTTGGATTTTGCGGCGTTGTGCCCGAACTGGATGATCTCATCTTTGTGGTCTGCAACGGCCCGCTGACCCCAATAGGAGCCGCGCAGACCGGTATCACCGTGCAGGTCCGTGCCCATGTCGTGCAGATAATACTGCTTCTGGGCATAGGGGGTATCGTAGACCAGCAGCCCCGCCCGGAAGTCGGATGCCTGATTGACAGTGTTTTTCAGGGTTCCGGTATCAAACGGGACGTAGGGGTCTATCACGGTGGCAACGTGCTGAGAGAATGCATACTGGACTTTCTGAAATCCGGCGTTCATGTCGGCCTGAAATCCGGGCCGGAACTGGAATTTCAAATCGAGGACCGGGCCGCTCATAGCATCATCCCCCTTCCACATGAAAATGCGGCAGCAGCGGCTCGCGGTCATCGGAGACAGCGGCCACCGTGCAGCAGAGGTGCGTTTTTTCCAGCGCGGCGAACTCGGTTTCGGTCAGGGTGTGCACCGCGCCGAAGATGAGCTTGCCGCCCCGCTTGAGGGTCCAGTGCTGGGCCTTTTCGGCGGCGGGCAGCGGTGTCCACTGGGCATAGGGCAGATAGCCCGCAGCGGGCGGCAGACGGACGTGCACCACCCGCTTCGGGTCGCCGCTGGACGTGTCCTGCTTCTCGCGCCAGCTGCACCCGGCCAGCACATGGCAGACCGGCTGGTCCGTCTCGGTCTGGATGTCGTGGATAAGATTGACCACGGTGACGTCGCCGCGCATCAATAACACCCCCGATACAGCAGCCCGTGCGGGTCGCTGCCCAGCGCTTCGGCAAGGAGCTGCTGGGCTTCGGCGGCAGTCCGCTCGGCCAGTGCGCCGTCCGCGAAGGTGACCGCGAAGCCGTCGTTGCTGACACTGGACACGCCGGGTGCATAGCCTGTGGCGGCGGTCATGGCGCTGGTCTGAGCCAGCACCCCGATGATCTGCACACAGGCATCCGCGAGGTCCGCCGCACAGCGCTCACACTCTGCGGCGTGGGATTCCGCGCGGCCAAAGGTGTGCCGGTCGATGAGCTTCGACGCCCGCTTGCACAGCGGCGCAAAAGCCACTTCGTCCAGCGTGCCGCCGCTGGCGTGGTACTGGTCATAGGTGCAGTAGAGCATGGGCGGTCCCTCCTCAAGCCGCCGCAGCGGTCAGGTAAGAGAACGGGACCTTGGTGCGGTCGGAGTTGATACGGGTCGCAGGATTGGGCAGCGCCCAGCCCATCCGCATCACGACGCGCAGGGCGACCATGTCCTGCTGGGCGAGGTTGTAGACGATCTCCTTCGTGGACGGGTCCTGAATGACGCCCTGATCCAGAAGCTTGACGGTCACATCCTGCCGGATGGAGTAGACCAGCTTCTTCCAGTTGCCCGCAACGAGCAGGGCCTTGGACGGGTCGAAGCCGCCGTTCTCGGGGAAGTGCAGGGGCGCACCGTCCAGTGCGTAGGTGGTCGCGCCCTGCATGTCAGAGCGGAACAGCGGGCGTCCGTTGGTGTCCTGCAAGCCGCGCAGCTCGGCCTTTGCGGTCAGAGCGCCGACGACGGCATCCACGCCGAAGCCGCCCGCCTCGACCTTGCCGAACAGGCCGTCCTTGCCCAGAAGCTTGGTGTAGTCGATGGGGCCTTCCACCTTGTTCGCCTTTGCCTGAGTCAGGATGTCGGTGGTCCATTCGGTGGGACGGTCCGTGCCGAAGATGATGGCGCTGTCCACCTTTGCGCCCATAGCTTCGCGGACGCGGGGCTGGACCTCGCCCATGATGTCGAAGCTGGAATCGGCGAGGACGGCTTCGGGGATGGGCACGATGACGGCCAGCTCGGCGGCGGTCATGTAAACATTGGTCCACTGCTGCTTGGAGGTCTGCTTCATGCCGGTGTCGCCGTTGACCCAGTAGGCCATGGGCAGCATGGACAGAACGGGGATCTTGGTCTGGTTGCTGGTCATGTTCGCCAGCCGCGTGCCCAGCTGCATCACGATGGAGCTTTTGGGCACGTCCTGCTGGATGGTGTTGGTCAGCTGCTCACGGATGAGCGCTTCCGCGTTGGCGCGGACGATAGAATCGATAGCCATATTGCTTAACCTTTCTGCCCGAAGGCTGCACGGAAGGCAGCGTTCGCGGCTTCATGCGTGTTTGCGGGCGGAGGATTGGAGCCGGTGGCCGATGCCGAAAAGCGGACCATGCCGCCGTCCGGCAGGATCGCGCCGGGGTCCGACTCCTTGAAGGTCTTGACATAATCATCAAAACCCAGAACTTCGCCGTCCTTCATGGCGAAATTCTGGGCCTTCGCGTCGGCGAGAAATGCCTTTTTAGCGCTCTCGCTGGAAAACTTCAGGCCAGCAGCCTTGCGTTCCAGCGCATAGCCTTTTTCGAGGGCGGCGATCTGGTTGGCCGCGTCGGTCTTGGCCTGTTCGGCCTTGGTTTTCCATTCCGGGTCATAGCCTTCCAGTTTGCCGTTGGCCGTGGACAGCTGGCCTTCCAGCGCGGTCTTTTCGGCCTTGAGGGTGTTGATCTCGTTCGTCTTGGCCGTGAGGTCCGCGCCGTGCAGGTTCATGATGCCTTCCAGCTGCTCCGGCGTGATGCCCGGGATGAGCTTGCTCACATCTTCACGTTTCACTGTGGAAAACTCCTTTCTGAGATTCCGAAGGGTGGATAAAATCCGTTCGGTTTGTTGACGCGGTTCGCCTTCCGCATGGATTCCGGGCGAGGATACGCGCCGCCCGCCGCGTGGTGTCCGCTCCGTCCTCGCGCGGGCAGAGTGGGCATGAAAAAAGCGCCCCTGCCCGGATGGGCAAAGACGCTTGCGATATTTGGTTGTTAGTAATCACGGAAAGGACAGGCTTCACAAATCTGCTTCCAGTCGGGCTTTACCTTGAATCGGGCAGGGATGCGGCGGTCAATGACTCCCTGATTGGACTGACAATCGCCGGGTTCAATCCAGTCCGCTACCAGAGGACACTTGACACTTTCTGCTGTACCAGTTTTGTCCGGCCTGTACTCTACATTACCTAAGAATGCCATTCTTTTTCATCTCCTCAATCAAGGCAGTAGTATTTTCATCAAATTCATCACGACTGTATGTAGTGCGAATCTCATGCTTTATTGTATTCACATAGGCAGCGCCTTCTGAGCCATAATACCGTTCAAATTGTCCGTTCCAGACCGAGACAGAAATCCTTGCATCCCGGATATATTGTTTTGCTTGTGATTCACTAACGTGGTGCTCTCGCTCGGCATTGATGTGAGTATCATCAAAGGTCAAGGTGTCAGTATTGATTTTTGCAGGTTCAAGATGAATCACAGCGGCTTTTGGCAGTTTTGCGGCAGAACGAAGGTTTTCTATAATTATAGCATCTTTTTGCCGTTTTTCATAGTCCTTCGCCGCCCACGCTGCCTTCCCGCTGGCGCTCCTGCCGAACCCTGCCACGCTGACGCGGGCGCTGTCCACTCTGCCGCCGGTCTTGGCGGCGAAATCGGCCAGCTCGGCCCGGGCCTGCCGGAGCTTCACCGCGCTGTCGGTGGCATCCACGCCCGCTTCCGTCTCGGCCAGATACCGGCGCTTGTACTTGCGGACGGTGCGCTCTCTGGCCCGCTGCATCTGGGATATCTCATACTGGGTGTATTTGCCGCCGTTGTACTCGATGTCCCGGGCGTTCAGCTCGTCAAGGCTTTCCTGCGTCCATGTGGGCGCGGGGCCAAGCTCCGGAAATACCGCGAAAAAGGTGTGGCGGCAGTTCCAGCCGCAGAGTCCTGCGCCGGTTCCATAGCCGGTGGAGGACTCAAAATCCTCATAGTGCTGGCCGAGGTAGTCCACAGCCCCGCCTCGGTGGTAGGTCTTGCCCTGCCAGACCGCATGGGTAGGACGTGCGCCGCCGTGGGCCGTCACAGAGAAAAACTCCACGCCCATCTCGTCGGCGCGGGCCACCTGCAGCTTGGCGGCGGTCTGGTTCACGCCGGTCAGCACCGCGCGGCGGCAAGCCACTTCCAGCGTGTCCTTGTGGCCGGTGGGGTAGGTGATGTATTTCATGCCGTCCGCTAGGCTGTCCACGGCGCTCTTGACGGCGCTTTTGTAGTCGAACGCACCCGTGCTCACCTTGAGCTGTGCGCGGTCCAGAGCGGCTTCGAATTGGCCGCTGACGGTGTTTGCTGTCGTGCCGGTAAGGTTCCGGAACGTTCCCGCTGTCTGCTGATAGCCCGCATTGAGCAGGGCTTGCAGCGCGGCGTTGTCCTCGAAAGGCGTCGGCTCCATGTCGTAGTGGTAGTAGATCGCGTCCTCGGCTTCCAGCGCACGGGTGGCCGCTTCCTGCATCAGCTGCCGGATGGCGGCTTCGCTCTTACCGGTGTAGCGGGCCAGCTTTTTTACAACGTCCTGCCGGAGGGCTTCGGTCTGCTGATACCGCCACAGCTGCCAGTTGGCCGTCTCGGTCAGCGTCTCCATCTTGGAGATGCGCCGCGCCACGTCCCGCAGGATGTCGTCCTCGACCTGCTGCCACAAGAGCGTCAGGGCATCCGGTGCGTGTTCCAGATAGCTCGGCGACAGCATCATGCACCCCCGAAGCTCAATTCAGGCTGTTGGTTCTCGGTGCGGGCTTCGTCGGCAATGGCGCGGGCCTCGTCCTCGCTGTAGCCCTCGAACTCGACCAGATACCGCCAGAAGGGAAATTTCCCTGCGGTGACATAGCCCCAGAACATCTGCTTGCGCTCTTTGGGGTCGGAGATAATGGAATCGTCGAAGTCAAAGGTCACGGTGCAGGTTCCCGGCGGGGGGACCGCTGCCCCGCTCTGATATGCGGCATCCAGCAGCGCGTTGACCGAATAGATCAGGTCCCCGAGTGCGGCTTTCAGCGCCCGCTGAAGATCCTTGACGGTGGTGTAGTTCCGCTGTTTGCTGCTCCGGATCTCTTCGGCGGTCTTGTCTACGTTCTGCGGGTCGGACAGCGTGCCGTAAGCAAGGCCGCACTGGAACTCGACCCGCTTGAGCATGGCATCCAGTCCGGCGCGGTAACTGGCATCCCGCAGGGCAGGGGCAAAGACTTCATAGAGGTTTCGGCCCGCACCAACGCTGCCGTTGAGCCAGTTGCGATACAGCCGCTCGATCCGGGTGGGCATTACGCTTTCGCCGTCCTTGTTTGGGCGAAGGGCGGTCTGGTCCACATCAAGGGCCAGCTGTCCGCCGTCGTACTCCCAGAGCAAGCGGCCATACTGCTCATCACAGTTGCGGATGGTATCCACCGCACTGGCAAAGACGCTGATGCCGAGGGGAGAATGCCGGTCCGTGGCGTTGCCGCCGGACGCCCGGAAATAACCCCACAGCGGGCGGTCCACGCCGCCAAAAGTCGTCTTGGGCGTGATCTGCGCCCACTCCGGCACGGATTCCAGCGGCACTTCGATGCCGATATCGTCCTGCGTCATGGAGCGGAACGCCTTGACGGTGATGGTGTAGGTGCTGCCGGAAAACTCGTGGTCCTCCAGCCGGGTATAGAGGTATTTCCCGCGCACCAGATGGTCGCGGAAGATCGCGCCGGTCATCCTGCCGGAACTGTCGAAGTGGGTCGGACAGAAGGAATCCCCCTGCACAACGTCGATCTGGACGCCGCCATCTGCGGCGAAATAGGGCCGGAACAGCACCCCGCCCAGCGCACAGCCGTATTCGACCGGGACCCGAAGCCCCACGATGAACGGCTGAAGCAGGACGTGGACGGCGTCGGCCCGGGTGCTGCCCGAGATGACGCATTCCATTTCCAGCGTGGTCAACCGTGCCAGCTCGGCGGCGATGCTCTTGGGCAGACCAAGACTGTACAGCGGGTTCGTCCCGCCGTGACACCACGGCCCGCCCGTGTCGTACATCTGCGCCCAGAGGGCGACGGCGTTTTCCATGGGCAGAGAGACCGCCGCGCTGACGGTGGTATCCTCTCCAAACCACAGCCGCGCCTTTTCGCGCAGCCATGCAAGGAACTTTTGAAACATCAGGGTCGCCTCCAGTCTGCCCAGCGGATCAGCGGGGCGAAGATCGTGTAACAGAAATAGCGGATATCATCCATTGCGTGGTCGTTCTCCTTGAGGACCTTGTCCTCTTTGGCCTTGTCATCCCACGAGTAAACGCCGAACTCCCGGCGGGAGTCCTCACAGCTCTCGTGGATGGTGACGAGTCCGGCTTGCATCAGGGACGCTACACAGCGGATGCCGTTCAGAACGTCGTTGTCTGCCGGAATGACCTGATACCGGCCATGCCGCCGGATCGTCTCGATGAATGACGCCGCCGAGGGGTCCACGACGACGGCTTGGACATAATAGCCCTTGGTCAGCTCTTCCAGCGCGGTATAGTGCTCTTCATCGGTGCGCTGTTCCCGCTGTTTGCGGCTGTCAAAGTAGCTCTCCTTGATGCGCAGGGCCTTGCCGTCGTGGATGACCCACAGTCCCATCGAGCAGGGATTGTGCGTGCCGTAGTCGATGGAAACATAAAACCGGCCATCGATCTCGGCGTTGCTGCCGTGGAAGAGGTAGGCGGAAGGGTTCGCCGAAAAGAAGGGATAGACAAGCCCTTCGGCGGCTTTCCGCTTGCCAAGGATGTCGCGGGCATACCAGACCGTGGTTTTGTCGTAGGTCGAAAGAACAGCCCGCAGCTGCTCGTCTGAAATGCTCAGGTTGTCAGCGATGGTGAAATGACCATAGTTGAAGCCGTAGGAAGGAGTTTCCCGTTGCTTCTTTTCATGAGGATTCAGGATGGCTTCATAGTACCAATGCCCTTCGGCTTTTGGGTTCAGGTCGTGGAACACCTTGCGGTCGGGGCTGGAAAGGGTGCGGTCGAACACTTCCTTGATGAAGGTCTCGCTGCACTCGTTGGCTTCGGTGATGTAGGCGGTCCCGTAGGTGTTGCCCTTGATGAGCTTTTCGTCACCAGCCTTTCCGCCGCCGGAGATCAGCACGACTTTTTCACCGGTGGCCGTCTGGATATACAGACAATCACGGTTGTTGTACACGCCTTCCCGGCAGCGGCCTTCGAAATAGTTCGTCAGGCCGAAGCCGTCACAGTCCAGAATATTCAGCCGCGCCGTTGCGGTGGACACACCAGCGATCAGGTGGATGCGGCTGGGGTGCTTCTCCAAAATCGTGCAGTATGCCATGGTGATGAGCACGTTCTTCCCGCCGCGCTTGCCGCCTTCCGCCACATTGAACCAGTGGTCGAAGCAGTCAAAGAAAAAGCGGGTCTGATTTTTCGTGAAGGGTGCAGGAATGTTCATGTCTCAAAATCCTTGATATCCCGGTCGGGGGCCGGATGCTGCAAAAGGTCTGCGAGGGTCTGCATGTTGGCGGTCTGAGCAGCAGGAGAGACGTCCTTTTTGATGGCGTCCATCTTGGTCCATTTATCGATGAGCGTGCCCAGCGCTGTGGTGATCTCCCGCAGGGTCGCAGAGTCGAGCTTGTCCGGATCGGTGAGGACACCGAGGTAAACGTCAATGATCTCCTGCACCCGCTCCTTTTTGCTGTCCATGTAGTCCAGCATGTCGAGGGTGTTCTGCGCCTTTTTTTGCTCGAACTTTTCCGAAATATCCGGACTTTTAGCAACGTATTTCCGGACCGTGTTGTCAGAGACGTTATTCTTCCGGGCAACGGCGCTGTAGTTCTTCATCTCTACGAAATCCGCAACGATCTTCTGGATCTGCTCATCGGTCAGCTTTTCACGCGGCACGTCACCACCTCTCTCGTCGTCAGGGTGCAAAAAAGCCGCCCGGGAGGACCCGAACGGCTGATAGCATAAAATAAGCAGCACCCTGTTTGCATTCCACCGCTACGAAGAAGGTTCACTTTTAGGTACTGCTGCATCCAGAACTTTTGCGGCTGGATGCCCCGCACAAACTGCCTGTCAGCAGCTGGGACCGCCCTTGGAATCGAACCTTCCGTGTCTACTCACGCGAACGCGCACCAATTTGCGCTCAGGCGGCATATAAAAGCCGATGGCTGGACTTGAACCAGCACCACAAGAGTTTCAATCCATCCGGGGACAGGCCGGACAGGGCCGCTCTTGCGTATCGTCAATGTGACCCGCCTTAACTGGGCGGCGTTCTGCTTGAGCTACAACGGCATATAAAAGCAGCCCGCGAAACGTGAAGAGAAAAATGCCTACAAAGTCAAAAGGAGAAATCATTATCATGGGGACGTTTCGGAGACTGCGTAGAAGCGGCGCACCGCAGAGCGCTGAACCGCTTGTATCAATTTTAATTCACTTTACCCGTTTTGGCGAGTGTCGGCCCGTTCCAAAATCAGGCCGTGCTTTCTTGTGCATCTTGTACAGTTTGCAAAGGTTCGAACTCTTCCCATATCTCAGCGAGGGTTTTGCACCCGCGGTTGATGCGGCGGCGCACCACATCCGGGCCGGAAAGCCCGGTTTCTTTCGCGATCACTTCCTGCGTTTTGCTGGCAACGTAGTATTCGCAAATCGCTTCGGCGCACTCCGGATTCGTCACGAGATGGCCCGCCCGCCGGGTGGCTTCAATGCGGAGATTGCACAGTTCGGTTTCCATCCTCTGCAGGGTCCGTTTTTCGTCCACAAGGTCTGACGCGCCCGCTCCGATCTTGTCCCCAGAGCCGTTTCCACCGGGCATTCCGGTCATGCTGGGGGTGATTTTTTCGGCGATGGCCCGGATTCGGTCGATTTTCTGCCGCTGGGCTTCTACCGCCGCCGCTTTGTCCCGGCATTGCTGGAACCACGCCTTTACGGCCTTGTAGCCGGGTTCTTCTGCGGGGTGAGGGGCATCGCTTTCAGGTTTCCATGTACGGATCATGTATCATCCTCCATCTCTTCAATTTCAATCTCGACCCGGGGATCGTTCTTGTCATACTCCACCCGGCTCCCATCGTGAGCGGCGACGATCTGGCTGTTGTCGTCCGCCAGCACGCCAGCTTTCACCAAGATGTCGCAGGTCGCTTCGATGAGGTTTGCAAGGTCCACCTTCCGCCGGGTCTTCATGTAGTAGATGCACCGCACGTTCACGCGGGCAGAAACAGGGCTGTGCGGCCTTTTGATTTGCCACAAGCAACTTTTCCTGATAATCCACGAAAGTCTTGCTGGGAGCCACGAAGCGCCCGCCTGAGCGCCCCTTGAGAATGCGGGCGGAATTTTTCTTGGTGCGCGGGTCGCCGTAGAGGGTCAACTTCATTCGTTATCCTCCATGTAGCACCAGCTCTGTGGCGGGCGGGAAATGTATCGGGATGCACAGCATCTTTCCTTCATGTTGTCCCATTGCAAGCAAGTGCAGCAGTCTCCGCTGTGTTTGCAAGGCTTCATGCCCCAAAAATCTTTAAGCCTTACAGGTTCGTCCCAAATCTTGAGGTCGGAAATATGCCAGCCATAACCGTCGCCGCCTTTGAGATATTTTTCGGCCTCCGCTTCGGTCAAGCAAGCCGCTCGAAGCAACTCGTCAGCATATTCATACTCTAAATCAGGAGTTTCGATGTACAGTTTGGCGGGTTCATTTCTGCCCATTGCTCCAACGTGGGTCAGTCTGTCGATTTTCTCGCAGGTGAACTCGCCGATCACTCTGCTGTCCATTTTCTGTACGCCAGCCTTTGGCGATTTAATAACCCAGCCATCGTGACCAGCGCAGTAGATGTACGCCTTGAATGGCGTTTCCAGCGCCGGGCGGGTCTTACGCACCTCTACGGTTTTCATCCCGGCCCAAATAAACTTGCACCAGTTGGGCCGGATGCTCAGTAATACAGCTTTCACGCTCGCGCCTCCCCTCAGTAATACTCGATTTCCACCAGCGAGGTGGACACCAGCTCGAAACGACCATCTCCCCGAGGAATTTGCAGCAGCTGATACTCTTTCTCGAAAGAATAATTAGACGGAACCAGTTCACTGAAGCTGTCCACGGTGATGGTGTACTTTGGCTTCCGTCTACCGGCATATCCGACTTTTTCAATGCCCGGAGAGTAGACCGTGACATGGTAGCAGGGTTTGTTGACAGCTTCGGCCTCAGCGGAGGTGGATCCACAGGATACAAACAACAGCGTCGCTTCCAGCAGCAGCGCTGCAACAGCAAGGCAACAAATTCGTTTCATCGTCTTTTTCCTCCCATCCATCCTTCTTTGTTGAAATCGTTCCGCCCGATCCGCTCCGCCGCATGGTTGGCGTTGGTGTAACGGAGTTCGGCGGCATGGGTTTCTCTCCACTCCTGAAACCGCTCGCAGCGGTCATGGCATCCGGGGTATCGTTTCGGACAGCCCTTACAGGTCGAGTTGGTCATGTTGCACTTCCTTTCTTTTTCATCGGTCGTCTGCGGGCCGCGTTCTTCAAAAAGTCGTTCCCGCTGGGAGTGGAACGGTCCACGCGCTTGGAGCGCCCGGAACCGACCGGGCAGAGCTTCTGATATTCTTCGACGGACGTGCAACCCAGCGTTTCGGCTTCCGCAAGGGCCTTGCGGACGTAGACCCAGCTTCGGCCACCGGTATCAGCACACTTGACGATCACGGCAGATGCCAGCTCATTGCCCAGTCGTTCCGCATAGGCTGTCAGCTCGGCTTTTCCAGATTCGCTAAGTTTCCCGATACAACTTTCAAATTCATCCACCACGGGGTGGGTCGTCGTCCTCGTCTCGTCAGTCTCGCGCGTGTGCGCACGCGTAGACGACGACTTATTAATGGTTTTAATGGTTTTAATGGTTAAGTTGTTGTTAGCTGCCTGTTGGTTGCCTGTTAGCAGCCTGTTAGATACCCTGTTGCTGTCCACAAGCAAATCGTAATTATTGATTGTAACAACGCTGTATTTCGGACCTGTTTTGACTGTTAGCCACTCTGTTAGCACTAAATGCTTCAGCGCGGTCCGGACCTCTTGAACGCTCAAACCAAGCTGTTTCGCCAGCTGAGACTGGCTCGTGACCAGTTGTCCGGGCTTGATCGTGATACCCTGCCAGCGCTTTTCCTGCCAGTTGGCGGTGAGCAGAAGATGGATGAACAGGCGGGCGGTGTTCGGCTCGGTGTACCACTCCCAGTCGGTCAGGCCGCGCGGGATGGCAACATAGCCACGGGATGGGTCGATGGGCACGGCCAGACCTCCTTTCGTTTGGAATGCCCGTTAAGCCAGACAGCACAGCTGCAGGGGTCAGAAGGGAAGGTCGGCTGCATCTTCTTCAATGAGTGCATCCGCCTCCGGAGTGCCCACAGCGGGCGGAGAACTGCTGTGGGGAGCATGGTCTGAAAGCTGCTCGCCCGGGTACAGCTGAGCGCCGGAAAGGCTCGTCTGCACGGCTTCAGGTTCCGCAGGGGCATCGAAGGGAGTGGGTTCGTCGGTGGGCATCAACTCGGGCGGCGGGAGAGGAACCTCCGGAATCATGTCGGCAATCATCTGCATCCACCGGAAGATCACGAGTCCTCCAGGCTGGATGTCGTCTGCATCGACATTGTAGTAGGTCTTGCCGTTGTATTCGCGCTCGTCCAGCTTTTTGGCGTAGACCGTGACGGAGTCGCCTTTCTGAAGCATTCCGTCCCACTGATCCAGCCCGCGCCACACGTTGACCTGCACGAACAGGCTTTCCCAGCTCCCGGCGTCGTTCTTGACGCTGTGGACCTTGACGTCAAACTTCAGGACGCGCTTTTGCCCTGCATCTTTGAGGACGGGGTCCTTCGCAAGCGTGCCGTGGAGCAGCACGCCGGTCTTGTGCTTGAGGATCACCGCCCATCACCTCCGAAGGGGTCATCGGAAGTTTCCTCTTCTTCGGGGGCGGGAGCTTCCACGCTCCGGCGCTGGCTGGGGCGGACGTAGGGTTCAGACGATTCCGGAAGGGAAAAATCAGAGGGCGTATCGTCTACCTCGCGGGCAGATCCTTCGAAATCGACCTTGACTTCGCTTTCGTCGTACAGTGCCCCGAAGGTGGACGGGAATGCTTCCCGCAGGGCATGGACAAGAGCGACTTTGCGGATCATGGTTGCTTTTTTGCCGCCGTTGTCAGCCCAGAGCGATTTGTGAGTGTCGTATTCGGAAAGCTTGACTTCATCGTAGCTCGGGCGGGTGCGGTCGGTGCGGTAGACCTTCGCCCAGCCGCCAATCAGCTCTTCGTCGTCGTAGACGAGGGAGCCTTCCCGCTTCTGGTAAGCGCCGTCCGAAAGGACGATGACGCCCGCTTCGAAGCCGTCATAGGCAGGGTGGCGTTCGGCCATCTGAAGATAGCAGCTCTTGCCCAGAACGATGGTGGCGGGGGTATCATCGCTCTTGTTGTCGTAGTGGATGAGATAGGCTTCTCTGGTAAAGGGGTTCAGTTTGTACTGCTTGCAGGTCTCAAGGAAGATCTTGCACTCCGTGTCGGTAGCCTTCTGGCAGATGAAATTGCGGACATCCGCAAAGCTGACGGAAAGATGCTGGCCGTCTGCCGCAATGATCTCCACAGGCTTCGAGGAAACGGCGGACTGAAGGGCCGCGCCGGTCTGGCCGTTGTGCTGGAGCGCGGCCACGCGGGCAGCGGTGGAAGTGGATGCGGACGAAGTGGACGCAGGTGCACTGTTACGAGTGAATGCCATAAATAAGTACCTCCAAATTATTTGATCGAACCATAGCGGAAGCCGCGTTCCTTGGCTCCCTGTTTGAACCATTTGATGTCGTCCTCGGTGAACTCCACCCAGAACCGATACCGCTTGTGCTCCGGCGCGGTGGGTTCGGCAAACTGCTGCAAGACCTCGCAGTCGAGCCGCCCGTCTGCGGTGATAAAGGCGCTGGCGTGGGTGTTCTGCTGGGCCTGAAGCTTCCGTTCCCGTTCTTCTTCGGTCGGCGGAACGATGACCGGCGCGGCGGCGCGGGCCTTTTCTGCGGCCAGACGGGCCGCTTCAGACTGCCGCTGCCGTTCCCGGGACTCTTCGCGGCGGTTGTGCTCCCGGACGGCGGCGTTGACGCTGAAGTCGCGCAGATACTCCGTTGTACAGGCTTCGACGTCCTGACCACAGGTCTCCCGGAGAAAGGCAAGGTCGCTTCGGACGTTCTCCACGGCCTGACGCAGAGCCTTTTCCGCCTGAGACAGCGCAAAGGTTTTGTTGAGCCAGCGGTGATTCAGAAGCCGTTCAAACGAGAGCAAAGGTTCCAGTTCACCGATACAGTCCTGATAGACCAGCCGCAGAGCTGCGGCTTTTTCGTCTTTCTCGGCCTGTTCGACGGCCTTGACTTGAGCGTCGATCGCGCCGGAGACCTTTTTGCACTGGTCCCGCATCTTTTTGATCTCGGTCTGAAACTCTTCCAGCGGCTTCAAGTAAAAGTCTTTTGTGGCAGACGCCTTCTCACCCAGCGTTTTGTCCAAAGCATTGATCGCGGCCCGGTCTGTTTTCGCGCCCTTGATGTCCTCGGGGGTGTAGACGCGCCCCGTGTAGGCCGCAAGCATTTCGTCGATGTTCTTCTGCACCTCGTCCTTGTTCCAGCTCGGGGCAGGGATCCCCGGGATCTGCACACAGACAGATAATTCATTCGTCATCGTGTTCTTCCTCCTGTTTTGCCCAGCGTGGCAGGAAATAATAGTCGTCCGGCGGCTCCATCGGCGGGCCGTAGGCATCAAGGTCGATGCTGTAAAGCTCATTCATACTGCGTCTCCTTGTCGTTCCGGATGATGAGCGCGACGGCTTCCTTGTGGATGCTGTCGCACAGACTGATGATGGCGTGCAGAGCATTGTTCAGGCTCTCGCCCGAACCGACCAGCCGGGTGCTGCAGGAGCGTGCCATAGACCAAGCACTTTCGAGGTTGACGCGGCACGCGATCACGTTTTCAAGGTCCTCCTGCGGGTCCACGGACGGCGCAGAGTGGGCTTCATCGAGCTGCCGCTGAAGTTCGTCACGGTCGGCTTTCAGCTCGGCGGTCATGTCGGCGGCCATCTGATAGGCTTTTTCCCCAGCTCGCTTGTCTACCTCTTCCTCGTCGATGACGGCGGTGATGGGCTGCTTTTTGAGGGAAGCGTTCTCATCCTTGAGTTTGCGGTTCTGCTCAGACAGCCCCTGCACATCAGCCAATGCGGCGTCCCGGGCGCTTTCAGCGGCTTGCATCGCTTCGCGGGACTCCTGCTCTTGGACACAGGCGCTCTTCAACCGGGCGCGGGTCTCGTCGAGTTTGGATTCTGCATGACGGCGCTTGACAAACTCATCGTTATAGTCACAAGTGAGCTTGGCGCTGTGTGCCTGTAACTCATCAATCCGTTTATTAGAAAGCTTGAGCTGGGCATCTTTCTCTTTGAGCTGCTTCAGGGCTTCCTGATACTGCTTGTTGGTGGTGATGTCACCGGTCTGGACCCGCTCCACCAGCTCCTGCGGGGCGCTGGGTTTGGCCGCAGCGTAAAGCAGAGTAGGCGGCAGGGTTTCCAGAATCTCTTTCTGACGGGGGCTGCTGTTTTCCAGCAGGGCAGAGACCTGTAACAGGTTGTAAGCGCTGGATTTGCTGATGCCGATGGACAAGCACCACATGCGAAAGCTATCTTCACCTCGATTGCCATGCTTGGAGTTGTCCAACAGTTGGACAACTCCGCACAGTGCATCATGGGCGGTAGCAATGGCGTTTCCCATATGTACCAGCCCGCGCTCGGCCATCTTTCTGCCCTGCATGTACTCGTTTTCGGCCAGATGCAGGTCGGCCACGGTCTGGTCGCTCAAGCCGGAATAGTCAAACGTCGGCCGCAGGTCGTCCGGAATCGTCGTCAGGGGCTTGTCAGAAGAGCTGCCGGAGATAGCGGATAGTGCAGCATTCTCTCCGACTGCATTGCCTTGAGAATCGGAGCTTTTGGCAGCATTTGCCGTCTCCGTCGTAGGGCTTGACCCCTCCGGCGCTGCCGGGGATGCCGCAGTTTGGCTTTCCGCAGCAGTGGCAGCATCCAAACACTGCGCGGATGGGGAATGGAGTTCTTCCACCGGTTCGATGGGTGCGTTTTTGCAGGGCTTGGCGTCCTTGAGGGCTTCTACCATAGTAAGGTCAAGCTCATATTCATCCGGCTGTTCAAACTCTGCACTGTTGCCAAGAAAATCTTCCGGCGTCAAAGTGGCGATCGCCGACTTGGCCCGCTCGAACTTCTGAGCCATCAGGTGACTTTCCTTCCAGACGCCCCGGGCGTCGTCCCAGCGCCAGAACCGCCCCTTGTGGTAGGCGTAGAACATCTCATTGGCGAGTTTCTTGCAAATAATATCCACTTGTCAAAACCTCCAAAGTGTGTTATTCTTCGGGGCGATGGGCTGTCGAAAATCCATCACCCTTTGGCTCGTCCGTGTTCGCAGCACGGGCGGGCCTTTTTGCTGGTCTGAAGTCCCTACAAGCTGGAGCACCTTCCGGATAATGTACGTTCCAGTCACCGCAAGAGTAAAAATCCTCGCATTCGCCGCAGGTGTGCTCAATGTCATCATCGTCGGCATCCCCAAGCACAAAGCTTTTGATAAACGGCAGCATTTCGGGACCAAGGCGCTGAACGCAAGATTTCGCGTGGAAGTAATAAAGCTTGTTGCTGACGTCCTTTGCGCCATTCTCTCGCTGGTCTTTGACCATGTGGTTCACCTGATCGCGGGACAGGCCCATGCCCATCAGGAGCTTCTTCAGTCGTTTCGTTTTCATGCGTCCTTCCTTTCATCTGTCACAACTCCGCCCCACTGTTCAGCCATTGCTTTTGCAATGCCAGGATAAGTTTTGCTTCGCTCTTTTGCATGGCCGCTTCCAAGCTGCCATATCCTGGTTCTTTCTTTAACTGGAAGAGACATCATGTATTCATATACATTGTCCGTTTCGGGTAGCCTGGAAAGATTTTTTAACCACAGACAAGTTTTCTTTTGCTCTGGATGCCCAAATTGCCAGGGATTGATAATCTGGTCTGGCTTTCGATATAGCGTGGACATTACGCACACCGGGTTTTCAATGGCAATTCGTGGAATATCCGCTTCCGCAAACTTCATAAAGAACGCAGCCGCTTCAAATCGCAAGCTGAGTGGTTTTTTCCCCTCTGTAAACCATCGCGCACCAGAAACAGCCAAGTGTGTGCAGGGCGGGTGTGCAATGAGCAAGTCCCACTTGCCAACGTCATGCGTTACGCCGTCCATTGTCACGACTTGCCCACCATCAATAGCCTTGAGGGCGTCGCCCAAGATGTGCCACTCTGGATGCCCGCCAGAGGGTTCAATAAGATCACACGAATAGGCTTCGTGGCCCAGTGCGCGGAATGCCTTGCAGACTTCCTGAGACTCTTCACAGGCGACGAGCACCCTCATCTTTCTCGTACTCATGCCCCGCGCTCCTGATTTTCCTGCCACTCGGCGTTGCGGGCGTGGTCGCGCTCAATGCGGCCATACGGGCTGGACTGCTTGTAATCCTCGTTGATGTCGTGCAAGCACCACAGCGAGATGCTCAGGCCCCCGACGACGGCAAACAGCAGCCACGGGGCCGCGTGAGCGGCTTTAGCCATGTCCCAGTGCCCGAAGCGGACCAGCGCCACGGCGATTCCGGCATTCGCAAGGCTGACGACCTTGCCCGCGCCGATCAGCGCCAGCGCGGTGAGGATGATGTTCTTCAATTTCATGCGGATTCTCCTTTCTCGACACAAGGGAAGAAATACTCCCCGATTTGCTCCTGCGGGATACCCAAGACCTTGCAGATGGCGACGACTTCCCTCCAAAGCCATTTTCCTTGGGATTCTTGGGCACAAATACGACCGCTCAGGGTGCTGTATCCTATACCGGTCATAGCAGCAACATCCCGCAGTTCTAGCCCTTCATCCTCCATGCGGCGGCGAAGTTTTAAGTAAGGCTTTCTCATGCGGATTCCTCTTTTTCGTTTCTCTCAGCAATAATCGCAGAGAGAGCTGCATTGTACTCGCTTTCCGCCTTTTTTGGCGAATAGTGACCGTTCAAGACTTGGGAAACATACTTTTCGTTCTTTCCCATATGCGCAGCCAGCTCTTTTGCGGTAACACGAGCATTGTGCATTTTCCCGACAAGCTCGCCCGTCCATTGTGCAGGCATACAATTCTAACCTCCTTCAACTAGAAAACTTGACTTTGGTTAGAATTTGCGGTAAGATAATGGTGCTAACAATAATCCAGCGCAAATTCTAGCCTGAGAGATTCAGCTGATTTCGGGCTTCGTTTTGCTAACCAAAATCAACTGTGACACTATAATAGCTGAATTTGGTTAGAAAGTCAACGAAAAAATCTGAATTTGGTTAGTTTTGGCGCTCTGCACAAAAAGGAGCGTTGAAAATTGTGTTTTATGAACTATACAGTGAACTTTGTCAAAAGAAGGGTGTGAGCCGCAGTCGAGCGGCAAAAGAAATCGGGCTGAGTAATTCGACCGTAACGAAATGGAAGAACACGGGCGCAGTTCCTTCGGGAGATACACTTTCGAAGGTAGCGGAGTACTTTGGAGTTTCGGTCGATGATTTAATGGGAAAACAAAAAGACCCCACGGCTCAAGGCGGTGGGGTCTCGGATGATGATATCAAATTTGCCCTCTTTGGTGGTGGACCGGTATCAGATGCCCAGTATGAAGAGGTCAAGCAGTTTGTCCGATTCATAAAGGAGCGCGATGCAAATGGGAACAAAGGCTGACTTTTATAAAGTTGCGGCAGAAAATAATGTGGAAGTTTTGTACTTTTCGCTTCCCAATGTGAAAAGCGTCTCTACGGAGGTTGCAGGACAATGCTATATTGGGATGGACAATTCTCGAACCTATACGAGAGCAGAAGAACAGGCTTGTCTTGGGCATGAACTTGGACATTGCCTGTATGGTGGTTTTTATTCGAAGAATACACCATTTGATATGATAGAACGGCATGAGGTAAGAGCAGATCATTGGTATATTCGTAAGGCGATTCCGAAGGATGTGTTGTTAAGACTTTTGAGGGACGGGAATCAACCATGGGAAATTGCGGAGAAGCTGGATACTACAGAAGATTACGTTAGGCGTGCCTATTACTATTATATGGATAACGAAATTATAGGTTGAAACTGATATAGTGGATTTTTCTAAAGGAGTAACTAATGAAATTAAATCAAGACTGTTTGAGAGATGTGCTGCTCCAAGTAGAAGCAGCAGGACTTTCCGATTACATCTCGGAAGAAACGCTTCATTCACAACTTCCTCAGTATACAGAGGATGAAATCTGCTACGCTTGCTATATGCTTGGCGATGCAGGATATTTAGATATTCAAAAAGAGCATTATATTCGGAAATCAAGCGTCGAAGTGCGTGGCATGACTTACAAAGGTCATGGCTTCCTTGAACAGATTCGAGATGAGTCTGTTTGGAAAAAAGTTAAGGAGAAAGCAAAGAAAATAGGAGCATTTGCTTTGCCCGTACTGGCAGATATTGCAAAGGAAGTTATTGCGGCACAGCTGACCGGGTGAAACTCAATCAACATGAAGGGTATCAACATCGATGATGAGCGACATCTCGGCCAAATCGTGGCTTGCGTCACTTTTCAAAGTAAATGCTTTGACACGTTCTACTTCAACACCATTCAACTTGAGCGAAAATTGATTTGTTGTGACATCTGAAATAAGTTCAACACGGTTTGCCATTTTATCATCCCTTCCGACAATGGATTGTATTATTGAACTTATTATACATCAATAAAGTGCAAAAGTATAGCATTTTGTTGACGCAAAACAAAAAATAAAAACTCCCCCGGTGTTGGCGCACCGAGGGAGCAAAATAAGCGGCTCACCCAGAAGAGGGCATCGCACACTCGACATTGCGATTATACCTCTTTTGGGCGGGCTTGTCAAAGTGTACCCCAAAGGAGGTTTATTTTATGGGAAAACGAGTGAATACAGCCGTTTGGATGGAAAAGCAGAACCGCTGGCAGATAAAGGTACAGAAGGACGGCGTGCGCCGGACCTTTACCAGCGCAAAGCCGGGACGCACCGGCCAGCGCGAAGCGAACCGCAAAGCTGATGAATGGCTGGATGAGGGCGTTAGCAACACCACAAAACGCTGCTCCGAGGTGTGGGAAGAGTACATGATCGCAGTCAAGGCCACCGCAGGGACCAGTTATGTAGATCAGGTCGAAAAGTTCGGCCGAAATTATATTCTGCCGATCATCGGGCCGCGCCGGATCGGCGATTTAAGCACTGGAATGCTGCAGGACGTGCTAAACAGGGCATACAAAGAGGGCAGCATGAACCCGGACAGTAAGCGGAAGAGCCGTGGCAACCTTTCCAAGAAAACGCTGCAGGATATTCGGGGCGTCGAAGTGTCTTTTGTCAAGTGGGCGAGACAGCACAAATACACCACCCTGCGTCCCGAGGACGAAAACTTGACTGTCCCGAAGGGAGCGCGCTCCAAGGGCAAGAAGATTTTACAGCCCGATGCTCTGCGGGTGCTGCTCTCCACCGAGACCCGTGTAGTCCGTGGAAAAGTGGAGCATGATGATAATATCCACGCATACCGTCTGGCCGTCATGACCGGGCTTCGCCCCGGGGAACTGCTGGGCTTGCGGGTGGGAGACATTGAGGGCAACCGGCTGCACCTTTCCCGCGCTATCAACCGCCAGAATGAGGTGACTACCGGCAAGAACGAAAACGCGATCCGCATGGTGGTGCTGCATCCGCTGGCGGTGGCTGAACTGAATGCCCAGCTTCAGCAGCGCACCCTTGAGGAGGGGTGTATCCTGCGGGATGATGACGCCGTGTTCGAGCTGAAGAACGAACAGAGCCTGTACAACTACTGGCGCTTTTACCAGCGCTGCAACGGTATAGATCCGCCCATCAGCCTGTATGAACTGCGGCATACTTTTGTGAGCATCGTCGAGGACGCTGTGTCTCCGGCCCAGCTCCGCCGCATGGTGGGCCATAGTAAAAGTATGGATACTTACGGTTGGTACAGCCACGCCGTCGCCGGTCGTGCTGATGCCGCTGCAGTTGCCGTGTCTGGAGTGCTGTCTGAGTACGCACCCGGCGGCGAAAAGTAACCCACTTTGCAACCCACTTGTATTGCTCTGAATAGAGAAATGCTTTCTCAAACAACGAAGCGAGTCTATGAAAAGAGCGTAAATTCGACGATTTGAAGAGTTACTTCTCTGCGTTTGCAATAATTGGACTTGTTCGAATCCACCCGCGCCCACCAAAAAAGCTCTAGCGTAATTACTACGCTGGAGCTTTTTGTTTTGCGTGCGTGTGAGACTCACGAATGCGGGTGGATTCGAACAGGGCGGCTCTGCGAAGCAGAGTAAGCAATCCTTCCTGCGGACGGTTGCTTAGCCCGCGGGTCTGGAGGATAGGAATGTCTACCGTGACAGCTTCACCTGCCGGGAAGGACAGCAGTGGGCAAAACTCAAATGGTTCACTCCCACGACTGTCAAGAGAACGCTTGTGTAGAAATACACAGGCGTTTTTCTTTTGCAAATTTGAAATGTTTCACTTGCAAGGGTGGATTCGAACAGCAACGACGACGACCGCTGCCAGCGGCAGAAACAGGGAGGAGTTGTTGGGGCAGCGTTCTGATTTTCAAGGCCCCGCCAAGGAGTTGCGGAAAAATCAGCAAACGCAACTCGTAAGGCCGGTAGTGTGTATAGGTACTTATAAGGGGGCAGGTCTGGAGGATAGGAATGTCTACCGTGACAGCTTTACCTACAGAAAATGATATTGACACCTAAAACTTACCCGTAAAGAATAGTTTGTCTAGTATCGGTGACTGTGAAGAAGAAAATAAGAGAAAACCAATTAGTTGGACTATGCAGGTACGATTCTGAATGATGGCTAGAAATAATATTGAGGAACGTGGTCGAGAGCCATAGATTAAAGGGGCAGAACGCTAAAGAGGGGCACTCCAGTTTTCTAACCGGAGTGCCCCTCTTTAATTGCAAGCGTTAATCATCTGCCGACACATCAACAGTCTCTTCCCATTGATATTCGGGGTCAATATGACCACTATCGCTATCGGTTTGTGTACGATCAGAGTTGTCAATATCATCCGGTACGGGATACGTGTTATAATTCATAAACAAACCTCCTATTATAATGATTGTTAAAGGCAGTTAAGACAACTACCCTATATTTATTATATCATTATTTCCTGAAAATTCAACATAATTGTGAAATGCTTTTTCGAACTATTTGTAACTTTCTTGAAAAGGTATGGCTGTTTTATGATGTGACAGGATGTATTTAGTTTCCCTATTTGCTTTGCGTAGACCTGGCTTGACAGCTTAACACTCTTGAGATAAACTTAATAAAATAGAAATTTTGAAATGAGGGGAATAAGAAAAATGATTGGTACTGTTATTTTTCTGGCGGTTGCGGCGGTTATCATCTATCTGATTACAGAGGATGAGAAAACAAAAAAAGAGGCTGCTCGAAAAAAGGCACAGGAAGCACAAGAAAAACAAAGGCTTGAGCAACAGGTTGCCCAGCAGATTCAAGTGGCTGAGTTAAAAATTTCAAATTCGGAATTTTATCAAAAGTTGTTATCTTGTCTGAATGATTGTATTCAAAAGGATATAAAAACATATCTCGCAAAATCTTATAAGGAATATATAAAAAATCCCGGTGCAGTACCAAATCGATTTAATCCATTAGCGGATAAAAAAGAATTTTTGCCTGATATTTTAGGCGATATTGATATCACCTTAGGTGGTATTCATTATGGGCATAGCTTGGGGTTGATTCTTAGTAGTACTAGAACAAGTTCTCTCGATAACCGTTGTGATGTCCAAGTTGATTTTGCAAGGAATGGATATTCCGATATGAACCCTTTGCAAATGTGGGCATTTGCTCAAAGACTGAGTCGCGATTTGGGGTATCAATTTGAATTTTTTTATGTTTCCAATGGTGGAGATGAAGAGTCTATATCCTGTGAAAATATTCGAGAAGATGCAGTTCGATATATGAATCTTACACAAAGATATGTGAATGCAATTTCCAATCAAAAACAGAAAACATCGGTTGAAATCCGTATCTGTCCGCATTTTATAACGGATGACTTTAACCGGGTGATTGATTCGGAAACTTGTCGGCTTCAGAACTCTGGTATCTCGTATAAGTCGCCGTTCTAATCGGTTCAAATTTAGGTTGCTTCACTCTACGCAAAAAGCTCTAGCGTAATCATCACGCTAGAGCTTTTTGTTATATATCCACTATAACTTGTTATGGCCCCATCTCTTGATAGACAGGACATTCATCACAAATTTTGTGTGCTTTCTCCCAGCCACAAGGAGGAACTTAAAACGACCCACCCGACGAGCCGCCGAAACCGTCGCTGTCCACAGAGGAGCCGCCGGAAGAATCGTTTTCCGGTGCGGGCGGGTCGTAGACCTGCACCCGGTCGGTGTGGGTGTAGAAGTCGTCCTTCACGCGCAGCTTCAGGCCGACGCCGATGTAGTCGTTGGCTTCCGTCTTGAGTTTGGCCGTTTTCATCTGGCTGTACAGGATGCCGCAGACGATGGCTGCGATGACCAGCGGGATGCCCACCACGATGAGGATGCCAAGGAAACCAAGGCCATTGTCGGGGTCGTTGTCATAATCGAGCGGTTCTTCGTTCTCGGCATAGAAATCCAGTGTGTCAGCGCACAGGTCAATGTAGGTCTGCGCCGCGTCGGCGTAGTCGCCGTCCGACAGCATGGGCACGACGGTATCTTCCAACTGCTCGATGCGGTAATCGGTGAAGGCCGTCACACCGCCGCCGTAGGTAATGGTGACGTACTTCCGGGAGCCGAGCGCGATCATGAACAGGATGCCGCTTTTTCCGCTCCCGCTGCCGAGATCGTTGTCACGGTAATAATTTTTCGCGAAGTCGCGCTGATCTTCGCCGCCGATGCTGTCCACGGTGAGAAAGTAAACGTCACAGTCGTGCCCTTCCGAAGCGGCCTCGGCGCTGGATTCCAGCGAAGCGAGGGTGTCGGCATCGAACAAGCCGTATTCGTCCCGCACCAGCGGGGCGGCGGCAAAGGTCGGAAGGCTGAGACAAGCCATCAGCACCAGCGCGGCCAGAGCGGCACACAGGCGGTGTGCGCAAAGTTTGAAGCATTTCATTTCGGCACACCTCCCTTATAAGTACAGCAGCCATGCCAGAATGGCCATCAAGGGCAGACTGATGCCCGCGAACCATGCGGCGGCTTTGGCCTTGTCTACGGGCAGGTCGCCGATGAGCCGCCCGGTCTGGCCGTTCATCGCGAACAAAAAGTCCTTGTCGTGCCAGCGGGTGTGAAGCATCCAGACCGGGAGCAGGGCATAGTGGGCTTTTCGAATGTTGATGTTGATGTTTTCTTCCAGCGGGTGGACCTCGGAATAGCCGCCCGTGGTCGCGTGGAGGGCCTCCATCGTGGAGTGCTCCATCCGGGTGCGGGCGCGGTCCGAACAGGTCTTGGCGTCCTCGTCGTAGCGGTCGGCCAGAAATCCGGGCAGATAGGCCGTAGAGAACGGCTTCAGATCACTGTAATCGAACGGCTCGATGGCGTCCATGTGGGCGTTGGGCATCTTGCTGGACCCGTCCACCGGCACGCGCAGGAACTCGGCTGTGCCCTCGCGGCGGACGTCGTAGTGCTGGGTGGTGGTGACCCGGTAATCGCCCTCGCGGTGGCTCTCGGTGATCTGACCGTCGTAGCTTCCGCGCGCGTCGGCCTCGGCGTCGAAGAGCCAGAACGGGACATACACGCCCTGAATCTCTGCAATGTGGTTGTGGTCCTTGAACGCCTTGGGCAGAAAGGCCTTGCCCTTGTAATATTTCGTCAGCTGGGCGACAGCGGCCTTTTTGTCGAGTTTGAAGGGGAGAATGTATTCCGGCTTGAGCTTGCCTGAGAGCTTTCCGCCCAACACCGTGGGGTTGCCGCAGTAGGGGCAGTTGGTGGCAGCGGTGGTGGCGTCGCAGACCAGCTCGGCCCCGCAGGTCGTGCAGGTGTAGCTGGTCAGGGACGCGGCTTCGGCGTCGCTCCAAACGCCGTCCTCGCGGGCGGCGGTCTTTTTGCGGATCTCCGCCTTTTTGGCGTCGCGCTCTGCGGCGGCATCGGCCTTTTTCTGCTGGGCGGCGTACTGGGCTTCGATGTCCTGGATCTCATAGGAGGAGCCGCAGTAATCGCAGACCAGCTTGCCGCTGGAGCTGTCGAAGTGCAGCGGGCCGGTACAGGCCGGACATTGGTAATTGGTTACTTTATCAGCCATGGCGGACCCCTCTCTTATGCACCGAAGGGCTTGCCGCATTCGGGGCAGAACTTGGGCGGGTGGGCCGGGTCGGCTGGCTCAAAGCCGCAGTTCGAACACTTGGCGGCGGGCTTCGGTTTGCCGCACTCCGAGCAGAATTTGCCGCTGTTCTTTGCGCCGCAGCTGCAGACCCAGACGGTGGGAGCTTCCGGCTTAGGCTTTCCGCAGGAGGTGCAGAACTTTCCGGTGTTCCCGGCCTGACCGCAGGAGCAGGTCCAGCCGTTTACCGGGGCCGCGGGCTGGGCAGCAGCCTGTTGTGCACCCATCTGATAGAG
>OIXQ01000157.1_pt1 | contig 34613 bp, 34 predicted proteins | sample 1587791 | NCBI WGS metagenome assembly OIXQ01 (sample SAMN03283273) | human gut metagenome | biome: human-associated habitat; material: feces | host: Homo sapiens | place: Peru | collected 2012
TACGAAAGCACCCTATCCACCGCTGACGCGGTCCCCCTTCCCCGATGGGGAAGGCTTAGGCGGAGCGAGGCTTCGCGTCGATTTTTATGAAGGGCGATGTCCGAAAGTGGTGGGGATAGCGATACGGGGGAAATGCATTTCCAACATACGGGGGGGAGCCAACCCCGTCTCGCTACGCTCGACAGCCCCTTCCAGAGGAAGGGGCGAGAATGTGGGGCGTTTTGAGTGTATCTATCCCTCCTTCCTTTATTCCCCGTCAATTCCACGTAAAATTTGCCGATTGCCATTGATTCTCATTGACAGGGGAAGATTTTCTGACTATATTTAGTAAGGATAGCCCACAGCAGACCGTGGGCAGCAAGGATCGGTCACCGGATGCTTCCGGAGAGAGGGGGGTCGCCATGATACAGGCATACAAACACAATGAAAATCATGTTCTGTCCGCCGTTCCGCTGGAACAGCTGGAAAAAGGGTCCTGGATCAATGCTGCGGCACCGACATTGGAGGAGCTGGTCAGGATCAATGAACTGACGGGCATTCCCGTTGATTCCCTCCAGACCGCCCTCGATAGAGAAGAACGTTCTCATGTCGAGCTTGAAGACGACTATATCTTCGTCGTCGTGAATACCCCGGTCGTCCTTGAGACGGATGCGTATGATGCACTGCCGCTTGGCATCTTCATCACGCGCCAGTACTTCATCACGGTCTGTCTGGAGCCGAATACAGTCATTCAGAAATTCCTGAATAACTCATTCACTTCTTTCCAGACGTACAAGAAGACGCGCTTCCTTTTCCAGATCCTTTCGCAAGCCTCCTCTTCCTTCCTGTATTTCCTGCAGCAGATCTACAAGCAGACCGATGTCATCGAGACGCAGGTCAGAAAGTCCTTGCAGAACAAGGAGCTCTTCCGTATGCTCGAGCTGCAGAAATCTCTGACGTACTTCAACTTCGCCCTGCATGCGAATGAAAACGTGATGGAGCGTCTGATGCGGCTGCGAAACAGTCCGCTGCACTCGCTCCTCAAAATGTATGAAGAGGATGAGGACCTGCTGGAAGATGTCATCATCGAAAATAAGCAGGCGCTCGAAATGGCGGAGATCTATACCAACATTCTGATGAGCATGATGGACTCTTTCTCCTCCATCATCTCGAACCGTCTTTCGCAGATCATGAAATTCCTGACGTCTGTCACCATTATCCTGGCGATCCCGACCTTGATCTACAGCCTCTGGGGCATCAATGTCCCTGTCCCCTTCGAGGAGTCGCCCTTCGGCTTTGTCGGCGTCATCCTGATCGGTATCCTTTTGACCCTTGTCGTCACCTTCATTCTGTGGCGGAAGGATATGCTCTGAATCTGACATACACGAAACCCCCGGAGTGAGCGCTTCGAGGGTTTTTCTTGCGTGAAAATGGTATAATCGGGGAGTATGCTAGTGACTAGTGACTAGTGACTAGTGACTAGTGACTGGTGACTGGTAGACATTAGACTCCCGTATCGTCATTTTGAGCGAAGCGAGAAATCTTTGTCATCCGCAGTCAGGCGGTCGATGGCAGGAGACCCCAAACGGGAAGCCTGCCAGCAAGAGACCTTCAGGCATCGTTACTATTTATACTGCGGCGAAGCCGCCACCACAACCCTGAACCCTGAACCCTGAACCCTGAACCTTGAACTTTGAACCCTTTCCTATTTCTCAAAGGAGCCTTTTATGGAGGAACGCAAACTTGCCCGCTGGCTTTCCCGCTACGACGGGCCGCCGCTCACACTGATGGAGGTGTGCGGGACGCATACCTCAGCGTTGTACCGTTCGGGCATCCGTCAGATGCTCCCCCCTCAGATCACCTTCCTCTCCGGGCCGGGCTGCCCGGTGTGTGTGACACCGACGTCCTATATCGACAAGCTCGTCCGCTATGCGCTCACTCCGGGCTGTCAGGTGATGGCCTTCGGCGATCTCCTCGCCGTCCCGGGCAGCCGGATGTCACTCTCCGGTGCGCGCGATAGGGGCGGGCGCGTGGATTTCTTCTACGATCCGGAAGAGGTGCTCGCCAAGGCGGAGGCCGATCGCAAGACGACCTTCATCCTCGCCGCCGTCGGCTTTGAGACGACGGCGCCTGTCTGGGCGGATCTCATCCGCCAGGTCTATGAGGAGCGCATCCCGAATGTCCGCTTCCTGACGGCGCTCAAAACGATGCCGGGGGCGATGTCGCTGATCTCCGGAGAAAGCCACATCGATGGCTTCCTCTGCCCCGGTCATGTCGCCGTGATCACAGGATGCCGTCCGTTCAGAAAACTGGCGGAAGAAACGGAAGAGACGATGGTGATCGGCGGCTTCTCGCCCGCTGACCTTCTCCGCGCACTGACGCGTCTCGTGCTTGCGGCGTCGCAGAAAAAGAGGGGACTATGGAATGAGTACCCGAGCGTTGTGACGGAAGAGGGAAATCCGAAGGCACTGGCTCTCCTTGCGGATGTTTTCACGCCGGGGGATGCCGTGTGGCGCGGTCTTGGGACGATCGCAGGCTCCGGGCTTTATCTCCGGGAGAAATACCGCGCGCTCGATGCGGGCAGCTGGGGACTCTCAGAAGACCAGATGCCCGCCGGCTGTCGCTGCGGTGATGTCCTGACAGGCCGCATCACGAGCGAAGAATGTCCCTGCTTCGGCCGTGCCTGCACGCCTGAGCATCCTGTCGGTGCCTGTATGGTCTCCTCCGAGGGTGCCTGCTGCATCACCTATCGGGAGAAGTGATTGCGTGACTAGGGATTAGTGACTAGGGATTAGAGATTAGGATTCTCCAGCATCGTCATCCCGAGCGTAGCCGAGGGTCTCTACTGCACTGTGGGAATCAGCGTGTATGCGCCGGGGAAAAACGATGTCTTGGTGCTGCTGAATATCAGGCAATGAGCGTTCTGCTATAGAGATTTCTCGGCTACGCTCGAAATGACGACGGCGCGAAGTGCTATCAAAATTCTGCGGCGCTTCATTATTTTATGCGCCGCACCACCATTTCTCATGCAAGCGACACCTTCAAACGCAATCAAAGGACAGCACGCCTCTTGGGCGAACCCTGAACCCTGCACCTATTTCCAACCAACGATCAATCAACAAGGAGCATCTATTTATGAATATCGAACTTCGCCACGGGAGCGGCGGCGAGGAGACGGGAAAGCTCATCGCCTCGCTCTTTGCCAAATACCTGACAAATCCCATCTTAGACCGTATGGAAGACGGTGCGGTGCTGCCGCCCCTCTCCGGCGTGCCTGTCATGACGACGGACAGCTTTGTCGTCTCGCCGCTCTTCTTTCCGGGGGGCGACATCGGACGGCTCTCCGTCTGCGGGACGGTGAATGATCTGGCCTCGATGGGGGCAAGGCCTCTCTACCTGACGGCAGGCTTCATCCTCGAGACGGGACTTTCCACCGATGTATTGGAGCCGATCGTCCGCTCCATGGCAGAGACGGCGAAGGAGGCGGGCGTCACGATCGTGGCCGGTGATACAAAGGTCATCGAAGGGAAGGGCGGCCTTTACATCAATACCGCGGGCCTTGGCGATCGCGCGCCGGACTGTGAGATCTCCGCGGGAAATCTTCACGAAGGGGATGCGATCCTCGTCACGGGGACGCTTGGCGACCATCACGCCGTCATCCTCACAGAGCGCATGCAGATGAAGACGACGCTTGCGAGCGACTGTGCGCCCCTGAATCATCTGGTGGAAGCCCTTCTGGCGGCGAAGCTGCCCGTCCATACCATTCGCGACATCACGAGAGGGGGACTGGCGACCGTTGCCAATGAGCTGGCAGCAGCCTCCGGCGTTTCCATCACGCTCTCCGAAGAGGCACTGCCGATCAGAGAAGAGATCAAAGCACTCTCCGGCATCCTTGGACTTGATCCATTGACGATGGGAAACGAGGGCAAGATGCTGATCGCGCTCCCTGCCGCCGAGGCAGAGACGGCGCTTCGCATCCTTCGCGCGCTCCCCTATGGGACAGAGGCCGAAGAGATCGGGCGCGTCAGCACGGGAAGCGGCGTGCATCTTGAGACGCTCTATGGCGGACGCCGCCGCATCCTTCCGCTTCGGGGAGAGGGCCTGCCGAGGATCTGCTGAGAGAAAGCCGGGGATGAGTGACTGGTAGCTAGGGATTAGGGATTGGAAGCAAGCGGTGATTGAAATAGCGCAATTGTTGCGCTAATGGTTCTGCAAGGAAGATCCCTCGGCTTCGCTCGGGATGACGATACGTGCGAAGCACCATCAAAATTTCTCGGCGCTTCTATTTTTTTATGCGCCGCACCAAACCCTTTGAACCCGTAGAACCTACAGAACCCGCTGAACCTCTTTCAGCCGCAATCAAAGAGCATCACGCCCCACGGGCCAACCCCGAACCCATTCGATAAGGAGAACATCCATGATCCATAAATTTCACAGCCGGCCGAATGGCTGGGAGGGCATCACGCCCCATATTTACAAGGAAAATCCCGGGGTCTTTCGCGATGTGACGAAGCAGATCCTTTTTGACAACGAAGCCGACCTTCCGGTGCAGTTCCGTTATTTTCAGGTGGAGAAGGACGGCTTCTCTTCGCTGGAAAAGCATGAGCACATGCATCTCGTCTTGATCTTCAAAGGGAAGGGCCATGCGCTTCTTGGAAGTGATGTGCATGAAGTCGGGGAAGGGGATCTCATCACCATCCCGCCCTGGCAGTGGCATCAGTTTCGCGCGGACGCAGGAGACATCCTGGGCTTCCTCTGCCTCGTGAACCATGACCGCGACATCCCCGTCTATCCGACGGAGGAGGAGCTCTTGGCGCTCAAAAGAGATCCGGAGATCGAGAAATTCTTGAAAAAGTAAGGAGCATATATGTTTGAGAACAAGTCGACGATCATTTTTGATATGGACGGGACGCTGATCGACTCCGTCGGCGTGTGGAATCAGGTAGACCTCCGGCTGATCCAAACGCTTGGCGGGCCTGCCATGGCAGAGGGCGATATCCAGCAGAGAAGAGAGCGCTTCCTGAAGGAGCATCGGGATGCGGAGAAGCCGTATCTTTCTTACTGCGAGGAGCTGGGGAAAACGTATGCCTCTGCATGGCAGGCCGAAGACATTCTGCAGGAGCGTTACCGCATAGCGCAGCATTTCCTGAAGGAGGTCGTGGACTACAAGCCGGGCGCACCGGAGGTGCTCCATGCTTTCAAGAAAGACGGGAAGACACTCGTGATCGCCAGCACCACGCGCCGCGGCAATATGGAGGTATATCGGAAGGAAAACAGAAGCATCCGCAGCAAAGCACCGCTTGATTCCTGCTTTGCGAGGATCTACACGCAGGAGGATGCGCCGGAGATCAAGCCAAGCCCGGCCATCTACCTCAAGGTCATCGAGGATATGGGTCTTTCCAAAGAAGAATGCTTCATCTTCGAGGATTCGCTGGTGGGCGCGGCCGCGGCAAGAAATGCCGGCATCGACTTCGCCGTGATCTATGACCGCTACTCCGACGCCGACCGCGAAGAGCTAGATCAGATGACGCCGTATCAGTTTAGGGATTGGGAGGACGTCCTTTCCGTCATCCGAAGAGACATGTGAGGGGATGAGTGACTAGTGACTGGTGGCTAGGGACTAGGATTCACTCATCGAGTAGATCGCCCGTTGATTTCATTACCAAAGAAGTTCACCGGGTTCTGATGGGGCAATAGAGATGGCAAAGGCTGCATTTCAGTCACTAGTCACCAGTCACTTCCAAACCCTTTGACATCTGCCCTTTTTCATGCTATCATTCTCCCATAAGTGAGGGAGTAGCAGCCACTTCGGTGGAGCCCGTCAACATACTGGCAGTGACCCGTACATCCTGCCTGGCTTGCTTTAAAAATGCGAGACTCACGTGCATAGTTTTCGGCTGTGCGCGGGGTCTTTTTTTCGTGGGGAAAAGACAGCGCACGAGATAAAATCAGGAGTTAGGAATTGGAATTAGGAATGAAGGTGGCGGCTTTGCCGCGAATATATGGGGCGATGCCCGAAAGTGGCATTTCAGTCACCAGTCACTAGTCCCTAGCTACCCAAATCGCACAGCCCATTTCATTTCGGGGAGATACCAATGAGTGGTTTATTTATTTTGAACAGTGTCCTGCTCGGCGTGGGACTTGCGATGGACGCCTTTTCCGTCTCGCTTGCGAATGGCCTTGCGAATCATTTCCTCCGCATCCGCACCATGTGTCTCATCGCGGGGACCTTCGGCTTCTTCCAGTGGCTGATGCCGATGGCAGGCTGGGCGTGTGTGAACCGGATCGTCGATCTTTTTCAGGTCCTGCTCCCGCTCGTGCCGTGGGCATCGCTGGTCCTGCTCGTCGCCATCGGCGGGCTCATGATCCGTGACGGTCTCTCCGGAGAAGAAGAGGACGTCAAGGTCAGCGTGGGCCTCCGCTACCTCTTGCTCCAGGGGCTCGCGACCTCCATGGACGCGCTCTCCGTCGGCTTCACCTTGGCGGAGTACCCCTTCGCCAAAGCGATGTTCGCAAGTATCATCATCGGCATCGTGACCTTCGCCATCTGCATCGCAGGGCTCTTCCTCGGGAAACGCTTCGGCATGAAGCTCGCGGATAAGGCGACCATCTTAGGCGGCGTGATCCTCATCGGGATCGGGCTGGAGATCTTCTTCGGCGCGTGAGGATAGAGGAGTAGCCCTTAGGGGGCTGCCCCCTTGATTGTGGAAGAAAGCTTTGCTCGAATTAGGAATGAGGAATGAAGGTGCGGCGCATAAAAATATAGAAGCGCCGCGGAGTATAGATGGTGGCGATGCCCGAAGGTGGTATTCAAGTCACTAGTCACTAGTCACTCGCGGCTCCTGATCTCTGGCCACTTCTTATTTCCAACTCTGGGAAAACCTTCAAGCGCAATCTATGGACGAGCCGCCCCTTGGACTAACCCGAAGCCTTTTCTATTCTATATCAATTTTAGAAGATGCCCCTAAGTTTCTATGCTTTTCTCTCATATGCACTGCCAGAGCCATGACTAAACGCGAATAACAAGCATATACTTGTTCAATAAACGCTTTACAAGCACTTTACCTGTTGTTTACGAAAAAACAGAATGATAAAATATTTCTGATAAACGTGCAACAGAATAGAGGGGCGATGAAGCCTTCAGAAAGACGGACTATCCTCTTGCACGATTTTGAGGGAGCATCTCGGAAGATGCAAGGAGGAAACCTATGAATAAGAAACTGGCATTGCTCGGTGTCGCAGTTCTTTCCGCAGGCATTCTTTTTGCCGGCTGTGGAAACAAAGACAAGAAAGCCGCAGGCGACGCTGCGTGGAAACCAACAAAGGACGTCAAGGTCATCGTGGCGTACAAGGCCGGCTCCGGCACGGACACCGGTGCGCGTCTCTTGACGAACAGCGCGAAGAAATATGTCGGGCAGACACTCGTCATCGAAAATAAACCGGGCGCTGACGGCAAGATCGGCTGGACGGAGCTTGCAAAATCCAAGCCGGACGGACAGACCATCGGCTTCATCAACCTGCCGACCTACACCACGCTCGCGCAGATGGAAGGCTCTGCATTCACAGACAAGTCCATCGTCCCGATCTGCAACCACCTGACAGAAACGGCTGTCGTCGTGGTCAAGAAGGATGCGAAGTGGAACAGCCTGAAGGAACTCGTTGCAGATGCACAGGCAAACCCGGGACAGCTGAAATGCTCTACGAATGGCGTGCAGGCTTCGAATCACACCGCAGCCCAGCTCCTTGCACAGTCTGCGAAATTTGAATACAACGCAGTTCCTTATGGCGGAACTGCTGACCAGCTCCTCGCTCTCCGTCAGGGCGAAGTCGATTTCTCCTGCGCGAAAGTCGCTGATGTGGCAAAACTCATCAAAGGCGACAGCGCAGAGCTGAAAGTCCTCGGCGTCTATGCGGAAAAGAGAGACCCGCAGCTCCCAGATGTACCGACCTTAGGCGAACTCGGCTACTATAATAAATGGTACGGCTCCGCGCGTGCCCTCGTCGCTCCGAAGGGCACTCCGGACAATGTGATTAAGTTCTATGAAGATGCGTTCAAGAAGACCATGGAAGATCCGGAAGTCAAGAAAGCCCATGAAAATGCGGGCATGGTCATCGACTTCAAAGACAGCAAAGCCCTTGGCCAGATGATCGCAGAACAGATGGACTTCTGCAAGAACGTTGTATCTAAGCTGTATGCGAAATAATTGAGGGTGCAGGGTTCAGGTTGATAGGTTCAGGATTCGCAGCGTGATCCCTATTCTCTGGAAATCACAAAAGCGGGAAACGAGAAGGTGCAAACGCTCGTTTCTCGCTTCTGCTTTCTGGTGACTAGGGACTAGTGGCTAGGGATTAGGTTGGCGATACGAGAAACCCGCTGGTTTCAATTTTCCGCGGCGCTTTCGTAATTTTATGCGCCGCACCAACCCCATGGAACCTCTTGAACCTATAGAACCCGCTCCCCCTCTTTCGCATGCAATCACGGGACGATATGCCCTATAGGCAAACCCTGAATCCTTACCCCATTTTCCAAAGGAGTCAAACCATTTCATGAAAAAATCAGATATCTATATCTGCGGCTTCATGTACGCTTTCAGTTTCTTTTTCCTCTACCTGACACAGAGCTTTCCCCTCGGGGCGCGGCACTATCCGCACTTCGTCATCGGGCTCCTGCTCCTTCTCACCACTGTCCGCGTGGGGCAGATGGTGCGTGACTACCGGAGAGAAAAAACTTCGGAAAACGACATGCCGGTCCTCTTCGACGGCTTTATGCCGAAACAATTCTGGACCATGTTTGCGGCCTTCATCCTCTACTTTGTCATGATGTACCTCGTCGGTTTCTATCCCGCATCCCTGGTCTACCTGCTCTTCTGTCTGAAATTCTTCAAGATCCGTCCGCTCTACATTCTGCTGGTCCTCGCCGGTATGGTGGTGCTGGTATTCGGTACCTTTGATCTCTTCCTGAATGTGCCCCTTCCGATGGGCATGCTCATCGAAGACTTGCTCTAAGGAGGAAATGACATGGATGCGAATACATTAGCACTGATGGCCCAGGGCTTCGGTAATGCTCTGGACCCTATGAATCTTCTCATGATGGTGATCGGCGTCACCATCGGCGTCATTGTCGGCTGTATGCCAGGGCTCTCGGCGGCGATGGGCGTCGCGCTTCTCCTGCCTCTCACCTTCGGGATGAAGGCAGAAACGGGCCTCATCATGCTCGGCGGCATTTACTGCGGCGCCATCTTCGGCGGCTCCATCTGCGCCATCCTGATCCACACCCCGGGCACTCCGGCTTCGGCTGCGACCGCACTCGACGGCTATGAGCTCACCAAACAGGGACGCGCGGGCAAAGCGCTCGGCACCGCCTGCACCGCTTCCTTCTTCGGGGGGCTTCTTTCCTGCATTTCCCTCTACTTCTTCGCACCGCTCCTTGCAGAGCTTGCGATGAAATTCGGCAGTCCGGAATATTTCTGGCTCGCCCTCTTCGGACTCACCATCATCGCCGGCGTCACCACCGGCTCCATGGTCAAGGGTCTCATGAGCGGCGCCTTCGGGCTCATCCTCTCCACCATCGGCATGGACCCGATGGAAGGGACCGCGCGCTACATGTTTGGTGTTGATGAGCTTTACAACGGTATCAATGTCACCTGCGCGATGATCGGACTTTTCTCCATGTCCCAAGTCTTTATCCTCATGGAAAAAGCCATCAAGGAACGCGGAAGCATTGTGAAATTCAAAGACTCCGTGCTGCTCAAAGCCCATGAACTGAAACTGATCGCGCCGACCGTCATCCGCTCATGGCTCATCGGGAACATCATCGGCATCCTTCCTGGCGCGGGCGCCTCCATCGCCTGCTTCCTCGGCTACAATACTGCCAAGCAGTTCTCCAAGACACCGGAGAAATTTGGGCACGGCTCCATCGAAGGCGTCGCGGGCTCCGAAGCAGCGAACAACGCCGTCACCGGCGGCTCGCTCATCCCGACGCTGACTCTCGGCATCCCGGGTGAATCCGTCACCGCCGTCCTCATGGGCGGCCTCATCATCCAGGGCCTCCAGCCGGGGCCGGAGCTTTTCACGAAATATGCGCCGATGACCTACACCTTCTTCGCCGGCTTCGTCATCGTACAGTTCTTCATGCTCCTCATCGGGCTCGGCGGCTGCCGCATCTTCGCGCACATCGCCAAGATCTCCGATGCCATCCTCATCCCGTGCATCTTCGTCCTCTGCGTCGTCGGCTCCTTCGCCATCAATAACAGCTTCGTCGACGTCGTTCTCATGTTCATCTTCGGCGTCATGGGATACCTCATGCGTAAGATGGGCCTCAATACCGCTGCCGTCGTCCTCGCCCTCATCTTAGGGCCGATCGGCGAGCGTGGCCTGAGGAGAAGCCTCACCCTTTCGGGCAACGATATTTCCATCCTCTTCTCCACCCCGATCTGCTGGGTCCTCATCATCCTCTGCATCCTCTCCGCCTTCTCCCCGCTCCTTATGGACTGGCTGAAGAAAGGGAAAGCAGCTATCAAGGGATGATTCACTGCACGCAAAAGCACCGCGAAAGCGGTGCTTTTTTGTTGCTGGTGACTTGACGAGGCACTTCAGATCTAAGGAAACGCTGATTCAATCGCGGAGTCAGCTTCTACAAGAATTTTTATACATGGCTTTGTTATAGCCTTCCTTACATGGCTCGCTATTCGCGCCCTATTCCTCGCTATGCATCAAATTTCAAAAGTAAAATCTGGCAACGATCGAATCAGCGTTTCCCTAAATAACTTTTCGCGAAGACTGGAAAAAGAGCGGAAAGTATGGTATTATCTATGCATGAGTATGCGGGTGTAGTTCATCGGTAGAACGCCAGCTTCCCAAGCTGACACTAAAGTGATTTTCAAAAAATAAATAAAAATAGTCAGGAAGTGCAGTATTACGTGAAATTTTGCACTTCTTTTTTTATTACCTAAAAGCAAAATTTCCCTTTTACAACCTTACTGCAACCTTACTACCCGAGGAGTGATTTGGAGGATAAAGAAAGTCTCTGCAAAATCTGCAGAGACTTTCTTTAATCTAATTCTGTATGTTTATTGATGTAATAGTTAATGGCTTTTCGACTGATTTTCCAAATGCGGCCAATTTTAAACCCTTTTAATACGCCACTTCTAAGCAATCCATATAGAGTACCTTTTGAGACCATAAGAATTGCACAAGCCTCATCTACAGACACCAACTCTTCTTGCGTCATTTCTAACATTTTTACTCACCTCCTGTTACGCTTATAGAGATGTTATTTTAAAAACAGAAAAATACATAAAAATCATTCATACTGTGAAAGGGGTTTAGTTGGTGCTAGATACGCATAGATGAATTGTCAGCTTTGATACGACTGATAACAACATAGTAAAGTCATACAGACATGAAGAAACAATTCAATTTAACTCAATTCAACTCAATTTTGAATTAAACTAACTTGATTCAATTCAACTTTTGAATTAAAATGAATTAAATTGAATTGAGTTGAATTGCATCAAGAACAATATATAAGATAGAGGTGAAATATGACCATGAGTGAATTACCAATGCAAGAAACGCTAACCATTGAATTTAAAAGTGATCGAGGTGGGGGTTATCCTGATAGTGACTTAGTAGATGAAATTATAGGCATGGCAAATACAGAAGGTGGGACACTTTATCTGGGGATAGAAGATAATGGGCAAGTCACCGGTATTGTCAAGCATCATCAAGATCCTATCGGTTTAGCTGCATTAATAGCAAATTGTACGCGGCCTTCCTTATCTGTGCGTACAGAAATTATTTACGATCATGATTTGCCTGTCATGGTGATTTCTATTCCCAAAAGCTATTCCGTGGTTGCAACGGCTTCTGGTAAACTTTTGAAACGCCGTTTAAAGGCAGATGGTTCTCCTGAAGTTGTTCCTATGTATCCATACGAAATTTACACGAGACTATCTGATTTAAGGAAGTTGGATTTTTCCGCACAGCCAGTTCAGGATGGAACCGTAGATGATTTAGATCCGAATCAAATAGTTCGTTTGAGAGAGACCATACAGAATCAAAATGGTGATCAGCAATTACTATCGCTATCAGATGAAGACTTAGAAAAGGCACTCCAATTGGTTGTGCGAGTTGGCGAGAATGTATATCCCACATTGACAGGACTGCTGCTGATAGGGAAAGAATCCAGTTTAAAGCGATTAGTCCCCACAGCTAGTGCGGTTTTCCAAGTCATGCAAGGGACAAAAGTCGTTATTAATGAATCCTATCGTAAGCCTATCATCGAATTGGTTGAATTATTTTCTGAATACATGAAAGCCTGGAATCCTGAAAAAGAATTTGAATATGGACTATTTCGTATTCCTATTCCAGAATTTTCTAAACCAGCTTTTCGTGAAGGTTTAATCAATGCTTTTTCCCATAGAGATTACTCTATGATGGGAAGTGTGCGTGTACAAATCAATGATGAAGGATTGACCATTAGTAATCCCGGTGGCTTTGTCGAAGGAATTACTCTAAACAATTTGCTAACCGCAGAACCATATGGAAGGAATCCACTGTTATCCGATGCATTGAAACGAATTGGATTGGCTGAACGTACCGGACGTGGAATTGATCGTATTTTTGAAGGATCCATCACCTTTGGTAGACCTTGGCCGGATTATTCCGAATCTACCTCTCAAAATGTGACACTGTTTATTGCCAGAGCTAAAGCAGATATTCCTTTCATTCAGATGATTATGGATGAGCAAAAGGCTATCGGTCATACGCTGTCTATTAATACCTTATTGATTTTATCTATACTGTATAGCGAACGTAAATTGAGTGGGAAAGAATTATCTGATAAAACTCACATTTCTATTCAGCGAATCAAGCCGCTTATTGAGACACTGATTGAACGTGGATTGGTGGAAGAAATAGGTCGTGGTACTCACAGAATGCTTATGTTAAGTAAAAAGACTTATCAAAAAGCAGGCAAAACAAAGGAATACACTAGACAAAAAGGAATTGACCAAGTTCGTTTCCCGGAAATGATTTTACAATTGGCTCAAAGCCAGAACGGCATGATTACTAAAATGGATGTGGTTGAACTCCTGCATATTACCAAAGCACAAGCCTATACGATATTACAGCAGTTATGTGAAACGCATCAGCTGGAATTGAATGGTAAAGGACGTTATGCACGATATAAATTAGTAGTGAAATAAAAACGTTTGGTTATGCATATCAAATGATAGAAATGCAAAAAGGCTGGTATGAAGAAAATTTTCATACCAGCCTTTTTGTTGCACAAAATATATTTAACAAGAACTAATTGCATTTAGAAGAATGATTTTCCAGTTTTTCACGGATAACTTCTCAGAGATTTTCTGGAACCCCCAATAAATCCATGGCTTCTGATAAAGAAAAATGCTGTTTACTCATTACGTTATTTAAACTGTAAATAGTGTTAGATACAATTCCTTTTTCGATTCCTTTCTTAACCCCGTCTTCATGGGCATCTTCTAATTGGGATTCTCTGTCCATACGAGCCATTTCACGGTTGATATATAAACGTCATTCGGCAGTATTATTCAAAAAATACGCGCTGCTTCCATAGCATTTTGAATGGTCGCTTCGCTCATAGCGAGTTCCTCCTTTCCTTTACGATCCAATTGATTGGCAAAATAGGCCAGCCAACGCTCCATTTTAGACATTTCCGAAATTGGCTTTTTTTCTTGCTTAGCATATTTCGGGATTTCCAAGAAATGAATGGCTAAATCCTTGGTGAGCTGATGCCCATTATCCAGATTATAGATGCCATACACCGCATGGGGGTCTTCTTGTGGTAGAAAGCTGAAATTGACCAAATTGATGGTGATACAAGGCTTTAAATTCCGATAGGTCTTCCCTGCTGGTAAAGACATCAAATACATTTGGGCCGAATAATATAGCGTGCGGCGGGACATATTCTTTTCATTGGCGACTTGTACTTCCACATCGACCTGTTCTCCGCTGTCCAAGACACAAGCCACGTCGAGACGAATCAATTTATCATGATCGTGTTCTGGACTCATTTCTGTATTGGAAAATTGTAAATCATAAATATATGTGTGGCAAGATAGCAATCAACTCTATTGGTTAGCCTCACAACAAGCTTGTTTCTTATACCGTGCCAAGGTGGCGCGACTAATACCTGTCATTTGCACAACTTCTTTATAAGTGTGATCTTTTAACAGTGATAATGCAGTTTGGATTCTAACATTAGGGATAGGTGGACGTCCTTCACGAAAACCATCTTTTGTTTTAGCAATGGCTTTTCCAGCTGCGGTTCGTTCCAATATCAATTCTCGTTCAAATTGAGCAAATGCAAGGAGCATAGTAAAAAGCAACTGTCCCATAGGAGAATTATCAAACGGTTGCCCATTGCCTATATTCAAAATACGGATGATAATTCCTCTTTCCAGTAACTCACGAACGGTCTTTAACCCATCCTCAGCATTTCTGGCAAAACGATCCAACTTGCAGCAAATTAATTCATCACCGGGTTGCAAGGCATCTATTAGTTGTTTAAACTTTGGCCTCTTCAATGTCTTCCCCGTATATTGCTCGGTCACAATGCAATCAGCCGATACGCCGGCCTTTAAAAGTTCAGCTGTTTGCTCTTCCAGAGAGTTTCCTTTTAATTGAACAATTGAGGACACTCTAGCATATCCATATTTCATAAAATCACTCCTTTCAGCAGTATGCTTTTGAGCATAAGTTTTGATACACATCTTTTGCCCATAGTATAGCACATAAGATCACAATCTCAAAACTTGAGAGTTTTGAGATTGTGATAGAGTCTAAAATTTCATTTGCATATTATCTCTACGAGATGATTTAGATTAATACTAAACATCTACCCATGATTGATGGGGAACATAGCAGAGCAAGTATGTCTATACTCCCCGGGGATTGGCTATGTCTAAGCCATCCATATGTTTCTATAAAAAGGAGAAGAAAATGAAACAAGGTAAAACAATGGAAGAATTGGGGAAAGAATTACAGCGGCAGAGAGCTGCTCGAAAGGATTTCATTACTGATACGAGACAAATTCAGTTTCACACGGACTATGACGGACACTCACAATTGATTATTCCTAATGTGAATGTCGCTGTGAATGGAATTTCAACCAATAGTACTTATGAAATTTCTGAATTGGCTCATCGACAGATTGCTACCCGCCTGGGAATCCCTTTCAAGTATTATCAGAAAATGCAGAACTTGGCTCCCGACCTTCTGGATCGAAATGTAAGCAATTGGTTTTGGCAGACTCCCGAAAAGCGGATGCTTCGCACCTTAGATGGCCGGCTTCGTGCTTTTGTGTCGGATCGGTACCGGAGATTGGACAATCTGGAATTGTGCTTGGTCGTATTGCCAGTCATCAAAGAAATGCCTGATGCGGAAATCGTTTCTTGTGAAGTGACCGAAGGCAATCTGTACCTAAAAATCATAAACAAAGCCATTCAAGCAGAAGTAAAGCCGGGAGATGTAGTACAAGCTGGTTTTGTTGTTTCCAATAGCGAAGTCGGATTAGGCTCACTTAGAGTAGAACCGTTGGTGTATCGATTGGTATGTTCCAATGGGCTGATTGTCAATGATTATGGGCAAAAGAAATACCATGTAGGCCGGCAAGTCAAAGCAGAAGCCGAGTCTTATGAATTGTATTCCGATGAAACCATGGAGCAAGATGATAAGACCTTCTTTATGAAAACCAGAGACATTGTTCGAGCTGCTGCGAATGAAATACAATTCCAAATGATTGTAGACAAGCTGAAGGATACTACCCATATTCCTTTAGCAGCAGAGCCAATGACTGCCGTTAAAGAATTGGGCGATCGTTTCCAGCTGAATGAAGAGGAACAAAAGGCCATTCTCCAAAATCTTTTCATTGGTGGTGATCATACCCAGTATGGTTTGCTTAATGCAGTAACAGCCACGGCGAACCATACAGAAAATTATGAGAGAGCCACTTTACTGGAAAGAATCGGGGGAAATCTACTCGACTTTTCTACGACTAGTAAAAGAAAACCGGCCAAGCTGAAACGAGTCAATGAGGAGAATAAAATTCCTTGGGGTCCAATTGAAAACGTTGTTGATTTGTAAGGAGAAATGAATGGATATTGAGAAAGTCTTATGGTTGGTGGCTCAAGTTATATTGATCGTAGTGGATCCTCCAGCAAATCAAAAGAATCGAAAATCATGAAACAAATAAGAGAGCGGAATAGTTCCGCTCTCTTTTCTTATTTCTAAATAAAGGAGAATATGATGCCTAACTGGTGTGAAACCGTATACTTTTTCACAGGAAATCAGGCCGAATTAGAATTTCTATATACCAAACTAGGAGAATGGACCTCTGAAGAAAAGTTCCCCTCTGATTTTGGTGCAAATTGGCTTGGTAACATTGCTATGGGAGCTGGATTGAATTGGAAGCAAATTCCTTGTCGTGGTACATTGGATTTTCTGAGTTTTGAGGAAAGAAATGGACAGCCAGTATTGCGAGTAGAAACAGAAACCGCTTGGGTACCTATGCATGAGTTGTGGGATGCCTTGCTCCATAAAATCGGCAGTCATTGTCACTACTTTTATTTTGCAGAAGAACCTGGCTTTGAATTGTATGAAACCAATGATACAGAAAAAGCCTACTTCGATGCAGATTATATCATTGACGCTTGCTGGGAAAGCCATAACCATGAGCAGTTTCAGGAATATTTTGAAGAAGGTTTAAATGACTGGACCTCTCATGATTTGAAACCCATTCTGCAAGAATTACTCAAAGACTGGAAATCTTCTTTACAAGAATTGATTATGCAGCTGACACAGCTACAAACAGATTGGAATGTAGGAGATGGCATTTACATTCATCCAGTAACCCGAATGGCATAAACCTATAGAAAGGAGTCTCTACCTATGCCTGCTACAAAATTTATTTGTCCCAATGGTGCTGAAACAGAAATCACCACATGTCTAAAACAATGCCCGGCCCATCACCGGTGTCTGTTCTTACCTACACTTCGTGCTATTGCACAATCGGTAGACAGAAAGCTCCCAAAAGCATCTGTCACGGAGCTGCTGTGCGGTACTAGGGAAATGTACCTCCGAAAAATCACAGATTATGCAGTGAGTCCCACGGATCAAGTCTTTGCTATTCACGGCAGTGCGGTACATGCCCTGCAAGAGAATTTGACAGCCGGAGAATTGCTATCTGAAGAGCGACTGCAGGATACCGTTACTACAGGAAAGTTTGACTTGTACGGAAAAATTCTGGGAAACGATGATGGCGTACTGGGGGATTACAAAGTCACCAGCAGCTACAAACTCATGAAAGCCTTAGGTTACTACAAAGTAGACGTTCCCACCGGAGAATTCTATAAATCCGGTATCCGAAAAGGACAACCAAAATATAAAAAAGAATGGCGTACCGATGGAGTCCGTGATGTGTTTGAGTGGACCGTACAGCTGAATGCCTATCGCATGTTGTTAGAAAAAGCTGGATTTCAAGTACACCACATGGAAATCCAAGCCTTCTGCAGGGACTATAGCTTACAGATTGCGGCTCAACGGAATATTACCAAACCCATATACCTAATTCCGATTCATCGCATTAGTGACCATTGGTTGGAATTGTATCTAAAAGCCAAAGCCCAACGGCTAGAGAAAGCAATTGCAACTCGTACCATGCCACCGGTGTGTACTGCTCGCGAGAATTGGAATGGCCGTAAATGTTTAGGCTATTGTCCTGTATCGGGACATTGCCCCTATGGCTCTATGCTTCAGGCAGAAAAGAATAGACAGATTGGTTAAGAAAGGAGTTACAGAAATGGAAATGAACGAGAGAGAAGTTTATATTTCCCCTGTTATCGAAGAAATGATGGAAGAAGATTTGCATTTTAAGAAAATTGTCATTATGAGTATTTGCCGATTCGTAAGCCGTGTTTCCTTCGGTAGCGTAAGTGCTGTACAAAGACATATCAACGAAGAATTGATCCAACTCAATCAAAATGGAAATTGGGATATGCCTCATCGCATTTCTTCACCAAGAGACTTGATTGTAGGATTCTACACCGACTGCATCTTTGATGGTGGTCCGTCCATTTGGATTATGGAAGAAACCAAAGAGCGAACAGCACACCCTAAAATCACTGTCCTTACCGATGTAGAATACCTGCATTGGTATATCCCCTACTCCACAAAATGTTCTAAGAACCCCAAAATTGCCTAGATTCAAAAGAAAGGAACACTCAAAATGCAAAATATTTCAGTAAAAATGGTTGCCGTCATGAAAGAATGTGCCCATGTATTGAAAAACGGGACCAACAATTTTCATGGCTACAAATATGCTACCTCATCCGATGTGTTAGAAAAAGTCAATGCTGCCTTAGTCCAAAACGGAATCAGTTCCATGGCTATGCCTGAACTCATCAACTGCATAGATGTCACCAATACCAAGGGAAATAAAGAACACCTAGCTACAGTGAAAATTACCATTACTCTGACAGATAGTACATCTGGTGAAAGCGTGACCATTGTTGGGCTAGGCAGTGGGCAAGATGCCGGTGATAAAGCTGTTATGAAAGCCCAAACAGCTGCTATCAAGTATGCCTACCTACTTTCTCTGAACATTTCTACTGGAGATGATCCAGAAGCTGACTTGCAAACGGATCAAAACTTTTCAAATGAAAATCAAAGCACCCACTACTCCAACCCAGCACAGACTCCCTATAAAGCCCCATTCCCTGTGGGTGAACAGGCTTCATGTGCAGAATGTGGACGCAATATTTCAGAAAAAGTAAGAAGATTCAGCGAAAGCAGATATGGTAAGCCACTCTGCATGCATTGCCAGCAAAAGCGGCAGGAGACAGCATAAAAATGTGCTTGAGAGTATACAAATGTATTCTATCTATCAACAACTACCCAAGCTGATATTTAATATAATATGTGTAATAAAGGGACAATAAAGGAGAGCTTACATGGAAAATCGGCTAACTGTCTATAAAGTGATTGGTGCTAAAGTGGCGTACTATCGGAAACTAAATTGCTACTCACAATATGACCTGGCCGAAAAGCTTTCTGTTAGCCGCTCCGTTATCGCCAAGATTGAATCTGGAAAGTATAACGATAATATCCAGTTAAATATGTTATTTTCCCTGGCAAAAGCACTTCATGTAGAAGCATCCAAATTGATTACCTTTGATAATGATGACAAGCAGTTTCTAAAACACAGTGATTGAGCGAGGGCTGTTATGTAAAATCTCCCCGCTTTGGGGAGATTTATTTTTTATCATCGAAAGGAAAGAATCGTGACCATGAAATCTTATAGCGTAAAATTTCAGATAGAAACAAAAGGCTCCACCGTGCAACAAACTACTGTACAAGCAGCTAGCCGTGCAGATGCAAGGGCCAAAGTATTAAGTCGCCATTCATTCCATAAAATCAGAATTATTTCTGTAGAAGAACGCTAGTTATCGTATAAAAGGGTTGAATCTTGGTGATACGAGAACGGCTAACAATACATTCCCTTGTTCAGCCTATATAGAAGATTTATATAGCAAAGCTAACAAATGTATGCTGTAGACATACATCGTGGATACCATACGCAAACAGAAGTTAACTATATTAGTTTTTCAGCTATAGATATACGTACGCAACCACTACCCTAAAAGCTATTAAAAATCTATTGTTTAAAATATTTTCTTCGTATAAATGGAGGATGCACTTATGTTTTGCATGAATTGTGGGACAAAATTACCGGATGATGCTAAATTTTGTTATAAGTGTGGTACCCAACTTGGGATAACGCAAAATATAAAAAAAGAGGATAGTAAAAAGCAATCAAATCCTCCCCAAAGTACTGTTATTAAAACCTTTGAATTCGGAGAAGGTTTACATATCAATTTTTATGCTGAGGACATGGACTATTGTAAACTCAGGAAAGACATTGAATTAAATATAGCAGAAAAACAAGTAGAATTTTATATGGAATATAAAGAAGAAAAAATTTCTGATATGGATGATGTACTGCAGAAAGCCATTCCTCTTGCCAATTCCATTATTGATGATTCTATAGATTTTGGCGTTTCATTATTAATGAAATGGGGAATTGATTTTATTGATAAAGAGCAATTGGAAAAAGTCGTAATGGAAAAAGCGCAAGAACTTCCTGCAGGGAAAATATATCAGCAAGAAACACAAAGGCTTGTTCAATATGCTGCTCAGCTTCAAGAAGAACATGCCTCTAAAGATTACTGGTCTGGTGGTGGCTTCGGTATTAGCGGAGCAATTGAAGGTGCCGTTAAAGCTGGAATAATGAACATGGGGACTAATGCATTAGTCAATCTAGGTCGGTCAATTAGTGGTAATACTGCTAGCAAAAAAATGAGTCGATTAAAAGCGGAACTATACGCAGAAACAGACCAAGAGCAATTATTCTTAGATCTTATTTATGAATCTGGTTGTATTGCGCTTTTTGATACGCTTTATAAAATATTATTAGATAATAAGTTAATTTCTCCTGCTGTACATTACGACAACTCTAAAGCAATTGGCAAATATAAGAATATTTATGCAGCGTTGGCAAATAAAAAAATGTCTGGCGAACAATCCTTAAAACCGCTTTGCTCTTGTATTGAATTAAATCCTTTTTGGATAACTCCTACACTTGTATTAAGCAATTATAATCATGCATGCTTTACAACAGCATTAAATATGATGGAATTTCTAGGAATGAGTTCTAGATTTGCACTAAGCTATAGAAGAAATACCTTGTCTGAATACAAAGATGAATTAAAAAAACTTAGTCCTACTCTAGATTTAGATGAAATTAACTCTATGGTTATTTTTTCACAAGATGATTTAGAGTGCATAGAAACACTTTATCAACCATCAATTACAAAACTTGTACTTTATTTTGTCAATGGAAAATTCACCTTAAATACAACTTGGGAAAATATAGATTGCTTCACGGTGGCAAGTAATCCACAAGATTGTGAGATAACAGTATACACTGATAAAAAACCAAACTATAGAGATGATCCGCGCCTACTCATTTTTGAAGATCAGGAAATAAGAATTAGTAAAAATATAAGAATTCTTTTTGCAGGGAAATATGCTGATGAGTTAAAAGTCCAAAAACAGCAAGCTGAATTAGATCAAGAGAAAGGTATACTTAATGCAAATATAATTCAACTAGCAGCAGAAAAACTAAATTTAGAATTTTATTCGTTTAGAATCCCAGATACATATACTCAAATAGCACAAAAGACCTTCAAAGGATATGAACAGTTGAGAAAAATTTCTCTGCCACAGAGTATTAATAGCATTGAAAATGAAGCCTTTTCCAATTGCCCATCACTCAGAGACCTAGAATGTTTAAACAAAAAGTGCAAATTAGGAACTCAGCTTTTTAATGGCTCACCAAATATTATTGTGCATTGTGTTGCAGATGGTAGCATGCATGAATATTGTTATATGAATCATGTACCATTTTGGATTGGTGAAAAAAATCCGTATCTTGTTTCCAATTACAAATTAATAACCAGACAGAAAAATATAATAGAGTACGATAGGTTATATGATTTTCGGCTAGATGAAGATACTATTCAATACCGTGTATGGCACGATAGAGGTGAATATACTGATACACTCTTGGAAAATTTTGATTTTTCTACACATGAAATCGAAAAAATCGAGAAACAAAACCGGAATAAAATTGTGTTTCATTTAACTAATGTACGTGGAAAAAATAAAGCTGAATGTTATTTTGTTGATGAAAATATTCCTGATTTGATTAAATTTTTGTATTATGTTGCTCAATCTAATATTGACATATATGAAGCCATTGATAAACTTGCTCATAAAATTGACAATAAAGAGGCGGAGTCTTGTTTAAAAAATTTGTCGCTTCATAAGCAAGAAACACTGGCAAAACAATTACCACCATCTAAAGTGCTAAAGAAACAGCAACTACAAAATAAATCAATCCAAGGCGAAGAGTCGTTTAAAGCAGAGAAATATACAGAAGCGTTACCTCTCTTACAGAAGGAGTATGATCAAAAAGGAATCCGTGGGGGGAAAGCCGCTCTCTATCTAGGCATTATGTATGCAAAAGGTCTCGGCGTTTCAATCGATGCTTCTCGAGCTGAAGTGCTATTTGATACAGCCATTGAATGGGGCAATGCAGATACTAAACGTATTGCTAATGATTGGAAAGTTTCCCTGAAAGAAAACAGCTCCGAGCACAGTATGGAACATAATGATTCGCTGTTAGGTGAAGAAGCTTTTGCATCGGGGAAATATGCAGATGCACTCCTTCTTTTACAGAAAGATTACGCTCAAGGTGGAATCCGCGGTGGAAAAGCGGCCCTTTATATCGGAATTATGTGTGCTAAAGGTCTTGGGGTACAGGTTTCTATTCCAAATGCTAAAGCATGGTTCAATATAGCATTAGATCTAGGAGATAATGATACTAAACGTATCGCTAAAGATTGGATGTCGACTTTATAAATATAAATAAGAAAGGATAGGTATTAAATTATGACACGATATTGTCCCAACTGTAAATCAGAAATTTCGCCGCTAGACTTAGTTTGCCCTCATTGTGGGGCAAAATTAGAATGGAAAGACCCCGTAGCTAACCAATCTCAACCCATAACACCACAAAAAAATGTTGGAGAGACAAGTGGTGCAACAAATTCTCAACCGAGTAGTCAAGAACGCTCTGCTCCCCAACAAGATGCCTCTTTAAAAAACATTGATAGTAATGAACGAATTGACACCCCTGCTCCTAAAAAAGGTAGTAAAAAATGGCTTAAAGTATTTTTAATACTAGCAATTGTTAGTGGGTTGTATAATGCATTTCGTGATGATACCCCACAAGAAAATCCTAAAGCTACCAGCTCTGCATCACAAGTAGCTCAAAGTACACAGCATGTAGAAAGTGAAAAAACTCCATCTTCTGTATCTAATCCTAAGAATAAAAAACAAGCAAAATTAGATAAAACCTATGATGTAATTTCTTCTATGGGCGTGACTGGTAACGTTACGACTTCGACTTATGAAAGCAATGACAAGGGATTCATGGCAATTGTAGATCAAAAAGCCATGATTTTTGACATAAAGAATAATCAATACGCAATAGTTGATAATATCAATTGTATCCAGGATTTTGCTAACCAGGTAAGTAACAAGGAGCGTGGTCCTATTATTGTTAGACTAGCTATTCCCAACGCTACACATGATCAAGATGAAAAAGCTGGTTTCTGGGAAGGAAATATACATCATATTCCCTTCTATATCGTATGGACTTATGAAAATAATCAACCAGTAGATGATGGAATGTTTACCGGAGCCGGGCAGAATATATATCGTTACGAGACTCCTTTATATGAACCTAAAAATGTTACTCTAGCACATATATTTTTATCTGATGCCATTCCATTGTTGAAGGATGCCAAACAGTAAGGAATAGCAAAATAATATATTTCTTTTAACAAATCTATTTAAGAAAGGATTAATTTCAATGTGTGCTTTTGCAATTATTTGGTTTGTGATAGCGTCAATTCTCGGCCTGATTTTGCTATCTATTAAATGGATAGTAATCATAATTGCAGTATTGGCTGTTATAGCATTGATTTGTCACTTAGCTGCTTGATTAATATCTTTACCGTTTTATGGCTCTTCGTGGGTATTTGTGGGTAAAACTATTATCATAAACTAGCAATATAACGATAGACACGGTGCTTTTGTCAGTTTACGCTATCATCAATTTCCCCGGATTCCAGGAGTAGAAAGTAACTTTTTTATTGATTTGAACTTGATATGGAGCCTCTGTCAATGTGCTTCTATTTAGCCATGGCCCTAGCTAATACCTAGGCCAATGCCAAACAGGCTATCACATTGACTGCTCCATGTAAAGTTCAAATGGTAGCAATTGTTATCCACAATAAGTCACGAAGCCTCCGTTTGTATTTCAGAACTTAAACACAAGAAATGAGGTGTTAAAATATGGAACGTTATTGCCCCAAATGTAAAAAAGAAATTTCAATGTTAGATGTAGTTTGTCCTCATTGTGGTGCAAAAATAGAATGGGAACACTCGAAAGAAAAAGAACAAGTACCAACTACGCAAGAAATTTCTTCCCAACAAGTAACCGCTGAAGCTGCATCCAATGTTGCAAATTATAAAAATACTACCTCTAGCATTGGGGAAAATACAACTTCCCACCTTACTTCGAATTTCATACTTACAATTCAATATTTTTTCACAATACTTGTAATTCATACGATCCTTTTTTGGTGGTTTGATGCGCCCAATGATTCAGAATATTGGATTTGTGGAATTGAGGCAGTTTTTGGCTTCTGTATTCTAGTAACTGGAGGCGATGACTCAGAAATTCTTGGCAAAAAGGATACTTGGTTGGCTTGCTTATTAGCCATATCATTTTGGGTGTGTATGATTCTATTTGGAGCAACAGTATACCAAGATGAAAATAGCCATATTTTACGAACAATTTGGGCATTTTTCAGTATACGACATGAATTCATTTTTACTTATCCATTATCGATTGTCACTGAAGGTATTATAAATATTTTAGGTATCATTGTTGCATTTTTCAAACGCTAGTAAAAAATTAACAGCACAATTTCTTAATACAACATATTATTCAATACAGAAAAAGGACATTGGATGAAACTTTCATCCAATGTCCTTTTTCTGTATTAAGTACCTATTTTTTATAATGCAATAGAGCTTCACTGATTTCCTCTTCTGAAGAAATCTTTGTACTACCATCTGCAATCAATCCCGTCTGCTCTTGAGTTTGTAAATCAGTTACTACATAGGGAACCGGATGCAAATTAGCGTAAGTAATACGACCATCTCTTATTCTCTGTCCATAAGAAATGTACCGAGCAAAAGCAACAGCCTCCTCATAATTTTGGGACTTGATGGGGCTATATTGATATCTTTGTGGAAGCAGTAAATCCACTTGAAAAGAAGGTAACGGTGTTGTATCAAGAGCAATCAGGTATGGATAGAAAGACGGTAACTGCCCATAATTGGAATCATACAATTGATAGTAATTACCGATTCCTAATTCTTGCCCTGCTTTCTCTTTTAACTGATTCCATGTATTCACAATTTGTTTTTCTTCAATTGAATATTTGGAAATGGGCGCAATAAAGAAGGCCCACTGTCCGCTACATTCATTTTTTACCACAAGCAAGGTATTATAGAGCGTGGGATTTTCATGATTATTGCGATAGGCAGTATCTCTTGCTAGCATGATAGCCTCTTGTGGATCACAGGCACAGGAGATGGAAAAAGTATATTCTGCAGGAAGCAGAGTAGTTACGGAATAGCTGCTAACAGGGAAATAATTCAGATTAATATATGGTACTTTGATTTCGTCTAACATAATTTTTTACCTCCATGGTTTATACAATAGAAAAAAGCAAGAAATAGTAATAAGAATCATCTTACCTTTTCTCCTATCATTTACTACTATGTAGTATCATTAATAAAAAATAAAAAAGTGCCCCTGGGATTGGGATCTCCCAGAGGCTTTTCTTTTATGTGCCTTCTCGCAAAGCTGTAATCTCTTGAGAAAGAATCCTAGCAGAATCTTTACGTTTAGCATCCAGCTCGTGTAGATATCGCTCTGTGGTTCGGATGCTAGTATGACCAAGCTGACTGGATACAGAAGTCAGTGGTGCGCCATTGGCTAAGGCGTAAGAGGCTGCCATATGTCTAAGAGAATGCACATCAATCAGTGGCAGCGCAAGCAATTTCGCCACTTTTTTGAGCCACATGTAGAAGTAGCTTGGGGTAATAGGAATGACATCTCCATTACGACGCTGGGTAATGAAAACGAAATTCTTTGGGTTTTTCAGTCCTGCTTCTTCTAGAAATTGCTTCTGATAGGCAGCATGTTTTTTCAAAAGTGACATGGTGTAATCATCGATAAATACCTTTCGGATAGATCCTTCTGTTTTCGGATCGGAAATCGTAATGGATTCTCCATCATAGTGCTTGATTGCTTTGTTGATAAGGATCGATTGCTCTGCTTCATTGATACAGTCGTAGGTCAATGCAGAAAGTTCTCCTCGACGAATGCCTGTAATCAAGAAAAGGTAAAAAATTGTTTTCTTCTGTACCGTGTCTCTTGAATCCGGAAGGTTCTCAAGAAATTGGATAAACCGCTTGAGGTCAGCTTCTTGCCAAATTGGTGCCGGATGATATTTAGGACGTGGGCGTTCTTCCGGATCTAGCAGCTCACAGGGGTTTTCAGACAAATACCGCCAATTTACGGCTTTCTGAAAAATACTGCGTAATAATTTGAAATAGTTGTAGACCATGGTAGATGAGATAGGTTTGTCAGTCTGTTTCCCACCTTTAATGGCTTTCAGGTTTCTCATATCATCGATAAAATTCCGAATATCGTTGTCCGTTATTTTCGTCAGCACCTTACCACTGAAGTAATCCAGAATGTGATTGTCCAAAAGGCTCTGGTTTTTGATTTGCGTTGAAACTGCCAGCTTGGATGCATGTCGCTTTTTCCAGATAGCCAGAAAATCAGCAAAGGTAGTTTGATAAGTAGATTTGAATTCTTCTGTAGATAAATTATTCTGAATCAGATACTGTTCCATTTTCTTCTGTGCGGCCTTCTTTGTCTTACAGAAAAAGGTTTTTACCACTCGAACCTGCTTACCATTCTTATATCCACAAGATACTCGAACTTCAAAACGCTGACGGCCATGCTTATCTGGACCTCTATCAATAATGCTCATGTGACTTCTCCTTAAATACTAAAAAGCAGGAGCTATCCAAAGAAAGGATAACTCCTGCCATACCAACTACAATTATGCAATTTTAGGTTTATACACTTTTCATCTTTGCCCATGCTGGTGTAGAAAAGTTTTTACTCACCCATTGATCAACAGCTTCTTTTTCATAGATATAACTCTTCCCCTGACGGATGGCAGGTAGAAGGCCTTCGCGTGTCAATTTCAAAACCGCTTGATAGGAAATCATTCCACGGAAATACTTCTCACTTAATTCCCTAGCAGACAAGAAAATTGGATTCATATTTGTATGACCTCTTTCTTAATATACATAAGTTTGGATTCCATCATCACTATAATATCTAAGTTAAAATCCATTAGATATCACTCCCATAGTTCTCGATGATGCGATTCAAATAATTTAATGGGAGAAAAACCATTCTCTATGAGGACATAGTTCACATATTTTTTGATATCGGCTAAATCCCTTTTGTTTGGAGAGAAGCGTCTACCCGTTTTATAGTCTATATTGGAAAAGAGATAGTGAATGTGCGCAGGTGTCGTATCTAGGTGCAAATCCATCACACCTATAAATCGCAATTCACAGAATTGTGCCAATTCATCGCCAACTTTTCTTCCTACATCATAGACTTGCTCTGGGGTTTTATCCGCATCTTTGATTGGATCAAAAGCAAGAACGATATGAAAAATGACTTTCCCGTGACATTGTCCCGTTTGAGAGGCTAACCACTCCACCAGGTTTGTAAATTCCCGTGGCTGCACCTTAAATCCATACAGGTATTGTGGGTCAGTCACTTCATTTCTAGTGACGTAGGCATAGAGTTCTGGCAATACGTCAAGGATATTTCCTTTTCGGGTTTTGTAAGAGAGCGTAGTCATTTGCTTTCACCATCCTTCTTCACCAAAAATGTGTTTTCTAATTTCGATATTTCCTTCCCCATGCTAGTAGGAATTTGGGAAATCAGCTGGTAAAGCTCGTTGCTGCGAATATCACTGCGACATGCATAGGCAGAAAACAAATCACCGATAGAAATTGTTAGAATTTCTTTCTGGGATGAATCAGATGCAGGTATTACGGCAATTGCCTTTTTCGTTTCAAAAAGCAATTGTTTCATTGCCTCTCGATCCTCAATTTCCTGCTTCTGTACCTTAATCGCCATTTTGACAATAGCTGCTGGATCATATTCTGCCCCAGACAAATCATCATTGAGAACACAATATTCTATATACCCGCTCTGGCTCATATTTCGTTTCCTAGCATTACGAATAAGAGTATTCTTTACTGCTGGGGTTGTGCGAAAGCTCATCTTTTGATTCCGCTTGCCATTTACTGCTGTACCATCCTTTTTTGTTACCGGGATGACTTCTTTTTCTGCATCCTGTTTTTCTTTCATGATTTTGTCCTCCTTAAAAGGCTAACCGTAAGATAGATAAACCATGGAAAGGAAATGTCATGTATGGCGAATTGCTAACTTGCTAAAGAATCCTGCCCTCAAGGCAAGGATTCTTTCTATACGGAGTGCTCTCTAATAAACTTTGTCTTTTCTCATTCACAGAAAAACATTTTCATGATTTCCACAATGCTCATTATCTTCATGTTGGAAAAATCATTACTAATCATTGTACTTGAACGCTATTCATTTCATTTCCTTTTTCATGGTTATGGAATGGTTTATTGCGTTTTTAAATTTGATTTAGCGGAGCCTCTAGAAGGAATTTGGAAAGCAGTTTGGAGAAGATCATCCATTGGTATAAGTCCATATATAAGGTATATAGGTCATATAAAAAGATATAGATGATATAAAGCATATAGCTGTATATACCATGATTGAAATAATTTGGTGTGGAGCCGTAAAACATGAATGGACCACGTACATAAAAGTAGGTAGTCATGAAATGTTGAAAAGCGTATAATTTGACTAAGGAATCAACAAAGCGAATAACGAAAAAATTTTATATGCCATTTAGTGACTCTTTCTGTAGGCTCTTTTTGTGAAAAAATTGTGACTGAAAAATGTGAGCGGTAAACATCGATAATATCGAGGAATTTTAGTAGCCAAAATTTTAAATGTGAATACGCTCACAGTGCTTCACAAAGCACTGTGAGCGTATTATAAAGCGCGGTGAACGTATTGTGAGTGGTGCAATACGTACTTTATAAGATAAGAGGAGGCCACCTATATGGAAGAAAAGCAGCTTATGTTTGAAATGGATAGTTCACATCGTACTGAGCTTGAAAAAAATTTAAGAAAATACAACTCTGTATATCCCCCAAAATGGAATATAGGTTGGCACGACTCTATGTCAAGAGAATTGCTTGAGTATTTAGAAAAGAATAAAAATAATCCAAGCCTCCCGAAATTTAATATTATCGATTTAAAAGATCTGCCACTCGTTGCTACAAGACTAGTAGAATTATTTGGATATCAAACAAAAATTCTAGAAAATCCATATCTAAGTAATAACCGGACTGTATTAATTTGGAGTTGTTTTGGCGACCTATCAAATTCAGTGATTAAAAACTATCTTGTAACACTCCAAGATATAAAGGAAGAATATGCAAAATGGGAAAATTACAAAATAACTCAAGCGAAAGATTTCGAGAATTGTGAAATAAGCAAGGCATTTCCTACGGAGACACAATTTATCTCTATTTTGGGGTATCATATTAAAAATGTTTTAAAAAGGCCAAATGGGATAAATCAGTATACAAATTGTAATCGTAATATTTATCTATTCAAAACAATGGCCTCATTTTATTTGTATAAAAAAATGGAACGACAGTATAACGACGAGGGGCTCCAATTATCTCTTGGTGAACAGGAGTCTCATTGGACACATATTATTAACCTATTTCAAATAGGAGAATTCAATTCAACAACTCAAGCCTTAAACGGCAACTTCGTTTATCATAAATTACCACCAACTCAGTATTTAAACGGTGATAAAATGGACGAAGTGGTAAATAAATTAAGCCAAAAAGATGGCACAATTCAAAACTCACTCAAACTGCTTTTAGGTAAGCTATTTGATTATGATATAAATGCTGTAAAGAATTTTATTGAATTAATCGGAAAAATAATGCTGGGCAATCAATTTATAAGCGAATTGCAACCTAAAGCACCTCATCTAACTATTATTCAATCGCAGAAACCAGGATTTGTAAGTAAGTGGATCCAAGATATTTTTGATAACCTGAACATATTATGGTCAGGTTATCAAAAATCCTTTGATAATCTATCTATTGGTCAATTCACGATAATTAATTTAGGATGTTCATATTGTGAGCTAACACGAACAGACCGTTCTGAAATTTGGAAGAATGAAGAAAATTTTATAGATTTTTCAATTCAAGAACAACTAAACAACAGGATATTTGATATTTCGTTAGAGCCAAAAGCATTGCCTGAATTTGCTAAACAATTATTCAAGGGAGAAACGATGTCTTGGAAAAATGCTTATACAGTATCTGCTGCTAAGTTGATATATAAGGGTCAATATAACGTTCAAAGCGAAGATTCATCGATAACAGGTGATGGAGAAAAAATAAAGTTACAAGAGAAAATTACATCAGAAAATATTCCTAACGAAAATATCAAAATTGAAAGTATGCCAAAAGAGGAAACTAAGCTAAAGCCAAAGGCAATAGAAATTTCTTTGCAAATCTCTCCTCCCCTACAATACACAAGCAATTTGCAACATATCATCGTAACAACAGGATTACCTAAGTTCATATCACAATTATTGGAAGAAAACCCTAAAAAAATTACCCATATTAGAATAAATAATAGTTCTTCAGAAGAACTGAAACCATTCTATCAAAATGGCGAAATGACATCAGCTATAATTGCAGGAAAGTTAGCAATGATGAGTATGGTCTATATGATAAATAAACTATGCCTTGGGATTGATGTTTTCAATGCGGTAGATCAATCCACATCTTCTATCTATCAGGAAGGGAAAGCAGAAAGTGACTATATCAATGAATTTTATGCAGACTGTATTAAGGATTTCACGGGGGATTTGGATCCAGAGAAAATAATCAAAGAAACTGAGTCTATATTAAAAAGAGAAAATAAATCCTACGATAAAATCGACTGGAGAAATACAGAGAGAGTAGCAACGAAGGTTCGAGAGCAGGATGAATTAAAAAATTTACTTACAGTTACGAGTTCTGATTTACTAGCAGCTTATGAAAATTGGAAAGCTCTTAAAAAAATAGATCTACCAGAACCAGACTGGATAAAATTTTCTGAAAATTTATTGAATCATTTAAGTGTCATGCAAAATCAAGAACTGTTAAAATTCAAAGAAATTTTTCTTTGCAGAAAATCGACAAGCAAATATACCCAACATAAAACAAATACTTTTAAACAACCTACAGGTATGATAGGAATACAGATTGATAATGCATGGTATGAAAAGTTAACAAATAAAGAGGCAATACAAGCAGCGCAAGAGAAAGAAAAATATGAGAAGGTGTTATCCCTATTAGAGGCTCAATTTGATGATGCTATGAAGGAAATTCAGTCATTTAAAATTCCTCCACAACCTTACATGCCTTGAAAAGCCAGTGTTTATCGGCGTTTTCAAAATAAGGTGTTGGTTTTCCAAAAAAGTAAGGTGTGAAAACGTTTTCACACCTTATCACACCTTATTTTCAAAAAAATGATATGAAATGATGATAAATCATGAGAACCATTCTCTTTAGAGAAAGTTATCAGAAAAGCTGGAAAATTCGGAAAAAGTGTGGTATTATCTATGCATGCGAAAAATATATTTTCATCATGCGGGTGTAGTTCATCGGTAGAACGCCAGCTTCCCAAGCTGGACAGGAGGGTTCGACTCCCTTCATCCGCTCCACAGACATGCCAGAGCCCTTGCGGGCTCTTTTTTTGTGACTCAAATCGATTTCAATGCAAGTTTAATTCAAGGTCAATTCAAGAAAATGAATTGAATCGGGAAAAGTTGAATTGAATTAACGAATGGGTTGAGTTAAAATGAATTAAATTGAATTGAAATCACTTGAAATGATATTTCAATAAAGGGAGGGCGGTATCATGTGTGAGTTGCCGAAGAAAGAGACGTTGACTGTTGAATTCAAAAGTGACAGGGGCAAGGGATACTCGGACGAAGGACTGGTGGATGAGATTGTCGGCATGACGAATACAGAGGGGGGCACGCTCTATTTGGGTATCGAAGATGATGGGCGAGTGAGTGGGATCGTGAAGCATCATCAGGATCCGATCGGGCTGGCAGCGCTTATTGCCAACCGCACGCGTCCATCCTTGTCGGTGCGGACGGAAATTCTTTATAGCGATGATTTGCCGGTGATGGCGATTTCTATCCCCAAAAGCTACTCAGTGATTGCCACAGTGTCGGGGAAAATCTTAAAGCGGAGACTGAAAGTGGATGGAAGTCCGGAAGTCATTCCCATGTATCCCTATGAAATCTACACGCGTTTGTCGGATTTACGGAAGTTAGACTTCTCGACGCAGCCCATCCAGGATGGGACGGCCGAGGACCTGGATCCCAATCAGCTGTTCCGCCTGCGGGAGACCATTCAGAATCAGAATGGAGATCAGCAGCTGCTTGCGTTATCAGACGAGGAACTCGAGCAGGCACTGCGTCTGACAGTACGCGTAGGAGAAGCGGTATACCCCACGCTGACGGGGCTTTTGCTGGTGGGAAAAGAGTCGAGCCTGAAGCGGCTTATTCCGACGGCCGGTGCGGTTTTCCAGGTGATGCAGGGAACCCGGGTCGTGATGAATGAATCGTTCACGAAGCCCATCGTTGAACTGGTGGAGCTGTTTTCCTCGTACATGAAGGCGTGGAACCCGGAGAAAGAATTCGACTACGGCCTGTTCCGCATTCCGATTCCTGAGTTTTCGAGGCCGGCTTTTCGCGAGGGCTTGATCAATGCGTTTGCCCATCGGGATTACTCTATGATGGGAAGTGTGCGCATTCAGGTCAGCGATGAGGGGCTGACCATCAGCAATCCAGGCGGATTCATTGAAGGGATTACGCTGGAAAATTTGCTGACAGCGGAGCCCTGCGGACGAAATCCACTGCTGTCTGATGCATTGAAACGAATCGGACTGGCGGAACGGACTGGACGTGGCATTGACCGCATCTTTGAAGGCTCGATCACCTTTGGCCGTCCCTGGCCTGATTATTCGGAGTCGACTGCGAAGCAGGTGACGCTTTTCATCCCTCGTGCCAAAGCGGATACAGAATTCATCCAGATGGTTATGGATGAGCAGAAATCCATAGGACATTCGCTGGCCATCAATACCCTTTTGATTCTCTCGGTGTTGTATAGTGAACGTAAAGTCAGCGAACATGATTTGGCAGAGCGGATTCATATTTCTCTGACGCGACTGAAGCCTCTGATCGAGACACTGATCGAGCGCGGCGTGGTGGAGGAAATTGGTCGTACTTCGCAGCGAATGCTGATGCTTGGACAGAGAGTCTATCGCAAGACGGGAAAATCGAAGGAGTATACACGCCAGAGAGGAATTGATCAGGTACGTTTTCCTGAAATGATATTGAAACTGGCGGAAAGTCAGAATGGTGCCGTCACGAAAACGGATGTGGCGGAGCTCCTCCATGTTTCAAAACCGAAGGCATATGAGCTTTTACAACAGCTTTGTGAAGAGCGCCAGCTGGTGCTGACTGGACGAGGCCGCTATGCCAAATATGAACTCAGCAAATGAAAGGACGAACGCTATGCCATACACCTACTACGATATCGGACTGAATCTTTTTACGAAATCCTTCCCCCACCCGGAGAAGATCATCGAGGACGCGCACGCCGCAGGGATCCAGTGTATCCTGACAGGCTCGGAGGCAGAGGAGAATGAGCTCGTGAATGATTTCACGAAGACCCATGACGTCTACGGGACGGCGGGGATCCATCCGCACAGCGCCGACGAAGCGAAGGAGGAGGACGTGGCGCGCATTGAGGAAATATTGACCACGAATCCCCGCATCCTAGCGGTGGGAGAGACGGGGCTCGACTATGACCGCATGTACAGCAGGAAGGAGAATCAGATCCACTACTTCAAGGAGCTGATCCTGCTCGCAGAGAAATTGGGGAAGCCGCTCTTTCTTCACGAGCGGGACGCGGCGGAAGACTTCATCGCCTGCTTTGCCGGTCACGAAGCCATTTGTCCGCGAGCCGTCGTCCACTGCTACACGGGGGATAAGAAAACGCTCCGGCGGCTGCTCGATATGGGCTTCTACATCGGCATCACCGGATGGATCTGCGATGAGCGCCGCGCGGATGACCTGCGCGAGGCGGTCTCGATCCTTCCGCTGGATCGCGTGATGATCGAGACGGATGCGCCGTACCTCACGCCGCGCGGCTTCCACCTGCCGAGGACGAATGTGCCGCAGAATATCACCTACGTGGCGAGGACGCTTGCGCAGTACATGGGCGTCTCGGAAGAGGTGCTCACGAAATGCGCGAAAGAGAATACGGAGCGGTTCTGGAAGATCAGACAGAGGGGGTAGGGTTAGCCCATAGGGCGTTGTCCCTTGACCCTGAATGAAAGCTTTGCTCGAATTAGGAATGAGGAATTAGGAATGAAGGTGGCGGCTTCGCCGCTTTTTTTAGAGGATGGTATTCCCGTATCGTCAGCCTTCCCCTCTAGGGGAAGGTGCCCCGCAGGGGCGGATAGGGCACAGGCGGTATGAAAGACAGATGAGGAAAGCGGAACAGCGCGGCACATATGGGGAAAGAGTGAGTCCCTTGGCAAAGATTTCTCGCTTGCGCTCGAAATGACGATACGGGAGTCTGATGTCTCCTAG
>OIXQ01000159.1_pt1 | contig 34487 bp, 29 predicted proteins | sample 1587791 | NCBI WGS metagenome assembly OIXQ01 (sample SAMN03283273) | human gut metagenome | biome: human-associated habitat; material: feces | host: Homo sapiens | place: Peru | collected 2012
TTATCTTATACATGCTTTCATGCCCCTCCGGAAGGGGCTTCTTTTTTTTCCGCGCAGTGTCTTGCATGGAAATCCCGTGTCGGACAGAAATGGCATCTTTGAACTGCTGTTCTTGTTATTTAAGTTTCTTTATGAGTTCTTCGATTTCTTTTTCAGTTTCTTTTGGTGGGAATAGAAGTGTGGCTAGTTTTGGACGGATTGCTATTGAGAAGATAATGATTCCAATGCATTTAAAAATGTCGGCGGACAAAAAATAAATCCAGTTAAGATTTTTATAGAATAAACTTTCAAAAAAATAGTAAATGCTGAATCCTGCAATGCATCCAAAAAATACTTTGAAAAATATTTGGGCTGAGAATTTTTTTTCAATTATAGATGGAGAGCCGGAAACAAACCCTGAAATAAATGTGCTTGTGAATATTGCTGTGAAATTTCCTACTTGTTCTAAAGAAAATCCGCTGAAAATAAATTGTGTGATTATAAAAATTCCTGCGCTGCCTGCTCCTTGGATTCCTCCCAAAATACAGCCTGAAAGAACTGCCGACGCAATTTGAATGTTCAGTTCTGGAAAAAATCCGCAGATAAAAATAATGGCGGCAAAGAAAATTGTTGTGCTTCCGCGGATAATTTTTAACTTTGCAATGGTTTTCATTTTAATTTCCTTATGGCTTTTTTCAGAAATTTTCTTATTTTCTTTTTGTTTATGAAAGAGATGTCTTTTACTGCGGAAAAAATTATGTATGAAAATACTGCGAAAATCAAAATGTGTGCAAACCAGTTTCCCAAAACTGAAAAAATTGTAATTTGCCGTTTATAAATCGGAACGGAAATTCCCATGGAGCTTTCTGTGAACAAAGGCAAGTCATATAGAATTTTTCCTGAGGGATTGACTGCTACGGAATATCCTGAATTTGCGCAGCGCAAAAGTGTTGTTCTGTATTCGATTGCAAGATAACTTGAAGCGATAAAGTGCTGCATTTCCGCGGAATTTGTTTTGCTCCAAGAGTCATTTGTGATGTTTATAAAAATTTCGCTTCCGAGCTTGAAAAGATTTGTGCAAACTGACGGAAATGAATCTTCAAAGCAAATCGGCGTGGAAAACTTCAAAAATGAAATTGGATTTTCCTGATTGTTTTCTGAAAATTTTATTCTTTCCTTTTGAATTGAATTTCCGTTTTCATCAAGCTTTATTTCCGCGAATTTTTCTCTGTTGAAGTCGAGCGGCGTTTCAAAGTCCTGATTTTCCTTTAGTGGAATTTTGAATAGCGCATATTGAAATCCTGGCACTAGGCTTGAATAAAATCCGACAACATTTCGCATAAAAAAAATCATTACTGGATTTTCCGCATAAGGAACTCGCTCTGCAAATGGAACAAGCTGAATTTTGCTGTAGAATCCTGAAAAAATTCCGTTTTTGTCAAAAAGAATCGCGCTGTTTGTTCTTTTTCCTTTTTTTCGATCTAATGAAACTCCGCCGCCGATTAAGAATGGAGTTTGCGTGCTGGCTATAAATTCCTTTAGGCTTTCATCTTCTGGAAAATGAGAGTAATAATTTGCTGCTTTTGGGAAATTTTTTGAAAGGACACCTTCGCTCCAAATTACAAGATCTGTTTCTTTTCCTTGCTCCGAAAGCTGCCTTATTCCTTTTTTTGTAAGTTTTTTTGAAATTTCAATTGACTTTTTGTCTCCGCCTTCCCATGGGTCTATGTTTTGCTGCACGATTACTGCGTTTAAAAGTTTTTCAGGCCAGCGTGGAATTGAAATTTGAATTATTCCATAAATTCCGCAGAGAGCAAAAACTGCTAGTGTAAATTTTGCGGCTTGCGCAAGCTGTTTGTTTATATTCTGGGCTTGCGTTTTGTCTAAGAAATATTCACGGCTCATTATTGTTTCCGCGGTGAGTGAAGAAAAAAGCGCGTATATAAAAGTTATTCCCCAAACGCCAGTTATATCGGCAATTTGTGTAAAAATTTTCCATTTGTAGGCCGCCATAAAAAGCGTCCCCCAAGGATAGCCGAGCGCGCCGGTCGATTTTATGTATTCATATAAAACCCAGCAGGCGCAAAACCATAGCATTCTTTTGAAAATTTGATACGGGCAAAGTCCGGCTTGTTCTTGAAGTTTTGCTTTTTTTGAAATTTTGCTTGGAAAGACGTGCATTATGATTCCGCAGAATCCGCCTTGAAATGCAGTTCCCAATGCGCTAGCTCCGAGTGTAAAAGCCGCAAATCCGTGGAAATTCGCCAGCCAATAACTTGAAAGCAAGTGAACGGTAAGTGTCTGCAGAAAAAAAAGCCAGAAAGTCTGTTTGTATGATTTTGATTTGTAGACTGCAATGTACAAGGGCGAAAGGCAAAGAAGAGCGGTCAGCGGAGAACCAAACGGAAGAATTTCATTTGAAATTGAAATAGATTCAGTTGCTCCAGAAAAGATTGCACAAAAAACTTGTAAAAACAGCTGATTCATTGTATTATTTTAATGTCATATATAGAAAAAATCAACACAAACGGGAAGGGAATCATGGAAAAAGTCAGAGAAGCGCACCGCAAAGAATATGGAGTGGAGCCGGACGTTATTGCGGTTGCTCCGGGTAGGTTCCATTTGGCTGGAGAACATACTTGGTTCTTCAAAGATAAAACTTTGTCCATGGCAGTCAATCTTCCTGTTTATGTTTCTGCGTCTTTAAGAGAAGACACTTCATTTAAATTTTATTTTGTTCAGCTTGAAGACGAAAAGCACACAAATCTTTCTTCGCTGAAATTAAAAAAAGAAGACAAATGGGCGAATTCAATAAAATCTATTTTGTACGGATTTTCTAGCGGCGGATTTGAATTAAAGGGAATCGACTTTACTATTTATTCTGAAATTCTTCCTTCTGCCGGATTTGGAATAACAACCGCTGTAAAAGTTGCCTCTTGCTGGGCTATACGAGAACTTTGCGGCTTGAAGTGCAGTCAGGATCAGATTCTTCAGGTTATAGAACGGGCGAATAAAAATTTTCTTGGAACAGCAAATCATTCTGCGGACAGTTTTGCTGCGATTTTTTCAAAGGAAAATAATTTAGTTTTGACCGATTATGCGAAAAAATCCTGCGAGCTGGTTCCTTTCAACTTTAAAGAAAAGACATTTTTGTTGACTGATGCTCTTGTTCCTAGAATTGTAACTTGGAACGAAGACAGCCTTATGCAGCCGGAAAATGTTTTGCTTTTAGGCGAGCTTAAGGAACGAAAGTCAAATGTTTTGGGCGGTTGGCAGTATCAGGAAGACAAGGCTGAAGTCAATGAAGTTCTAAGTGTTGTTTCAGAAGATACAAAGCGCCGGCTTTTATGCGTTATGAATGAGCATAAGTGTGTTCTTGACTGCGTTAATGCCATTCAGAAGTATGATTTTTCTTCTTTTGCGCGCTCTGTCAACCGGAGCCATCAGAATATGCGCGATTACGATATTTCCTGCCCTGAAATTGACTGGATTTTAAAAAGAGTCCATGAACTTGACGAAAATCCCGACGACTTAAGAAATCCTGTAAACTGCGGCCGAATAACAGGAAAAGGCTTTGGACGCGGAATCTATACAATCTTAAGAAACAGCGATGTTGGAAAATACAAGGAAAAACTGGAGGAATACGAAAAAATATTCGGCTTTTCCCCAAAATGCTATTCTGTAAAACCTGCAAATGGAGTCCGCCTTATATGAATATTTTGCTTACTAATGACGATGGAATTAATGCTGAAGGCTTAAATGTTCTTTCTGCGGCTCTTTCAAAAAAGCACAATGTTTTTATAGTTGCTCCAAAATTCAACAAATCTGGGGCTTCAAGCCAGATGAATGTTGCTGTTCCTTTGGAGCTAAAAAAGGTTGATAAAGAAAATTGCCGCCTTTCTTATCATTTGGAAGGTTCTCCTGTGGACTGTGTGCTTTCCGGGCTTAACGGAAGCTATATTTCAGAAAAAATTGATGTTATTGTTTCTGGTATAAATGACGGTCCGAATCTTGGAACTGATATTGTTTATTCTGGAACTTGCGGTGCGGCGCGTCAGGCTTGTCTTGCAGGAATTCCAGGAATCGCTCTTAGCATTGATTCAGATTCAAAAGATGAATCAGACAAAAACGGCTCTTTATATTTTGAAAATCTTGCCGACTTTGCCTGTAAAAATCTTGAAAAGCTTGTTTCTCTCTGCGGAAATCTTACAGTTTTAAGTTCGGCGCATAAATATTACAGAAATTTTGTAAACGTAAATGCTCCTGCAATGAAAAATTACAAGGGAGCAAAACTTACCGTTCCTTGCATAAGGCGTTATTGGGAAACTGTGGAGCTTTGCGAATGTGAAAATGGTTGTCTGACTTCAAAATGCGGCGGCGACTATTATGTTCATTCTTACGGTGATGATTCAGCTGATTTCAAAGCCTGCGAGGAAGGTTTTGTTTCAGTCAGCGTTGTTGAAACCGAACCTAGCTATGCTGATATATCTTCTATAAAATTCGATTTTAATTTATAAAAGGCGGAAAAATGGCAGAAGAAAACTATATGAAAGAAGGAATCTCTTTATATAAAAAAGGAAATTATCCTGCTGCTTTGACATATTTTCTTTCACTTCCTGATGATTGCGGAGCGGATTCTGTGGAGCTTGCCTATTATTTGGGGCTTTGCTATTCAAAGTTAAAGCGTTACGATGATGCCTTGCTTTACCTTGAGCAGGTTGTTACGGCTTCTTATGATAAAGACAATAATCCGAATCAGGACAGAGTTTTGCAGTGCCGCTATCTTTTGGCAGTTATTTATTGCCTTAGCGGAAGAAAAAAACTTGCTTATTTTGAATTGAATAAACTTTTGGACACTGGATATAAGCCTGCTTCTGTTTATGCTTCTCTTGCTTACGTTGCATGGGAACAGGGAAAAGTTGATTTAAGCCTTGACTATTATGAAAAAGCGCTTGAAGACGACAGCGAAAATCCCACTGCTTTAAATGGATTGGGCTATGTTCTTGCTTGCGAAGGCGAGGATTTAACAAAAGCGTTAAGCTGCTGCAAAAAAGCACTGGATATTTTGCCGGAAAGCGCGGCATGTCTTGATAGCCTTGGCTGGGTTTATTACAAAATGGGACTTTATTCAGAATCAAAAAAGTTTTTAAATCGCGCTATGAAAGCCGACAGTTCAAATCCTATAATAGTGGAGCACCTTCAGGAAGTTAAGAAGGCGGAAGAATAATGAAAAAAATAATTTTTGTTTTTATAGCTTTTATATTTTCAGCCTTTGCGCAAACAAATCTCCAAGACACAGCTAGCATCGGAAATTCACGTTCTGCAAATTCTGGTTTTGCGGAAGAAGAATTCAGGCGTGGAGTTCAAAGCTATTACAGAGGCTCTTTTAATGAAAGTATTCTTGAATTTGAAAAGGCTCTTTCATATTTGCCTGGAGAACCTTTAGTTCTTGACTGGCTTGGAAAAGCATATTACCGCGCGGGAATAGAAGGAGCTGCGCTTCAGCAATGGAATTATGCCAAGGAAGCTGGTTATGGAGGACTTCTTATTCAGAATAGAATTGAAATTGTAAGTGACAGACGTGTTACCGACTATGACTATGGATTTACCCAGCGTTTTACGGAATCAGGCTCTTATCCAAATGTAAACGGAAGCAATCTCATTTACAGCCAGCCAGTTTCTTCCCTTTCAAATCATGATGGAAGCATCTGGGTTGTTTCCTATGGCACGAACGAGTTGCTTCAGTTTGACGTGAACGGAACTGTGGTAAGACGAAACAAAGGACCGATAAATGGATTTGACCGTCCAATGGATGTAATTCGCTTAAAGAACGGAAACTTGGCAGTTTCAGAAAGCGCGGGAGACAGAATTTCAATTCTTTCTGAAAACGGTTCGTTTATAAAATACTTTGGCGCGCGTGGCAGAGGACAAGGACAGCTTGTGGGACCTCAGTATCTTGCAGAAGATGAATTTGGAAACCTTTATGCCACGGATTTTGGAAATGCCCGTGTTGTTGTTTTTGATGCAGAAGGAAACGGGCTTTTGCATTTCGGTGAAAAAACTGAAGGCTTTGACGGTTTCAAGTCCCCAACTGGAATTGCGGTTTGCGGCGGAAGAATTTTTGTCGCGGACAGCGTGAAAGGCGGAATCTATGAATTTGACAAGGCCGGAAATTTCCTTGGAGTTCTTGTAAATGACGGAACTTTTTCGCGTCCTGAAAGTTTAAAGCAATGGGGCAGCGATTATCTTTTGCTTACAGACAGAAACAAAGTTTATGCGGTTGAGCTTTCTTCCGGGGCTGTTTTTGAAAATGCCATTACAGGAAAAGGAAAAAGCCTGATTACAAGCGCAGTTTCAGACCGGAATGGAAATATAATTGTAACTGATTTTAAGGCAAATGAAATTTATGTAATGTCAAAAATGACAGAACTTGTGGGTGGTTTTTTTGTTCAGTTTGAGCGTGTGATTTCTGATAATTTCCCGGAAGTTATTGTTGAAGTCCGTGTGGAAAATAGAAAGCGTCAGCCTGTTGTGGGCTTAAAGCAGCAAAATTTTCTTATAACTGAAGGAAAAAAGCCAGTTGAAGATTTTGTGCTTTTGGGCGAGGCGAATAATAATGACTTTGCAGACATTGCAATTCTCATAGACCGTTCACTTTCAATGAAGAAATACGAAGAACAGCTTTCTGGTGCGGTTCGGGAGCTTGCCGCTTCAATGGACGGAAAAGGACAAGTGTCGATTATTTCAGCTGGAAAAGTTCCTGTTACAGAATTTTCAGGAAATCCGTCTCAGCTTTCTGATTTTTCAGCAAAGGCTTTGAAGAATTCTTACACAGAAAATCCTGCTCTGGATCTTGCGGTAAGACTTTCTGCAAACGGACTTGTCAACGCTGAAAAAAAGCGCGGAATAATTTATCTTTCGGCTGGAGATTCAGAAAATACATTTACGCAGTACGCGCTTTCTGATTTAACAGCTTATCTTAATAACAATGCGATTTCTTTTAGCACAGTTCTTTTGTCTCAAGCTTCTCCGTCGGAAGAAATTTCGTACATAACAAGAAACACAAACGGAACTTCCTACTATATATATCGTCCGGAAGGCTTGGGAACTGTCATAAAAGATATTGTTGACATTCCGTCTGGTTTGTATCAGTTTAGGTACACATCTTCTTTTGCGACCGAATATGGAAGAAAATATCTGCCTGTAGAAATTGAAACTTATCTTCTTAATCGTTCAGGCCGCGACGAAACAGGTTATTTTGCTCCGCTTCAGTAGATAAAAGTCGGGCTTTTCTGACTTTAAGCGAAGGATTTTTTCTTTCCATTTCAAAAAGGGTTTTTTCCAGTTTTGCTTTTTTTGAGTTTCCAAAGTCGAAAAGTTCCGCTTGCGTTGGTTTTTCGCTGGTTTCTATTCCAGAAAGTCCAATGCCCAAAAGCCTGATTCCTTTTCCTTTTTCATATTTTCTGTTGAAAATTCTTAGGCAGCGTTCAAGCAAATCATCTGCATTTGAAACTGGAATTTCTGAAGATTCTTGTGCAGTTATAGTGTTAAAATCTTCGTATCTTATCCGGATATTTACGGTTTTTGCCTTGACATTTTCTGTGTGCATTCTCCAGATTAATTGCGCGGAAAGTTCCATGAATGCAGTTTCGATTGCATATTCATTTGCCACATCGAATTCAAAAGTCCGCTCTACGCTTATTGAGTGGCTTTTTGCTTCTTCGCCAAATGTGATTTCTTTTCCGCCGCGGACCGCATTATATAAAAAAGAGCCCATTCCGTTTCCGAAGACAGTAGTCAGCAAGGAAATTGACTTGCCATGAATATCCGCAGGTGAAAATATTCCAGCGTTTTTTAGCCGTTCCCGTGTTTTTTTTCCTATGCCCCAGATTTTCTCTATAGGAAGTGAAAGAATGAATTTTTCTTCTTCGCCTTTTTTTATGAATGTAATTCCGTCCGGCTTTTTATATCCCGATGCGATTTTTGCGACATACATTGTGCTTGCAATTCCGACGCTTACTGTAAGTCCTGTTTGCTCTTTTACCTTTGCCTTTATTTTTTTTGCGATTTCCAAAGGCGGACCGAAAAGTTTTTCAGTTCCAGTAAGATCAATAAATGCTTCGTCAATTGACATTTGTATTACTGACGGCGAAAATTCCTTGAAAATGCTCATTATTTTATGTGAAACTTCCGCATAACGCTTGTGGTTTCCGCGCAGAAAAATTGCGTTCGGGCAAAGCTCAACTGCTTTTGCCAAAGGAAGGGCAGAATGCACACCGTATTTTCTAGCTTCATAAGATGCCGTTGAAACTACAGCTCTTCTGTCTCCTGGAATTCCGCCGACAATTACAGGTTTTCCTTTGTATTCTGGATGATCGTGCTGCTCAACCGAAGCGAAAAACGCATCCAGGTCAACATGAAGAAAAACTTTTTCAAATTTCATTTGCATTTTTTCCTTCGTTTTTGATTTTTTCAGTAAAATGAAAAATTTGTCCATTTGCGTTCATCATAAAGAGCTCAATTTCCGCTTCTAGCTTAAGTTCATTTTCTGACATAAATAAAATTTTCAGTTCGTTTTCCGGGGCGTCGGGAATTTCAATAGAAACCTTGTTTTCCGAAATAAAATTGTAGTCAAAGTTGCATTCATAAAAGGGAAGTTCCTCTTTTGATTCAAAAGTTGCAAGGCATCTTAGTATTTTAAATCCACTTTCTGGAACGATTTGCAGTTTGTTTTCAAAAATATCGAATTTTGCTTTTCTTGACCACAAAAATTTCGCCGGATGAATTTCTACATTTTCTGTGATTTGCGTTTGTTTTTTTTGAGGAGCTGAAAAATTTCCCTGCACAAATTTTGCGGCTGCAAAAAATACTGCGCATATAATTCCCGCTCCTGCAACCGAAACAAGAATTCCTTGTAACAATAAAATTTTTTTGCTTGACTTGAATTCCTTTATGTGCGAAACCAAAATCAGTTTTATCCACTGAAAAATAAAAGGTAAAATGGCAAATGAAAAAATCAGGTTTTCAAAAAAAGTTGTGTCGGTAAGATTTGAAATTTTTCTTTGATTGATGTCAACAAAAACCGATGCCGCAATCCAAAGCAATGGAATTGTCATAAGAAAAATGCACGGAATGATAAAAAAAAGAGACTTCCGTTTTCTAAAAAGAAAAACAATCAGATATTCAATGATAAATATGAACATTAAAGACAAATCCAATGCTGAAAAAATAAAGACATTCAGCGCACTCAAAATAATTCCATGGAATCTGTTTGCGGAAAGCGAAATTCTAAAGTTGAACAAGATTTGCACAAAAACAAGCAGAAACATTGCAAGCAGTGTTGGAAAAATTTTCAGCCCAAAGTAAAGTACTCCGTTTTCTGCTGTGAAAAAAAACAATTTCTGGAACAAAGTTAAAAATGCCGCTGTTATAATTAAATAAGCGGGAATTGAAAACCATGTTCTTGACATGTCTTTTAGAATCGCCTCATTTTTTCCTGTGTATGTAAATGAGTAAAAACATATAAAAAAAAGAACTGAAATTGTAAAAAAAAGATATATTGCTGTTAATTGAGCTTCATTAAGCCAAAGACCGTAAATTCCAAGTGGAATAAAATTGTAATGCTTGTTCCAAGTCTGGCTTCTTGCGGAAATAAGGTTGTCCTGAATATCAGAAAGTATATTTGCGTCCTTTTGCGCATGACCCAAAGGAATTTCTGCTGCAGGAATGTCATTTTTTAGGAAAGCGGAAAGCCTTCTGTTGTTTTTGTAGTATTGCGGCTTGTAGATGTACAGCATGGAAGTTTTTACTCCCATTGGCTTTTGGTTTTGAAGACATGATTTTTTGAGCGTTTGAACAATCCATTGCGGCGAAATTGTTCCTGCTCCTTCAGTGAAAATGAAAGGAGGCGCGTTTTTTTCATTTCGGATTAAAATTGCGCAGGCTGATTCCGATGAAAAAATACTTTTTGCCAGCTCCTCTGTTGCTGTTTTTGAGGCTTGAACGGAAGGCAAAGGAAATGATTCATTCTCCGCGGTAAATGAAATTGTGCAATTGTATGGAAGCTTTTTTTTGTAAGTAGAATCGATAAAATCGGCAATAAATTCCTTTTTTTCTAAGAAAAATTCTTGGCTAAAGACAAAAAATACATCAGTGATTCCGCTTTTATTTGTGTCGTCTTCCTTGCTGTTTTTGTCAGCAGGAATTTCAACGAGAATATTTTTAGGAAAAATTCCGGCGTTTTGCGGAGCAATGTCTTGGATTCCAAATGAAATCTTGCTTTGTGTTAAAAAATCTTCTATTTCTTGTGTTGTGTAAATATTTAAGTTTGTTTCAATGTTTTCCTGCGAAAAAAGATTCTGCGTAAAAGTTGCTGCAAAAAAAAAGAGAAAACACATTGCTTTCAGCAGAAAATTTTTTCCCATAGACAAAGTTTACTTGAATTTTTAATTTTCTACAATATAATATATCTAATATGTCAAGGGCAAACGCATTATAAATAATTTAAGTAAAGTTTGCGCGAAGGAACGGTTCGTGAGGGCAAGAACACTCTGATTGTTGCGACCGCGTGAGCGGGCAATTCTATAGCTACTTTGCAATAATCAGCTATTGCGCGATTTTGAACCAGGAAAACGTGACTGGGAGCCAGTTTTATGCTGAATACATTTATAATATGTTTGCTCTGTATAATATGTTTGCAAGTTAGGCAGCAATGTTGTATACTGTAAGCATTGTTAAAGTCATGTAAAGCAAAGGAGCTTTATCAAACGAATGTGTGCTGAAAAGAAAAAATTTATTTTGGATTTGCCTTTGAAAATTATTCTTACGGAAGAAGGTACATCGCATTTTTTAAGTCATAAAAAGCAGCTGCTCAATCTAAAACTCGCAGACAACCGTTCGGCTCATGGTGTAAGCATGACATCTTTTTCGCCTGGCTCTCTGCAGGACATGATTCTTTTGGGCTATATTTCCAAGATGGAAATTTCCATGCCGGAATTTGTTTCACATCGCCAAGATGTTATGGATTTGTCCAAGCTGATTGTTTTTTCAATTTTGTACAAGCAGTTTGACAGTGAAATTTATTCGGCGATTATAAAATGTGAATGCATAAGACATCATAACAGGCAAAATCCTTCATCGCTTATTGATGAAAAAACTGTGATTCCGGAAAAACAGCTTAGAATGACTCTTGCAATGAAAGATTCTACAATTCAGGCTGCAAAAAAGACAATTCTTGAGCCGGTTTGGAAAAGCATAATGTCCAATTCAGAGTATAGCCCTGAAGAAAAAAATGTTTATCTTCTTATGACTGAAAAGTTTTTGAACAGGCTCACTTTGATGAACTGGTACATAATTGTGAAATTTTATAAAACTGACGGTTTTAATGAAATTCTTTCAATTTTGCGCCAGCAGCTCGCTTCGTACATGACAAAATCAAAAGTTGCGGAGTATATTTCGGTAATGGTCATGGAGCTTGCCTTGAACAGCGAAAACAACAATGTAAAAAAGGCTGCAAAATATCTTTATCAGGGAATTGATAATTCCGATACGCTCATATTTGACCCGAAAATCCGCTCGGAAATCGTAAAAGAACTTCAGCGCAAGCACGAGCTTGTTTTTCTTTCCTGGACTTTGGGCGGTGGCTCTATGTCAATTGGAAAACAGGGACTTTTGCAAATTACATTGTACAATAAAGACGATGAATTTCAGGAAGTAAAAGAAAACATCGAAAGCAAAATGTCCGCTAACCTTAACAAAAAATCGCTGATTGACTTTTACCGCCAGATGCCGGATGGTCAGGAAGGAACGGACTTGGGACTTTACTATTTGTCTTATCTGGAAGATGCCTGTAAAAAAGTCAATATTAAATTTGAATCAATTGTAAATCAGTCTTCATCCAGCGATCTTACCGTTATAAACTTGAAATTCAATTTTTAAGTTATGCGGAAAACTGCTCTGTTTGTTTTTATTTTTTCAGTTCTCTTTTTTTCGTGCTCACAAGACAGCGCGCAAATTGCTTCTGCGGAATCTTCTGTGATTTTTGATTATAGTCAAAATCCGCCTGATATGCGCCTTTCTGTTTTTGTAAATTCTGAAAGCGATGTTAGGCTTGCCTCGAAAATTAAAATCGTGAATAAAAATTCCGGGCTTGAATGGAACTGCGATGAGCTTGTAAAGTTTGAAGATAAAAACAAAAATTCATGGACAGGCTGCGCGAATATAGTCGCCGCTTTTGGAATGAAAATTCCTGCTGGAGAATATGTCTTGACTTATTTTGACATGGCTGGCGATGAAGATGAAATTTTATTTTCCATCGATTATCCTGAAAATGTTTTGACATTAAAGAGTGAAGATTTTCCAGACGGATTTGATTATTCAGAAAAAAAATCCGCCATTTATACAAAAGATGGAGTTTTGCTTTATTATGGAGAAGAAAAAAAAGAATGGGAAAATAGAAATACCGTTCTTGTTGACTATAAAGATGCGGGGTTCATTAGAACCTGCTATACTTTAAAAAATGACTCTGTAATTTGCCTTATGCCTCCAGAAAACTTGGAGCAGCAATAAAATATAAAACAGCGAGGAAACTGATGCCTAGTAACGACGCCGATGGGAATATTCCCACTGACAATTTAGAAGACCACAGTATTTTTAGACGCCCGGTGCGCACTTATGTGATCCGCGCTGGACGCATGACCGAAAATGAGAAGCGCAGCTATGAAGAACTTCATCATGTTTGGTGCATTCCTTTTGAGCATAGAACGCTTAATTTTACAGATATTTTTAACAACACAAATCCTGTTACAATGGAAATTGGATTTGGAATGGGACACGCTACTGCTCAGATTGCGCAGGACAATCCGAACATGAATTATATAGGAAGCGAAGTCCATGTTCCTGGAGTTGGTCGTCTTCTTGGTGAAATAAAAAAAAGGCAGCTGAAAAATCTTTATTTGATTGAATATGATGCGCTTGAAATCCTTGAAACTATGATTCCTGACAATTCTCTTGCAGGCTTTCATATTTTCTTTCCTGACCCTTGGCCGAAGAAAAAACACCACAAACGCCGTTTGCTTCAGCGTCCGCGCACGGATCTGCTTGTTTCAAAATTGTCTCCCGGCGGATATATTTATTTTGCAACTGACTGGGAAGAATATGCTTTAAGCGCACTTGAAGAACTTTCCTGCACAGAAGGTATTCATAATAAATATGAAAAATTCGCGCCTCATCAGGAATGGCGGCCAAGGACAAAATTTGAGCAGAAAGGGCTTGATGCCGGGCGTGAAATTTTCGAGCTTGTTTTTGTAAAAGATGAGGAATAGCCCGATGGAGCTTTTTGATTTTGAGGAATGCAAAAAGGCAAACGACGAAGCCTTAAAAAAATCCTCTGTAAAAAGAATTTCTGAGCTTGAAAAACTTATAGAAAAATACCAGGCTTCGTATTATAACGGCGAGGCTGAAATCTCTGATGCGGAATTTGACAAGCTTTGGGACGAATTAAAATCGCTAGACAGCGCAAATCCTATTCTCCATAAAGTTGGCGCAGATTCCGGGAATTTTCAAAAATCTCCTCATGTAATGCCGATGGGCAGCCAGGAAAAAGCCGCGACTCCAGAAGAATTTCTTGACTGGGCGAAAAAACACGACTATTCAGAATATCTTGTTGAATATAAGCTTGACGGAGCCTCCCTTGAACTTCAGTATTCCGATGGAATTTTCTTGCGTGCCGTTACAAGAGGAGACGGAACTGTAGGGGACGTCATTACAGCAAATGCAAAAAAAATGCAGGGTGTTGTTCAGGAATTAAAGGAAAAGTTTACAGGCGGAATCCGAGGCGAAGTCATAATGACTCATCAGGTTCACGAGAAATTTTTTTCTGACAAAGCTAACTGCCGCAATGCCGCTAACGGACTTATGAAACGAAAAGACGGTGAGGGCAGCGAGAATCTTACATTGATAACTTACGATGTCTGGGCTTCCGAAGGTAAACAGCCGTTCAATGATGAAGAAGGCAAACTTGATTTTTTGCAAAGAAACGGATTTAATGTTGTTCCACTTAAAATTTGCAAAAGCACGCAGGAAGTTATAGATTACCGTTCTTCTGTCATGGAGCTTAGAAAAAATCTTGACTATGACATTGACGGACTTGTTGTAAAAGAGCGTGCTGTGGATCACGAAGATGCTTTGCGCGACAGGCCTGACCGCCAGATTGCCTTTAAATTCAGCCTTGAAGAAGCTGTTTCCATTGTAAGAAATATTGAATGGAATGAAACCGGCGCAACTTATACTCCAGTCGCAGTTTTTGATCCTGTTGACTTGAACGGAACGACTGTAAAAAGAGCGAGTCTTGTAAATCCGAACCTTATACGCGCATTAAATGTAAAAATCGGAAGCCACGTTGTTGTTGTAAAGCGCGGTGAAATAATTCCAAAAATCGTGAGCGTGCTTCCAGAGCAAGAAAATCTTCCGTCTGTAAAGATTCCTGAAAAATGCGCTTGCTGCGGAACTTCTCTTATTGACGAAGGAACAAGGCTTTTTTGTCCGAACAAAAACTGTGAAAAGCGAATTCTCCATCAGCTTTTAAAGTGGATAAATGTGATTGACATCCGCGACTTGGGAGAAACTTTAATCACCAGTCTTTTTGAAACAAAAAAAGTCCGGTCAATTTCAGATTTGTATTCTTTGACTGCCAGTGATTTAGTTCCGTACTTTTTGAATTCGGAAAGCATGGAAAAAGAAAAAAAATCGCTTGGCGCGGAAAAGGTTTTTGCTTCGATCCAGTCAAGAAGAAAAATTCCACTTGCAAAATTTATTGCCGGCTTTGACATTGAAGGAATAGGTGAAACTGTTGTTGAAACTTTGATTGCAGGCGGCTTCAATACTTTGCAGAAAATTTTCGATGCGAAAGAAGAAGAAATTGCAGGCGTTTACCGTTTTGCGGAAACTTTGGCGCATACTCTTGTTGAAGGAATTCAAGAAAACCGTGAAGAAATGCAAAGCCTTGTCTTAAGCGGAACAATTTCTGTTATTGAAGGAGCCGCACAGGGAAAACTTGCAGGCAAGTCGTTTTGTTTTACAGGCGAGCTTGTTTCCATGAAGCGGCAGGATGCTCAGAATCTTGTAAAACAGAATGGCGGAGCCGTGAAGTCTTCTGTTGTAAAAGGCTTGAGTTTTCTTGTTACAAACGACACTTCTTCCGGCTCTTCAAAAAACAAAAAAGCAATGGAGCTTGGAATCCCTGTCATAGATGAAAAAGAATTCCTTGCTCTAATTAAAGATTAGTTTTTTCCAGAGAATGCAAAGTCCCCGGTAAAAAAGTCAGGATTAACAGCTTCCATGTTAAGCCGCATTTCCCAGTGAAGATGCGGACCTGTCGCAAGCCCGGTTGAACCGCTAAATCCTATTACTTGCCCGGCTTTTACAGTGTCGCCTTCTTTTACTTTTAGCTGGCTCATATGGTAGTAAAGGCTATAAAGTCCAGGCAAATGTTCTATAATAACACTCCAGCCTGTTGTAACGCGGGTTTCTGCAAGAACAACCTTTCCTTCCGCGCAAGCAGAAACTTCCGAGCCCTCAGGAATTCCAAAGTCAATTCCGTAGTGCAGTCCTGTCGTTGATTTTCCATTTGTGTATTTGTATTCCCTGCGGTCTGCAAAAAAAGCTGTCCGTCTTGTTGCGTTTGTAGGAAGCAAAAACGGTGTTGTCTGGTAAACTGCGGAAGGATTGGCGGTTTCAAGAATTCCATTGAGCTTTTTTATCTGCTCCATTCTTTTTAAGCTTGAGTCTGCTTTTATATTTGAATTCGACTCGTCAAGATCAATCACTTCTGAAACAAATTCTTTTTTCTCCAGAGTAAAAGGCAGCTCGAATTCCATTTTTTTTGCGCCGTCAGTGCTGTAGATAATTTTCAAAAAGCATTTTGTGTCTTCCGTCCACCAAGTTGAAAGCGGAATGCCTGCAAGAAATGTCCTGCTGCTTTTTGTGTTTTTTGAAACTGTGAAAAAAGTGCTTTCCCTGCTTAGTTTGCCTTCCGCAAAAAACTGCAAGAAAGCATTTGCATTTGAAAACTCAAGCTTTGAAGATTTTCCTTTTTTTGTCGACTGAGAAAAGGTCATTTTTACAAAAACCGCATCGCCCGGAAAAGCCTTGTCGTTGTATTCCGCGGAAATGCAATAATCATCTCCTGTAAAAAAAGCTTCCCTTGCAAAAATAAAAGCCGACATAAAAATCAACGCTGAAGCTAAAATCTTTTTTTTCATTTTTTACTCCCAAAATATTTTTAATTTCTTTATTGAACTGATTTTTCTATTCCTAAAAGCATAAGCTGAAGCGATTCTGCTCCGTTAAAAACATTCCTCTCGATGTTGAAAATTATATCAATTTTGTCTCCCACATCAAAGTCCCTGTGGAGCCGTTCTCCTTCGTTCCAGAAGATGCAGGGCCATTTGTTTTTTCCGCAGTCAACAGTGATTTTCAGATGCTGCTTTTCTGCCTTGCCCATTACAAGTCCGGAAACTATAGGCAGATTTTTTGCTAAGAAAACAAGCTTGGGATTTTCGTTTCCAGTCGGCTCGAATCTATCTATTATTTTTTTCAAATCCGGTGTCATGTAGGACGGCGGAAGCTCTGCGTCAATTTGAATCTCGTCATTTTTGTCAGAAAGATTTATTGTGCCTGAAAGCTCTTTTGTACGCCTTTTAAATTCCTCGAACTTTTCCTTTTCAAAGCTGAATCCTGCGGCAAAGTTGTGTCCGCCGTAGCTTACAAACAAATCTTTCAGCTGATCAAGAAAAGCAGTTACGTCATATCCGCGGCAGCTTCTCATTGAGCCTACAACAAGGTTTCCCACGTAAGTCATCGCCATTGCAGGAACTCCAAGAGAAGAAACCAAGCGGCCTGCAAGAATTCCTGAAACACCTTTGTTTATTTTTTCATCAATTACAAAGCTTAGTTTTCCGTTGAAGTCATTCACGGAATTTCTTGCCTGTGTTCCGGCAATCGCTTCTGCTTCCTGAGTAAAGGCTTTTCTTTTTGTGTTAAGCTCGATTATTTTTTTTGCAAGCTGCTCACGGTATGAATCGTCTTTTGTTGTAAAAAGCTCAATGGCAATTCCTGCCTGGCCAAGCCTGCCTGCGGCATTTAAATTTGGAATCAGCGTCCAGCAAATGTCAGTTGAAGTAATGCGCTTTCCAAGAAGACCAAGGTTTGACATAAGCTCCTTTAGTCCCGGACGGACATTGTTTTCATTTATTGAATTTATTCCGCTGCGCACAAAAAGCCTGTTTTCATTTCTCATCGGCATTATGTCCGCCAAAGCCGCCAAAGCCACAAGCTGCAAGTCGTGCTTTTCTTTTTCTGAGTCAGATGGAAAGTTTTTCTTTAAATCCTGCTGGACATAAGTTACAAATATATTGTAGAATCCGCCGATTTCTGTAGGAGCGTGGTCGCCGTACTTTGCGATTTTTGACATTTCCTTTACTCTGGAAAGCGGAAGATTTTTTAGTGAAGGGTAAAGTTTTGCGGCTTCTGTTCTTATGTCCGCAATGTTAAACTGCGCGCTGTTTCCGAATGTTAGGTTTAATAAGCGTTCAACGTTGGCTTTGTCCCAGCAAAGAATTATCTGACCTGACAAGTACTGTGGAATCTTCGTGTCGTAAATTGATTTTTCGCCCGGCAAAATATGCTCAACAAGCCTTGAGACTGGAACTAGATTTCTAAGCTTTATGCATTCAATTGCAATCTGCCCGTTCTCTTCTTCATGCGCATTGAGCAAAGCCGCGTCTGCCTTGTACCATTTGCTCTTGCTGAATCTTAACGCCGAAACAACTTTGTACACGACCGCGCAGCCTGAAATCTCTTCAAACGGATAGCCTGAGTCTGAAAGCTTCGCATTTAAAATAATCGCAGGAGAGGGAATGTTTTCTTTTGGATTGTGATGATCCAATACAATTACATCGATTCCAAGAGCCGCCGCGTACTCAATTTCCGCATTGTTTGAAATTCCGCAGTCAACCGTGATAATAAGCGAGCCGTTCTGCTTTGCAAAATCATCTACAGCCTGAATCGAAAGTCCGTAGGCGTCATCTCCTTCAGGAACCCTGTACTGAACATCGATTCCCAATGAGCAAAGCTCGTCGTAAAGAACAGTTGTCGCCGTTACTCCGTCAACATCCTTGTCGCCGAAAATCAAAACCTTTTCATGCTCTTCCTTCGGACTGTCTTTTTCTGGAACTGCGGCAAGAATTCTATCAACTGCATCTTCCATTGAGTTGAACAGAAATGGATTATGCTGAAACCTTAAGTCATCTTCCATAAAATAAAGAATGTCTTTTCCGCTGGTGATTCCGCGCCGTGCGAAAATACTTGCTGTAAGGCTGTCCAGTGAAAACTTGTTTTTTAGCTTTTCAACTTCTTCCTTTGAAATTGCTTTTTTTACCCACTTTGATGATGACACTATTTTATTTCCTTTAAAACCAATTTCTTTTCTTCTGGCTTTTCTTCGCAAAAATCCAAGGCCGCCTCAAGCTGCTGTTTTCCGCTTTCAAGAGCGTCCGGGCTTTTTCCGTAGACTTCAAGAAGCTTTTCACCTTTCTTTACAAAGTCGCCCTGCCGCCTGCAAAAGATTATTCCAGAGTCCGCGTCCACTTTGTCTGACGACTTGTTTCTGCCCACGCCAAGATTTATGCAGGCGATTCCTGTCTTGTACGCGTCAACTGTTAAAAATCCGTCTTGCTTTGCGAAGAGTTCCGACTTGAACTTGGAGCGGCGTTTTCCCTGTTCGTCTAGAAGCTTGTCTGGATTTCCGCCCTGAGCCTTTACGTTTTCAAGGAATTTGCTTAATGCCTTTCCGCTTTTTACAGCTTCCTTGCACTTGGCTATTCCGTCTTCTGTGTCTTTTGCCATTCCGCCGAAGACAGCCATTCTTGAGGCAAGCGCGTAAGTAAGCTCCATTACGTCGGCAGGACCTTTTCCTTGCAGGCACTCAAGAGTTTCTTCTATTTCAAGATAGTTTCCCACTTTGAATCCAAGGGGAGAGTCCATTCTGGTTAGAAGCGCGCATGAGCTTTTTCCCATTGCCTGGGCTGTCTTTACAAGGAATGACGCAAGCTGCCCTGCATCCGACTCGCTTTTCATAAACGCGCCTTTTCCGCATTTTACATCAAAAACAAGAGCATCGCTTCCTTCCGCGACTTTTTTTGAAAGAATGCTTGCCGTAATAAGCGGAACACTTTCAACAGTTCCTGTAACATCCCGAAGAGCGTACATTTTCTTGTCAGCCGGAACAATCTTTTCTGTCTGTCCCATCATGGCAAAGCCTGTTTTTTCAATAATCGAAGCGAACTGCTCCTCGTTAAGATTTACGTTGTAGCCTTCTATTGACTCAAGCTTGTCCAAAGTTCCGCCTGTGTGCCCAAGGCCTCTGCCGCTCATCATGGGGATTTTTACGCCAAGAGACGCCACTATAGGAGCAAGCGGTAGGCTGATTTTGTCTCCCACACCGCCAGTGGAATGCTTGTCCACAAAAGGCCCTTTAAGCCCCTTGAGTTTTTCAAGGTCGATTGTGTCGCCGGACCTGAGCATGCAGCCTGTTAAAATTCCTGTCTCCCCGAATGTCATTCCGCTGAAATAAACGGCCATAAGAAAAGCCGACATCTGGTAATCAGGAATTGAACCGTCAACATAGCCGTTTACAAGAAATTCTATTTCCTCTTGCGAAAGCTCCTGTCCTTTTTGGTTTCCAGTTCCACGCTTTTTAATGATTATGTCCGCCGCACGCATTTTGACCTCCGCTGTTAACTGTTGTTTGCAAATATTATTATATCCAAAAAAGAAAAAAAAGTCATTTGCCCTGCCTCTGCACAACTACTTGGGCGTCTATGAAATTAAGTTAAGATGAAAGTAAAATTAAGTTAAAAACAAAATGAAATCAAGTTAAAATTAAAACGAAATTAACTTAAAATCGAAATAAAATCAAGTTAAAATCGAAATAAAATCAAGTTAAAATCAAAATGAAATTAAGTTGATTTTAGGATTGTTTTAACTTGATTTCTGAGTATTTTTAACTTAATATTATATTGTAATAAAATTAATTTCACGGTTTCACAAGCAGTGGAGAATGTCATTGCAGGCAGTATGTAAGAGAGTGGAGGCACTATGATCAGCGTAAAGACAGTAGCTAACAACACAGGATACGGCAAGACCGGGTTCTGCTTTCTAAGCACATCGGACACAGACGCAGGAATTGAGGAAATCGTAAAGGAAATGGTCAGGTATAATTCCACTCTTACCGAGGCGGACACTCGCGCGGCTCTTTCTGTTCTGGATGCGGTTGTGGAGCGGCTTCTTCAGGAAGGGTGCAAGGTGCGGCTTCCCTGGGTGGACTTGCAGCTTGCGGCTCACGGAACTGCCGAATCCATTTCAGAGAAGTTTTATAATAAGAGGGGCGACAACAGGTTTGTCCTCAAGGCTTTGGTCAACAAGAAATTCGAGGCTAAGGCGGTGGAAAAAGTGTTCTACAAGACAAAGTCGTCCGTGGCGGAAATGGATCCTTCGATTTTCCAGGTCTTTTCAATCACTAAGGATGCTTCTTATTCTGGTGAGCGCGTTGTAAAGGCTGGAATGTGCTTTAGAATCTACGGAAAGAACCTTGGCTTTGACTTTGAGGATGAAAAGCAGGGCGTGTTCCTTGCATTGAAAGGCGACAGGAAAAATGCCGTCAGAATCACAAGCTTTATAAGGCGCACTCAAAGGACAATCGACGCAATCCTGCCGCAGGATATGGAAAAAGGTGTCTATACGGTTTCGTTTGTAAAGAAAAACGGCGAAGGCTCATATCCAGTTGCAAACACAACTGATGAAATAGAAGTGATTGAGTAACTAGGCTGAATGACTTGTTGCCTTGTCATTGCCGCGTTTGACATGGCAATCTATGTACATGGATTCCTGAATTCGCACTGGGAATGGCAGTTTGCGCTACAGTATTCCGATTCCGCTTTTTAAGGTTTCAAGCTGCATTCCGCAGGCCTTTTCTATCATGCTGTACAAAAGACGCTTCATGTTGTATACGGATTCCGAGGGAACAAGCAGTTTTCTTACTTGTCCGGGCGGAAGCTCGTTTATTGCGGTAAGGTAGGTGAGCGAGTCAAGGTCGATTCTAAAGTTTCCTTGTGTTCTGTTTTCCGGGGCGAAAGAAATGCAGTCGGCGCAGACAAATCCGTTTTGCCTTTCTATATAAGAGGCGTTATGCTCATGGCTTAAAAGTGAAGAGCCGCAGCCGCAGCAGGTTCTAGGTTCAGGCTGAAGTCCCAAAAGTCCAAGGTATCTCCAGACAAAGCGCAGAATTCCAAGCCGGGCTTCGTTTTCATCCACGCTGTCTATTCCGTCAAGAAAGGCGCACAGAAGGACAAAGGCTTTTTCCGTTTCTCCAGCGCACTTTGTCTTTAGCACAAGCTCGCAGGCAAATGATGCCGCCCAGGATTTTAAAAGGCTTGTCCTGAACGAAAGGTGGCAGTTTTGCGCGTCAAAGTCGGTTATTTTTATTGAATTGCGGGATTCGTCGCTGTATATATAGAGAATTCCTGAATAAAACGGCTGGACAAGGGATTTTAGGCGGCTTTTAGGTCCTCCGTAGAGCATTGCGTTGAAAATTCCGTTTTCCGCAGAAATTACTTTTACAAGCCTGTTGTTTTCCCCGGATTCTTTTAGTGAAAGGATTACAGATTTCATTCTCTTGTTCCGCTCTGCCATGCGCCTATAATATCAGCGCGGAAAATGCTTGGCAAGACTTGTGAAAATGCGACGGATTTTCTGTAAAATCAGGGCAAACGCATTATAGCCTACTTCAACTTATACAACACGGCGAGGTTTCATCAGTCGCTGGATTACAATGTACCTGATGAAATACATGATCCAGAGCATTATTTTGGTAAACAGGTTTTTGCAACTAATATCATAAAAAAAAAGCAGTATAGCATTGACTATTCAAATTTTCGACCTTTATTTGATGAGTTAAGTCAGTATTTATAATATTCTCAGGCTAAATTATGCCACATCCCGAGCATTCATATTGATATTCCGTACAACATCAAAAATCCTGTTCTGAGCTTCTTTTCCAAAAAGCATAAAGAACTTCGGACGGTCGAATGGAGCTCGGCCTTTCATGAGCGCATCCATGTTGATTTCGCCCTGTTCAACGATAATATTTATCAGACGTTGAACAAATTCAATCTGCATGCTGTTCATATTTGTGTTGTTGATGAATTCTGCAAAATAATCATTGATAGAATCCTTATCCATCTTTGTAGCCCAGCGGATGAAAACTCCTAGAGATTTTCCCTCAGAGAGTTGATCGAACATCTTTTCATTTCCAAGTTCTTCCTTAAAGATATGGTTTAGATTGTCAAAATCATTTTTTGTAAGAGGCTGGTTTGTGCGGAGTTTATTGATGGCTTCATCCTTCATATGCTCAGAAAGATAAGCATCCACTTTCTTTTTATATTCTTCAAAGTTGTCTGCAGAAGTTGGATTTGCAGTTCCGCTCGGCACATCAACAGTTTTTACTTTATCATCAAAATCTATAAAAAGAGGTTCGTGTCCATTTTCAACAGTAAACTGTGCAAGTTCTCTTATTTCCTTGCGGATTTCTTCATAATCAAGAACATTCAAGCTATCATAATATGAATTTACAGATAAGAGCTGTAATCTCGGAAGATTATCTCGAACCACTTTAATGGATGTCTTCTTTAAAAGCTTCTCAGAAACAGCCTTAATCTTTGAGCGGTAAAGATTTATAGGTTGCTCTGACAACTGTAATTCCATTATTCCATAACAGAAATTGTCAAAGCCTTTTGCATACTGGTCTAGTTCTCCGTTGAAAACAAGTGGAGCAATGTACTTTGTAAGATTCATTACATCTTCATCGGTAAGACATTCAAAGCTTTTTTCATTTTGAAACTTCAAAACATGTTTTAGTACAAGATGCACTGGCGTAAGCTTTGTGTTTAAAGCAGAAACTTGTGCATGAACTTCGCTTACAAGCTGGTCACGGTAATCCAGGAATTTCTGATCTGCCCATGCTGAATCTTGCAACAGTTTTATTACAGAACACTTGTGAGCAAAAATTCTTTCACTTACAGATTTTCCAGAAGCACCTTCGATGCCGTTTTTTTCCTCACGGAAGAATTCAAAGTTTCTAAGGTAATCAAAAATATAGAAATATTTCTTACCAACATAAGAACCAGTTTCATCAGTGCAGACGAGATTTGGAGCAAGGCGGGTTCCACGGCCAATCATCTGCCAGAACTTAATTTTACTTCGAATCTTTTTATAGAAAACAAGATTTACAACTTCTGGAATATCAACGCCGGTATCAAGCATATCAACACTAACTGCAATCTGGAGCTGTGAATCAGTCTTTTTGAATTCCTTGATTGTTGATTTTACTTTTGCATCATCACAGACAACTCTCTGACACATTTTGCCTTTGTACTGTGGCCAGTATTTATTAAAGGTGTCTACTATATGCTGAGCATGATTTTTGTTGTAGGCAAAGATGATTGTTTTTCCGAGTTTGTCTCCGCCTGTTTTGATTCCTTTTGTCATTAAATCTTCAAGGACCTGGCGAGTTGTATCTTCATTGAATACATATTCGTTAATTGCCTTTGGAGGAATCTCCTCAAAAGGTTCTTCGCTTTCTTCTTCCTGTCGGCGGACCTTCTCCAAATCTTCTTCGCTAAGATTATCTTTATTGATTCCTTCATCAAGGAATGTAGACGTTTTTTCGATTGTATGATACGGAACCAGATAATTAGCCGCAACAGCTGTTTCATATTCATAAACATCAGTTGGAACATCATCCTGCAGCTCAAAGAATTCAAAAGTTGATTTATCAACATCGCGGCGAGGTGTAGCTGTGAGTCCTACAAGATATGCATCGAAATATTCAAAGATAGCCCGGTATTTCTTAAATATGGAACGATGTGCTTCATCAATTATAATCAAATCAAAATGAGCCGGAGTAAAAGTACGGTTGCCGTCTTTATTTTTCTCTGTATCAATAGCATTTAAGATAGTTGGATATGTACTGAATACGATTCGTGCACCCTTGTTTTCAGCTTTGTCTTTTGCATCAAGCAGATTACACACAGTAACATCCGGGCAATTTTCACGGAAAGCGTCATATGCCTGTTCAACAAGCTGAATTCGATCTGCAAGGAACAGCACATTTGAAACATAATGAGCTCGACTCAATACATCTACAATACTGATTGCAGTTCTAGTCTTTCCGGTTCCAGTTGCCATAACAAGCAGAAACTTACGGATTTTCTTTTCCATCTCAGCACAGATTGAGCGGATAGCCTTCATCTGATATGGACGGCCAGAAATTTCTGTATTGATTTTTACACTGTTCAAATCACAAAGAAGATTACGGCGATCCATAAGTTTCTGTAAATCAGCCATTGCAAAGATTGTGCTTACAGAACGAGGTGCATACTGACTGTCATCCCAAAAGAAGGTTTCAAAGCCATTAGTATAGAAGATAAATGGACGTCGATTAAACTTTCGTTCAAGACAATCTGCATATAAGACAGCCTGCTGTTTACCTACATTCGGATCTTTTGTAGTTTTCTTTGCTTCAACAACAGCAAGTGGAGCCCCATCTTTTCCAAACAAAACATAGTCTATATAACCTGTTTTGCCAGGTATACCTTCCATATCATCAACTTTATATTCTTCGACAACCTGAACCTGATCAATTCTCCAGCCAAGAGTTTTAAGATCTTCGTCAATAAACATCTTTCTTGTCTGGAATTCACTTAAATCTTCAACTTTCAGGTCTGGTTTATTAGAAGGATGGGTTTTATTATTTTGAATTGAGGCAAGTGCTTGGGCAAGCTGCTTTTTCAATTCTTCTATTGTATTATCTTTTGAATCGATTTCGTCTTTGTATTTCTGAAGCTCATCTTGAGAAGGCTTTTTTACTGCAACAACAACTTTGTTTTTGGGAATTGCATCTTCACTAAAAGTACGTTGTTTATAATCGGCTCCATAAGTGTAATCTAGCCAGTTCAAAAAATTAAAAAGAGCCTTAAGAGAAAGAAGAACATATTTCTTTTCTACAGAAAGAGTATCATGTACGCCGCTATTACCAACTTTAATTACCAGTTGAATATCATGGCGAATATTAGAGGGAACAGCATTTACAAAACTTGATTCATGAACAAGAACTTGAATAGAATCGTCATAAGGTTTATGTAGGTCAGGATCAACTGAATACATCCATTTTACAGCCTGCTCCAGCGATTTTCTTGCTGCAAAAGCTGAAAACACAGTATTTTTGTTATATTGAAGTTCTGCCTGAATAGCCATCTGGCTAAAGGCGGAATAGTTCGTATCATAAGTTAAGAAATCAAAGTTCGCCATAAACTGTTTTCCTTTTTTTAAGATAACATCCCTTTATTATACAACCTTTTTAGGCTATTTGCTATTTCAAATTTTGATTTGTCGATTTGCTGGACGAAACTAGCGAAGTCGTTTTGAAGTTCAATTTGAGGAACTGGTATATCTAGATTTGATAAAATCTGTTGATTTAGATTCTGAATATTAGCACCTCGTCCAGCCATATTTTTTCTTGTGTTTGGCATTTTTAGAAATTGAAGTAAAAATAAATGATTAATTGAATCTGTTGAAAGTCTGAACCGAATACAGAATCCACTAAAAGTTGTTAATACACGAGGATGTACAAGAACACTTCTTCCAACAAGTTCTTTATTTCCATTTGAACGAACAAAAACTATATCATTGTCTTTTAATAAGTATTCTTCCGAAGGTTTCTCATTTAGTGAGATAACTGGAAGCTTTTCACAATTTGAAATTACAGCATTATCCTTAAAATCTCCGACACCAAGGCAATTTATTTCAAAACCATTGTCTTCATAACTGAAGTTCATTCCATTTTTACATAAACCAAGATTACCTAGTTTTTCAACTTTCCATTTTCCGTTTTCAATTGGATTATCTCCAAACATCTCGATAAATCGGGATTTTACGATTAGTCGAGATGCTTAAATTTTGTATTAACTCAGATACTTTTTGTGTGAATTTTTTACATTTTGCTGGTCTACAATGGCATATTCCATTGTTGTATCAATCTTTTGGTGACCTAAAAGCTTTTGGACCTGCTCAATCGGCATACCTTTATCTATAGCACGAGTTGCAAGAGTGCGTCTAAACTTATGCGGATGTACTTTATTAATTTCCAAGCTGCGTCCTAATTTACGAAGCATTATTTCAACACCTGCAATTTCAAGCCTGTTATGAGGTTCAAGCAAACTTACAAATAAAGCCTCATTTTCATCTTTTCTGGAATTCAAATAATTCTGCAAATGCAGTTTAGTTCTGGCATCAAAATATACGATTCTTTCTTTGGAACCTTTACCAAGAACAACACATTCACGGTTTGCAAAATCAACATCAGCTCTGTTAAGTTTTACCAGTTCGCCAACACGCATGCCTGTAGATGAAAGAATATCAATGATTGCTAAATCCCGAATACATTTGCAGTTGTCGCGCAAACGTTCCAAAGCTTCGTCAGAATAAGTCTCTTTAACCTGCTTTGTAGTTTTTATTTTGTGGATTCTACGGACAGGACTTTTCAAAATGTAATCTTCATCTTCAAGCCAGGTAAAAAAACTGGAAAGAATACGCCGAATATTATCAATTGTCTGTTTTGACGCATTGTTTCTCTTCTGATATTCGCTTAAGTATACACGCAAATCCTCAGTTTCAACCTGATTAAACGGTTTTTGAAGATTTTTAATCAGATTATCAAGTGTTGAACCATAATAACTGATTGAACGAAGTGAACAACCTTCAACTTGCTTAGCCGAAAGAAATTCTTCTTTCAAAGTTACGTTGTCTTTACCGTGATTCAGTGCTTGAGAATCCAAAGCAACGATATCCAAGTTAAAAAAGCAATGCTCAAGGACATCACACAGTTTCTGTCTTTGAGCATTGTTCAGTACACCAGACATTTCCATCTGGATTTGATTAATCAATGTCTTTTTCATTATAAGCTCCTTAATTCAGAGCCTATAATGAATGTTTATTTTAACGGAGAAATTTTCTCAAAATGTTCGCCGCTAACTGCAAGATTCCAAGCGGCATAGGCTTCTTCCTCATGCAACGCAAGCCAACCTGTTACCATCTTTAATTGTCTTGCAGGTAATTTTCCAGCTAATAATTCTCCATCTATGCCAATAGCAGCTTTATATTCGCCATAATAGACATGAACATGAGGCTTATTGTGCTCTTTGTTATCTCGAAAGAGCATGTAAATTGTCATTCCTTCAAAACGGCTTAACTCTGGCATCTAAAACTCCTGCGCATAAACTTCTTTCGTGTATTTATAACTTTCTGAATATAATGTTTCTGGTGCAATATCAATTTCACCATCTAACCAAGATACAAAACCATGCGTTACTTTTGCTGTACGGCGGTTTTCTTCGGATGCAAGAGGCGCAAAGGCTGAACCTTTATCAAGCAGACTTGTAACATCAAAAAGCCGAGTTTCTCCAGTTGAAAAATCTACCAGCATCATTCCGTCATCAAGAATCTTTATAGAGGCAACTTCAATTTCTGGAACTAATTCTCCTGCATAACAAATGCCGTCTTTTATATACATTACAACCTCCTGTTAGTTTATTATACTACGAGAGATAGAATAATTCATCCAAAATATTCGTAGCAGCAAACAGCTTACCGAATTTTGCTACGCAAAATATTGCTGCATAAGCGATTTATACAAAGTCTCCGCTTTTTCCAGAGCCTTCTGCACGGCAAATTTTGATTTGTCGATTTGCTGGACGAAACTAGCGAAGTCGTTTTGAAGTTCAATTTGAGGAACTGGTATATCTAGATTTGATAAAATCTGTTGATTTAGATTCTGAATATTAGCACCTCGTCCAGCCATATTTTTTCTTGTGTTTGGCATTTTTAGAAATTGAAGTAAAAATAAATGATTAATTGAATCTGTTGAAAGTCTGAACCGAATACAGAATCCACTAAAAGTTGTTAATACACGAGGATGTACAAGAACACTTCTTCCAACAAGTTCTTTATTTCCATTTGAACGAACAAAAACTATATCATTGTCTTTTAATAAGTATTCTTCCGAAGGTTTCTCATTTAGTGAGATAACTGGAAGCTTTTCACAATTTGAAATTACAGCATTATCCTTAAAATCTCCGACACCAAGGCAATTTATTTCAAAACCATTGTCTTCATAACTGAAGTTCATTCCATTTTTACATAAACCAAGATTACCTAGTTTTTCAACTTTCCATTTTCCGTTTTCAATTGGATTATCTCCAAACATCTCGATAAATCGGGATTTGATTAATGTGTCATATTTTTCAAGAATTCTTTTGTTTTTTACGGTAAGTTCTGCGCATTTGCCCAAGACGGCTGAAATGTGTTTTTGTTTTTGGAGAGATGGAAGTTTCAAAGGGATATTTTGATAATCTTTGAAATATATATGAGGTATAGTTGCTCCTGTATAAAAACGACTTAAATTCTGATACTTCAAAAATTCTGCAAGAAATTTTATATCTATATTCTCTTTTGGGAAAATATATTGCATTGTACCAATAAGTGATGATTTTGCTGGATGTACACTAACACGACCAACTCCAGCACCATCTTTTACAATACCAATGTAAGGTTTGTCTTGTTTATAAAAATCGACATTTTTTATAAACCCTGCAGCTCCATAGATTGGATATTCGCCATTGTTATCCGCAATTTCATTTTGGGCAATATTGGATGAACCTTTCTCACACACATCCCCAAGTCTTACCGTTTTCCACTCGTTCATTTTTCAGCTCCTGACAAAATTATCCAATAACCGTTGTTTCTAGAATCAGAATGCTTCAAAAGATTTTGTTTCTTCAATTCGTCTATATCACGCTTAATTGTTTTTTCATTCTTTCCAAGCTTATCTGCAATAATTGCTGCTGTAAGAGTTTTATCTTTTGCAATCATTTCAAAGATTGTTTTCTGGCGCTCGGTTAAAGGGACATTTAAAGGGACATTCAAAGGGACATTTTCTGTCTCTTGATGTTCGTTCATAAGTGCCAGGTATTTATCAGAAGCAAAACAACGGGCTGTAACACCACCAAGAGAAAGGTCGATTTCTGGTAGTTTTGCGTTTTCTTCTTCGCAGTATCTTGTAATCTTGCTAAACCCGCGAGCCCAGCTTTCAATCATACCGCACTTAAAAAATACATTTGCAAGGTTAGGATTGCATGGTTTTGAAACATGTTCTTTATACAAATCTTCAACTGGAACTTCCTTTGGAAGTGCTCCATCATTCCAGAGACGGATTTTATCTTTGTAAATGCGAATCTGAATTGGAGTGGTAGAAAGATAGTCCTTATGAATTACTGCATTTAAAAGCAGCTCTCGGAATGCTGCACGAGGAAAGAAGAACGTTTCTTTTCTATATATATCATCATAAGAAATAAGGGCTTTCATGTATTTTGAATAGATGAGATCCATTGTCTTTTCTACCTGCAAAATAAGCGGACCGTGTATTTCATCCTGATACAAAATATCAGCATCGTTTTCAAAATATGCGACTTTAATATATGCACCTGTTACCCATTTTTCTGGATCTGGATAAAAAGCAAGCATACAAGCTCTGGTCAAATAGTTTCCTTCAGTAAGATGAAGATTCTGAATAAGAGTCTCATTTGATACATCAAGAGCTGCATCATCTAGGCGTCCTGATTCCTTTGCCTTTTTTTTAAAGAGTTTGATAGCGTCATTTTCCAAATCATCAACTGTAATGTGTGGAACTGGAATGGAATCCCAGGTGCGGCCTTGTACAGATAGAATCATTTTATCAAGTTCAACACCGCTTACTTCCTGCATTGTTGAACCAGTTCGCCTGTAATATTTTCCGTGATAACTTACAGGGAATGGATATTTTTCTGTAATGATTTCAAAATAATTCAAACCATTTTTATTAAGAAGATTTACAGTACAGATTAATCCCATTGTATTACGGATTTTATTTGGAATATCTTCGCTCAGCTTATGAGGATCATCTACACCGCAAACATTTCCATTGTCATCTATGCCGATATAAAGCTTTCCGCCCTCAGTATTTGCAAATGCACAAATCCATTTTAGGTATTCATCTCGCCATGTTTTTTTATATTCTATGTTCTGACTTTCCATCAATTATTCTCCGAGCATGTCGTTCGCTTTGTGAACTTACCGAGTTTGAAGGTCACTTCGTGCCCTTACAAACTCGCATTTAACATTTTCTCCAGTTCAATTAAGTCACTGGAAATTTCTTTCTGCAAATCCTTAATTTCACCAATAAGAACTTTTGGAGCAGGATATTCAACCTTTTCGTAAACAACTTCCTTATACTTGTTGATGCTCAAGTCATAGTTGTTTGCAACAATTTCAGACTTTGGAACAAAGAAACTCTGCTCGGTACGTTTGCGGTCTTTTTCTGCTTCAAGATTGTGGAAGCGTTTGATAATATCAGGGATGTCATTTGCATCTGTTGGCTGACGCTTGTCGTCGAGGGAATAGCCATCGGCTTTCATATCATAGAACCAGACATTATCTGTTCCGCCAGCTCCTGTTTTTGTGAATACGAGGATTCCTGTACTAACTCCGGCATAAGGCTTGAATACGCCGCTTGGCATACTGATAACTGCTGCAAGCTGATGGTTTTCTACAAGCTCTTTGCGAAGTGCTTTGTGGGCATTACTTGATCCGAACAAAACTCCATCCGGAACAATACAAGCACAGCGGCCGCCTTTTTTGAGCATTCGGATAAAGAGGGCAACAAAAAGAAGCTCGGTTTTGGTTGTAGAACAAACGTTTGTAAGACTTTCTGCGATTGTTGATTTATTTACGCTTCCTGTAAACGGCGGATTTGCAAGAATAATATCGAATTCACCTTCAATTTCGTTATTTTTACTTACACTGTCCTGATAAGCAATATGCGGCTCATGGATTGAGTGGAGCAGAAGGTTCATTGCGGAGATTTTGAGCATTGTGCTTCCTGTGTCAAAACCAGTAAGAAGTCCTTTTGAATAATGCTCCCATTCCTTATCACCCATTTTTGTTCCGTAAGTATCACGGATAAATTCAGCGCTTGAAATAAGGAATCCTGCTGTACCACATGCTGGGTCACAAATTTTATCCATTGGTTGAGGTCTGATAAGTTGAACCATCATGTCGCGAATCTGCTTTGGTGTGCGGAACATTCCTACCTGTCCGCTGGAATTCATTTTGCTCAAGACATATTCGTAAATATCACCAAGCATGTCGCGGGTCTGAACTTCTGGATTTTCAAAAAGTTCATCAAGCTTTGTGATTACGGCTTTTAAGGTTTGTGGGCTTGGAATAGAGAAAGTGGCATCCTTCATGTAGCGGGCAAAAGCACTTTCTTCGTTTGCGTTGATTTTTTTGATGAATGGGAAAATCTCTTTGTTCATCAAAGTAAAGAGTTCGTTTTCTTCGAATGTCTTAAAAATGTGCCAACGATATTTTTGCTTATCTTCCGGGAAAATGTGTTCTTTTTTTTCTCCCGACATCTTTTCATACTGTTCTGTTTCGTTTTCAACTTCATCAAGAGAGTGGATGAACATAAGGTATGAAAACTGTTCGATGACAGTAAGATATTCGCTCATACCTGCACTGAAAAAGTCGTCCCAGATTGAATCTATTTTGTTTTTTATTTCGCCAGTAATCATGTGTTGAACTCCTAACTTTGTTAAAGTGTATTATAGCAAGATTTTCTATAATTTTATAGAGATTATAACAGGTGACAGTGACAAAGAAGGTCACTATTATAGATTTTTTCAAAACTAGTTACCTCTCCCATTCCCTCTCTCTTCGCAGCTGCCTTTCCACCTCCCGGCCCAGCTCAAACTCCCTGTACCATGGGCTTTTCTGCATCCATTCCTTTACGTCTTTACAACCGTGTTCTGCAATAACTCCTGCAATCTTACGAAGCAGCTCTGGTGTTGCACTTTCAAACATCTGGCTTATCTCAGCAGTTCCGAAAAAGTGCTTTTTACCGTTGGCTGTCTGTTTTGTGTATCCGTTCAACGTATGGTTATACTGCTTAATCTGGCTGTCATATCCATCTTTGATTACCTTGTTTGAGTTTGCAAAGGCTGAAACAAACATATCGACTATCGGCTCCAGCTGGAGGCTAAGTTTTGCAAGTAAATTTTTACGACTATGCCACAACAGTAAACAAAGTAAAAGAATTTGGACTTGTTGATCCAGACGATAAAGAAGGAAAAAAGCCAGCTTTTGTAAGTTATGACAAAACTACAGATAAATGGAATGCAACAGTAGAATGTAATAACCGAACTGATTATTCCTTTATTGCAGTAGATAATAATATTCCCCTAACAGTAAAAAACAATGGTAAAGATGAAACTGCAAGTTCCTGTGATGCTATGCTATATACTCCAAAAACAGTTTGCTTTATTGAATTGAAAGCTGATAAAAAAGGTAACGACTGGCTTAATCGTGGAATGGAGCAGCTTACAAACACAATAAGCTTTTTTGGTGAAGAGTTGAATAAATACGAAAACAAAAGAGCTTATCTTTGCAATTCCAGAAGACCATTCGTCCCATCAATTCATAAAATTGCTCAGATCAATGTCCTGGAAAAGTATTTCAAGTAGCCCTTGGCGGTACTGGGGATCCTAATCATCATGAAAATTTTTTGGATATATTAGAATATACAAGAAATAAAAATATTATTCCAAATTATACAACAAGCGGATATCTATTGAGTCAGAGAGAAATTGAAATAACCAAAGCATATTGTGGAGCAGTTGCAGTTTCTTTTTACTCAAAAATGAAAAATAATAACGAAACTACTGATATCACAATTAACGCAATAAACAATTTTATAAAAGCTAATATAAAAACTAATATTCATTTTGTGATAAACAAGGACACAATTAGTGAAGCAATCTTTCGCTTAAGGAATAATTTATTTCCAGATGGAATTAAGGCAATTATTTTTCTCTTATATAAACCGGCAGGTTATGGTCAAACTGACAAATTAATAACATTTAATGACAGTAATTTAAAAGAACTGATAAGAATTGTTGAAACAACGAAGTATTCTTTTTCAGTGGGATTTGATACATGTTTTACTCCTGCATTAATTAAGTATTCAACTTCAATTTCTAAAGAATCATTTGATTTTTGTGAGGCAGCAAGATTTTCAATGTACATTGACTCAGAATGTAATGCATATCCTTGTTCATTTGATGTTAGTGAAGGAAAATATAAGTTTTCACTAAAGAATAAAAAAATAATTGATGCATGGGAATCTCCCATATTTTACAGTTTTAGAAATAAGCAGGATTCTAACTGTTATAAGTGTAAATCTAAAGTGTTCTGTATGGGAGGATGTACATTATTTGATTCAATTAATATTTGTAATAAATATTTATTGAATAATTTAGTAAATAGTTCTTAATTATGCTCCTCTTGGGACTTGAACCCAATCCTTTCCCTTCATATTTATACTTTAAAAAATATAAATATGAAGGGGAACGTTCAACCAGTTGAACTTAAGAAGCCGATAAATAGTTTTCTGCCACGGTAATAGCAAAACTATACTCTAAATTATAATGAGTTGTCAAGAAAATAGCCATAGAATTCTTTTTTCGCTCTAAATTATTATTATATTTTATAAATAATGAACTATTCTGTTCTAAAAATTTTATATAATAATCTACATTTTTTGTTCTAGATTCAATAAAAATGATTTCACCGAAGGCAAGACATGTTTTTGATAATAGAATGAAATCATCAAAATCCAGAATTGTATGAGTAATATCAAGTATTTGTATAAAATCAGGATATAATTCCTTAAATTGTTTATTGTATTTTGAGTCCAACGTTAAATTTGCTTTTTCATTGTTTTTTATATGAGGATGAGTAAATTCATCTCTTATATTTTTATAATGAGTAATAATCTTATAATAAAGATTATTTTTATCTGTTTTTAACAATGTTTTTTTATATATTTTATTTATTATTCGAATTATATAATCAAAACCATCTTCTTTTTGATTATCCCTTCTATATTCTTCGTTTTCTTCAACATTTATATCATTTATTAATAAAATCTCTTGAGTTAGATTTCTTAAATATGAATCAAATGTATTGCAAACCATTGAAATACTATTTCTATATATTAATTTCTGTGCTTCCGTATAGGAAGATGGATTAAAAGCAACTCCAAGATTTAGAGATTGTTCTTTTATAAAAGTACTGATATTATTTTGTCCATTTTTAATGAAATAGCGTAGTGATAATTCCTGAAATTCAATTAGAGTATCATACATACCCATTTTATTTTTAAATTCATTTAATAAGTTCATTTTTATTTTCCTATGATTATTGTCAATAAGACAATTAGTTTTTGGGGCTCTCCAGCCCTCTTA